>Ga0302325_10007350_pt1 | contig 24466 bp, 19 predicted proteins | sample Palsa_T0_2_FD_201948 | JGI IMG/M metagenome (GOLD analysis project Ga0302325, IMG submission 201948) | Peat permafrost microbial communities from Stordalen Mire near Abisko, Sweden - Palsa_T0_2 | ecosystem: Environmental > Terrestrial > Soil > Palsa > Peat permafrost | place: Sweden: Abisko... | reverse complement strand
GGCGAGGTCTGGTTCCGCGAGCAGCCGAACGGGAGGATGAAAATCGTCACGGTAAATTCGAGCGCGGGCAGCCGATAGGGGGCGGCAAGAGCCACAGTTCTTAGCGCAAAGTCATTGACGATATCCTAAGGGTCGAGGAAGAATTGTACCCGGATTCAATGTCCAAGTTTAAGCATTGCAGGAAGGAGTCCAGAATGAATCGGCTAGCAATGGTCCTAACGTTCTCAGCATTCGCAATTGCAGTGTGCGTGGGGCAAAGCGCTCCGGCGACGCAAGCGGACAGCGGTGCCAGCGGCAAGAGCATGCACGGCGTCATTTCTGTGAGTCTGGCGAAGTCCATTGACTCGAAGAAGCTGAAGGAAGGTGACGAAATCCCTACAAAAACCCTGGGCACGCTGCGCACCAGCGACGGGCTTACGATCCCGAGCGGGTCGAAGGTCGCCGGTCACGTAACGCAGGCGACCGCGCGCTCCAAGGGTGACCCTACGGCATCGCTGGGAATTGCCTTTGACAAGATCGAGGTGGCGGGGGGCAAAGACATGGCGATCAAGGGGACGCTACAAGCGGTGGGCCCCAATCCAAACGAGTCTGGTCCTGAAACCGGAGCGGCTGGAGGCAATAACATGAACGCAGGCAACGGTTCAACCGCAGCGGCAGGCACCGGACTTGGGCCGCAGGCGGCGCACGGCGGAGGCAAGATGCTGGATCCACACGCAACCGGCGTGGTTGGAATCAAGAACCTGCAACTCGACAACTCCGTGCTGACGTCGACGGGGAAGGAAGTGAAGCTGGATCAGGGGTCGCAGATGGTGATTAAGATCGAGTAGGGCAACTCCGATGAAAAACGGCGAAGTCCCTCGGCAGCTAAAGCCGCACTGACTTTGCGGCATTTACGGAGGGACTAAAGAGACTGTGTCGCAACCCAGTCTCGCCGCCCCCCGCGGCTCGTCTTTGTTTACTCCACTTGAACGGGGGCTCACGCCCCAGCGGCCGGCGGTGGAGAAAAATACGCCGTCGGCACAGCATCTAACTGCAACTCCAGGCCACCGATCGACTGCGCCGCCAGGTTGTAGACGAACGCCCAGACCGCGCCCATCACGAATCCGAGCACGCCATAGAACACCGGCATCAGCACAGCAAGGACGATTATCGCAACCATTCCGTGCTTCGGCTGACTTGGAGCCACGGCGGCACCGACAATGCCGAACACAAGGAAAAGGAATCCGACGAGGATTCCAATGACCGCGTGAACGATGGTGAAGATCTTGGCGCAGGAAAGCACGCCTATTGAACGCAGATGAAACATGGCTTCACCTCAGGCTTCTTTTTTGTACTTCGCAAACAGCTTGGCGTTGAACTGCTCACTTTGGCCCTTGGGAACACTTAGTGATTTCCATTCCGCGCCCTTCCAATGTTTGGCGAGGAAGGCGATTTGTCCGGTGTGATAGGCGCAATGGGAGACGGCGCGGTTGAGCGCCTGCAATACCGAATGCTGTTGGCCGCGGATGGTGACCGTACGCTCCAGGTCGTCAGGTTGCAGCGAGTTGATGGTGTCGAAGAGGAGCTGCCAGTTCTGCTCCCACCATTGCAACAGTTGGTCGCGCGTGGAGTCAGGGGTCGTGAGGAATTCCTGATCGCGATTGCGGTCGGGCTTCTCGCCGTCGGTGGTGAGGAAGCCGGTGAAACGCGAGCGCAGGTTGCCCGCCATGTGCTTCACGATGATGGCGACGCTGTTGGATTCCGGATCGGGCAGGGCGAAGAATTGCTCGTCGCTGAGCTGAACGATGGAGTCGTCGGCCAGGCGCTTGTGCCCGCGCAGGCCGCGGAAGACTTCGTCGAGATAATGGGCGCCGAGATCGGACATAACTATTTCCTCGTTTTGCTCCTGAACAACTGCGAAGTCGTCTCGTGGCCAGTCCCCCACGTCCCACAACGTCAGAGTCGTGTCGAGGATGTGGAAGTCGCAACCCTCCCGCAATGAAACCACCGGCAATTACAACAGCGTCGATGAAAAGAACGAATGGAAAGTTTCACAAGTCTAGCACGATGGCCGCGTCGGGAGCGGACTTGCGTGAGGACGGAGTGGACGAACTTGAGGGTATGTTGCGAGGCGAAGGTCTCCTCGTAAGAACAGCTGTCAGCTGCCAGTTGTCAGTAATAGCAGATCCCTCGATTCGCTGCGCTCCGCTCGGATGACAAACGACCGGGGCCAGTCACCAGGGACCAGGGGCCGGCAGAAGCAAACCGCGCTGCGTTGCACTGTCTCCACCTCCGAGCCCTGACGAAACTATTGCGCGGCGTGGCGAGTTGTTATAGAGTCACCGTCCATTACAAGTAATTTACTAGCGCAGGGATTTTACCTGAGATGAATCTGCTGTCCCAAGGCGAAATCGTCGGGTTGCTGACTCGCTGGGTAGTTCCCCTCTTCATCTTGTTTAATATTGTCGGCTGGTTAGGATTGCGGCAGCGCGAAACCAATCGCGCCCATCCGCCACTCACCGAACAAAACCTGTCCGACCTGGGGCGGGCGCTTTGGGCAGCGTGGCTGGCTGGCGTGTTAGGAGGACTCATCGTCCTGTGCGCCATGTTTCGATTCTGGCCACGGTTGTTGCAGAAGAACGCGATAACGTTCAGGACGATAGTGGTCGCCGGCATTATTGGAGCCGCTTTGGGGTTGGCACGGGGCGTTCTGCCGACCTTGCAAAGTTTCCGCGCGCGATCGGCGGTTATCCAAAGGCGCATTCTGTCAGCCCTGGTGATCTGCGCCGTGGCTGCGTCCCTTGCCTCTGGGGTGCTCTATTACAACTCGCAATCTCTGTTGCGAAGTGTGATCGCCTCCGCCTTCGCATGCATGTTGTTTGGCTATGTGGTCAGCCTGGTCTTCCAGCTTTGAGGGTGAAAGGGAATACAATGCGCGCACTTCTTCCGGCTCTTCTGCTGGTATCTGCTTCGGTTATGCTGGCGCAAACCCAACCGAAGCAGGTGATTCATCCCGGCGAAACCATATCCATAGCCTCTCCCGGGCTTACGACCGGCGACAAGATCAAAGTGGTGCTGAAACCGGTTGCCGAACCACCGGCCAAGAAGCCTGCCTGCCCGGACGAGGTGACCCTGGTACCGGCGCAGGTCGGAGTCCAAGGGTCTGGGCAGGCCACGATCTCGCTCGGAATTCCGCCCAACGCATGCCTCGGCGCTTACATGGTTACAGGCACAAAACAGAATGACCAGACCAAGGAGAATGGCGGCCTGGAAATTACTTCGCCGGAGTTCGTCAGCGTGGTGCAACCGCCGCCGGAGGTGACGACAATCTCTCCCAAGGCTCTGTTCCTGGACGACGGGCAGGGCAGCGGGCAGAACACGTCATACTTGATCAACTTCTTGGGGCCGAATTCTCTGAAAGCCGATGCAACGTACTCGCTCCGCTTCGCGGACTATGCCCTGGCCCCCTGCGCGCCGCCGGACGATGCCGCAGGACCTCCGCAGAACGGCCAGAGCTGTTTCGAGCAGAACAAGAAAGGTTCGCAGGATGGTCAGATCAGCTTTTTATTGAAAGGGCCAAGTTTTCTTCAGAACTTTGCCGGCAAGCAAGCGGTTTCGGTGCTGCTGAATGGAGCCGAGTCAGCGCGCCAGGACTTGATAGTGGTGAATGCGAGCAAGTCAACTCCGCGCACGTATGCGCTGGTGATTACTGCGGCGCTGGTTGGCCTCATCTATATCCTGCTAAGCGCAGGCGCCCGGGCGTTGCCGGTGAAGAGCCGCACAGGCAGCTACCTGCTGACCGCGCTTTTTATGGACGAGCAAACCCAAACCTATAGCTTGTCCAAATGCCAGTTTTACGCCTGGACCATAGCTGCGATCCTGGGCTACATCTTTTTCGCGGTGGCGCGAAGTATCATCCAGGGCGTCGCCGTCTTTCCGGATATTCCCGGTGGTCTGCCGGCGATTCTGCTGTACAGCGCCGGTACGAGCGTACTGGCAACTGGGATTACCGGCTCCAAAGGATCGAAAGGCGCCGGCGAGGTGCATCCCACACTGGCGGACTTCATTACCACGGGCGGGGTGGTTGCGCCGGAGCGGTTGCAGTTCGTGGTGTGGACGGCAGTCGGCGTCTTCACCTTTCTCACGATCGTGTTCAAGAGCGATCCGCTGACCGTATCGGATCTGCCGAAAATTCCCGATGGCTTTCTGCAATTGATGGGCATCAGTTCCGCCGGTTACCTGGCAGGCAAGCTGGCACGCAAAGCTGGCCCGGTGATCAAGGTGATATCGGTGACCAACGTCAATCCAATCGACTATGACCCGCCTGGCGCGGCTCCGGTGCCTACGGCCCTGACTCTCAATTTGCAGGGACAAAACCTGGATCCCAAGGCGACGATCAAAGTGGGTAGTACGGTGCTGCGGGGAGACCTGTTTACGATCACGCCCCCGACGGGGCAAGCGGCTGATCCGCAATCCGGTTTTTGCACCGAACTTAACGTGATCCTGAGGGACGCGGCAACTTTTGTCGTGGGGAAGCATACGCTTAGTTTGGTGAACAGCGATGGCCAAGCGGCGGATGTCGATTATCCCATCGGTCCGATGACCATTGAATCTGTCATAACACCTCCGCAGCAAGGCGATACGGTGGTTACGGGGAAAAGCTTCGTAGACGGGACGCAGTACCGGTGGTATACCGCGGCAGGCATACCGGCCGGAGCGCTGCAGGCGGCGGCGTTTGTCAGCGATACAAGGCTGACGGTTGGCCGGCCAGCCGATGCGACTCATAAGCTGACGCTCGTCAGTCCGAAGGGCCTGCGCGTACAACAGAGTTAACGCGGCCTCGCTGTAACAAGAGCAGGGCGCTGGTCGCGTGGCGATCATGGGTCCGGTCGCGAAGCGAACGAGCGCCGGGGATGAAAACACGAAAGCGAACTTGGCGCAAGATATTTTTTACGTATTTTTCTTGACATTCTGTTTAAGTAACCGCAATATCTTGTGATAGTACGATTGCCCATGCAACATATGGGCAAATTGTTTGGGCCCACTAAAAGTTTAACAATTCAAGGGAAACGTTCCACAAAGGAGGAATGTCCTATGGCAACGAAGAAGAAGGCCGCCAAGAAGGCTGCCAAGAAGAAAAAGCGGTAACTGATGCGGCGAGGCTACAGGCCTCGCTACCTTTTTGTACCAAGCAGGGCCTCCACAATTTTTGTCGCGGAGGCCCTTTCGCTTGCTCGCCATCACAATGTCTTAGCCAACGCCGGAGACGCGATTCCATCCAGCACCGCCCCACTGCGAAAACGCGACATTACTCCGGCCTTGACCGGCCCCGCCGGCTAAGGCGAGAGCTCCCACACCGTCCCTGCGTCGTACGTTCCACAGGACGAAGTCGTGCCGTAGAGGTTGCCTTGAGCATCCAGCGCCAAAGCACCTCCGGCAGGGAAATACTGATAATTGAAATAGACGAGGTCCTGGTATTGCCAACCCTGGCTGCCATACGACGCTTTGAAGATGTAGGCGTACACATAGGGTGGCCCTGAATCTGGTGTCCCATTACAACTGCCGCGGCAGCCCTGCGCGCCCCCTCCTGTGCCGTAGAGGTCGCCTGCCGCATCAACGGTGAGATTGTTCAGGATTTCAATGTTTCCATATGGGTGGTGGATTTGATACTCACTGAAAGCCCAGCCGCCAGGCGACCGCTGCAGCGTGAAAACCGGGCCCACGGAACCGTCGAAGTACCAAATGGCAATGCCGTAAAGATTGCCGGCGCCGTCCTGTCCGAGGTAGTTCGGATAATAGCCGTCGACTCCCGTTCCCTGAAAACTGTGGAGGACGCTCTCCGTCCAACCACTCCCCGACGGCGTTAGCTGGAAAACTACCCCAGAGCCGTAAGCGCCGCCACTCAATGCGGTTCCATACAGATTTCCGTCCTGGCCTACAAGCAAACTGCTGGTGTACGCTCCATCGGTTCCTCCCGTAAAGCTGTAAAGGACCTTCTCTGTCCAGCCTGCCGGCGAGGGCGTGAGCTCAAACACAGCACCGTACCCGTAGGCTCCTTCGCTCTCTGAGATGCCGTACAGGTTGCCTGCCGAGTCGAAGGCGGAAACGCCTGCGCGCCACGCGTCGGTATTTCCAGTAAATTGATAAATTAGCTTCTCTGTCCAACTGCACAGGACAGTGAGGCAGGCGGTCGGCGCAGGTGTCAGGTTGTAAATCAGACCGCAGTACTCGCTCCCGTCACTACCGCAGTTCTGGATACCTCCCGACGCTCCGCCATAAAGAGATCCTTTCGGACCCACGATGACTCCACTTGGCGGGCTGCCCCCGTTGTAACCTCCGGCGAAACTGTACAGAGGATCAAGCACCCATCCAACCCAACGAGCCAGCTTGAACGCAAAACCGGAGCCATAGTTCCCGCCGCCGGTTGTTCCATAGAGGTTCCCTGCTTGGTCAATTGCAACGCCGTCGCCGCCGTGCGGTCCGCCTTCCCGGGCCGTGAAATTATGGAGGACCTCGACACCGCCCGTGAAGCACGTGGGGGGTGGATACGTGGTGGAGGCGCTGCCCAGAATGGTGAACGACTCCGAAGGGATCGTGCCAATCGTGTTCTCGTCGGCTTGCGACGGACAGCCTGAAGACTGGCATCCCGCGCCACTGTTCTCGTCCCAGTACACCGCGTCACCGCTTGGCACGCTCGCGTTCTGCAGGTTCAGCCAGTAGGTGCCGGCATTCAAGGCCGGGCCATTGAAGCTCGCCGTCTCGGTGCAGACGTAGTAGCCAAATTGATTCGTGGTGCAATTACTCTGGGTGAAGTTCACCGTCTGGTTGAAGTATCTGGTGCCTCCGTTGATTCCGGAGGTGATGGAAACTTCCGCCGAGGTCACCGTATCGCCGGGAAACAGCCATGCCCCGAAACTCATTCCGGTCACCGTAGCGCCGTCGTTTGCCAGGGCGATGCTGTCACTAACAACAAATCCAAAGTTAATTGTCCAGGCATCCGTATTGCCGTTGATGGGGCCGTTGTCGTAAACGTCATTGCTATCCAGCGGCCTGCGACGCAGCTTCTCGCGCGCAAACGCGGCAGGTTTGCCTGGCGCTTGCGGTTTGGCTGGATGGGCTAGCCGCGACGCGAACTGCGGCATTTTTGCCGCCTGCACCGCCGTCGGTGGAACTGAATTCTGCGCCCAGGCGGGAACGATGGCTACTGCAATCACCAACCCAGCGACTACCGCCAGAGAGACTGTGCGGAACAGTGAGCTGAAAAATTGCTCTTTGCTGTGCATCGGCTTGTCCTCCTGCCTTGCCACTCAAAAGGTGGGACCCAGAGAAAGAAACACGCGCGTGTGTGGCACTTAGGAAGGAAAAGGCCGAAGGTCCAATTTCTCGTGGCTTGGGCGCGACCGGAACCGGGCGGGAAAAAGGCCGGGGAGTCTCCTCCCTGTACACCAATAGAATTTCACGCCGCCGATAAAGAGTTTGTCAGTGACCCCTGCCGCTGTGGGACGTGACAGGGTTTGAGGCGCAGTCCCAGCCTACTTCTACAGTTCCGCCAGCGCGTGGTGCACCAGGTGAATGGCGATGGAGCCTTCGCCAACTGCCGAGGCCACGCGCTTGACGTTGCCGGAGCGAATATCGCCGACGGCAAAGACGCCCGGCAAGCTGGTCTCCAGCAGCAGTGGCGGACGCGAGAGCGGCCACTCCAACTCCTGCAAAGTAGCCCGGTCCAGATCGTGTCCGGTGAGGACGAATCCCTTGCTGTCGAGCGCAAGGCATCCCTTCAGCCAGTCGGTGTGGGGCGTAGCCCCGGTCATCACGAACACATGCCGGATATCGTGCGTCGAAGTTTCCCCGGTCTTCTTGTCCTGCCAGGTGACGCGCTCCAGGTGCTCGCCGCCGTCCAAGCCGACGATCTCCGTATGAAGGTGCAGCTCGACGACCGGATTCTCCTCGATGCGGCGAATCAAGTAACGCGACATGGTGTCTGACAACTGCCCGGAGCGCACTAGCATATGCACCTTGCGGGCGGTTTGCGACAGGAAGACCGCCGCTTGTCCCGCCGAGTTTCCCCCGCCGACAACGATGACGTCCTCGTTCCCGCAGAGCTGCGCCTCCATATTAGTAGCGCCGTAATAGACGCCCAGGCCTTCGAACTTCGCCAGGTTGCCGATTGGCGGTTTGTTGTACTGGACGCCGGCGGCGATGACCACCGCTCGCGTGGTCAGCGGCTTGCCTTGGTCCAGTACGACCTGGTAAGGACGCCGCTCACAGTGCAGACGCACGGCGCTGCGTGCAACCATCATTTGCGCGCCGAACTTCTGGGCCTGCGCCAGAGCGCGCGACGTCAGCTCGCTTCCCGAAATACCCATGGGGAAGCCGAGATAGTTTTCGATCTTCGAACTCGTTCCCGCCTGGCCGCCGGGGCTGGAGGTCTCGATCACCAGCACGTCCAGCCCCTCGGAAGCGGCATAAACCGCAGCCGCCAACCCGGAGGGACCTGCGCCGACAACGATCAGATCGCGCACCTGTGATTCGTCGATGTTGGCGTTCAATCCCAGACAGTCGGCCAGCTTGGCGATCGACGGATTGCGCAGCACGCTGCGTCCGTTGCAGATGACAACCGGAATTTCCTCGGGCTTGACCGAGAAGTGGTCCAGCAGTTCCTGCGATCTTTGGTCAGTGTCGAGGTCGACATAGACATACGGATGTCCGTTGCGGCCAAGGAATTCGCGCAAGACGAGGGTGCCGGACGAGTGGCGCGAGCCCAGCAGAATCGCGTTGCCGGCGCCCTGAGCAATCAGCGTCAGCCGCCGCAGGATGAAGGCGCGCATGAAAATTTCGCTCAACTCGGCATCTTTGGCCACCAGCGACCGTACGGCCTCGGCGCTGATCTGGAGAAACTCTCCGGCCTCGGCGACGCGGCCCCGCAGCAGATAGCGCTGGCCGCTGATCACGGCAAACTCGCCCGTAAAGCCGCCCGGTACGTGGGTGACGATGACGCGCTCGCCAGTGGGGCAGGGCTGCACGATGTCCAATCTTCCCGACAGCAGAACAAAGAACGGAACATTAGTGTCACCGGGCTCGAACAATATTTCGCCGGGCTGTACCTGCCGGATGGTGCCAAACGGACGGAGCCGGTCGATCTGCGCCGGCGTAAGGATGGGAAACGCTTCAGAACCAGGCTCGACGATTAGGGGTCTCGGCACAGCGGACATGGTTTGCTCCCGGAGAAAACAGTGTGAAGCGATGAACTGTAGATGAGATGGCGGCGGGCAAGGGTGCGGGCGTTCAGTGGCCAGTGGCTAGTGGTCAGTTGCGGAGAGATCGGCCGGGATGACACCTTCCCGGAGCGCAGATTCTGCGAGCGTGGATCAGGTGAGAAAGCCCGGCCGCACTGCCGTCTGCCTGTCCCTCGGGTTGAAAACCTTGATTCCCGATTTGAGTACCATTCAACGAGATTCTCTCCCCTGGGTTTGACCCCTCTATCGCTCCCATGCGATAGTTTCGTTTTAACAAAGTCGTAACAATTCGCACTTCCTGACCTCTCATGGACCTTTCCACATCCGCGTCAGCCTGTGGAGTTTCCCCGTGCGACTGATACCGCGCGAGACCAAGTTCTTCGACATGTTCACCGAGATCGCGACCAATGTGGTCGAGGGCGCGCAAGCGTTGAGCGACCTGTTGCAGAACTACGATTACGAGCGAATGCCTGCCGCGCTGGAGAAGATCAAGGAGATCGAGCACCGCGGCGATGAGATGACGCACCGAATTCTGGTGAAGCTGAACCAGACCTTCATAACGCCTTTCGATCGCGAAGACATCCATCTGCTGGCTTCCTCGCTGGATGACGTTCTGGATTTCGTTTACAGCGCCTCCGACCGCTTGCTCACCTACAAGATCACGCAGCCCTCTCCGTCCGCCAAGGTGCTGGCCGGCATCATTCTGAAGCAGGCCGAAGAGCTGAAGAAGGCGGTGGCGCTGCTCAACAAGGACGGCCAACTGCTGGAACACTGCGTCGAAGTGAACCGGCTGGAGAACGAAGCTGACCAGGTAAGCCGGGAGGCGATTGGCCGCCTCTTCGATGGTGAGCACGATCCCATTACGCTGATCAAGCTGAAGGAACTGCTGGAGATTCTGGAGGAGGCCAGCGATAAAGCCGAGGATGTCGCCAACGTGCTTGAGACCGTCGTCCTGAAGAACGCGTGATGCGCCAAGCCGTGGCCGCAACCCCCAAACCGGCGAAGGAAGTGCGCCCATGAGCCCCGGACTGATCCTGCTCCTCATCACCGTTGCCACGGCGCTGGTCTTCGATTTCCTCAACGGCTTTCACGACGCCGCCAACAGCATTGCGACGGTCGTATCCACGCGGGTGCTGTCGCCCAAGCTGGCAGTGATCTGGGCAGCCGCGTTCAACTTCCTGGCCGCGTTCCTTCTGGGTATAGCGGTTGCCAAGACGATTGGCACCGGCATGATTCGGGAGGATATCGTCACCCAGTACGTAGTGCTGGCTGGACTGGCGGGCGCGATCGTGTGGGATGTGGTGACGTGGCTGCTGGGACTTCCGACCTCCTCGTCGCACGCGTTGATCGGCGGCTACGCGGGCGCAGCCATGGCGCGGGCGATGCTCCTTCGCGGCTGGCGCGCTGCGCCGCAGGTCATCGTGCCCGGCGGTTGGTACAAGACGCTGATCTTTATCGTGATCGCTCCCGTGCTGGGCTTCGTGCTGGGCTTCGGTTTCATGGTGGCCATCTCGTGGATCTTCCAGCACAAATCGCCCCGGCAAGTGGACAGCCTGTTCCGTAAATTGCAGCTGCTCTCGGCGGCGGCCTACAGCTTGGGACACGGCGGCAACGACGCGCAGAAGACCATGGGAATTGTCGCCGGCGCGCTCTACACCGCTGGCGTCATGACCGCGCACGACTTTGCCGCAAACTGGGGACGCTGGCATTGGCCCATCATCCTGGCAGCCCAGACCGCCATCGCGCTGGGAACTTACTTCGGGGGATGGCGAATCGTCCACACCATGGGGTCGAAGATCACCAAGCTGAAGCCGGTGGGCGGTTTCTGCGCCGAAGCCGCGGGCGCCATCACGCTGTTCGGCACGGCGTTGGCGGGTATCCCGGTGAGCACCACCCACACCATCACCGGTGCGATTATCGGCGTAGGAACTACGAACCGGCTTTCCGCGGTACGCTGGGGCGTCGCAACCAGGATCGTGTGGGCGTGGGTATTAACCATTCCGGCGTCGGGCCTGGTCGCGATGCTGACGTTCTGGGTGATCCGGCTGTTCAATCCGGCGGCGTAAAGTGTCGGCGATGAAATGAAGACGTCGCTCTCGGCTCGGCCAAACAAAAGAGTGGCTGAGGGAGTCTCAGCCACCCTTCGTCCATCTCGCTTGCCTTTCTACTTCGACGGCGCAAGAATCGCATCCAGCCGATCGGGCGTTCCTTCCACTTTCTCCAGGTGCGGATACCGCATTCCGCCGTAGTAGTCGAGGCTGATCGTGACAAATTCGTCGCCTCGCTTCAGTAGAAGTTTAACCGGCGCTTTGCTTTTCTCCGAGGCGAGAATAACTTCGCGCAGGTTATCCATGCTGAACTTCTGATCGTTCACGGCCTGCAGCTGCATATCCGGCGTGATGCCTGCCTTGAAAGCCGGGCTATCCCACACTACGTCGTTAAGGCTGCCGTCGCCTTTCAGCGAGAAGCCCAGCGAAGTAGCGAAGCTCATTCCCCGAGTGGAGTCCGCGTGTTTCATCCATTCCGGCTGGTTGTCGTTGTAGACCAGCCGATAACCGCCTTGGGTAAATCCGTTCTCCGGAGTCTGCGGAGCGACATCGTAAACTCGCGCGCGCAGAAATCCTGCCCAATCGTATGGCTGCACCGTATTCAAGGCTGCGACCAGGTCGTCGAGAGTGTAAGTCCTGGTGACGTAGCTCCCATTGTCGATCCCGAAGAACAGCTTGGCGAAATCGTCTAGCGACTTCTTGCCGCCGCTCAGCTCGCGGATTTTCGTGTCGGCATCGAGCCAGATGAGGTCGGATTCCGGATAGTAGTCGTACGAACGTTGCCAGCTTGGCCAGCTCTCAGGCGAGTTGAAGTGGTTCCCGATAATGGGCTGATTGGTGGTATCCACCAAGGGGCGCCACGTGCGCCCCGGGCTGATCTCGAAGCCGGCAGCGATCTGCGCGAACACATCGCGTGCCTGCTCGGGTGTACGCATACCGGAGCGCGCCGTCAGGACGTTGCCGTAATAATCGGTCAAGCCTTCATAGACCCACAGCAGATCGTTCTGCATCGGCACGTTGAAGTTGGGTGTCCACAGGTCAGCGGGCCGGCGAAACTTGCCGTTCCACGAGTGGGTGTATTCGTGGGGCAGAAGAGCACGGCCGCCAACTCCGGCAGCCCAATCGGTAAAGTAGTTGGCGCGTGTACCGTCCTCGCTGGACTGATGGTGTTCCAGGCCTTTGCCGCTCACGGTATCGCTGAGCGAAAAAAGGAAATCGTAGTGGTCGTAATGATGCGAGTTGAAAAGCTTCTGCGCCTCGAACACCAGGTTCTTGTGATATTGCAACTCTTCCGGAGTCATCACCAGTTGCTCGGGCTTGTCGGCAAAAAGATCGAGGTAGACTTTGTTGTCGGGGCCGCTCGAGATGTCCACACGCTTGTAGTTGACGCCGGCGTAGAGCGGCGAATCGATCAGCGTGTTCAACGTCGTATCTTTGAACTGCACCAGGTTGCCATCCTGCGATTTCACGTCCAGCGCGGCAGCAAACTTCCAGCCCTGCGGCAACCGCAGCGCGGGAGAGAATTCGATGCGCCGCGAAAAGTATCCCGCCGGATAGAGCAGCACGCTATTCCAGGTGAGGTCGGCGAACCTGGACCAGATGCGCCCCTGCTTCGGGTCCATCGGTGCCAGGTACTGGAAATTCACCTCCAGCGCGGTTGCGCCCTGCGGCACCTCGATGTGGAAGGCGTACATGTTCACGCGATCGCGGACCCAGTCAATCCGCTTGCCGTTCGCCGTGACCACAAGCCCGGCCAGGTTTGCTACTGCGTTCGACGGCGAGTGCGTGCCGGGAAGCCATTCCGGGTAGAGCAGCACCATCTCGCCGGCTTTGACGGGAATCGTCTCCTGCACATTGAGCACACGATCGTTGACGTTGGTGAGGTCGACGAGCAGGGAAATCGTGCCGGGATAAGGCGTGTCAGCCGGAGCGACAATGGGCGCAGGCAGCGGTACAGGCTGCGGGCCCGGCGAATCCTGCGCGAACACCGCACCGGTGAGAGCTATGCAAACGGCTGCGAAGAGCGCCGCTGCGCTTCGACGACAAAAGGGCGAATTTAGCACACGTCTTCTCCAGAACTGCAGATCAACATTTATACCTTGTTTTGACCCGAATCCCCTAGTCACTGGGTACTGTGCAGCAGATCGGCCAGTTGCTGAATCGTGCTGGCACCAGCATCGCCTATGACGACGTAGCGCAGTCCGCCTTGTGTCCACGTTCGCAGGCGGAAAGAGGAAGTCTGGTCCGCAATAGAAGACGTTGGAAGCGCGACTTGGGAAGCGTCCCGGAAGATGAAAACGGAAATAAGATGGCGCTGGTAACGGAATATCAGATGAGCGGCTGGCTCCTGGTGGAAATAGGCAACTCGTCCTCCCAGCAGCGTGAAGGGCGAGCCTTGCAGCTCCGGCAGATCGAAGGTGAACGGGATTCGTCCCTGAAACCACGGTTTCACCGTATGCCGGTCCGTAGAGATGACTTCAACCGGATTTGCGCTGGCGAGGGCCGCGACATGAAGATCGGCAAACTCGGCGAGTGTCTTCGCTTCCTGGCGCCGGTTCGCTATGAACAATCCGACCGTGATCAGCAGAAGAGCTGCTGCCGCCAGCACCCACCGCGGCCAAATTCCCGCAATGAGGCGCTCAAGCCCTGTCCAATGCCCTTCGTGCTCGACATGCGCTGGTCCAGCTTTGCCTTGGGCCAAATCCTGGCCCTGAGCCAAAGAAGAGATGCGTGCGCGCAACTCAGCGGAACCAGTGTAGCGATTCCCCGCGCGTCGAACGGCCAACTTGCTTTCCGAGAGTGCCAACGCACGGGCGGCGCAGGTTGCGCATCGTTCTGCGTGTGCGCGAAAGGCATCCATATCGGACGGCGGCAGCTCTGCATCCACGTAGGCTTCGATTCGGTCGTGCCACTCGGTACAGCTCATCTTTCGTCCACTTTCCCAGCTGAAGCCGACGCTTGCTTCCGCTCTCCCGCAAGTGATTGCCGCAGCAACTTCCGGCCCCGTGCAATCCTCGACATCACGGTTCCGATCGGAATCGACAGTACCTCGGCAATGTCCCTGTACTTCATCTCTTCCACATCGCACAGCAGGACAACTTCACGGTACTCGGCGGGCAATCGTTCCAACGCAGCCTGCAAGGCGTCACGAGTAGCAGAAGCCAGCGCAAACGATTCCGGCGTCTCCCATGTCACCGCCACTGTCTCGCTCTCGTCCTCGTCCAGGCTTTGTGTCAGCTTCGCGCGCAACCCCGTCCGCGAGGTCAAGAACGTGTTGCGCAGGATACGAAACATCCAGGCGCGAAAATCAGTCCCCGGCGTGAAGGACGAGAACCCACGCAGCGCCTTTGTGAACGTTTCCTGGACCAGGTCCTCGGCCTCAGTTTGGTCGCGCGCCAGCCAACGCGCGAAGTTGTATAGCGAGTCGAAAAGCGGCATCGCCAACCGCTCGAAATCGCCGCCAGTGCCGCTCTCTGCTTTCACGCCTCTACCTGTCTAACTGTCACGGTCACGGTTTTATTCCCGGAGTCTTAAGGAAACTCCGGATTATTGCCTCTTGCAGAATATAGTGACGGACCCATTTGAATTGTCATCACCAGCGAAGCGGGGTCCCCCGGCGAGCGCCGTCTTTGCGCTCGATGGGGTGGAGGAGCGAGGGACCCGCTGTCGGCCGTTCACGGAAAAGCAGACTTCTCGCGCCAGGCCGTCCGTAAACAGCTTTGAAGGGGACGGCCTTCAGGCCGTCCGCAAACACTCCAAAATCAATCCGGCTTTAGCCGCTGAGGGACCTCGCTGCAACCCCATCGGAATCTCCCCTAAGAATTTTTCGTTATCCACGGGAATAAAACCCCTGTTCGCCGGTTTGCGATAGTGACACGTATTCGAGGTGCACGCAATGAACGACACGAATCGCAAACTTGAATCCAAGGACGAGATATTACACGACCACAACCACGACGGAATTGACCGCCGCGGCTTCCTGAAGTGCATGGCCTGGGCGGGGACGGGCGCCTTTTGCGTGATTAAGGGCGGCGTGCTCACCTCCTACAGCCTGAGTGGCCTTCCCGAGTTCGAAAAACACGCCGCCAAAGGTGAGCTTAGCTTTGTGCAGATCAGCGATAGCCACATGGGCTTCGACAAGGCTGCGAATCCCGACGTTGTGGGTACCTTGAAGGCCGCCGTGGACAAGATCAATGCTCTGCCGGTGCCACCTGCGTTCATTCTGCACACCGGCGACATCAGCCATCTGTCAAAGCCCGAAGAGTTCGACACCGTAGATCAATTGCTCAAGACGGCCAGCACGAAAGATGTCTTTTTTGTGCCCGGTGAACACGACGTCCTTAACGATGACGGCAAGCAATATCTGGATCGCTACGGCAAGGGCACGCAAGGATCCGGCTGGTACAGCTTCGACAAGAAGGGCGTACATTTCGTCGGACTGGTCAACGTCATGAACCTGAAAGCCGGAGGTCTGGGCAGCCTCGGCGGAGAACAACTGGAGTGGCTAGAGAAAGACGTTAAACATCTTTCCAAGAGCACGCCTATCGTTGTGTTCGCCCACATTCCGCTCTGGAGCATTTACCCCGAATGGGGCTGGGGAACCGATGACAGTGCTCAGGCGCTCTCCTATTTGAAGCGCTTTGGTTCCGTCACCGTTCTGAACGGTCACATCCATCAAACCATGCAGAAAGTGGAAGGCAACATTACATTCCACACCGCGACCTCAACGGCATTTCCCCAGCCGAAACCGGGCGAAGGCCCGTCGCCGGGGCCGATGAAGGTTCCGTCCGAACAACTGCGGACGCTGTTGGGCGTAACCGATGTCAACTATGTTCGAGGCCGGCACGCGCTAGCCGTCACCGACACCAGCCTGGTCTGACGCGGCTCTGTTAAGTCCGGTTCTTCGAAGGGGACGGCCTTCAGGCCGTCCGTAATGGCTGATATGAGGCAGGGGCTTTAGCCCCTGAGGGAATTCCAACTGACTTAATCAGACCTTCCCTAACGCGACAAAGAGTCTGCGAAAATCACAAACAAACTTGAAGAGGAAGCAACATGAAAAACAAATTCTGGATCTTGGGAGTGGCGATCGTCTCGATCGCGCTCAGCACTGCCGGCGGGTCAAGAGCAAACGCAGCCCCTGCGGCCGCGCCGTCTGCATCGGAAGCTGCGGTCAAGATCGACAACTTCAGCTTTTCGCCTGCCACTATAACCATCCCAGTGGGAACGACGGTTCGCTGGACCAACCACGACGACATCCCGCATACCGTCGTCAGCGACGACAGGACGTTCAAGTCGAAGGCCCTCGATACCGACGAGCAATTCACGTACACCTTCACCAAGCCAGGCACCTACAACTACTTCTGCAGCATTCATCCTAAGATGACGGCCGTCGTCGTGGTCAAGTGACGGGAGACCGACTTGCACCCCTTTGACATCAGGTCGGCCCTCCTCGCCAGGCACGCGCAACATGTGGTGCTCATCCACTTTCCCATTGCGCTGTTTCTAGCCAGCGTGATGTTCGACTTCATCGCTCAGTGGACCAGCAACCGCACGATGGCCGCCGTGGCGTACTACAACCTGCTGGTCGCGGCCATTTCATGTCTGCCGGTGATGGCAACGGGGCTTCTCGCCTGGCGATGGCAACTGGAGGGCCAGAGGATCAAGGGCGTTTTGCTCCATCACATGGTGCTGGCAACTATTTCAAGCACCCTGATCTGGATCGTGTGGTGGCTGCACTTCCGGGCACGCCGCAGGTCAGGGGGAACGTTGCCGCTGTATCGTCTCCCTATAGAAGTGGTGGCGGCCGGCGCCATCGCCTTGACCGCCCATCTCGGAGGATTCCTGAGCGGCGTTAATGGCCCCGGCTAAACCGCCGCCCACCATCTGATGCCTAATTTTCGGGAACCGGCTTCCATGTCTTGTCGGGATTGAACTCGGTTATGGCCTTTGCCGCATCGGCCGTACTCTTCCCGAGGTCCTTCTCGTACTCAACTCCGTTCTGGTTGATGATGAACGTTGCAATCCCCGTCTCGCCATACTTCTCCGGATAAGCAAGGAAGGCAAAGCCCCCAGTCATCTTGCCATTCACGATGTAGTCTTTCGCTCCACCTTTTGCGTCGGCGCCCTGTTTGGTAAGAATGCTATAAAAGTAGCCGTGAAATGGCTGCTGCTTGCCCGCTTCCGGAGTGAATCCTTCGGTCGCGGCAGCGTACGCCGCCAGCGGTCCCAGCGGACTCTTAGGTTGTCCTTCCGGCGACTTCCAATACAATCCGTTCTGCTTGCCTTCGTCGCTGACGATCTTCTGCGCATACTGCCTTACGCCGTCGTGACGTTCCGACAGGTATGCGGTCTGGGCGTCGCCCATTGCTGCCAGAACGCCGATCACAGCCAGCTCGTTATCGCCGATGCGGCGTGAAAGGATCTCGTCTTTTCCAGCCGCCGCGTCGAAGTACCACTGGCCTGTGCCGTTCTTCTTAAGCGGGATGGGGAAAGGATTGTTGTCGGCCCCGAGGTAGAGCACTTCGCTGCCGTCGGTCTGTTTGCGCCAGCGGTTCATGGTTTCATAAGCGCCTGTGAATCGCTCGAACGACAGCTTGTCCTGCGCAGCGTCGCCGGAGAAAATGAGGTCCGCGGATTGCTGGCCGAAGATCGCGAGCAGTGCGTTGTGATCGTCCGCCTTAGCTGCCGCGACCAGCGCTTTGCCGCCATCCTCGGGAGTAGCGAACGTCTTAGGCCCAGTCTCGGTGGCGGCAGGTTTTTCGGCTTCAGGTTTGCTGCACGAGACGAATGAGACCAGCAACACTAAGAGAGTTATGAGTGTCCAGCAGCTTGCATAAACCGGCTTGCGATCTCGGACGATGTGGAACATGCCAAGTCCTCCGCACTACGTACTATGAATGTCTTGTTGTGGCCCGCAGCGCGCGCTCCCAGAGACTTTCGCTCTAAGGAACAGCAGGCGCCACGTAACGCCTGGTTATCTCCGCCCACCAAACCCGCCGCCGCTGCGGCCGCCGCCCCCCCAGCCTCCTCCGCCGCCACGGCTTCCCCATCCGCGGGAACTGGACGAGCGCTCACCCCAACCGCCGCCACCCGAGGAGTGATCTCCGAAGCCGCTGAAGGCCGTCGATCCGCGTCCGCTTCCACTTCCACTGCCTCCCCAGCCGCGATCAGAAGCGTTGGAGTTGGCATGGTCCGCGCTGGCATTCCGATTCTGAGCGTTGTTGACGTTGACGGTATTGCCGCTCACATTCGTCGTGTGACTGTAATTGTTCGAGCCGGTGTGATTGTAGCCGCTGTTGTTGTAGTCGTTGCCGTGGTATCCGCTGCTGTTGTAGCCGTTGTTGTAGTTGTTGTGATAGGCGTTGTTGTAGTTGTTATGGTAGGCGTTGTTATAGTTGCCGTAGTAGCCGCCGTGCCACGCGGCGTTACCGTAATAAGCTCCGCCGTGATAGTACACACCGCCGCCATGCCAGTCGCAGTTCCAACTGCTCCAACCCCATCCGCAACAACCTCCACTCATCATCGCTCCCACTGCTATTCCCGCTCCAAATGAAAGCAGGCCCGTAGCCACCAGAGCTCCCGTGCTATAGCCGGGCGTGACGTAGGGTGTGCCATAAACTATCGCCGGGTTGTACGTCGGAACGTAGACAATCTGCGGGTTCGTAGGCTGTATCACAATGGTCTGCGGTGCCTGTTGCACTACCGTGATCTGCGAGCCCGACTTGAGATTACCCGCCGCCTTGGCCTGCGCACGCAGGGTCTGCACTGCGGCCATTACCTCGGCTTGCTGGTTGTGATAGGCCTCTCCCAGTTGTGAAGTCCAGGCCAGGCTCTGCGCCATCTGGTTCAGCACCGACGGGAACTGCGTAAGCGCCTTGACGCTGGGGTCCCAGGATTGGCCATTGACAGCGTTTGCCAGGGCGCTGCCGGTCAAGCTCTTGTTCTGCTGGAGCCAGTTGTCGGCAACGGCAACCTGATCAGGAAAAGTAGCAGCGCTGAGGATCTGGGCCACTAACGCGTCGGGATAAAGCGCGATCGGCGCCACCAACCCCTGCAACTCGGCAGCGGTCATCGGTGCTCCCTGCCCCGAATAATCCGAAGTTGCGCCAGAGGCCGGCGCCGCTTCCTGACCCTGAAAGAACATGGCATCAGCTTCGACCGGCGTCGTAAAAGCTATCAGAGCGAGACACAGCACAACGGACAAGGCTCGTTCACCAAGCGTCACATTCATTTGAATAACCTCATTTACCACATCACAGACCTGCATTTTGCTGGGACAACCGCAAGAAGTGATATGCGCCAAACGGTCCGCTCAAGCCCGGACTGTGCGGTCCAGGGCTTCAGCCCGACGATGCAGGCCTCTCCCATAGATTAATTGCTCGGGACGGAGCCTACAACTGTCATTTGCGACAGGTGCGGCCAGCCTCCGCGAAAGCTCTAACGGATCGAGCCTATCTGTTTCCGAAGGCCCAGCCCAGCCCTGAACTGGTGCCGTAGTCGCTACCCGAGAAGTTCGCTGGCGGCCGGGTGTCCCAGTTGCCATAGAACGAAATGTTCCAGGTCAGATTGCTGAATAGCTTTATATAGTAGGACGCATTCGTATTAACGTGGACGCGGCCGGGCTGGGAAAGCGCCGGCAAAACGATGGCGCCAAGATCAAAGCTGGTTTTGTTGAAACGGAAGAACCTCATCTGCCCTGCGACAATCGCGGTTGCGAGACTTTGATTAGCGAGGGGTTCGGTGGTCGCCTGGTACGCGGTATCCTGCCAGCCTAATCCACCCAGCAGAGAGATCTGGGAGTTATTGGTATTCTTCAAATAGCGTCCAATGCCGCCGCCCAGCGTGCCTTGAAGGTTGATATCCTGCTCCGAACTTTGCAGAAAAATGCCGAGTCCCTGATAGAACCAGTTGTCCCACCGCAACAGACGCTGGCTTTGAAGATCTAGCTGATTCCGGGTGGACGGACTGGCGCCGGTACTGGAAGCCAACGTTGAACTGTAGTCCGCCTGGGCACTCCACCGCTCTCGTGGGTATTGAACTAAAGAGCTCAGGTTGAACTGCGTGGATTCGTTCCCTTTGGAATACATGGCCCCCAGGTTTATGTCGCCGTTGAATCGCTGCCAGAAGTTCTGTGACGTCTGGTCAATTTTGACGACCTGGCTTCGTTCAATCGCGACTTTCGTTTCCGGGCCCATGGCGACCTCGATTTTCATCGGCCGGTCGCCCGGTTCATCGGAGGTCAGAAGCGTACCGGTATAGACCGAGCCACTCTCTGTCTTCACAATGAAGAGTTGGCTGCTTTCCACATGGTGCACCTTCGACCACTGCACTGAACTGGTGCCCAGAATGTAATCGAGGCTTACGTAGAGCACGCCCGAATTCAATCCCTTGATCTCGCACGTCAGGCGATCGCCGTTCTTCATCACGATGACATCAGTTTTGTCCCGCCCAAACAGCGGCGCGCCGAGAAGCAGCACCGCGCATAGCACCAGGTTATGCAATTTCATTTAGGATGTTCCTTTGGTGGGCCGATTTTACCTGCCGTCTTGCGGCAATGGAAGGAATTAGACTTGACACGATATTCAGGGTGTTATGAATACTAAGGATCCTGGCTCTCGGCCTACTCCGCCGCCGGCTGGATTCAGACCGCTGCGGATGCTGGGCGTCGCGATCATGTGGCTGGTTCTCACCCTGCTCACTCTGTGGGCGGTGGCGGCCCTTTACGTTGATTTTCGCGTGACTTGGCTGCGCGTTCCCATCACCGTGATCTACGCCCTTGCGATCGTCGCGATCCTGTTCAAGGTTAAACGACGAAGTTGGGCTGCCGCTTTGTGCCTGGCAGGCTTCTGCATCGTGCTCGCGTGGTGGCTCAACCTGAAGCCATCGAACGATGGCGATTGGCAGGCCGACGCTGCTCGAACCGCCTCCGTCGAGATCGATGGCGATCGCGTTACCATCCACAACCTGCGCAACTGCGACTACATTACCAAGACCGATTACACGAATTGCTGGGGCGACCGGACGGTGTATCTATCGCAACTCCGCGACGCCGACCTTTTCTTCACCACCTGGGGACCGAAGTATATCGGTCACCCGATTGTCAGCTTCCAATTCGGCGACCACGACCATATCGCGTTCTCCATCGAGGCACGCTATAAAGTCGGCCAGTCGTACTCGGCAATTCTTGGATTTTTTCGGCAATACGAGCTGGTCTTTATAACTGCCGACGAGCGCGACGTCATTCGATTGCGCACCAACTACCGCAAGGATGAGGAAGTTTTCCTGTATCGCACCACCATCTCGCCGGAGAGGGCGCGAGAAATATTCCTCATCTACGCTAATTATCTGAATCAGTTGAGAGACCATCCGGAGTGGTACAACGCATTGACTCGAAACTGCACGACGACGCTGGATACCAAGATCGCCGCGGACGTCAACAATCCTCAGCCCTGGAACTACCAGCTACTACTTAACGGCACGCTGGATGAATTGCTATACAACCGCGGACGTCTGGTCACCGGCGGACTCCCATTCCCTGAGTTGAAGCAGCGCGAGCACATTAATGCCGCGGGACGCGCGGCGGACGGTTCTCCGGATTGGTCCGCTCTGATTCGTGCGGGACGAGTAGGGTTCTAGACGATCAACCCGGCAATCCCCTAAGAAAACTCTGGGAACGGCCTTCAGAGACTGATGGCATCCGGTTCCAAATCGGGAAAACGCCGGATTTGGCGTTTAGGGACGTTCTGGCGGGCCCCAGCGTCCCAGACGGCCCGAGATACCTCCGACCACCCTTTCGTCGATTCTAGGGCCCTCCCAGGCCCCGTAATGGGCATTATGGTTTGATGTCTCTATAGATACAGAAATATTGAACAAGGGGCGCCCAAGTAGCAATCTTCGGCAAGCTCAGGGCAGGCTCGAAAGGTTCGTCCCTTCAAAACCCGCCGAAGCCGACTTTTCCGCAGCCTGTTTAGCCGCTGAGAGACCTCGCCTCAACTTAATCGCCTAGAACAGCCGCCCAACGCGGAAGAAGAACTTGTGATGTCCAGTGTCGCCGTACGCGTAGGCAGCTTCCACTGGCCCGAAGATCGTGTTGACCACTATGCCCGCCGCAGCATCGGTCGGGAAGCCCGACGCTTTGTTCAGCATCGGACTCGGCGGTCCGTAAACCTGCGCGGCCTCGTAGACACCCAGGAAGTAGATGCCGCTGCCCAGCAACGGTGGCAGCTTGGCCAGTTCGCGAATGTATCCCAACTGGAACAAGAAGTATTTGTCCATCAACAGCTCGTTCGTTCCGTACGCCACCAACTCTCGAGAACCTCCCAGGGAGAACTGCGGGATGCCGGTTACGTAGTTGAATGTGGTCCCAGCAGATCCGGCCAGAAAAACCGAGGACGGTTCGTTCAGCTTGTGGTAAACCTGCCCGGTACCTTCGAGTACGGGATACGGCTTGGGCGCTGCCGGGCTGGCGTTGTACCAATAAAAATCGCCCTGGAAACTTTCTCCCGCGCGAGGAATAACGGGATCGTCGAGGCGATCCAGCCTGTATTGGACTTTGCTGGCACCGTAGCCACCGGAGAAACTCTCCAGTTCGTTCGCACTTCCGATTTGCCGTGCGAAGTTTTGCCACCCACCTTCGTAACCGACGCGTAGTTCACCGGTATTTCCGAACTGATATCCCGCGTCTAATCCGCCGCCCAAGGTGGTGCGCCGATAGGTGGCCTTCAGTTGGTTGTCGTCATATAGGTAGAGGGGATTGTTATCGGCCAATACCCGGGGCGCAACGAACCAGTGACTGAAAGGAGTTACGGGATGGTAATACTCCGAATTCAGGCCGTAGTCGGAGAACAGAACGAAGTCCGTGCGCCATTCCGAGCGGAAGCCGCCAAAATCGAGAAACGTTATTCGAGCTCCCATGTCGAGAGTAACGTTCTTCAAACTGGATCCGTCGATAAGGATGAGTGGCCGAACGATTGGCGGCCCATAGGAGTTTTCCTCGGTCTTTATCAGCAGGCCCTGCTGGCCGTTTAGCTCCTCGAAGGAATAGCTGAGTACGGAATATCGCCCAAACCCCTTCAAGCGCATGATGTCCTGGTCCAGTTGGTCAAAATCAATAGGCTTGCCCACCACTCCGGCCAGCTGATGTTCGACACGACGGGAAAGATCCGCATTCACGCCCTCTACGGCTATGAACGTCGGAACGGGATCGGAGAGGCGGCGAGACGCGCGATTTGCCAGGTATTGCTTCCAGGTCGCATCATCCACCGCCAGGGTCAAAAGGACCTTGGACTTTGCCGCCGCAGCGTCGTATCCAGCCTTGATGATCGCGTCCGCGTCGTCGAAACTTAACGCCCCCCATTTCTGCACTGGTACAGAGACGAGTATGTCCGCGTTTTCCATGTTCTTGAGTTCATTGGCAGAGATCATGACCGACAGCGACTGGCCGAGGACCGAGAAGGTGTTGAGATTCGCGTTGGGAAGCATCGGCGCCTCCGCCAGGTGAATCGCCACCGTCAAATCGGCTCCCATGTCTTTCGCTACATCGACAGGAATGTTATTGAGCAATCCGCCGTCGGCGTAGACGGCATCTTTGGTTCGGACGGGGTTGAAGATTCCGGGCAGCGACATGGTCGATCGCAGAGCCAGGGACAACGATCCGCTGCGGAAAACCTTGGGCCGTTCGGTGATAAGGTCGGTGGCTACGCAGGCGAACGGAGTCGGGAGGTCGTTGAAGCTCTTGATCTCCGAGTAGGGAAGCGCGATCTTATCGAGAACCAGTGAGACCTGCTGGCCGGAATTGAAGCCCTCGGGAAATTGCAATCCCTTGCGTAACCCAAACTCAAGACTGTTGGGATAGGCGCGGACATCCTCTTTGCGGCGGAATGCGAGGTCGTTAAAAGGCGTCTGTCCTGCCATTACCTCGTCCCAGGGAATGCCGTTTACGATCTGGCGCATCTCAGCGGCATTGTGTCCGGTGGCGTAAACCCCGCCGACCAACCCGCCCATGCTGGTGCCGGCGATGTAGTCAATCGGGATGTGGTGTTCCTCCATCCAGGTAATGACGCCAACGTGCGCCAGCCCCAGGGCCCCTCCACCTTGCAGCGCTAAACCTACGGTTTGACGCGTGGGCTTGGATGGTTGCTCTTGCGCAGCAGCAGATATAACGGAAAGTATGATCGCGACGCTGATGAAGATTAGTCTGAGACG
>Ga0302325_10007349_pt1 | contig 24467 bp, 24 predicted proteins | sample Palsa_T0_2_FD_201948 | JGI IMG/M metagenome (GOLD analysis project Ga0302325, IMG submission 201948) | Peat permafrost microbial communities from Stordalen Mire near Abisko, Sweden - Palsa_T0_2 | ecosystem: Environmental > Terrestrial > Soil > Palsa > Peat permafrost | place: Sweden: Abisko... | reverse complement strand
GGCGGTAAATCTGTTTTGGGCGATCGACCGGATGAAGCGGCTGTACGCATCGCTTGCAGGGCAGCCGCGCGATGCCATTTGCCGGCGCATGGTGGAGGAAGCGCAGATTGTCCGCGAGGAAGACATCGCCATTTGCCGCGCCATCGGACGCAACGGCGTGGAGCTTGTGCCGGCAGGCAAGACGGTGTTGACGCACTGCAACGCGGGCGCGCTGGCGACGGCGGGATACGGTACAGCGCTGGGCGTGATTCGCGCGGCAGTGGAGGCGGGCAAACAGATCGACGTGTTCGCCGATGAGACGCGGCCGTTTCTGCAAGGCGCGCGGCTAACGGTGTGGGAATTGCAGCAAGACGGCATCGAGACGACGCTGATTACCGATAACATGGCGGGGCATTTTTTGAAATCGGGAAGGATCGGCTGCGTGGTGGTGGGCGCCGACCGCATCGCGGCCAATGGCGACGTGGCGAACAAGGTGGGCACTTACTCGGTGGCGGTGCTGGCAAAAGAAAACGGAGTGCCGTTCTACGTGGCGGCGCCGGTCTCGACGCTCGATTTGACGCTGGTTTCGGGCGAGCAGATTCCCATCGAGCAGCGCGCCGCCACCGAGGTGACGCACGTCTTTGGACAGCAGGTGGCGCCGATGGGGACGCGGGTGGAGAACCCGGCGTTCGACGTGACGCCGGCCCGCTACGTTACGGCGATTATCACCGAGCATGGCCTGGCTCGCGCGCCATACGAGCGATCTTTGAGAGAATTGGGAAAACAGGAAAACCGACAATGAAACGTATTCTCACTCTTTTGTTTTGCGCCGGGATGGCGCTGACGGCCCAGCAGGCGCTGCGCCGCGCCCCAGGCTTCGCGTTGCCCGACGGCATTACGGGACAGATTCGCGACCTTTACGACTATCGCGGCAAGGTGGTTGTACTGGAGTTCATGAAAACCACGTGCCCGCATTGCGCCAACTTTGCGGACATACTGGCACAAGCGCAGCAGAAATATGGCGATCGATTGATGGTGATTTCCGTGGTCAACACGAATGACGACAACCCGGCTTCAGTAAAGCTGTATGCGACCGGACACAAAGTAACTTACCCGATTCTCTTCGACCTGGGTCAGATGGCGTACTCATACATTCAGAAACCGAGTATGGATCTTCCGCACGTGTATGTGATCGATCAAAACGGTTACATTCGCAGCGAGTACGCATACAGCATCACGACGCGCGATATCTTCGAGGGCCACGCACTGCTTACGGAGATCGACCGGGTGCTGAACGCGGTGAATTCCTCGAAGAAGTGATTCGTGGCGCGCGCACTCATGCGCGCAGCGTTCACAATCGTATGAACGCGCTACCGCGAACCGCTTGCCGGCGCGCGCCGCTCCCATCGAATCGCCGCAGCGGGCGAACCGCTACAATAGGCTCAGTGTCCAACAAGACCTTTTACATCGAGACCTTCGGCTGCCAGATGAACGCGCACGACTCCGAAAAAGTCGTCGGCACGCTGCTGGAAAAAGGCTACTCGCAGGTCGCGGAGCCTGAAGACGCCGGGCTTGTCCTCTACAACACGTGCAGCATCCGCGATAAGGCCGAGCAGAAGGTGTTCAACCGCCTGCAGCAGTTCAAGCGCGCCGGCAAGGGCAAGATCTTCGGTGTCCTGGGCTGCGTGGCGCAGCAGGAAGGCGAGAAGATTTTCGAGCGTGCGCCGCATGTGAGCCTGGTTTGCGGATCGGCCAGCTACACGCGCCTCGGCGAGATGCTGGTGCAGCTTGAAGCCGGCTCCCGCCGCGTCACCGGGCTGAGCCTCGATACCGAAGAGACGTTCGACACCCCGTTCACCCGCCGTGACAACCCGCACCGCGCCTACATCACCATCATCGAAGGCTGCGACAAGCGATGCGCCTATTGCGTGGTGCCGTTCACGCGCGGGCCGGAGCGCAGCCGCACCGGAGAAAGCGTGATGGCCGAAGCGCGGCGTCTCGCGGACCAGGGCTATACCGAAATCCAGCTCATCGGCCAGAACGTCAATAGCTTCCGCGACCCCTCGCCAGCCGCGTGGGATTTCGCCACGCTGCTTGCCCGCGTCAGCGAAATTCCCGGCATCCGCCGCGTCCGCTACACCACGTCGCACCCGCGCGATTTCGTCAAGGCCATTATGGACGCCATGGACGCGAACCCAGTGCTCTGCGATCACGTCCACTTGCCTGTGCAGTCCGGTTCGTCGAGGGTTCTCGCCGCGATGGACCGCCTGTACACGCCCGGCGAATACATGCGCCGCATCGAGTGGATCAAGGGCGCGAAGCGGAAGTATTCCATCACCACCGATATCATCGTCGGCTTCCCGGGCGAGACCGAGCGCGATTTCGAGGAGACGCTCGCGCTGCTCGACGAGGTCCAATACGATTCGCTCTTCAGCTTCAAATATTCGCCGCGCCCCAACACCGCCGCGCTGGCGATGCCAGACCATATCCCCGAGGAAGAGAAGCAGCGGCGCCTGGTGATTGTGCAGGAGAAGCAGCGCGCGATTCAGATAAGGCGCAACGCCGAGCTGATCGGCGCAATTGAAGAGGTGATGGTGGAAGGCCGCCATCAGGCGCTGGGCCAGTGGATTGGCCGCACGTCCTCCAACCGCACGCTCAACTTCACTCACCCGGATACCGGCAGCGCGCCGCAGGCGGGCCAGTACCTGCCTGTGCGCGTGACGCGCTCCGGACCCAACTCGCTGGTGGGTGAAAGCGTGGGCGCGCTGTAGCAGGCGCGCTGTAATTGCACTGTGGTCTAATTGAACCGGGGGAAGATGCGATGGAAGTGGAGATGAAAATTCGCGGTTTGATGATGGATCCCGTGTCCAATATGCCCATCGTGATCCTCAAGGATATCAATGGCGCCACGGTCCTGCCGATTTGGGTAGGCGTCTTCGAAGCTAACGCCATCGCCCTCGAAATCGAAAAGGTTTCGACGCCGCGCCCCATGACCCACGACCTCATGAAGAGCCTGCTGCTGGGCCTCAACACCGGCCTGCGCAAAGTGGTGGTGAGCGAATTGAAGGACGACACCTTCTACGCCGTGATCTGGCTTGACCGCGAGGGCGAATTGATCAGCGTGGATTCGCGCCCCAGCGACGCGCTGGCGCTGGCGCTGCGGCTCGACTGCCCTATCTATGTCGAAGAGAGCGTGCTGAAATCGTCGAAGGTGGCCTCGTCGATGTCCGACAAGGTCAACGACGCCGAACTGCGCCGCTGGCTGGAAGGTCTGAACGACGAAGACCTCGGCCGCTACAAGATGTGAAACAGTGGGGCGGACCCCCTGGTCCGCACGGGTCCCCCTGGACCCGTTCTTCGGCGACAAGGTCTGCAAGCCGATCAGGGGGTCCGCCCCACAACCATGCGAAAAACCCTTTTCTGGAAACTCAAGCAGCGGGAAATCCTGCTTGGCGAGCGCACCGCCCTCATGGCCGTGCTCAACGTGACGCCCGACTCTTTTTCCGACGGCGGCCGTTACTCCGACCCCGACCGCGCCTTTGCGCGCGCCGTCGAAATGGAAGAGCAGGGCGCGGATATCATCGATATCGGCGCCGAATCCACGCGTCCCGGTTCGGCTCGCATTTCCGCCGACGAAGAGTGGCATCGCCTCGGCCCCGTGCTGAAGCGCCTCAAGGACCGGCTCACGATTCCCGTCTCCGTGGATACCTACAAGGCCGAAGTTGCCGAGCGCGCGCTGGAGCTCGGGGTTGAAATTATCAACGACCCTTCCGGTCTCACGTTTGAGCCGAACCTTGCGCGCATGGTATCGAATCGCGACGCGGGCCTGGTGGTGAACCACATGCGAGGGCGCCCCGAAACCTGGGCGAAGATTGGCCCATTAAAGGACCCGGTTGCGTCCATTCGGCGCGATCTGGATGCGGCCGTCAGCCGCGCGCGCCACGTCGGCGTCGACAAAGCGCGCATCGCCATCGATCCGGGCCTCGGCTTTGGCAAGCGCGGCGACCAGAATTCGCTCATTCTCGGAAAGCTGCACGAGCTCGCGGATCTGGATCTGGCGGTGATGATCGGCCCCTCGCGCAAGCAGTTTCTGGCGCATGGCACGCCCCAGGAAACGGCGTTTGCCACCGCGGCGGCCGTCACCGCGGGCATCCTCGCCGGGGCCCACATCGTGCGTGTGCACGACGTGCGGGAGATGCGCGCTGCGGCCGATGTTGCCGACGAGATTTTGAAAGCCTGCGCGGAGAGTTAGAGTGCGCTGGTGGGTCCGTGACGGGGTCGAAAAAAACCTGCCTTCCGGCCGGTTCGCAAGCTAAAGCATACGCTACCGCGAGCCGAAGGCTCGGGAGAGCTACTCGGCGCGCAGGGCATCCACCGGGTTGACCGAGGCGGCGCGGCGCGGGGATATAGCTGGCCAGCAGCGCCGCAACGCCGAGTACAACGGCGACCGCGGCGAGCGTGGTATTCCCAGGAATTGACGCCGAAGAGCACGCCGCGCATGAGAACGCCCACCCCTAACGAACCGCCGAGGCCCAGAACGATGCCACGGGCGGTCAGCCACGCCGGCTCTCCTAAGATGAGGCGATAGACCGCGCCGGGTTCGGCCCATAGGAAGAGTAACATGTTCTCTATGGGAAAATAATGAGTGCCGGCGTAGATGCTTCAGGCGCCTTCGGCCTTGCTCCGCCGCCTTCGCATGTATCCAAGCCGGCCGTTGACATCATCTACCGAAAAGGCCTCAGGATCGAAATTCTCGCCCAGCCAATCTATCATCTCCGCGTATTGCTCGTGCTCCGGGTCGCCGATCGATTCCAGAAGGCTGTTGAAACCATGCACGCCGCCGCAGTCCTCGGGCGGACCGTGACGTTTGCCGTCTACGCACGCCGGATAAGCGCGTCCCGGTTCTCGGGCCAGCACTTTCTCAACGGTAATCCCATGTTCCCAGCCGTCGCCGAAATCGTAGGTGTACACTGCGGTTGCTCCAGCCTTGCCCAGTACGCGGAACAGCCGTGCGGCGCTTTCGCTGGCAGTAGCTGGCATGCCCATGAAACTCTCGGCCGGATCCGGTTTCCCAAACGTCTTCTGACCGATGCGGAAGTCATGCATATGGCAGTCCTGCCACCCCATGGCCGCTTGCAGCACGTTGTGTAAGTCCTCCAGGGTCGAATCGGCGGGCGCCAGCAGCCGCCGCCAGATAGGCGGACGCGTGCCGAGCAGAGTCACCTTGATCTGATAGATTTCCTGCGGAATCTCAATTTTCTTTGTCGGCATATTTAAGCCCTCCTCGATTTTAAGGTACGCGCACCCGGTATCGTGACCATGAGATTCGATTGCTTACGCGCGCGTCGAACAGAGCCACGACCGAAAGGGAGTGTTTTTCCGCAAGAGCCGAAAGACCACGCGGCCACGGTTCCGGCGCGCCCGAGGCCGAAAGTCTAAGCGGCAAGAAGCCCCTCGCCCTGCAGGCGGGCGCGAACCGGTTCCAGAATCAGTCCGGCGCCGGGGTTATTACCATTACCGGACAATGAAAGCGCCGCCGGGGGAGCGCTCTTGTATAATGACAACCGTGGGAAGCGTCGCCACTGAATGATCGACTTTAAGAAAAAGCTGCAGGATGAAATCGCCGTTCTGGAACATGAGTTCCATGTCGAGTTGCCCAAGGAGATTCTCAAAGCACGTGCGCACGGCGATTTGAGCGAGAACGCCGAATATCACGCTGCCAAGGATCGCCAGGGGTTCGTCAACGCCCGCTTGGGGCAATTGCGGAAGCGGCTGGCGGAACTCTCGATGGTGGATTTCACTAAGATCCCGATCGACAAAGTGGGCTTAGGCTCTACCGTGGTTGTGCTCGATACCAAGCGGGAAGAAGAGATCACCTATTATCTGGTGACCAGCGAAGAGGCCGATGCCGCCAACGGCAGAATCTCCGCCACATCGCCCATTGGCCGCGCGCTGCTGGGCAAAGAAGAGGGCGATGTGGTCAAGGTGACAAGCCCCGGCGGATCGAAGGAACTCGAGATCCGGAAGCTGACTACCATTCACGATGCGGTGAAGTAGGTCATGACGTACACCCGCGCCCTTGGCCTGGTATTTGGCGCAATCATCGATCGCATCGTGCGCTGGCTGGCGCTTTCGCGCATTCATCCCAACGTTCTCACGTTTCTGGGCCTGCTGATCAACGTCTGGGCGGCGTTTCTGTTTGCGCAGGGAAGCTTCGTCTGGGCGGGCATCGTGGTGATTGGCGCCGGGTTGTTCGATATGGTGGATGGCCGCGTGGCGCGCGCCACCAAGCAGGTGACGCGCTTCGGCGGCTTCTTCGATTCCGTGCTCGACCGCTATTCGGATCTGGCGCTCTTCATGGGCCTGCTGGTTTACTACGCATCCATCAACCGGTTTTTTTACATTGTGCTGACAGCCATCGTGATGACCGGCTCAGTGATGGTGAGCTATGCGCGAGCGCGGGCGGAATGCACCATCCCCAAATGCAAAGTGGGTTTCCTGGAGCGGCCGGAGAGAATCGTGCTGATTATCATTGGCGCGCTATTCAATCGCATGGCGCCGGTTCTGTGGGTGATTGCGGTGTTGTCGAACCTGACCGTGATACACCGCATGGTTTATACCTTCCAGGTGTGCAACCAATTGGAAGACGTGCCGGTTTCCAAGGCTCAGAAAAGGTAGGGCCGGTTCAAGTGGGGTAGGTTAGCAACCTGCCCCACGGTATAATCGAATAATATGCAAGTTTGGGCCACTTTGGCGGCCGTTGGCGCGCTGGGAGCTGCCGTGTGCGCGGCGCAGCAGACTCCGGTGATAGAAAGCGCAGACCCCACGCGGATCACGGTGGACGTCTTGCGCGTCAACATGCTCTTCACCGTCATGGATAAGAAGGGGCGTTTCGTTACCGACCTCAACAAGGAGGATTTCGAAATCATCGAGAACAAGCGGCCCCAGACGATCCAGGAATTCTCCGCGGAAACCGACCTGCCGCTGCGCATTGGCATGCTCATCGACACCAGCAACAGCGTGCGCGACCGCTTCAAGTTCGAACAGCAGGCCGCCACCGAGTTCATTCACAGCGTGATGAGCGGCAACCGCGATAAGGCCATGGTGGTGAGCTTCAGCGACGCGGCCGAGCTGGTTTCGGACCTGGTGGAAGACCCGGCCAAGGTGGTCAAATCGATTAACGAACTGCGGCCAGGCGGCGGAACTGCGCTCTACGACGCCATCTTTTATGCCTGCCGCGACAAGCTCTCAGTGGATCAGCCGAAATACAAATTCCGCCGCGCCATCATCATCCTGAGCGATGGCGACGACAATCTGAGCCACTACACGCGCGATCAGGCGCTCGAGATGGCGCAGAAGGCGGAAGTGGCCATCTACGCCATTTCCACCAACGTCACCCGCGACGAATCCGAGGGCGACAAAGTGCTCAAGTATTTCGCCAAAGAGACCGGCGGGCAGGCGTATTTTCCCTTCAAAGTTGAGGATCTGGAGCAGGATTTCGCCAACATCGCCAACGTGCTGCGCCACCAGTACATCATTCTCTACCGTCCCGATCCGCTGGTCACCGACGGCCTGTTCCACCCGCTTACTTTGCGCGTGAAGGGTCAGAAGGGCCTGATTGTGTACGTGCGGCCTGGGTATTTCGCGCCGAAGATGTAAGGTAGGGCTCAAGCGTCGTTACGGCGCCCGTGATGGTCGAACCCAAAGGCTGAATGCGCGCGCAGCACACTGCCACTGGCGCACGGGTACTCTTCAGTTCGGCCTTGAATTCAATGTGCGGTTTACGTGCTCCGGGTCGCGCGCAATGAGTGTCAGGTACGCCCGTGTGGGCTGATCCGGTTCCGCCCGCCCTTGCTCCCAATCCCGTAGCGTCCCGAGGGGGATATGATAACGGGCGGCAAATTCCTCTTGCGTCAGTTCCAAAGCCCGGCGGATGATCTTCGCCTGCGGCGTGCGCTGCATTCGCGCAAGATCGGTTTCGGTTAGGGGTTGCGCATCGCGATCCGCGCGCGCAGCTCGCTCGATAGCATCTGCGCTCATCGTCCGCGGGGCCTTAGGCGTTTTGGCGGAAGTAGTCGTCTTGCTCAATTTGCGTTACCTCTCGGGCTGAAATGATCCGAATTCGATCCTCACGTTCGGTGTAGGCGACAAACAGCAGCACGTGGCCTTCCGCCATGCCGATGATGACAAAACGCTCTTCGCCATAATCTTCACGGTCATCCAGGCGCTCGACGGCAAACGGGTCTTTGAACACCGTTTTTGCCAGTTCGAAGCTCACGCCGTGGGCTTGCAAGTTTGCCTCAGCCTTGGCATCGTGCCATTCAAATTCCAATCTCATGATACTACGGGATCTCAGTAGTTCTGTGAACCGAAATGCTTCGATGGCTCGATGAGCGGATCCCTCCACGCGGACAATTCCGGACGACGCCCGCTCAACTCGCAAGTCTCTTCAGGATGTGCCTTGCAAGGAACTCGTTAATCTCCCGATGCCGGGACTATGGCTGAGAAATGCCCGTCTTCGGATTGCGATACCAATCATGGTTTCCGCCGTGGCGGATGAGGAGACGGCCATTTTCTTCCAACTTGCGAACCAAGTCGGTTCGCTTCATCCGACCAGCAACTCGGCGACTCTACGGATGCCTGGAATTTCACCGCTCGTGAGGTCCCGGTAAAGATCGCGAAGGTTCTCCTCAAGTTCCCCGAGCGATTCGCCCTGAGTCGGGTAATCCGGGAACTCCTCAAAGTACCCAAGCCACACGTTTCCGTCTTGCCAATGAACGTAGCGAGCGATCCTCATAGCATTATTTTAGTGTTTATTCGGAGTCGGGGACGGGGGAGTGTAACAAACTTTTGAAACCATCTGAGCCACGTCTCCTCCACTACATTTCCAACTTCTCCCTATAGCTCAAATCCTTCACGTGAAACTCCGCTTCGCGCTCGGGAAACGGCAGCCCCGGCAGATAAAGTTGGAACGCCACCGATTTATCCGCGGGTTTGACCGACCGCGGAAAGATCAGCCGCAGCACGGGGTCCGACGGCGTCGGCGGAAACGTACCCTCGATCTTATATGTCTTGCTGCCCACCGTCATGAACGTTTCCTTCTCCACGGTCTTCCACGCGTTCGCCTCTTTACCGAGGCCGTCGAGGCTGGGGTAGGACACCGCGAGCACAAAGACTTTCTCGCGATTCTCGCGCAGAAAATCGACGTAATCCGCATCGGGCTGGTGCAGCGGATTTCGCTTACGGAGCCGCGCTTCGTCCTCCGCGGCCTCCATGGGCTGCGCGGTGGCGAACCAGACGGTCAGCTCCGGCGGAGGCCCGATGGTTTGGGTCCACGGGCTCGCCCCCCGCATGAAATCGATCTCGCGATCGGTCCACTTTTCCGGCGATTTGCTCTCCCAGAACGGTTGTGCCAGAAAAAAGAGCAGGGCGACCAGCGCATGCATACTAAAAGAATATGTCATTAATCCGGCCCGGCGCCGCGGCGGACTTGGCGGATGTCGCGGCGATTCAGGCCGCGTCTCCCGAAGCTGCGCATTGGCCGCCCGAGGATTACCTGGATTTCGATTTCAGCGTTTGCATTCTCGATGACCGCATCGCCGGATTTGCCGTCTCGCGCATCACGGGGCAGGACGAGCGGGAGTTGCTCAACCTCGCCGTGGCGCCGGAGTATCGCCGGCGCGGCGCGGGCGCGGAGCTGGTGCGGTCGCTCACAACGGGAACCGCCATTTCTGTTTTTTTGGAGGTCCGCGAGGGCAATCAAGCCGCTCGCGTGTTCTATAAAACACTGGGTTTTCAAGAGGTTGGGGTGAGGCCCGGGTACTATGCCTCACCCCCCGAATCCGCTATTGTCATGAAGTTTCATTCATGTTAAGGTGTCGGATGGATGGTGACCCTATCCCTCGATCATAACGAGCGAGACTATCGACAGAGATTACCCACCGAGCCCTGTTTCCGACCGATCGACTCGGCGCGGCAACCTCATTGGGAGGAATTGCCCATGGAACGGAACGCACAAGAAGAATTGAAGGCGCACCTGATGGCAACCAGCGAAGAGTATCGCCAGCTTGCCAGCCAACACTCGGATTTTGCGAGGAAGCTGGACGAGCTGGAATCGCTTCCCCATCTGACTGAAGAGCAACAGTTGGAGGAGACGCGGTTGAAGAAGTTGAAACTTCGCTTGAAAGACCAGATGGAAGCGATTGTGAGCCACTCACGGGCTCAACAAGTCGCTTAACGTCAGGTGCGCTGCACATAACGGATGGTCCAGGCCCGGCCGGCTCTGCTGGCCGGGTTTGCATTTTTAGTGGCGCGGGCCCATGGCCTGCGGAGTCTGCGATGGAGGAAGAAGAGCCGGTACGGATCCCGGTGACGGACGTGTTCGACCTGCACTCCGTGCCGCCGCGCGACGTGAAGGCTGTAGTGGAAGAGTATCTCCATGAAGCACACCGGATGGGTTTCCGGGCGCTACGCATCGTTCACGGCCGTGGCATCGGCGTGCAGCGCGAGATGGTGCGCGGGGTGCTGGCCCGCACGGAGTTCATCGCCGATTTCCGCGACGCGCCGGTGGAGGCGGGCGGTTGGGGCGCGACGTTGGTTACCTTGCGGCCGCCGTAAACCGACGAACCAAGCGAAGCTGGCCGAGCGGGTGCGGCAAGACGGTGCTAGATTTGAGTGGAGGCTTTGTGGCTACGGCTGCATTGCCTTTTTTATTGGTCGGTTTCTCTCCGAACTATTCGATTTCTCGTTCAAGCTGGGACCGCAGATCAGTGATGAACGCAAAACTCCAGACCGTGAATTGGGGGTTGCCATCTACCTCACGGACTGCCCGATACCGGGGTTGGCATACCTGGGAAACATATCCCGCCAATTCGGCTCGCGCCGGCTTTGTCATTGGACGAAATCGCATTCCCCAGGAGAGGATATACGCGATCAAGTCCGCAATTTGCACGCCCGTCGTCAGGTCGCTGTGGGACGAAACGCGGCTCCGGTAGAATCCGGCCGGCACGCTGACGGCCTCTTCCAGAAAGTAGAAGAAGCGCTCGAACAGATAGGCATAGTCCTTCCGGAGATGGTCCGGAGCCGGCAAAGGCGCGTCTTTGTCAACCATGCTCGCGAATGCTCGACATCGGAATCGCGCGCAGGTGTCGAGTACCTCGGCTACGTAACTCAATTTCGCCTGGGCCAAGGCCGCAACGCATCGGCGCGGAGATCCAGCCCCCTCGGTAAGGCATTGTCGCGCCAGTACCTGGCGTTCACCTATGGCAATCGGTTCGGTTAGGCGGGCTTGACGGAACACTTGCGCGGAAACCAACTTCTTGGCCTTGATCAGATTCCAGACATCTCGATCCGCGATCGCGAATCCGCCCAGCACGCCGTAGGGAGAGGGCCCGCTGTCGTATTCCGGCGCGTCCATCCCCGTTGACCGATGCGGCCCGTATCCACTTCGGGGCGCGGCCTCCCCAGTTCCGGTATACTGCCTTCATCGTTCTCAAAGGGAGACAGATTATGCGGGTCAACTTCCGGTGGCTCATGGCAGCGGTTCTTATTGCGGTTCCGGCGCAGGCCGCCGATTCCGCCAGGCGCGGCATAACCGCGGAAGACTATTTCGCGTTCGAATCGATTAGCGACGCGCACATCTCGCCGGACGGCAAACAGGCGGCCTATGTGGTCACCACCGTAGACCGGCAGAAGAACCGCCGTGACTCTTCCATCTGGATGGTCGCCATCGACGGGAAATCCGCGCCGCGGCGGCTCACTGCCGAGGGCGTGAATTCCACTTCGCCGCGCTGGAGCCCGGACGGGTCGAAGCTCGCATTTCTTTCGGCTCGCGCATCCGCATCGGCAACAGATCCAGCCGCCGAAGCGGCACGGCCGCAGATCTGCATTCTCCGGATGGAAGGCGGCGAAGCCCAGGCGCTGACGCATCTGAAGAACGGCGCCGGCGCGTTCCAGTGGTCGCCCGACGGCAAGCGCTTTGTCACCATCAGCCGCACTGGTCCCAGCGACAACGTGGCCCCGGCGGCGCGCAAGAGCGACGTGCGGCACTATTCGCACATCTCCTACAAATTTAACGACACCGGCTGGTTCGACGACAAGCGCGGTCATCTATGGGTAGTGGATTCGGCCACCGGCGCCGAAACGCAGCTTACATCCGGAGACGATTGGAACGACGCCGATCCGCAATGGTCGCCGGATTCCACGCGCATTGCGTTTGTTTCCGACCGCACCGGCCACGAATACGATGGCGGTTACAACACCGACGTATGGGTGATCGCGGCCGGTGGCGGCCCTCTGGTGAAGATCTCCGATCACGATTTCGAGGATGCGCAGCCGCGCTGGTCGCCGGATGGTAAGCAGATCGCGTTCGCGGGCCAGACCGGGCGCGGCCAGTTTCCGAAGCTCTACATAGCGTCCGCATCGGGCGGCGCCAAATCCGCGCTGGCGGTGGAAGGTCTCGACCTCATCCCCACGGCTCTTCACTGGGGGCCGGGCGCGCATGAGCTGCAGTTCGAGGCTCTGGTGAAGGGCGAGACGCACATCTTTCGCGCCGATCTGAACACCCGTCGCGTCGCGGCTGTTACGTCAGGAGAGCGCGCCGTGCGCGGGCTCGACATCAACGCGAAGGCCGGAGTGATGACTTACACGGCGAACACGTTCCAGCGGCTCGACGACCTATACGCCGCGGCGCTCGACGGCGGCGGCGAGCGGCAGTTGACGCACCTCAACGCGGCCTTGTGGGCCGGACTCGAACCGGCGAGCGTGCAGCGCATGCCCTACAAAAGCACGGACGGATGGAACATCGATGGGTTCCTGGTGAAACCGGTTGGCTGGCAGCCGGGCAAGAAGTATCCGATGGTGTTGAGCATCCACGGCGGACCAGCGGGCCAATACGGCGTCGATTGGTATCACGAATTCCAGGTCTACGCCGCCAAGGGATGGGCGGTATTCTTCTGCAATCCACGCGGCTCGACCGGGTACGGGCAAGAGTTCGAGCGGGGGATCGTCAACAATTGGGGCGGCATGGATTATCAGGACGTGATGACCGGCGTGGACACAGTGCTTAAGCAGAATCCCTGGATCGATGCGGACCGCCTCGGAGTCACGGGCGGCAGCTACGGCGGCTATCTGACGAATTGGATTGTGGGGCACACAACGCGTTTCAAGGCTGCGGTCACGCTGCGCGGCATCTCCAACTTCATCAGTGACGACGGCACGCGCGACGGCGCCTACGGCCATGAGGACGATTTCAAAGGTTTCCTGTTCGACGATTTCGATCAATACTGGGATGCTTCGCCGCTGAAGTACGCAAAGAACGTCAAGACCCCAATATTAGTGCTGCACTCGGACAACGACTATCGCGTGCCGCTCGAGCAGGGCGAGCAGTGGTTTCGCGCGCTGAAGCACTACGGCGTGAATGCTGAGCTGGTGATCTTCCCGCGAGAGAACCATAACTTGACTCGGACCGGCGAGCCGAAGCACTTAGTTGAGAGTCTCAACTGGCAGTGTTACTGGTTCGACCGGTTCCTGAACGGGAATGCGAAGGCGCAGCCGCCGGACGCCATCGGGGCGCGCAGCGATGCGCCATAAACGCGAAGTTATCTCTCACTCCGTAGGGCGGAAAGCTACGGTCTGAGTGACGCTGTCCCTATTGGTGCTAGACATAACGCAGCCGGAGCGGTAATTTGGGGAAATGCTGGTATCGTAAGGGCTGTATCGACCTCAGGAAGCGGGTCCAGCATCTTGAAACTTCTTATCGTCCCTGCATTCGCGTGCGGCTTAGCATTTCTTCCGTCACCGGCGTCGGCCATCGTGACCACATTTGGGCCCAGCACTCAAAGCGTGACTTTCACCGGTATTGGCAACAATGCCTTGGGCGAAGGCCAGAGCCAGGTGGACTGGGGCAATTGCGTGGTTTCAGGGAGCGGTTCAGCGGCTGTCACCAATTGCACGGTTTCAGCGCCGTTTAGCGACATCAATGAGGGTGGCGTTCTAAATCTCGTATGGTCCTACCCAGGCTCCGGCGCCCTGCCTCTGAAGGCTACTTCGACAAGTCCCGGCGGAAACCTGATCGTTTTCAGCGCGACCGCCAACGCCACTCTTACGGCAACGTACGTGAGAAACGATGGCCCCACCTACACGATTTATCAGGCGACGAATTGGAGTTTCGTTTTTGCCAATCCTACGTGCAGTACGAACCTTCCGGTTTGCGGAGTCGCGCAAGAAGGGGCGATGCCTAACTCGACGATTAGTGGATCGATCACCGGCATGTTCGATGCTACTCCGGTGATTCGAACCTCTTTGGGGGTCATCAGCGCCAGCGCATTTGGAGGATTCTCCGCCGTCGCGCCGGGCTCATGGATGGAGATTTACGGAACTAACTTGGCCACTGTGTTATCCCAAACCTGGGTCAGCTTCGATTTCGCCGGCCACAATGCGCCTATCTCTCTGGGAATGACCACGGTTAGAATCGGCGGCCAATCCGCCTTTATCGAGTATGTCAGCCCGGGACAAGTTAATGCCCAAGTGCCGTTGGGAGTCGCGCCCGGACTCCAGCCGGTAATCGTATTCACGGCGGGCGGATATAGTACGCCATTTATGATAACGGTCAACGCTGCGGCGGAGCCCGGTCTGCTTGCGCCGTCTGTGTTCAACGCGGCGGCGGGACAGTATGTCGCCGCGCTGTTTCCGGATGGCGTTACTTATGTGCTGCCGCCCGGCGTGACGAACGCCGTACCAACGGCGCGGGCAAAACCTGGCGATATCATCACATTCTACGGGGTGGGGTTTGGGTTAGTGACGCCGGGCAACTCAGTCGGCCAAATCGTTATCGAACCAAACATGCTCCAGTCGGCCTTTCAAGCCTTTTTTGCGGGGGCGCCAGCTACTGTGGCCTACGCCGGATTGGTGGTGGGCTACGTGGGTCTCTATCAGTTCAACATTGTCGTCCCGAATGTCGCCGCCAGCGACACTGTCCCATTCACCTTCTCATTGGGAGGGACCAGCGGCCCGCAAAACATTCTGATCTCCGTAGGGAACTGACCGGGGAACTGCGAGCTGAAGCACTTAGTGGAGAGCCTCAACTGGCGTGTTAGGTTCGACCGGTTCGCCTCCGCAGGCCCCGACTTTCGTCCTAGACGTACTTTTGGCTTGCTTGTGCGCAAAAGCTCATACTTGCGGGCGCAAGCCGGGAAAACCCTGGTATCTTGGGCATGACGACTTCAGTTAGCAGACCAACCCATGAAAATAATCCTCCCGGTATTTCTACTGTGTGTGGCGTTTCTCTCGCCACGGGCCTCGGCCGTCACGGCCACCTATACGAACAGCAGTCAAAACGTCACTTTGACAGGTCTCGGCGGCAGCGGCGGCGTCGGACAGAGCAGGGTCACTTGGGGCTCGTGCGCGTTCGATGGTACGAATACCAACTGCACAGTGTCGGCTCCCTACACGGGCGTCGGCGGCGGCGGGACAATCTCGATCGTTTTCAGTTACCGAGGCAGCGGGCTATCTCCCTTTACTGCCAATTCGATCAGCCCGGGCAGTAACCAAATCACGTTCGGTATCATGGCCGGAAATTCCGGTAGTATTGTGGTGAGCCTGCAAGAGAGCATCGGCGCCAAGGTTACGTTTCTATCCGACAACTTCTTCTTCAACTATTCGTTTCCCACGTGTACCGGAATCGGCGCCACGTCGTGCGCCGTCGGACAAGTAGGGCTTACGCCGAATGCGACCATTACGGGAACGGTATCCGGCACATTCGATGCCACGCCTGTGATTCAATCCGTCATCAGCGCCGGCAGTTACGGCGGGTTCTCCGCAGTGGCGCCAGGGACATGGATGGAGATTTACGGCACGAATCTTGCCAATGTCCTCTCCCAAACCTGGGCCACCGCCGACTTCAATGGCAACGCGGCTCCAACCGCTCTCGGTGGCACAACGGTCACTATCGGCGGCCAGCCCGCATTTATCGATTACGTCAGCCCCGGACAAGTGAATGCCCAGGTGCCATCCAATATCGCGACCGGACCGCAGCCGGTGGTGGTGAGCATGGCGGGCGGAACCAGTGCGCCCTATACAGCCACGGTTAATGTAACCGAGCCAGGCCTGCTCGCGCCGGCTGTGTTCAACCTGGCGGCGGGACAATATGTGGTCGCACTTTTTCCGGACAACGTGACTTATGTGCTGCCTCCCGGCGTGACCAACGCTGTGCCCACGGCGAGGGCAAAGCCGGGGAACATCATCACGGTATATGGCATCGGGTTTGGGTCAGTGACGCCGACCATTCCCGCCGGCCAAATCGTTACACAAACCAACAATCTCCCGCCTGGCTTTCAGGCAAGTTTTGCGGGGATTCCTGCGACCCTGCAGTTCGCTGGATTGGTTGCGGGCAACTTGGGACTCTATCAGTTCAACCTGGTGGTGCCGAATGTCGCCGCCAGCGATACGGTACCGTTGACGTTCTCGCTGGGCGGAACGGCGGGTACGCAAAAGTTGATTATCTCCGTCGGGAACTGACCGCGCGACCCGTTCAACCGGGCCGTTTCGCGAAAATCTCCCGCAGTGTCTCGCCTGCGGCTGAAAGATTGGCGAGCCACATCTCGACGTACTCGCGTGAGAGCACTACTCCGTCAGCGCCGGCGCCGAACGCGGCCCGTACCGACTGGCGGACATCCTCCGGCGAAGTTCTCTTGTCCGTGCGCCGGGTGGGCACATCGATATCGATGCCTGGATAGATCTTCGTCTGGCCAGCGACCCCTGCCACCGCGCGCCTGGTCTCTCGCGCCACGTAATCGGCAGTCAGACCGGACGTGTGCAGTTGGTCGTAAGGACCCTCCTGATAGTTCATGATCTTGTAGTAGAACGGGAGAAAATCTTTCGGAGTGGCATCATGAAAAATGGTGGCGCTCAGGCGGTCCAGATAGGCGGCCATGCGCGGTCCCGCGGCATTGTTGTAAGTGGCGAGCTTTAGGTAATCGCTGTAATCCTTGATCTGAGCGTAATCCTCTTCCGCCTGATAGAAGGGGCTGAAACTCATATTCTGCATGATGTGGAAGCCGAACGGTTTCGCGGGCGCGATGGACTTGCCGATGGCGTACATCTCAGACCGGACCTCGTGATAGCTATCGCTCCACAGTTTTTCCCAGCTTAGGATTTCGGGGTACTCCAGCAGCAGGCGCCAAACGGTTACGAAATAGCCGTCGACGGGGCGCTGGTCCTTCGCGGCGGCCCGGAACAGTGAATCGAGCTGGCGATATCCCTGCTGCGCACGCTGCACTGAGACGCCGCGCGCCTGAGCCTTGGCGCGGCAATGTTCGCAGAAGCAGGAAATCCCGGACGTGCTCCACCCGCCGCCGATCATGTTTTGAAACGGGCCCATGCGCTCGCAGCCCCAGGCGATTCCATCTACCAGGCTTGCGTAACCACTCAGCAGGCTCTCGATTTTGCCGCTCAAGTGCGCGCGATAATCCGGATGATTGAAACAGGGGCTGGTGGTGCGGCGCCCGTACACGTCAATCTCGGTGACCTTGGGAAAATTCGGGATGCTGCGGTTCATGCTGGGGACGGCATTGTTGTAGTCCCAGCAAAAGAAATCCATGCCGCGGGCTTTGACTTTGGGCGCCACGTCGGCGATCACATTGAATTTGCCATAGTCCGGCGCGCGGAAGTCCTTGAGAATCGTGTTGCCGAAGTATTTGGGGTCGTAGTCGTAGAAGGCTCCGCCCACAAAACTCGGGCTCCCCGGCACGCCGTGATCCGGCAGCGGGATGGAGCCGTCGCGCGTCATGCGCGCTTCGGAGAAATCGTAGGTGTACGCCCATACTGTATTGACGGCGCCTTTTTGCTGGATGTTGTCGAGGAGTTGGCCGATGCCTTCATCAATCCACGCATAGGGCTTGACCTGAATGGCGACGTAGTTCTGCCGATTCTTAACGGCGCTCCGGTTGGTCTGTGGAGCATCGTGTGGAGCGGCCTTGGCTGGGCGGCTGAGCGGCCGCGTCAGAAAGGCTGAACATGCCGCGCACAGCCGAAAAAACGCCCTGCGTTGCAGAAATGCCGATTGCATCGAGTCTTCTCCACGCTTGCGGATGGTGTCGATTCTATATCAATTCGATCGCGGTGGCGCAAGAAACGGTCGTTCCCGGCGTTTTCCGGAGATGCCTACTCCACACTTTTGCCCGCAGATGCGTCACAATGGTAGAAGCCAATGCGTTTCGCAGCCCTATTTGTGTCTATAGCGTCATTTGTGTCTCTACCGCCGACGGCGTTTGCCGGCGAGTACGCCGTGCTGGCGAGCGGGGCGCGGATGCACGTCGACCGGCACGAAACTACCCACGATACTACAGGCGATAAAGTGCGGCTCTATATGGGCGATTCGTTCGCCGAGATGGGCGCGGCGCAGGTGCAGCGCTTTGAGGCCGATGATTACACGCCGCCTCCGCCGCTCGCTTCGGTGGTGGAAGCGGTTCCGGTGGTTGCCGTGGAGGCCGAACCGGCGCTGACGCCCCCCGAGCTCGCCGACCGGGCCGCTGACAAGTATGGACTGCCGCGCTGGCTGGTGCGTAGCGTGATGCGCGCGGAATCCGGGTTTCACCCGCAGGTTGTGTCGCCGAAAGGCGCCATCGGGCTGATGCAGCTCATGCCCGGGACGGCGCAGACGCTGGGCGCCGATCCGAAAGATCCCGCGCAGAATGCCGATGCCGGGGCCCGGTACCTGCGCGATCTGCTCCAGCTTTACCACGGCGCGTTGTGGCATGCGCTGGCGGCGTACAATGCGGGACCGGGCGCGGTGGCGAAGTACAGAGGCCTGCCGCCTTATGCGGAGACGCTGCGCTACATTAGCCGCATCGATCAAGACCGCAAGAAGGCCGGGCAGTAGTTCGCTGCGCGCGGCTCTGATCGGAGGCACTACCGTAGGGCAGTGATTTCTGTCAGCATCTCAGCCACCTCAGCCTTGGTATAAGCGATCAATCTTGGCCGCCAGAATGAAATCGCTCTCGGTGAGGCCGTCGATCTTGTGGGTCCAGACCTTCACCTCCACTTTTCCCCACGCCAGATAGAGGTCGGGATGATGCCCTTCCCGCTCGGCGGTTTCGCCGGCGCGGTTGACGAAAGCCAGCGCCGTGACGAAATTGGGAAAGACGTACCCCTTGAAGAGATGATGGCCATCCAATACCTGCCAGCCGGATAGCTGGGATTTCATCTTTTCCAATTCCTCTCCTTGAAGCGGCGGCACGGCGCCGCGGCAAGGGACGCAATGCTGGTCAGACAGGCCCATCGATTAGCGTGCTCCTCCCAATTCCTATTGTAGGTTCGGCGGCGATGGGGCAGGCCTGCGAGCCAAGCTATCCACGCCAAGCTGAGGAAAAAGGCGTTCGTTCCGTTACGAATAGTACATTTGCACGCTATGATAAGAATTTAACCCGCGTTGGCGCGATTATTTGAAAGATTCTACCAGGCTTGGCCGTTACGTCAGCGCTCTTGCGAGCGTGGGTATCGCTTTGGCGATACGGATGGCACTCAACCCGTTTCTGAGCATGCGCTTTCCACTATTGACGGTTACAGTTGCCATCATCATATCGGCGCGGTATTTCGGGTCTGGGCCGAGCATAGCGGCGACGATCGCCGGTGCAATCGCCGGGAGTTTTCTTTTCGACAGCGGGCGCCTGGCCTCCAGCAGCGAGTCCCTCGGGCTGGTCCCTTACCTCGTAGCCTCGTTCCTGGTGATCTGGATGATGGAAGCCCTGCGCCAATCGCGCCGTCACGCCGAAGAGCGGCTTGCCCATGTCCGCGCCGAATCCACGCGGCGGGAGCGCGAACAACGGTTTGCTGCACAACTCCGCGCCATTGTGGAATCGTCTGATGACGCCATTGTCTCCATCGACCTGAACGGCAACATCGCAAGCTGGAACCGCGCCGCCGAGGATATATTCGGATACACGGCGGAAGAGGTGATCGGCAAACCCATTTCGACGCTGACGCCCGCGGATCGCGCCCACGAAGAGGCCGAGATGATCGCGCTCATCCAATGCGGCGGCCACGTGAAGACGTTTGAAACAATCCGCAAGCGAAGAGACCGCTCGCAGATCGAGGTGGCGCTGACCATATCCCCGATTCACAACGACGATGTCAGCCTTGCGGGCGTGTCCTATATTGCGCGCGACATCACCGAGCGCAAGCAATTCGAACAGCGCCTGACGCAAACGCAGAAGCTGGAAAGCCTGGGCGTGCTGGCCGGCGGCTTGGCGCACGATTTCAACAACCTGCTCACCGGCATCATGGGAAACGCCAGCCTGGCGCTGCAAATGCGGACCCCAGAGGCGGCGCGGGAGCGCATCGCCGAGGTGCTGCGCGCCAGTGAGCGCGTCGCACTGCTGGTGAAACAGATGCTGGCGTATGCCGGAAAAGGCGCTTTCGTCCTGGAGCCGGTGGACCTCTCGCAGCAAGTCCGGGAGATTGTTCCGCTCATCCGCGCTTCGATAGCGCACGCCGTCGCGCTTGAAATGCAACTCACGGATGGGCTTCCCCGGATCGAAGGCGACCGTTCGCAGATGCAGCAGATTGTGATGACCCTCATCATGAACGCCGCCGAGGCTATTGGGGACGGGCCTGGCACGGTAGTCATTGTCACGGCGGCGACCGCATCCGGCGGCGAGCGTCTAGTGGTATTCGAAGTCAGGGACAACGGGTGCGGCATGGATGATGCCACCAAGGCGCGCATCTTCGATCCATTCTTCACCACCAAGTTCACTGGCCGCGGGCTCGGCCTGGCAGCCGCGTTGGGCATCATCCGCGCGCTCCACGGTGAGATAACCGTGGAAAGCGCGCCGGGACGCGGCAGCGTTTTCCGCGCCGTCTTTCCAGTGTCTGAAGACCCGGCTCGCAGCACCGCCGCTTTTCCCGCATAATTAAGAGCAGTGACGCCCACGGAACAATTGCGGCAGCAATCGCGGTCGCTTGCCGATGTACATGCCAGCGTGGCGACGTCGCAGCCGTCTTTCTGGCGGCGCATGTTTGCATTCGCCGGGCCGGCCTACCTGGTGAGCGTGGGCTACATGGACCCCGGCAATTGGGCGACGGACCTCGAAGGCGGCGCGCGCTTCGGCTACCGGTTGCTTTGGGTGCTGGTGATGTCGAACGCCATGGCGATTCTGCTGCAGACGCTGAGCGCGCGCCTGGGAATCGTGGCCGGCCGAGACCTGGCGCAGGCATGCCGGGAACGGTATCCGCGCCAGGTCAACGTGGCGTTGTGGATTCTGTGCGAAATCGCGATCGGCGCGTGCGACCTTGCCGAAGTGCTGGGCGCGGCCATAGGCCTCAATCTGCTGTTCGGCATTCCCTTGCTCTGGGGAGTGCTGCTGACCGCCCTCGATACGCTGCTGCTGCTGTGGTTCCAGAGTTTCGGTATCCGCACGCTGGAGGCGTTCGTACTGGCGCTGATTGCGATAATCGGCGGCTGCTTCTGCGTGGAAGTGATCTGGGCCAAACCGGCTTTTGCGGAGCTGGCTACCGGCCTGATGCCGCGGCTCAACGGCCAGAGCCTCTATTTGGCCATCACCATTCTGGGCGCCACCGTGATGCCACACAATATGTACCTGCATTCGGCCCTGGTGCAGACGCGGCACATCGCTCACGATGAGGGCGCCAAGCGCGCGGCGTGCCGCTATAACCTGATCGATTCGGTGGTGGCGCTCAACGGCGCCATGTTTGTGAACATCGGCATCCTGGTGATGTCGGCCGCGGTCTTCTTCAAGGCCGGCATCCAGGTGACGGAAATTCAGCAGGCGTACCGGCTGCTCACGCCGCTGCTTGGCGTCGGTATGGCCAGCGTGATTTTCGCGATCGCGCTGATCTGCTCCGGCCAATCCTCCACGCTTACCGGAACCCTGGCCGGCCAGGTGGTGATGGAGGGGTTCCTCAACCTCCGCGTGCGGCCGTGGTTGCGGCGCATTATTACGCGCTCTCTGGCGATCATACCCGCCGCGCTCACTATCTATTTCGCCGGATCGCAATCCACGCTGTGGTTGCTGTTGCTCAGCCAGTGCGTGCTGAGCATGCAACTGCCGTTCGCTATCATTCCGCTGATCCACTTCACCAGCGACCGCAACCGCATGGGCGCATTCGCAAACCGGGCGTGGGTCAAGGCGCTCGCCTGGGCTTGCGCAGCAGTCACCATAGGGCTCAATTTCGTGCTTGCCGTACAGGCGATTTCCGGCTGGATGGAGAGCGCCGGCCGGTGGCGCCCGGTGATCTTGCTGGTGGTGATTCCGGTTGGAACCGGGCTGCTGCTGCTGCTGCTATGGGTAACGGTTGAGCCATACATCACGCGCCGCGTCAAGCGCTACGGGCTTGCCCCGGTCTCGCTGCCGGAGGCTGCCGCCGCTGAGGCGACGGCTGCCGCCGCGCCCATCTACCAGCGGATACTTGTACCGCTGGACCATACCGATCTCGACCGCCTTGCGGTTAACCATGCGGCCGCCATGGCCCGCTCGCACGGCGCCAAGATTTTCCTGCTGCATGTGGAGGAGGGCGTTACCAGCCAGGTGTATGGACCGGATGCTTCCACGGCCGAAGTGGAATTGGGCGAGGCATACCTGGAAAAGATCGCCCGATCGTTCCGCGAACAGGGTATTCCGGTGGAAACCGCCATCTGCCATTCGTCGTCGCCTAAGCGGGAAATTGTGCGCTACGCCCACGAAATCCACCCCGACCTGGTGATCATGGGCGCGCATGGGCATGGAGGGTTGAAGGACCTGATTTTCGGCAACACCATTAACCCGGTGCGGCACAATCTGGATATCCCGATGCTGATCGTGCGCCCGGGAAAGAGCTGAGCGGACGCCGCAGGCCATGGGCCCGCGCCACTTACGGACGTGGGCGAGTGGAGGATACTGCGGCAAACAGGAAGGCGGACACCAACAGTCCCGCGGCGATCTTCTGAAGAGTCGTGGCTCGGGCGGGGACCTTGTCCGATTCAGCAGATAACGGATGTTCGAGCGTATCAGACCGCCCGTCCCACTCTTCCGTGGCGAGCAGGGCAACGTCCAGGGGGAACTCCAGGAAGGGAAACTCCGATATCTGCCGATGGCCACGGGAGAAAAAGAAAGTCGCGTTTGGAGGCGTGAAGGCGTTGGGGTGAATCAACAGGAAAACCTGGTAGGGTTTGCCAAAGAACGTTTTGAACAGGAAGAGATCGTTCTCATTCAGGCGAAGCGCTTCGGAGTGTTCGGACCGGTAGTATCCGATTAGCAGACGTTTTCGCGGCTCTGCCGTCAGCGACGCGATGGTTTCCGGCACGCTGCGGTTGGAAACGGGTTGATACTCGAAAATCTCGATAGCGCTTTGAAGAACCCGGCCGAAGAGCAGTCCGTGTTCGACTCTGCCACGCCCGGAATCCCGAAGCCGCTCTTGCAGCCCCTCGATGACACAGAGGTCCACATGGACCCTCACCGGTGAGCCAGGGAACCACCAAATGTAGTGGCGAGGGTCTGTTGCCGCGGAGGTCCCAGTAGTTGGCATCGGTTAGCTTCGAGCACTGTGCGAAATCTTACGTAAGAGCAAACCCGTCGCCAAAGGTAAGTGGCTGTTATAGCCGCTTTGAACTCAACTTGCCCGCCTGGGGGAGACGGGGACGGGAGAAAATCCGTCGAAATGTCCCAAACACTTGAGCCGGACGCCCGGCGAGTTCAATGGGGCAATCCGAATTTCTCTGACAGGCGCCTCATGAACGAGGAGTTCGACTTTGATGCGCCGTGGGGCGCCATTTTCGGAGTATAGGAGTCGTCAAGGGGGTCGATAGGGAGGATGTTTGGCTGGGATGGCAGCTCTACCAGTTTCGGAGAAGACTGGGGCTTCTCGCCTGAGGACAGAGCAGTGGCTGCCGAAAAAGCTGAAAGATGGGGGATGGCGGCCAGCGACTGGGGCGGCGCGTCAATCAAACCCAGATTGGCGGCTGCATCCCGCACGTAATTCAGGCCGACCAAAGCGGATTCGTCGCCGAAGGCCATCAGCAGCGAGCTATCGCAGAGGGAGTTAATCAAACGGGGGATGCCCTGCGACAATTGAGCGATCATGGTCAGGGCATCCTGGCTAAATGGTGGAGGTTCTTTCGCGCCCGCCTTTGCCCACCGAACCCGAACGTATTGCTGGACCTCCGCGGGAGTCAGGGGGTCAATGTAGAGGCGCAGGCCGATGCGCTGTTTGAGTTGCCGTAAATCGCGGCGGTTCAGGAGATCGTCCAGCTCGGTTTGGCCCAAGAACAGAATTTGCAGAAACTTCTCGGAGGCGCTCTCGTAGTTCCCCAGCAGGCGGATCTCCTCGAGGACCTCGAGGCTCAATTTATGGGCTTCGTCGATCACCAGTACGGCATATCGATTCTGATGATGTACGTGCGCGAGAAACTCCTGCAATTTCCAAAGGCGCTGCGCCTTGCTTGCGGGCACATCCGGAATGTCGAAATCGAGCATCACAATTTCCAAAAATTCGGATGC
>Ga0302325_10007348_pt1 | contig 24467 bp, 16 predicted proteins | sample Palsa_T0_2_FD_201948 | JGI IMG/M metagenome (GOLD analysis project Ga0302325, IMG submission 201948) | Peat permafrost microbial communities from Stordalen Mire near Abisko, Sweden - Palsa_T0_2 | ecosystem: Environmental > Terrestrial > Soil > Palsa > Peat permafrost | place: Sweden: Abisko... | reverse complement strand
TTAATCGCGCCATTCTTCTGCTGGCCATTCCTATGGTCCTCGAGATGGTGCTCGAATCCCTGTTCGCCGTCGTAGACGTTCTCTGGGTAGGCCGCCTGGGAGCGAGCGCAGTGGCCACCGTCGGCCTCACCGAGTCACTGTTGGCCCTGGTCTTCTCGATCGGTATTGGTCTTTCTATGTCCACCACCGCGATGGTTGCCCGCCGCATCGGGGAAAAGGATCCTCTTGACGCCGCGATCGCCGGCGCGCAAGCCATCTTTCTCGGATTGCTCGTCTCCCTGGCCATTGGAATTCCATCCTTCGTCTACGCTCCTCAGCTTCTCCGCCTCATGGGAGCGCCGCCAGAAGTAATCGCCACCGGCACCGGTTACGCCCGCATTGCGCTTGGCGGATGCGGCGCCATCGTCATGCTGTTTCTCAACAATGCTATCTTTCGCGGCGCGGGTGACGCGGCCATCGCCATGCGCCTGCTTTGGGTATCGAACATCCTCAACCTGATCCTCGACCCCTGCCTCATCTTTGGCCTCGGCCCATTTCCGCGTCTTGGAGTCACCGGCGCCGCGTTGGCCACCTTCACCGGCCGCAGCCTGGGGGTTCTCTATCAGTTTTACCGTCTCATGAAGGGTACCGAGCGGGTGCGCATTCCGCCCAGCCTGTTACGGCTCAACCCGCGCATGATGTGGCGGCTGATCCGTGTTTCTCTCACCGGGATTCTCCAGTTTACGATTGCCAATACTTCCTGGATCGCGATGGTCCGCATTGTCAGCATTTTCGGGGCGGCCGCTCTGGCCGGCTACACCATTGCCATCCGCATCGTCATTTTTGTCATTCTGCCCTCCTGGGGACTCAGCAATGCCGCTGCCACGCTGGTTGGCCAGAACCTGGGCGCGGGGCACCCTGAACGCGCCGAGCAAGCCGTGTGGCGCACGGGACTCTACAACATGTTCTTCCTGGGCCTGATTGGAGTAGTTTTCATTTTTACCGCAACCCCGCTGGTCCGCCTCTTTACTCACGATCCTGCCGTTGTCCCGCTTGCCGCCTCAGCCCTGCGCATCCTCAGCTATGGCAACATCGCCTACGCCTATGGCATGGTGATGCTGCAGGCTTTCAACGGCGCAGGCGATACAGTCACGCCGACTATTGTGAATTTCTTTGGCTTTTGGGTACTCGAGATCCCCTTGGCGTGGTGGCTTTCTCTCCACCGGGGCCTACATTCGAGCGGAGTCTTTCTTTCCATCGTGATCGCCCAGGCTGCTGTTGCCGCTACCGGAATCCTGCTGTTCCGGCGCGGCAAGTGGAAACGTCAGCTGATCTAGACTGGTGCGTCTGGTGCCCAATACCCCAATCCACTATTCCAATCACCCCGACTCTGAACGGGTGCCCCATGTTCGCACCAGCGTACGTGGGTTAAGGAAGACGGGGCGAAGCCCCATCAAAGGTCTGTCTTTTATTCTTTCCCCGCAACCAACCGGCTCTGGCCGGCAGGGAGAGGTGCAAGGCGATGTAGGTACATCGATGTACGTACATCACTCGATGAGTGATGAGTGCCGCCCTACACCAGAGCCGCCATGTCAACGCCCTTTACGCCGCCTCAACATGCCCAGAAACATTCCCACTAATATGGCGCCGGCCAGCTTTTTTCGGCTGGTAATCGGTATAAAGCGGGTCTGCTGGTCGCTCACCTCGATCACTCCAACCGGAATAGCGCGCACGCCGGCGCCGCCCCCACCACCTTCACCTTGCGCACTTGAATTTCCTACGCCACCCGTGCCCGCGCCGCCGCCGTATCCATAGGTGAGTTTGGCCACTGGGATGATCGTCTTTCCCTGGGCGGAGATGGGTTCGCCAAAGATGGTCTTCACTCCCGCCTGGCCAACGATGCTGTCTTTAAGCGATTGCAAAAGAGCGACACTGCCCATAAGAGGACTCCCTCGAAGAAATTATCCTCCTAACCGGCGTCTGTATGGGCGATGTTTTCGAGATTAGCGACGACATATCCATCGCGCGCCACCAGCTTGCCTCGCTGGCGATACATCTCGGCATCTTCGGGCTGCCAGGTCGCGAGCCCGTCGACATAGCGGTTGTACATGCAAAAGGCCGCAGCAATCAGCACCGTGTCGTGAATTTCCAGATCCGTCGCACCCAGCCGGCGGGCGCGCTCCACGTCATCACTCTTCACACACTTGCCGCCTCGTTGTACTTTTCCGGCAATCTCCAGCAGCGCCTTCATCTTTTCCGAAACATCGGCATGGAGAAAGTCCCGCTTCACCGATTTGACGAGTTCTTCATTATCGTTGAGCTGCGCGGCAGCGATGGCGCCATGAACCGTTTGGCAGTAGTAGCAGTCGTTCTGTGCCGAAACATACGTCGCGATCAGCTCTCGCTCGGCGCGCGTGAGTGTACTGGGGCCGCGCAACAGCACTTCCACCAGCTGGTTCAGCGGCTTGGATGTTTCCGGGCGAAAGGCCATGGGACCACGGATCCCGGGAAGACCTGCGGGTAATTCAATATGCGGCATGGTGTTGCTCCTTTGCGTGGATGAATGATCTATTCGACAATCGCGGACGGAGACATAAGTACTTCCGGAACCGCGTATGGTAGGGACTTATGTGCGCTGGAGTACGCAGGCAGCAGGAGTGTCAATCCGGCCGCGATCAGACAGGGCACTGCCAGCAACTCGACCAAGCCAGCCGTGTATCCTCCCCATGCGTCGAACCCTTTGCCCACCATCACCGGCCCGATAGCAGCCCCCAGGGCGTACGCCGTCCAGCTGCACCCGTAAAGCACAGAAAGGCTCTTGAGTCCGCAGTACCGGGCAAGGAGATAGGGAGTTACATCCACCTCGCTGCCCATCCCAAAGCCCAGGACTGCGGCTGCGGCAACCCCGGCTCCGGTCGTGTGCGCATGTGCCAGCATCCACAGCGCACCACAAACCAGCAGCAGCATGACAAAAGAAATCCTTGGGGCAAAGAACCGGTCGAGCAGATAGCCAGTGACCAGGCGCCCAAAAATCCCGGCGGCGCCCATAGCCGAAAGTGCTGCCGCTCCGCTTGCGGCGCCAAAGCCTGCCAGGATGGCGGACAGATGGGCAATCGCGCCGTTCGCACTGAACGCGTAGAGCAGGACAGAAGGAAACAACACCCAGATCACCGGACTGCGCATCGCCTGGGCGAACGACATTCCGGCAACCGCTTGATCTCGAGCCACTGCTTTGCCTGCGGGCCGCTCCCGCACAAAGAGCGCGGTGAGAGGGAACCCCACAACCAGCGCAGCCACTCCCAGCGCCAGGTAAGCCGAACGCCAACCATAGGCCGTGATCATGAAGTGTGTGAGCATTGGCAGCAGGATGGAGCCGACTCCACCACCGGTCAACATAAGAGCAAAAGCCAGGCCGCGCTTGCTCGAAAACCACGTCGACACAGTCCGTGAGTACGCCAACTGGGCGGTCGCGTTGCCAACCACGCCCAGCAGCAGATAGATCGCGTAGAAGTGGATCAGTCGTGCCGTGAGCAGGCTCAGAGACGCCAGGCCGAGGGAGAAGAGCACGATCGCCGGCAGGATGATCCTGCGCGGAGGGAATCTATCCAGCAGATGGCCGATGCCAGGGGAGCAGACAGCAATTGTCATGGCCGTAATTCCGAAGGCCAGCGATATCCCTTCCCGCTTCCACCCAAACGCCGCATGGAGCGGTGCAAGAAACAGGCTAAAGGTATACGGCACCACCGCCGCAAAGCTCACCATGACCCCGAAAAATGCGGCCAGCACAACCTTCCAACCGGGATAGCTCAAGCTGCTCTCGAGTTCCCCATCCTTCATTGGCAATGCACTAGTCACGGATATAGCCTTTCTCCGCGATCCTGGCTGCATGCAGCCGGTGCCCCTCGTCCGAAACAGCATGCACGCCGTTGGCTGAAATCCAGCGATTGTAAAAGTTGAACAAGGCGCTCACCGTGATGGCATAGTAGATTGCCGCATCCTCCCATCCCGCGGCATGCAGCCGGCCGATGTCGCCTGGTCCCACATGGGATGAATCCTTGGTGACCTTCTCCACAAACCGCAACAGCGCCTTTTCTTTCTCCGGCAGGGGAGACGCGTCCAGATTCGTAAGCACACTCGCTACCAGCGCCTCGTCGTGAAACAAATGCGAGGTCACGGCGGCGTGTGATTTCAGGCAGAAGGCGCAGTCGTTCAGCCGCGAAGTATACGCGGCGATTAACTCCCGCAGCGCAGGAGTGATTGGCCCCGGTTCATGCATCAGTGCGTGCGTGAAGCGCCCCAGGTGAATGGTCATTTCCGGACGGAAAGCAAACAGGTGCCATATCTGCCAGTATTCCGCACCCTGTGCTCGCGCAGCTTCGATCATGGCGAGATGCGGGCCTGGCTGTCCGCCGTGTTCAATCTCCGCAAGATAGAGGGGAGCGATGGTTGTTGCCGCAGAAGTCATAAGGCTCCTTAGAAAATGAGTTTGAGCGCGAACTGGGTAAGCCGCGGCGGATTGGACTGCAATATCTTGCCAAAATTGGCAGACGCCAGGTCGGCAACGGGAACGGCGAAGTTGGTGTGGTTGAGCAGGTTAAAGGATTCGGCGCGGAATTGAGCGTGGAATGACTCGGTGAGGACAAAGTTTTTCATCACCGAGGCGTCGATGTCGGCAAAGCCGGGACCGCGCGCGATGTTGCGCCCCGCGTTGCCGAATTGGCCGGCCTGTGTTTTGGGGTTGAGGCGCTGAAAGACATCGCGGTCGGTCCACTGGTTGACCCTGTGAGGTCCCTTGGTCGGGTCACCGATTACGTTCGGGCGGCTGGCGAAGTAACCTGAAATGGGAGGCGAGCTAGCCTGCAGCGAGACATTGGTGCTGTCGTACACGGTGAAGGGACTGGCGCTGTTGGCCGTCGCAATTCCATTCAGCTGCCAGCCATCGAGCAGCCAATGAGACATTCCGCCGCTGTGCCGGGCAAACGGAAGGTCCCACATACCGCTGGCCACAAAGCGGTTCCTGGCGTCGAAGAGGGAGGGCCCGTGCTCCGCTTTCAGGTCGAAGGGATTTTGTGCCAGATCATTTTCTCCGCTCAACGCCTTCGCCGAGGCGCCCTGCAGGTTCATCGATGAGAGATAGTCGAGGGTTTTTGAAAACCAGTAGGAGACGTTGAGGCCAAGCCCATGTTCGAATTGCCGTTCCAGGCTGAACTGCGCCGCATGATAGGTGGAATTCTGGCCATACGTCAGCTCGGCCACGGTGGTAAAGTCGCAAGCGCCGCCATTGGGTGCGCAATTGGCATAGATGCGCCGTCGGTCGGCGTTCTGAGAGCTCGCTCCAGGACCATAGACGGCCGGGTTGGCCTCCATGTTGCGTGGAAGGTGCGTACCCTTGGTCCCCACGTAGCGCAGTTCGAACACATACTTTGCCGGCAACTCCTGTTGCAAAGAAAGATTCCAGTCCTGCGCGTTGGAGGGCCGCGCCTTATTGTCCATGGCAAAGACGGTAGACGGTTTCACAAAGGTGTCGGCCGCTGGAGGCGCAAACCCGGTATAGGGCGCTCCGAAAATCAGGCTGGGGCCGGTTATCTCTACAAACTGCGCCCATGGCAGGGAACTGATGGGTGCTTGCGCAGTCACGTTCATGCCGTTGGAAAAAGGATCGTAGAAGATACCGTATGCCCCGCGCAGCACCGTATGGGTCGAGCCATAGGGTATCCAGGCAAAACCAACCCGGGGTTGAAAAGCCCTGTAATCGCTGCTTGCGATGCCTTTGCCCACCCCCGCATCTCCGGGGTACAGCAATCCGCGCGGTGCATTGGGCACTACCGTGGACTGCTGGCCCGGAACAAATGCGTTCAAACGGTTATGGATCTCGGTGTTTGGATTGATGATTTCGTAGCGCAATCCAAGGTTCAAGGTGAGCCGCCGTTTTATCCGCCACTCGTCCTGCGCAAACGCTGCCGTGCCCCAATTGCGGACGTTACGGTTGAAGCTGCCCAGCCCTTGGTAGAACAGCACCGGCGCGCCCAGCAGCAGGTTGGCGAAGGCGTCGTTGGTCGGAAAAGAGGAAGCAAAGATGAAGAATCCGTTGGGCGCAATGGATTGAAACAAATTCAGCTGGTTCAGGCTGTATTCACCGCCGAATTTGAACGAATGAGCGCCGTGTACCAGGGAAAGGTTGTCACCCACTTCATAGGTATTTTGTGCCGAAGTCCGCGGACCCGTGATGGCGCCGCCTACCGGGGAGTAACCGCTCAAGTTGAAGAACGGCGGTCCCTGGCCAATCGTCGAGGCCGGTTGATAGTCAAATCCAAGTGCGCTCGGCGGGGTCTTGTTCAGCCGTTGATCGAAGAGAAACTGGTAGCGAAAAAACGACAGCTCCGCCGAGTTGCTCATGTTGGATGAGAACAAATGGGTATTTGAAAGTACGGCCGAGTGCGCGGTGAAATCGTCGCGCGTCGGGTAGCCGGGAAGGTCACTGCCGCGCACCGAGACGGGATTGATGTTGTATCCCTGGAACCACGAATAGCGGCCGAAGTACTGGTTGCGGTCCGAATGGTTCAGATCGAGCCGAAGGCCCGTTTGATCATCGTCATTCTGCCCTACCAGCGTGCTGGTGTAGACGGAGGGACTGCTGTTGCCGTCCGGGTAGAGCGCGGCTACATTGCGCCCGATCGGATTGATCGCCTGCGCCGGTAGTTGGTTATCTGGGAACGGTGTTCCCCCCGCCGCATAGTTGATGAGCGGCGTGCCGAGCCCGGAGAAGTCACCACTATGCTCGGCCGCCGTCGGTACCGAAGCAGCCTGGGTTAATCCCTGGCGGTTGCGGAAGCCCTCGTAATAGCCAAAGTAAAACAGCTTGTCTGTGCGCATCGGGCCACCCGCAGTCGCGCCAAATTGGTTCTGCTTGAGTGGCTCAACCCGTTGCGCAAAGTAGTTGCGCGTGTCCAGGATGTCATTACGAAAAAATTCATACACCGTGCCATGTAATTGGTTGCCGCCACTACGCGTCACCACGCTGGTTGTCGATCCCATATTGCCGCCGTAATCGGCGGAGGCGGTGCTGCTGAGAATGCGAAATTCCGCGATCGCGTCGATGGGGATGCGTAAGGCGAACCCGCCGTCCATGCGATCGACGTTCTGCGCACCATCGAGCAGAAAGTTATTCGCTTCTGGCCGTTGCCCATTCACGACATACGACTGTCCTGCACGCAATGAGCCACCTTCCGTCAACAGCCCGATGTTGATGGGCGCGACTCCGGTTTGCAAAAGGCCCAGTTGAGAGAAATTCCTGCCGTTGAGCGGCAGGTCCAGCACTTCTTTCTCGGTCACCGTTTTGCCCAACGCGTTGGTGGACGTATCCAGCGTGGTGCCTTCGCCATGAACAATGATGGATTCGGAAACAGAGGCCGGCACCAGCGAAGCGTCGATGCGTAGTGTCTCGCTGACGGTGAGCGAGAAGGAGGTCGCGGCGAACCGCGCGAATCCTTTTGCCTCGACGGTGAGGGTATATTGTCCCACCGGTAAGACATCAAAATGAAAGATACCGTCGGTGCGCGTGGTTTGGACGAGCTGCGCATCGGTAGCCACGTTGGCCGCAGTAACCGATGCGCCCAGGATCGGCGCGCCGGTTCCATCGGTTACCCGCCCTTCAATGCTGCCAACAGGAGTCTGTGCCCTCATGGCGCTGGGAAAGATGCTTATGGACAAAAACAGCAGGACGATCTGGGCGGACGCGATCGTCCGCCGGCTGCACTTGCTCTGAAGTTTCACGTATAGCCTCGAAAAGTACCACAGGTAAGAACATGTGGCAGCTTAGAGACTCACAGTGGAACTGTCTTCAGCCTAGAGGTTGTCTCTTGTCCCAGCCGAATGGTGGATGTAAACGCGGTCGATCGGATCAGCTCGGCGATTAAGCATAGTGTGAGCCGGGAAATTCCGTAGCGGCTCATTATAGAGCCACTAAAGAGTTTAATTAGGATAACGCTGCCGTTCTAGACTCGGTGAATGAGTTTGCGTAAAAAGTCCGGTAAGAGTCAGTCCCAGGAAGAGCCGGAAATTGAAAAAGTTCCGCTTTCCAGCCTCAGGTTGAGACGGCGTGGTAAGCACCATGAACTGATGCAGCAGGTTTTGAAAGAATTGACCGAACTTCCAAGCGATATCGCGCTCAAGGTTCGGCTGGGAGATTTTTCAGCCAAGGACATAAGATCGGCTGTTTTTCGCGCGGCAGCCTCGCGGAACGTGGAAATTTCAAGCACTTCGGACGACAATAACTTGTATGTCTGGAAGCGACGCGGTTGAACTTAGGCCGGTGGGGCTGCAACTCGGAGACGGCCAGAATTTCAAAGGTTTAAGCGTTCCGGCTACATCCAAGAGCCGCTCGCAGCGGGCGTTCACGGGGGAACAGCTAGAGGACGATATACATCTTCATGCTCTAGCGGCAAGCGCCATCCGTGGCCGAGTCATGCCACTCACCAACCGTGCTAAGAAGACCGGATGGGTACCTTTTTCATAAAAGGCATCGGCGATTACCCCTTCCGGCACCTGGCTTCCTGAAAACGCGCCACTCATCGCGATCAAGGGAATCGATGGGAATTCCGCGCGAATGGTCGACAGCAGCTCGAAACCAGACATGCGGGGCATGTTTAGATCGGAAACGATAATGTCGGGAATGCCAGCTTCGAGCTCAAGGAGAGCGGACACTCCATCCCACGCCGTTCGCACGTCGTATCCGGTCTGAATCAACATCGCGGCCAGGATTGCGCGTAGGTCACCATCGTCTTCCACAAGCAGGACGGATCGTTTTGTCATCATAAATGCCAGCTTCTAGGGGAGACCTCAATAATCTTCCCTGCAAATGAAGCTGTCTGTTCATTTTTGCTCACCTTTAAAGGCATGCGTCAAACAACGGCCTCGTCCCCCGAACCTCTAAGAAGATGAAAATGCCGCGGACGAATTTTGCGTGGGCCAACCACCACCCACGCTGCAGCTTTATTCCGAAGGGCAGCCCGGCATTTTTGCCTCAGATTTCCACGCCATCCATGTGGACGCTGTCCACTTCGGCTGATAAATTGTTGATCATAGTCCAGACGCAGAACACAGCCCGAAGTGGGTCTAAATTGGCGTCCGCGGACTGGGCAGCATACCGCCTTCGATTCGGCATGTTGCCGGCAGCGGATGCTGGCCCGAGGGAGATGGCATGGCATTCCTTCGCGATTTGAAAGTCGCAGTACGTTCCCTGGCGCGGGTTCCCGCGTTGTGGCTTACCGTAGCCGTCACCCTGGCGCTCGGCATCGGCGCCAACGCAGCCATCTTCAGCATTGTTCGCGGTGTGCTCCTCCGGCCGCTGGCAAATCGCGACGAAGACCGCTTGCTCTACGTGCGTCAGAGCGCCCCGGGCATAGGCGTCGAAAACGCCAACTTCTCCGTTCCGGAGATCAAGGACCTTGACGGCGGATTAAAAAAAACCATCAAGGAGCTGGGCACTTTTTCAGCCATCGACTTCACCCTTGAAGGGCTCGGAGAACCGCGTGAGATTCACGCCGGCGTGGTGGATGGCAACTACTTCGACGTGATGGGGCTGCGGCCGATCATCGGCCGCCTGCTCAACCCCCGCGACGACGGTCCCAACGCCCCCGGCGCAGCGGTCCTGACGTATCGGTACTGGCACACCTCCTTGAACTCTGATCCCAACGTGATTGGAAAAAACATCCGGCTCGGGAGCGACCAGCAGACCCGGTCTGCGACCATCGTGGGTGTCCTCGAGCCATCCGTCCCCTATCCCGTAGAAACGGAACTGATCGCCAACGTTGTCACCAGCCCGCATCACTTATCTGCCACCATGGTGACCGGCCGCGAGCATCGCATGACTGAGGTGTTCGCCCGGCTTGCCCCCGGCGCAAATCTCGACTCTGCCCGCGCCGAGTTGCGCACCGTATATGCCGGGATGCTCTCCGCATACCCTTCCATCTATAGATCCCGCGACCACTTCCAGATCGACGTAAAGCGCATGCACGATCAGATCAACTCGCGCGCCAAGACCATCTTGTGGGTACTCTTCGCAGCCTCTCTGCTGCTGTTCGTGATTGCCTGTTCGAACGTCGCCAATCTTCTTCTGGCGCGGGCGGTGCGCCGGGAGCCTGAGATGGCCCTCTGCGCGGCCCTGGGAGCGACCCCGGCCACGCTGCGCCGATCGCTCCTGGCGGAAGGTCTGGTGCTGTGCGGCAGTGGTGCGTTAGCGGGCGTGCTCATCGCCGTTCCCATGGTGGCTGTGCTGAGTCGCTATGCGGCCCGTTTCTCTGTCCGCGCCCTCGACCTCAAGCTCGACTTCAGCATGATTTGGATTGGGGTTGGGTTGGCGTTGCTGGCTGCCGTCTTTCTCGCCTTCGTTCCCCGGCTCCCTTCTATGGACTCTTCGCGGGGCTTCGGTCTGACCAGCAGCGGAGTCCGCGCTACCAGGGGAAGCAGCCGCAGGCTGCGCATGTTTGCTGTTACCCAGATCACTCTCTCGTTCCTGTTGCTCGCCGCCGCAGGCGCTCTGTTGAAAACACTCCTGGTTCTGGAAGAGACGCGGCCGCCCTTCGATACCACCCACGTTCTGGCGATCAACCTGCCAGTGATGTACTACGGAAAAACGCCGGAACAGGTACGCGATTTTTATCGCGAGGTAAAGCGCCGGGTCGGTGAGGTGCCGGGAGTGGAACACGTCGCTTCCGGCTTCGGCGTTCCCTGGCGCGACGCGGACGCACTGAATATTGGCCTCACCTTCGCGGTAGAAGGCGCTAAGCGCGAGAATGGCCAGGACGATCCGCGGGCACGGTTCCGCTCCATCTCCTCGGGCTTCTTCGATACTTTGGGGCTACCGATCATCGAAGGCCGCGATTTCAGAGACACCGACAAAGATGGCGCGGAACGCGTGGTCATCATCAGCCAGAGCGTGGCGCAACAATTATTTCCGGGCAGGGAAGCGGTGGGCCGGCATCTGGAGTGGACCGACGGCGTGGTGAAGTTTATCGGCATCAGCACTGACCCAAGACGCATTATTGGAGTGGTGCCGGACCTCGACGATGAAAACATCATTCCGTCGCCGGCCATGACGGTCTACCAGCCTGCGGACCAGGAAGGTTGGACAGGCCGTCTTTTTGTGCGCACGCGCAATGATCCAAACGCACTCGTGCCCACCATCACCCGCACCATTCGTGAAATGGCGGCCAACCAGCCAGTGGAGCGAGCCAGTACGCTCGAAGATATTCGCGCCGAGGTCCTGGCGCCCAATCGCCTCAACGCCCTTGTATTTGGCGGATTCGCCACCCTCGCCCTGTTAATTTCGATCGTGGGAGTGGCCGGCGTGCTTGCCTTCTCGGTGAGCGGGCGCACGCGTGAATTCGGAATCCGCATCGCGCTGGGCGAACAGCCACGCAGAATTCTCGTCCATGTTCTTTTTGACGGCTTGGTGATCGCAGGCACAGGTGTTGTTGCAGGTCTGCTGATTGGATTTATCTCGGCGCGCTTGATTGTCAAGTACACCACCGAGGTGCAAATGCCGGGGCTGCTGCCCCTGGTCGCGTCCACCGTGGTCATTCTAGCTGCCGCTGCGATCGCTTCAGCCCTTCCGGCGGCTCGGGCCGCCAGGATCAACGCAGTGCAAGCCCTGCGTTCAGAATAGGTCACAGGTGATCAAGCCACTATCCTGGCCCGAGCCGGCCTCTGACGCAGAACTACCGACGTCGCTAGCCAAGCTGTGGCCCAATCGAGAACACGAGTCAAACGCCCTTAAGAGTCTGTGCTGCCGTTTAACCTTCCATCGCTGGCGTCAGCTGGATCTTCGGGAGCTTTTGCCGGGCAGGCGAATCCATTATTGCTTCTGGTGCTCGAAAGTACGGATCGATGGGGCCATCTACGACCCTTAGGAACGACCGGCACGCGCCGCTTGTGCGCCAGACCGAATTTACGAGTGGTTCGATCAGTTAATCAATGTCTCTCTGCGGGAAACGAACGTTCAGGGTGGGATACCACTGCTCTGCACCCGGGACTCTTTGCCCGCAGATTCTGCTTATCCCACCCTTCGCCAAGAGCGCGAAGGATGGGGCACCCGAACGTTCGTTCAAGGGCAAGTCTCGACAGGAAGACCGGGGCTGCAGTTGTCAGCGGCCATGCTTCCGAGACCTGGGTTTCTCGGGGGAACAATCCCCTCCAGGGCCGAAGCGCCTGCGTGAGAACGCGATTTTGTCTCGGGGGACAACTTTACGGGTTCCGCAAAAGCTCTGTTTTGTAACAGGGCACGACTTTAGTCGGGCCGAAACCGAACAGAAAAAGAATGGGCTTTAGCCCTGGTGTACGTAATCTTCTATTCTTCTAAACCAAACGGGCTTTAGCGTGTGCATGAGAACTGGGCTTTGTATCAGGGCACGACTTTAGTCGTGCCGTAAAGATTGCAAATATGCCGGGCTTTAGCCCCTGAGGGCATCTTTTAATCCGCGCAAAAGAGAATTCAGAGGATGGAAAACCGTACCTCAGCGGCTAAAGCCGGCTATGGCAGTGTCATTTACGGCACGGCTGAACCGGTGCCCTTCCAGGACCCAGTTCTCACGCAGACTCTTTAGCCCCTGCCACTGCGTATCCCGAACGAATTACTCGTCCGTGGGCAATTCTAAGCAGTCGCATGAACTAATCGATTTGGGGCCGGTCGAGCGGTAGCAGCACCTGAAAGCAAGTCGAACGCGGTACCGATTCAACCGTGACTGAGCCGAAATGTTTACCCACAATCCTCCGCACCGTATCCAGACCGAGACCAAGTGCCTGTCCCAGAGGCTTGGTTGTAAAAAAAGGTTCAAAGATGCGAGTCGAAAGGGCAGGCTCGATGCCCATTCCGTCATCCCAAATCGCCACAAACGCCATCTCCCCTTTGAGCCGGGTCGTTAGCTTGAGAGTGCCCGTTCCGTTTGTGGCGTCGATGGCGTTTTCGATCAGTGCGGTCCACACCTGGCTCAGCTCTGCTCCGTAGCCGGTGATGGCAGGTACTTCATCATCGTAATCACGCACCACAACCATTTCACGCAGGCGCGCACCGAGCAGGGCGAGCGCGTTTTCCAGGGAGTGCACGAGGTCAACCTCCTGGATCGGGGTCTGATCCATATAGGAGTAGTCCCTGATGGCATCGATAATGCGGAAGATACGCGCCGATGACTCGGATACAGCATCGACCAGCCTGCGCGTATTCAGAGAGGTGGAGAAGCTGACAACCGCGGCTGGGAGGGCGCCGGAGCTGATCACAGTGGCCAGCTCATCGAGCGCGCTGAGCGGCAACTTCGTTCGTGCAAATGGCGGCGCTACGGACCACGCGTTGGGAACCTGGTGTGTCTCAAGCCATTCCACGAACTCCTCCTCCCGATCGCTGTCTGCCAGGGAAATAACGTTCGCCGCGGGTTCTGCCTGGATCTTCGCCAGCGACTTCCTGGTCCACTCCAGATACTTCGATAACTCTTCCTCTGAAGGGAACAGTCGACCCAGGCGGCACAATTCCTGGTCTCGGTCGATGGTCGATGCCAGACTTTGCGCGGCGCGCTGGGCCGCAGACGCCGGATTGTTCAGCTCGTGGGAAAGATTAGCCGCCAGCTTTCCCAAAGCGGCCAGTTTTTCTGCCTGTTGGTCGGCACGGGTGAAGTCCCGCACCCGATCGAGCATGATGGACACGCAGCGCTGCGCCATGGATGGGACGGCGAGGAGCATTGCAGGGAACGCGTCCTCGTGAATATCGAGTATCCACAAGTAGCCCGAGCTGATGCCATCTCCAGCCCAGGTCGCCATCCGCGAAAAGGGGAGCTTTCCCGTGATCTGCGCGGTGCGGCCGATAAACAGGTTTATGGAACCGGAGTTCCTTCGATGGATGTAGATCTCGCCTTCCAGCAGGATGCTGAGATGGTGGGCGGGATCGTTCTGCCGGAAGACGATTTGCTGGCCGTCCCCGATCCGCTCCGTTGCGTTTGCCGCCAGCCAGTAATATTCCCCGTCTGCCAATCCCTTGAGGGCCTCGACAGAGCGCAGCGCTGCCATCACCTGGTCTATAGGTGTCGGACGCGCAGGCTGGCCCACAGTTTCGGCTGCCCGGTGAAGCTCACCAGCGGCGTTGGAATAGATCATCTGAAGCAATCATAGGCTTCGCCCAGCTGTCCGGCCAGACTCGAAGGACCTGCTCTCCACCAACTCTTTAGAGCGTATTTTGCCTCCGGATTACTCGCTCCGCAGCGCATCGCGCAGATCCTCCAGCATTTCGTCCTCCCAGTCCTGTCTGTACTCCGGTGCCTCATCTTGCCGTACGGCATTGCCCCCGCCGCAGTTCCCGGGAGCGGAAATCATGCGGAGAAGCGAACTGCCATTGGCCCCATTTATCTTTTGGCCACCCGCTCGAGACGACTACCCCAAAGTGTGATTCCCCGCCAGGGATTCTTAAGGTCAACTGGAAAAGTGAACTTTCAGTCGTTCCACCGAGTGAGGATTCTGGCAGCAATAACGTTGCTGGCGATGGCTGGGTGCTCCCGGCAGTCGCCGCGGTTCGTGCCATTCGTTGAAGACGATACCATCTTGGCACTCGACACAAAGACAGGACAGACCTGTGTCTCCTATAAACAAGCATCGATGCCGAAAGGCGGAACTCCAATGCCGTACTGCGTCGATCTCTACAATTCAAAATAGGCTCTGAATAAGCTTCCGATTGAGTGCAAGCGTTCCTGGTCTCCTCGCTCGCGTTTAGCCAGAAATCGAGACCAATCCTTCTTCTGCCTGAACCCCCCGGTGCTTCCAGGTAAGGAACTATCCATGGAGTTCTGGATGGTGACGAATCTCGAATAAAATCTCTGCCGCCCGATCCAGGTACTGCTGCTGCTGTTCAGGGTTCCCGCCGCTAAGCTTAGCCAGGTAAACCAAATTCGCAGCCATCTCAACGCAGACGTACAGAGGCCGGCCCTCCACGTCTCCACTCGACCGAGCATCGGTAGACATGATTGCGTGCCCTCCGTTGGCCGCGATCCGGATCCAATCAATTATACTTTCCGAAGAAAACGACGGAACGGAGCAATCGGCGACTCTACGTTTTATAATAGCCAGTATCGTTTTGGGCCCCGAACGTGAGGGACTGAATGCCCACCAGCTCAGCGCGCATACTATGCATCGGCAAAGACTCCGGACTACTGCGAAGCCGTTGTGCGGTTCTGGCGCACGGCGGTTACGATGCTCACTACGTGATGTACCCTGATGCAGAACATCTGTTAAGTCGTGAGCCGTTCGATCTGATCATTCTCTCCGCCATCCTCAGTGGAGAAGAAAAAGACCATATTCGGACCCTCGTCGGAGACACGCCACCCATTCTGACCTTGAAAAAATTAGTATTTGCTTCTGAGTTGCTCAGAGATGTGGAGCAACAGCTGGGCCAGGTTCGTCAACCCGCCTGACTCCGTCGGGCCACCAATCGCCTATTCGTCATGGTGCGTCTGAAAGAAAAAAGGAGACGGCGTAAAAAACTCGCCGTCTCGCTGGGAGAGTCACAAAGTAAAGATCAGAATGTCATGCGGACGGATAATTGCAGGCTGCGTCCGTCGACCGTCAACGTGGTGATCTGGTTGCTGCCTGCCCCGCCGGCAGGTCCTGAAAAGGGTGAGCCGGCGCCAGTCGCGCCGGTGAGATTCGTCTGGTTCCCGGTTGGCGGACCAAAGCTGGGATGATTGAACGCGTTTTGCGCATCACAACGAATCCCCACTTTGACCCCTTCTGTGACCGAGAATGTCTTGCCCGCAGACAGGTTGACCACGTTGAGCCCCGGCCCCACCAGGCTGTTCCGCGGAACATTGCCGAAAACACCAGCGCCCGGATAGGCAAAGGCTGCCGGGTTATACCAGTGTTGCCAGCTCTTGCCCTGGGGCGAATCCGTGCTGACCCCCGAAATCCTGCTGGGGTACTGGGAGGCGTTCGCGGACGTGTAAAGTGGGCCCGGCCCGGTTACGTTGAACGGATTTCCCGTCGACTCAACGATCGTGCCAGAGATCTGCCACCCGCCAATCGCCTCATCCAGCAATTGGTTGTGGTTCAGAAACTGCTTGCCCATCCCGAAGGGCAATTGGTAAACCAAATAACCCTTGAATGCATTGCGAATATCAAAATTGGATGGTCCGTAATTCAGGTTTGATTGGTTCAACGTCAGACTGCTGGCATGCTGCCAGAAGATGGGCCCCGCGTGGCTGCCCCATCCAGAGGAGTCCTGATCGTCCAGGAAGTGCGACCAGACGTAGTTGAAGTTCATGCTGAGCCCGTGTGTAAAACGTTTCGTGATCGATGACTGCAGGGAGTTGTAATTGGAAATACCGTTGTGCACCGGGGCGCTGCTATTGCCGCTGGCGCCAATGGGCCCGGGATAAATCGGATAGGGACGGAACTGGTTGTCGCTCGCCGACGTTGCCTCGTTTTCCGGTACCGCGTTGATGTCAGTCGGGAAAGTTAGATTGAAACCGTGACTGCCCACATAGGTGAGTGTGGCCACGTAATCGGTCCCTAACTGCCGCTCAACCCCGAAGTTCCATTGATAGATTTTTGGGATTGGTGTGTGGTACGGGTTATAGATCAGCGCCCCTCCACTTTGCCCGTTGAAGCGAGTGGGGTCTGTAGAGGCTGCGGTATAAGGGAGCGCTGCCCCAGCGTTGTAGCCGCCGGCTGAATTTTTGACCAACGTCGTACCCGGTCCGCCGAACTGCGTCACCGGGACAATGCCAACGTTGTCGGTGAGACCACCCGCAGCCGAGACGGAGCCGCCCATTCCTGCTCCGTAATTGTCCAGGCTGAAGTTATACGAGTACACACCAAAGCCTCCTCGCACCGTAGTAGCCGGGTTTTCCAACCAGGAGAACCCAACGCGCGGAAGAACCGTGCTGTAGACGTCTGCCTGCAGGGCGTTCCGCCCGTTCGCATGCGTTTCGCCAAACCAATAAGCCCCCAGGGTTGCGGTGGCCGGGTTGATCACAGTTGGGTCAAAGCTGGCCATGTTATTTTTTACTTCGTTAAAACCATGGCTGATCTCATAACGCAGGCCAAGATTCAAGGTGAGATTGGGACGAATCTTCCAATCATCCTGGACGAACATCTGCGGCTTCTTCAAACGCCCGCCGGATTCAGGAGTGACCGCTGCGTTCCACTGATTGGCAGCGCCCAGCAGGAAATCTGCGTATTCTTCGCCCGTGGAAGAGCTGTTGGCGGTGCCGACCAGTACGCCCTGTGCGTTGGGCTGAAGTGTCCACTGTTCCGTGTATACGCCTGAGAACTGAAAGCTCCCTGAATTGAGGTTGCCCCAGGGAGTAGCATCGTCCCGGTAAATTGCGAATTCGCCTCCAAAGTGAAGCACGTGTTTGCCACGAATCATGGTCACCACATCCGACGGGTCGAAGACGAACTCCTTGTATTGGGCGTTGGTTCCCGGAGCAAGAAAATTTCCATTCACAGGCTGTCCATAAGGATTGTTGCGGGTGTAGTTCACCGCCGGCAGCACGTCGGCCTTGGCGAACTGCCAGCCCAGCGAACCCGGTACACCTTTGCCCGAGGCCGCATCGGAAAAGAAGTTCAGCTGGTCGGTGTACCCCACACGCGCTTCGTTAATGGTGCGTGGACTGATGTTCCATACGTCCGTAATCTGCGCGTTGTTGTTGTCCACGTCCCCTAGCTGGCAAGCGATGGGACAGTTGACGATCGAGTTATCGCCGTTTTCTAATTCGTTGCCCTGGGTATCGGACAGGGTCAGGCGATTGTTCGGCGTGATGTCGTAGTCCAATCGACCAAAGAACCTCTTCCACGGCCTGGGAATCGCATAAGCGGAGTAAAAGTTATTTTTTGCTACTCCACTCGCCGGATCCACAGCGGCAGGCACAAAGTGACCATAAGGAATATGGCTGGAGGCGGTTGGATAGTACTGCTGGTATTTCAGAGCCACCGGGTCGATAAGGTTCTGAGGAACCTGGTTCACCCCGTATTCTGAAAGAAAGCTCTTCCTCACGGGGTAGGTGTTGCCCGCCCCATCGGTTGCATACGTCTGCGTAGTCGGATCGTAGAGCAGGTCGCTGCCAAAGATGCCCGCCATATTCGCGGCCGTCGGCACGGTGTTGAATCCCGCTTGAACGCCGTTGTTGACGATCTGGTCATAGCCGAAGAAAAAGAACATCTTCTTCTTCAGGATAGGCCCGCTGATGGTTCCGCCGAAGTCGTCGTAGCGAAGACGAGACACAGGGACTTTGTTTCCGAAGCCGAAGTTAGCAGCGTTCAAGGCGTCATTCTGAAAATATTCGTATGCCGATCCGTGGTACTTTGCGCTGCCACCCTTGGTGATCTGGTTGATGATCAGTCCGCCCACACCATATTGCGCGGAGAACGAAGATAGCGAGACCTGCAGTTCGTCCACATCTTCGAAGGCTGCAGGATTGGCGTTCTGGCTGCTGGGCAGTGTCGTTGATGCCCCGTCGGCAAGAACATTGCTGAAAGGAAGGTTGCCGTTGGTCGAAACCGACATCCCGGGGTTAGAGGATCCGGAATTCGACATGGGAGTACCAGCCGCTCCGGGGAGCAGGATCATGAAGTTCTGCCAGTCGGGGCCGTTCGAGCCGCCAACGTTTGGCAACTGCGCCATGTCTTTCGAACTCAATGTGCTGGTCTGATCGCCGGATTCAGTATTCAGCAGCGCAACATCCGTGGTCACTGCGATCACTTCGTTGGTAGACCCGACACTCAACTGGCCATTGACGGTCGTAAATCCGACCTCCACGGTAATCGGCCCGCGAACCACGGTTTCAAAACCACTGCTTTTAAAGGTCACCTTGTAATTGCCGGCTACGATCGAAGAGGTGTCGTACAGACCTGATTCATTGGTGACGAAATCCTTTGTCACCCCGGTATCAATGTTGAGTACGGTTACGGTCACGCCGGGGATCAACGCGCCGGTCGGATCCGTCACCGTTCCACGGATGTCGCCTGCATTTGTGCTTTGTGCGTATCCCGAACCTACAGCCAAGCCGCACAGCAGGACCGAGAAGATAAGTACCAAGCGTCTTAAAGTCATTGTGTTGCCTCCAATTTTTAGTAACTTAAGACAATCGATTGTCTATTTTGAGTCTGTTCTTGCCTATGCTGTATTGACAGCTACCTCTCCCCTCCTGTTGTATTGAGCGCGCCGCAGATCTGGACCAAAGAGCGGCTTTTCAGGCTGCGATGAAACTCCGTTTTGTATCAGGGCACGACTTTAGTCGGGCCGTAAACCGAGCGGCTTGCACTCAGCGGCTTGCGATACCGGTGCCCCCTTGGTTTTCGAGAACGGATGCTGCCCCCACGACCTTCCCCGAACCAGATTCCTGGACAAAAGCTATGATCCGAACGTCACCAGGTTTAGTCCCCGGCTTGAGCTTTACCTGGAAGTCTTGAGAAAAGCTGCCTTTCTTCTGAACCTTACCCACTTTGACCATCTCTTGAACCACTGCAACATGGGTCAGTCTCTGTCCGTGGTTTTCGCCGCGGAGCACCTGAGACTCGGCGTGGTTGAGAGCAACCGCAATGTAAATATCCGCGTTATGGTTTTCAGAGCCTGCGTCCACTTGCAAGTGGCCGCGAACCACCTCTGCCTCCTGAGATCCTTCGAAATTGACAGAACCGAGGCTGATCGGGATCTTTGCGTCTTTAAGCGCCTTCTCAAATGCCGATTGAACCTGGTGCGGATCGTTTGCGTGCAATTCAGCCGTGCCATCGACAATGATTTGCGGGGTGTAGGCGGATGGCAGGCCAAGTTCGCTCACATAGGACTTCTGCCGATTCGTTAACTCATGGGATGAGTACTGATCTTTCCAGCCCTCTTGATCCCAATAATCCACATGCTCGCTCAGCACGATCAACTGCGCGCCCGGAACCGGTTGAAACGCGTCCATCTTCTGCAAAAGAGCATCTGCAGGTGGGCACGACGAGCAGCCCTCCGAGGTAAAGAGTTCAACCAGAATGGGGGTGGGGGCAGCCGCGCGTTGTCCAAGCCCGGCTACGAGACTACACATGATGAAGCCAACGCCGGCCGTCGCGAGCAGGCCGCGCTGTTTGAGCATCCGATTCAGGCACACCACCATATGCCGATGATCATGGATGCTGGAGAACACAGGTGGCAATAACCACTCATCAAAAATTACGCCGACCACTCCGGCATTTGGCTCCGTAGCGGGCCCGGGGACCGCGGGTAGTGCTTGGGCCGGGCTCTGCCAAGGTGATGAAACCGGCTTCTGTTCAGCAACTACTCTCCCTGGAAGTACCGCCTTCCCCTTTGTCATCCCGACCGGAGCGCACCCGGATTTCCTACTTCGCGCTGCTGGCAACGACCACGTGTGCGGCTCTCCGTGAAGAGAGCCGCATGCAGAGCCTCAAAGCCACGGGTCTCGACAGGAAATCCGGGGGAGCGCAGTGGAGGGACCTGCGGTTCGGCGGCTCTTTCTTGGAAATGTTTTTCTTGCAGAGGAGTCATGGGCCTTCGGCCCACCCAAGAAAGATGAAAATGGCGCGGACGAATGTTGAGTGGGTCCCAGGTCTCAAAAGCGAGACCTGGGCCACCCACTCAAAGTTTGGAGGTTGGAGCATGTTTTCAATCCGGGTGCGCTCCGGTCGAGATGACAAAGGGAAGGTCAGTGATGGCCCAGAGCAAAGGTTTAAGGAAAGAGTGTTCTGAACTAGTACCCGACAATGAAATACTAATTCTGTGCCGGTAGCCGATGAACTCGCCGCTTTGTGATGCTTCAGTCGCGTGCGCGTTCGCGCACACGCTGAAAGGAGATCGACTTGAACTCGGAACCTGAAATTTCCCCGGGAGACACTCTGCCAGGGCTCGGCCGAGCGGACGCCGACCATGCCACGTCCGGCCCGGGCCAACAGACTCCCTATCTGCGTATTTTCAAGTCCAACGTCTTCGTACGCGATCACGACCGAAGCCTGAAGTTCTACGTCGATCAGCTCGGATTCAGCGTAGTTGCCGATGGTCGTTTCGAGTTTGGCCGCTGGGTGGTGATCGCGCCGCCAGATGGCAGTGCTATTTTGGCGGTGATTGCTCCCAAGCGCGGCTCGGAGAACTACAAACTCATCGGCAGGGATACGCAGATTGCTTTCATCGCCGAAGATATCTATGCCATGTACGAGCTGTGGCGCAGCCGTGGAGTACGTTTCCATCACCCTCCACAGCCTCAACTCTGGGGCGGAACGTTTGCCGCTTTTTCTGACCTGGATGGGAACTCCTTTGATTTGATCGGCTCCGATGAGATGAGCCACGAAATCGAGCGCCAGCGACGCGCGAACGCTGAGAAGCTGGAATTTGAACGCCGCACGAGCCAGGAATTGGAAATTGCCAAGCAGGTACAGGCCAGGCTCTTCCCGCAGACATTTCCCGTCCTCAGAACCTTGGACTACGCAGGCATCTGTATCCAGGCCCGCCATGTCGGGGGCGACTATTACGATTTCTTTGCTCTCGGCGAAGAACGGATCGGATTGTTTATCGGCGACATCTCAGGAAAGGGAATTGCTGCCGCGCTCTTAATGGCTAATCTGCAGGCCAACCTGCGCAGTCAGTTTGCCCTTGCCCGCGAGCAGCCGCAGCGCTTCTTGCAGTCTGTGAACCGCCTCTTTTACGAGAATACGGTAGACAGCGCTTATGCCACCGTCTTCTTTACCGAATACGACGATGCCTCGCAACGCTTGCGCTATACAAATTGCGGCCACCTGTCGGGCCTGCTACTCCGCCGGGATGACACGGTGGAATGGCTTTCCTCCACCGGCACGGTTCTGGGACTGTTTAAAGAATGGACTAGCCCGACGGTGGAATGCCAACTCCAGGCCGGCGACATCCTTGCGCTCTACACCGATGGGGTCACCGAATCCTGCAATGAGGCGCAAGAAGAATTTGGAGAACAGCGTCTGACCGAATCATTGCGGCGGCACCGCGAACAAGCCGCGAAGCCAATCGTCGCCTCGATCGTTGCCGACGTCCAGCGATTCAGCCCTGATGAGCAGCATGACGACATCACCCTGATTGTTGCCAAATGCAGGAGCGATTCGTAGTCCCGGGAGATCAGATTCCCTTAGGAGGCCAATGTTCCGTATGGATTCTCTTGGCCAAACCGAGCTGCCCCATCACCCAGATGCCATAGTAGTTGACATCAAACTCATACCAAGCCAGGCCGTGCCGGGCCGAAACCGGGTGTGCGTGGTGATTGTTGTGCCAGCCTTCCCCCCCGCTTAGCAGAGCGACCCACCAGTTGTTCCGCGAGTCATCGCGAGTAGCGAAGCGCCGCGATCCCCACATGTGGGTCGCCGAGTTGACCAGCCAGGTAGCGTGGAGCCCCAGCGTCACTCGTAAGAAAATACCCCAAAGAACCATCGGCCACCCTCCCATCGCCAGCAAGGCAAACGCAAGCAGTGTGAGTGGAACCCAGTGAAACCGGTTTAGCCAGCGATAGAAGCCGTCCTTCATCAGATCGGGAGCATATTTGGCGAGCAGGAGAGGTTCTCCGCTTGCGCCTGCTCCACAGATCACCCACCCGGCATGTGACCACCATCCGCCTTCCCGCGGAGAATGCGGATCGCCCGCCCGGTCGGTGTGCTGATGGTGAACCCGATGGGTTGCAACCCAAACCACTGGTCCGCCCTCCAGGCTCAGCGTAGCGCATACCGCCAAAAGATACTCCAACCATTTCGAAACTTGATAGCCTCGGTGCGTAAGCAGGCGATGATAACCCATGCCGATCCCGATATTGATGGCGATGACATGAAGCACCACAGCGACGGCAAGCGCCGACCAGCTAAAAAAGAACAACGCTGCGATCGCTCCCAGGTGGAAGAGGAGCATAAAGCTAAGCACCAGCCAATTGACAGAGAACTTTTGTGCATTGCGTGAAAGCGCAAGCATCTTAAGCTTCAATTTCACCGGCGGCACATCGCAAGCGGCGCTCCGATTTTCGATCGCGACAAGTGCCTGGGGTCTATTCACAACTCCGATTCAACGCCTGTTTGTTCTGCTTCAGTGTCATAGTTTTGTAATGCCATCGACAGACAAAGAATAGAAGCCCCAAATTGGGGCTTTCTTCAGGTCGCCACGTCTACGAGTGGGGTTGGGGTGGCCCAGATCTCGCTTTTGAGACCCGGGTTTCGCCTCGCAGATGAGCCTTAGCCGGAACACCCAGGTCTCAAAAGCGAGACCGGGGCCACCCACTCAAAGTCTGGACGTTGCAGCTTTATTTTCGACAGAGGAATCATGGGCCTGGGGCCCACCCAAGGTGCATGAAAAAACGGCTTCTGTCAGCAACTACTCTCGCTGGAAGCGCTGCCCTCTCCTTTGTCATCTCGACCGTAGTGGAGGGACCTGCGGGTTCTTTTTCCGGGTTCTCACACACCCTCTTTAGTCCCTCCCTGGCGGAAGGGATTAAGTTCAGAGCTGTTTACTCGGTCGGACGGTCAATACGACCTTGCCCTGAGCGTGTCCCTCTGCCAGGTAACGCAGAGCCTCCGCCGCATCGCTCAAGGCATAACGTCTATCGACCACCGGCCTGACTTTTCCGGCTTCTATAAGATCCTTCAGAACAAGCAAATCTTTCCGGTTGATGTTCGCGACGAAGAAAACCATTCTTTTCCCCCCAAACAGTGAGAGCAGTGGCCCCAGCAACAGTGCCTGGAGAATGCGGCCTACGCTGCCCCCGGCAGCCACATAGACTCCACCTTTATTAAGTGCACGCTTGTAGTCGAAGATCGAATGATGAGCGTTCGCACCCAGAATTAGATCGTATCGCTGACCGCTCCTCGCGAAATCCTCCTGGGTGTAATCGATCACATGGTCGGCGCCAATCCGTCGCGCTGTGTCGACATTTCTCGCGCTGCACACTGCAGTGAACTCGGCTCCAAACGCTTTGGCAATCTGTATGGCAAATGTGCCCACGCCACCAGATGCGCCTTCAATTAAAACTTTTTGTCCGGGCCGGATTCGTCCCTTGTCCCGAAGACCTTGCAGCGCTGTAATAGCCGCGATTGGTACCGCGGCCGCGTCCTCAAACGAGAGGGTGGCCGGCTTCGGGACCAATTTTTCTTCCAGTGCACAGGCATACTCGGCAAATCCGTTTCCTGCGAAACCTGTTACTCCGAATACCTCGTCGCCGGTCTGAAACTGCTTTACCTGTTTGCCCACCGCCTCCACTCGCCCGGCGATGTCACAGCCGATCACCTTATACTTGGGCGTGCGCATTCCCGGAAGCCCGCGGCTCCATGGCGCACCCTTCACCAGGAACAAGTCCAGAGGATTGACTGCTGCCGCGCAAACACTGATCAGGACCTTATCATCCGTCGGTGTAGGGGTTGCGACCTCCGCGAACTGTAACCCGTCCAGCGATCCATACTGTGTGCGTACAATTGCTTTCACAAGGTGCTCTTCGAAACTGCCGATTCTTTGAGAACGGGCTAAT
>Ga0302325_10007347_pt1 | contig 24468 bp, 24 predicted proteins | sample Palsa_T0_2_FD_201948 | JGI IMG/M metagenome (GOLD analysis project Ga0302325, IMG submission 201948) | Peat permafrost microbial communities from Stordalen Mire near Abisko, Sweden - Palsa_T0_2 | ecosystem: Environmental > Terrestrial > Soil > Palsa > Peat permafrost | place: Sweden: Abisko... | reverse complement strand
AAAGCCGCGGAAACAAATACCTCGCGTCGCTCACCACTCACCATCGCTTATCGATAGCGTGTCGATTGAGGGCTGTTTACGACTTTTGCAGAGAATCGCAAACATCCCCAATAGTAAGGATACACCGGCGCCGTTCGAGTCTCCGATTGATATCTATTAAGAATCGCTAACCTTCTGAACTTGAGAGCGATCTGCCGAGCCTTCAAGCTAGATCATTATCAACTTTTGAGCGGCACCATGAACCTTTCAACCACCGAATGTCGGCGGGCCCCACGGATCAGCGTCACAGGATTCGGAGCATCCGCTGCTCGAAAGCCGGCGCCTCCCATCCTCCGGATGGATGACTCCGCTGTACAGCTCGTGGACAAATCGTCATCCGATGTACTGTGGGCGATCCGCGAGGATTGTGGGCTCGACGAAGTACTGGGCAAGATGTCCAGGTTGCGTGTAAGTGCCTTTCTCGTCATCAGGGGTCGTCAGATCGTCGGGCTAGTGAGCTGCGAAGATATCCGGCGCATGCGTGGTCGAGTGAGCATCGACAGTCGGGTGGCTGATGTGATGACGGACGCGGTTCGTGTGCCGATGTTGGGTTGGGACACAGTGCTCGCAGCCACCGTGAGTGATCTGCTGCGGATTTTCGATAGCACTCGAAGCGACCATCTGATGGTGGTGTAATCGGAGCGCGGTGATTTCACGCGCGTGCGCGGACTCATCTATCGCCGCTAGCTAATGCGTCAATTGGGCGTCTTTCCGATCCTCGATCGTGGTATGGAGTTGGCCTTGGCGCCGACGGCTGGCATCTGGCCTCGTCTCAGGAGAATTGTAGAGTCTGACCGAGATGCATGGCCTCGGCCTTCTTCAGCATGGCGTGACCGAGCGCGATATCGCTCAAGCTCAAGCCGCGGTGCCAGAAGAGGATGGTCTCCAGATCCGATTGCCGTCCGCTTTTCAGGCCGGCGACGATCTGTCCCAACTCGGCGTGCAGGTTCTGCGCATTGATCTTGCCGGAATCGACGTGACGCCGAAGTGCGCCGAAAGGCAGCCCCTCGCGGCATTGTCCCCAGTCATCGACCACAACTTTGTCCATGATGTCTGAGAGCGAGAGCTCCACGGCGCTCATGGTGCCGTAGGGTACTACCAGCGCGCCCGGCTTGATCCACTCGGTCCTCAGCAATGGTTCGGGTGCGGCAAGCCGCGAGGCCTCTACCACAATATCGGCCCCGCGCACGCAGTGCTCCCAACTGTCAACCGCCAGCACCGGCTTGCCGAGCTCTCGGCACAATCGCTCGGCTAAGACGCTTCGACTCTTAGCACGTCGGGAGTGCACACGAATTTCATCGAAGTCGAAGTAATGGCTTAGCAGCTTGATGTTCCAGTAAGCGGTGCCGCGGGCTCCAATGTGCCCGAGCACCTTACTGGCCTTCCGGGCCAGATACTTGCCACCGAGCGCCGTCATCGCGCCCGTCCTCATACCAGTCAGCACAGTGGCATCGACAATAGCCTTAGGGATACCCGTCGCCATATCAAATAGCGTGAGCACGCCCGGCTCCGAGGGCAGTCCGAGCTGGTAGTTGTTGACGAAATCCCCGACAACCTTGACCCCCGCGAGTCCGAGGGGATGAATCACTCCGCGCAGCACATTAAAATGCCCGAGCGACGAATCATGCGGTACCAGATGTACGCGAGGTTCTATGACCACCGCTCGCTTGCCTTGAGCGTCGAGCCCCTGTTCGACGGCATCAAGGATTTCGGCATCAGTCATGGCGAGATGTTCGACATCCGCACCACTCAGATAGGTCAAAGAGAGTACCTGTGCCATCAGCTAGGATACCGGTGATTCTTCCAATTTCGAAGCATGCCCCGGCGCCCATCGGCCCAAACGCAGTGCATCGGATTCCGGATGGATTAGCGCAGCCGAGAGCACACCGAGAGCAGCCACGAGGCCACCCGCAAGCAGGAATCCAGCGCGAAATCCCGCCGTCGGGTTGGCGTTGATATCGACCAGCAGTCCCATCACCAGGGGCGCGACGAGGCCAGCGAGCGTCTGAAGCGAGTTGGTGACGGCGAGTACTGCCCCGCGTTGCGCCGAAGGTGAAATTTCACCGATAAGCGGCGAGCCCAACGTGAAAATGACGCTGCCGATGGAAAAACTCAGGCCCACCAGAAGTACTTCGATGGCACCACTGCCCGAGAAAGGCAGACACAGCATCGAAAGACCGCTTACGCTGACGCATAGCGCGCCGAGCAGACCGCGCGATAACCGGCTGCTGACGCCGCGCCGTGCCAGCCATCGCGACAAATAGGCGCTCCCCGGGGCGAACACCAGCTGCAGGGCGGAGGGCAGCGCGATGACCCAGGCTGCGCGGGCGGGCGACATATGCAGGGCCTTGTTCAGGTAGTTGGCGAGCCACACGATGTTGAGCGCGATGACCCAGTAGGCCCCGAATCCGCCCAGATAGACCCCGAGGGCAGTTCGGCTGGTCAACAGACGCCGATACGGGATCCACCGCGGTTGATCGGTCGCGGCGCCGGACGCCGCGTCAAGGGGACCTTCCACGGCGAGAAGCCTCCACAGGCCGGCCCACAGCAGACTCGCCATGCCCAATGCAATGAAAGATGCCCGCCAACCATGATGCAGGATGATCCAGGAGATCAGCGGCGCGACTATGCCAGTACCGAATGCCGCGCCGCTGGCGACCACGCTGGAGGGCAGCTCGCGCTGCTGATTGCCAAACCACTTATACACGGCATGCATCGCGAGCGGAAAGGCCGGTCCTTCCGCTGCGCCGAGAACAATGCGACTGATCAGTAGTCCCGTAAAAGTCACGCTGCCGGCTATTGGTAGGAGCAACGCCGCCGCCCACACCAGTGCCATGACGGTCATGATGACCGTGGTGCTGAGACGATTGGCCAGAAAGCCCACCGCCACGCCAGCGATCGCAAATAGCAGAAAGAATGCGCTCCCCAGGAGGCCGAATTGCCGGTGGCTCAAGCCGAGTTCCTGCATCATCGGCACGCTTGACAGGCCAACAACGGATTTGTCCGCATAGTTGATCAACATGAAGAGAAACACCAAAGTCACCACCGACCAACCCTTTTGGCTAACGTTGGCGCACATCATGACTCGCTCCCTTAATGCAACTTAAGGGCACACTGCCCTCCAAGGCCATGTGCGTTCGCGCGAAGTACGCGTGTAGCGGCTGTATAAAATTCTCCGACTCGAGGCAGCTTCGGTCACGCGCCTCGACGCTGACCAGTGAGCGCCACACCGTGCCGGCGGACGCAGCCAGCTCCCAGTACTCTTTGCCTAGGATGCCTAGTCTGTCTGATATCTCTTCTGCCCCAATGCAGAGGACGGTTATCGCGGGATAGGGCCTCCGCAGGTTGCTCGAACCGTCGCGCTTTGGCGACGCATGAGCTGACATCACCTCAGCCTCCGGAGATTTCGTTCATAAGTACATTGAACGTTAGCAGTTGACTGCTAGTCTATGACTGGACTTGCTTTTTTCGAGGTGCCGCCATGCATTCCAGACACTATCTGCTGGCTTCTGATTTCGATCAGACGCTGAGCTTTAACGACTCGGGGCTCGTGCTCAGCGAGATCCTCGGGGTCAGCAACTTCGAGGAGCGGGTTCGAGGCCTCTCACGCAGCAACCTCGTGCAACAGGGTGGCGAATTGGCCTACCTGATCCGCCACGATCCGGACTTTCGCGGCGTGCGTGCTGAGCATCTGAAGGAAGCCGGCAAACGCGTACGTCTCAAGAAGAATATTCCTGCGCTCGTGAAGTTTCTAAATCAAGGCATCGAGGGAGACCGCTTCTCCTTCTATGTCATCTCCGCTGCGCCTCGCGAGATCGTCGTATCGGCGCTAGAGGATGTGGTGCCAGCGAGCCACATCTATGGAACGGAGTTGGACTTCGATTTGCGAACCGGCGAGGTTCGTGCCGTCAAGCGTGTGCCAGCGGGATACGGCAAAGTCGCCGTCATCGAGGAGATTGAGCTAAAGCTCGGCATTGCTGCCGATCGGACTATCTACGTAGGTGACGGCAGTTCGGACGTACATGTCATGCTTCACGTCAACAATCATGACGGCTTCACCATCGCGGTGTCGGAGAACCGGCAGCTGGCGAGCATCGCGCGTGCCACCGTGATCAGTGAGGATGCCTTCAGTGTCATGCTTCCCATTCTGGATCAGGTGCTTGGTTGGAAAGCGGGGAGAATTAGGGGACTGCTTGAGTCACACGGCCTTGCGCTGCAGGACTGGCAGAAGGACCGCACCGATCGCGTCAAGATTGGTGAGCTGCTGGCACTGAGCGCCAATCAGGCGGCTGCTTCATGAATCCGCTCAGCATCGAGTGGCTCGGATGGATTGCCACAGCGGTCTTTGTGGGATCGTACCTCTGTCGCACATCAGGAGGTCTCCGCGCGGTGCAGATGGCCGGGGCCGTTCTGTGGATAGCCTACGGGGCGCTCATTTCGTCGATGCCGGTCATCGCTTCCAACAGCCTTGTGCTGGTGGCTGCAGCCTGGACATTGTTGCAAAGCACGAGAACTGAGGCGCGGTCGTAGCCAACCGATCTGAAGATCGGGAACGTAGTCCCTGTTGCCCAAAGCTCATGCACCGCGCCCTTGGAGATCGTGTCGGCCGCAAGCTTTCGGTCCGACAGGTTTACATAGGTATCAAAGGAGCCCTCGCGCCAGGCGATTTCTATTCCGACAACTCCAGCGAGTAGACGTTGTCCGGGCGAGCGTTGCCATGTCGCCTATGCGTAAAAGCCACCAGATTGAGACCACCCTCCTTTGCAAGCAGCTGTGTCAATTCACTTTCGATCGAGTAGAGCTCGGAATCTTTATACGCCGCGCCCTGCCGGTGCCGCGCATCACAACTAACGTTTGCTTTGCAAGCGGCCACCTCAAGCACCCTAGCCCCTAAATCTATCCGTTCACGACTGTCATTTGTTACAGGGGTCGACATTTAGGCGATGCCGAAGGCAGGCCCGCTACCTCCCAAATCTCTTACCGGTTGATCACCAATGTCAGGAAACCCTCAGAGCTTGCGCTAAGCTTGGCTAGGCAGTATCCGTCGACAGTCGATTCGCTCGGTGGCTTACGACTGAGATGACGCGTCTCGTCGCTATCGGACTGACTCAGATATTACAATCTTGCATCCTCGTTAAAGGAGTTCCCAATGGCATCCTCAAAAGTCTTTCGGGAAAGAAAGGTCGGTCGAAGCCCTCGGAAAACAGAGCAAGCCGCAACGCCTGCGATCATAAAGTACGTTGGGAAGATCGAGGGTAAGCATGAGAAGGACGTAGGAAAGGAAGGTAAGAATGAGTATAAGGACCAACACAAGGATTCAAACAAGGACGGAAAAGAGGGAACAAAAGATAGTAAAGAGAGTGGCAAGAACGAACACAAGGACCTCGCGAAGGACAAGGATACCCATAATGAGGGTAAGCATTTCCTTGATTACTTACCTTTCTATCACGGTTACTTGGAGACGCGGCTTGGCAAGCTAGAGCATACGATCGGCGAATTGCAGCATTTTATTCAGCAAAATAAGAGGCCGAACCTAACCAAAGGTGCTTTGACAGCAGAAACACCGACCAGGCGGAAAAGAGCGAAACGATCCTGATCGTCGTCCCCAATGCCGCCGACCGCGAGCAAGCCAGTGTGGCTTATCTTGTGCGCGCCTGGGGACGAGGTCGCAAGATGGGCGTGGGACGGTGTTCGTCGCCTCGCGCCATGTCCTGTCGAACTAGTCACTTCCGATGACGTTGAATCTGCCGAATACTTCAGGCACGTCCTGTGTGAGAAGGCAACGCTGGAAGTACGCCTACGCGATGGAAGACGCTTGCGGACCGGTAGCATTCTCGCCGTGCTGAACCGTCTTCCTTCGGCGTCCAATTATTGGCTGCATCGTGTGGATTCCGCCGACGCCCAGTACGCTTTCCTGGAATTCGAAGCAATTTACAGGAGCTGGCTTTTTTGCCTCCCAGCTCGCGTTCTGAATCGGCCGGGGAACGGTGGCCTTTGTGGTCCCTACTTTCACCCTACAGAGTGGCGAGTCGCCGCCGTGCGAGCGGGCCTGCAGGTAGTTCCGTTCCAGCAACAATCGGACGACTTGGCCACATGGCCTTCAGCGGCCTCGGATAGCCACGACGTCAACATTGTTATGTTGGAGGGACGATTCTTTGGTCCGCAATTGACGCGAATGATGAAGCGTCAATGTGTGCGTTTGGCGCGCGATCTGCGCTGTGACGTTCTCGGACTTCGGTTCGAGCAAGATCGATCAGGAGCGCTATTATTTAAGGACGCCACACCTTGTCCCGATCTCTCAATTGGCGGCCCCGCTCTGATCGATACATTGGCTGCAGCCCTATCCGGCATTCAGCCGTGATATTGCTGTGCGGAATTCCGTCGGAAAGCCCGATGCGTGCGGTGCGCAAACAATTGGATGATCTTCGCTCGCCCTACCTAATGTTTAATCAACGGGATTTCACCGACTGGTCGCTAAGCTATGCGGTCACGAGTAAGGGTGTAAGCGGCACTTTGAGTTACAAAAAGAAACGATATCCGCTTTCGGAGATCCACTCTATCTACGCTCGCCTGATGGACGATCGTTTCCTGCCGGAACTAGAGGACGAACCTGAGGGGTCTTATGCGCGAAGGCACTGTCGATCCTTGCACGATACCCTGACGAGATGGATTGAGGTCTCCGATGCACTGGTAGTCAATCGCTTATCGGCAATGAATAGCAACTCGTCTAAACCGTATCAAAGCCAACTGATTAGACGCAACGGATTTCGTACGCCGATCACTCTAGTGACCAATGATCCCCGTTCGGTACGAGTCTTCTGGCGGAAGCACAAGCGCATAATCTATAAATCGGCGAGCGGTGCACGGTCGATTGTTTCTGAGTTCACTAAAGAAGACTGTTCGCGCCTTGCGCATATCCGCTGGTGCCCGACGATGTTTCAAGAATTTGTAGATGGCACAAACATTCGAGTCCACACAATCAATAATCGGGTGTTCGCTACGGCGGCTGAAACGACGGCGATAGATTACCGCTACGCGCGCCAACAGGTAGGAACGCCAGCGCAACTGCGCGAGGTTGTTCTGTCGGCCACACTCAAGCAACGATGCTTGAGACTCGCGCGGGATCTTGGGCTGGAGTTTGCGGGCATCGATCTTAAGGTGACACCCGATGATCAAGTATATTGCTTCGAGGTCAATCCTTCTCCAGCGTTCTCTTATTATGAATCTAGCACTGGACAGCCGATCGCTGCAGCTCTCGCTTGTCATTTGACAGCGAGGTGAGTGCTAAAGGAAGGGACAGATTGTTGTCACGTCACTTGGACTGACGCGGATGCGCCGGCATCCCGTGCGACCGACGCAGGGTCTCCATGGCCTCGAGGAAATGGCGGCGCTCCTTGTCGTCAAGTCTCTCGGCGATCGCCTGAATAAAACTCTCGAAGTCGGTGGCTTGTTTGCGCGCCTTGTTGATGAGAATTGGGGCGATCGGACCGACCAGCCTGGTGAGTTGATGCAGGACCTGCGTGACCAACTCAGCTTCAAGCCGCTTGGGCGGCGCATTGGGTGGCGTCGAGGGAACATGCGGCGCGGGTGGACGCTCCGGCATGACGACCCGCGGTGCTACTGCCGCCCGTGGGCTGGAAGCAGCGGCCGGCGCCGAGCGCGATAGCGCAAGGTTTGGAAACAGTCCCACAATCGCGGCAATATCACCCTCGGTCTGATCCGGGGAATGCAGCACCGGGCGAACCGGATTCGGATAGCCCTGGAGCCGTTCCCACGCCAGCGACTGAACCTCAGCCAGCGTGAGGTAGGGCGCGCACTGCGCGTCGCCGCTTCGAAGTACTTCGAGCAAGGCGTCGGTAAACATCGTGTGGGGCAATTCTTTGGGACTTCGCGCTACGCTGTCCTTGTCTGCCGCGCAATACAGCGCAGTACCGCGACGGGGGATCTGCTGCGGGCGCCGCGGCGTGTCCTCGGCGAACGCGCCCTTGGCCTTGGCGTAAATCGCATCATCCGCTGCGCCCTGGAATTCCCGCAGCGCCTCGGCCGCAAAGCAGCAGTCGAGTATTACGAAGCGCCGAAATGAGCGCGCCCGCTCCTTAAGTACCTCGGCGAGTTCGGTTACCTTCAATCCCGTGGTGGCATCGTAGCCCATCTCGAGGCACGCCAGCGCCACGTGGTACTCCTGTCGCGATCCTGCGAAGTAGCCGTGCCCCACGTAGTAGACGATCAGATTGCAGAGTGTGCCGCGCTCGACCTGCTTGGTGATTTTCTCGAGGAACCTGCCAATGGCCACCAGCTGCTGGGAGGGCATGTGCTGCAGATCGAACAGATCGCAGATAGCCTCATCGCTCAGCGCCAGGCCGTGATCCTGGTCTTGCAGATAGGCGCGGAAATCCAGCTTCGAGCGCAGAAACGCCTCATTGGGGGCATAAGTGTCACTGTGGAGCGGAAAGCTCGATGCACCCAGCAGGATCGCTGCCGTGAAGGACTGCTCGCTCATGCGCGAACCGCGCGCTTATCCCTTTGCCCGCGTCTGCAGGGTGCTGAGGATTATTTTCTCGACATCATTGGCCGATACATTCTCGGCCGCGACGCTGCCATCAGCGCCGATCGAGACCGTGGCGCGGCGTTTTCGGAGCCAGTCAGCCACACCTTTGGCCAGTTCGAGCGCCGGGCCCTTGGCGAATTCCACCATGGCCGGCGCCGCCAGCACAGCCACCAACACCGTGCCGGCATCCTGCGACTCGGAGTCATCCTTGACGCGCGACAACTGGATGTCTTCGACTCGCCCCTTGAGCCATTGTTCGAGTTCGGTCGTCAGCCGATTGGCTTCGCCGACGTTCGGGGCATTCACGGCGATTCGAAGCGATGTGTCTGCCATGCCAACTCCCATTGCGTTGCGCAATGCATCAGGAGCATAGACCCTAAACCTGCCGTTCGCCAGCTACAGCTCCAGCATCTTCAACGCCTTAGCCAGGCTCGAGCGCATGCGCTCGAAGGAATGCGCCAGGTCCGATAATTCGTCGTGCCCGCCAATGTCAAACCCGCTGTCCTCCAGCTTCCCCATGCTCACTTCATCAGCGGTTCGGGACAGCAGATTCAGGCGCCGCGTCACCAGCACTCTGACCATGATATTCAGCACGATCAGCACCAGCGCAAATACCAGCAGTATCGACAGCATGAAGCCCCTGAGTATCTTACTGGCGCGCGCCTCCGGGGCACTCATCGGTACCGAGACGATCTGCGCGCCGAGCACCTCGTTGAGCTGCCAGTTGAAGCCGTTGTCCGGCCCATAAGCATCCAGCACATTTCGCGGGGCAGCGCTGGCCTTGCTGTGGCATTCCAGGCAGGTCGGGTTAGTGATCAGAATGGGCCGCGCAATATAGAGCGCGCGACCCATCCCGGTCTCGCGCTCGCCCACGATTTCGGCCCCTGTTTTCGGCGCATCTCGCAGGCGCGCGATCACGCCCTGCTCCCACTCGGTAGCTCGATCACGCGGATTGGTGGGATTGAGCATCGCCTCCTTATACGAGTAGTCAGTATGCGTGCGGCGCAAGGCGTTCAGATTCTCCGTTGCGGCGTAGTCGGGGATCGATTGCGGCAGGAACTTGTACTTCAGTTGATTCTCCAGCAGCGGTACGATCTGCTGCACCGTGTAATCGGAGGCCGCGGTGCTCGCATCCATCAACAGGCGCGCATTCTGCAGCACCTCCTCGCGAGCCTCGTTCTGCAGCAAATGTGACGCGATCAGGCCGGTGGCCAGCAGACACGCCGCGAAGATGAGCAGGAAGACGACGTTGAATTTCTTCGCCAGCGAAAACTTCATGGTGGCGCGGGTCCAAGCGTGGGGATATGGCGCTTCATGGCGTGGGCATCAGTTCGGCAGGGGTGACTGAATCGTTTGTGGCCGGTGGGGGCGCAGTCCGGTGCGAGTCCGAATGCTGACCATGCTCCGCGTCAAACGCGCGCCGGAACTCCGGATCCCTAAGTCTTGGCAGCATCTGCTGTAGAAAGTCCTGGCTTTCAGACATTGCCTTGAGCCAGTCGGCGACATCCGGGTACGACACTTGGCGCACTGCTACCGGCTCAGGCTTCGAAGCGCGCCCGCGATCAGCCATCGGCATCAGTGCATCCTCGAAGGAGCCCGGGAGCGCCGCCAGAAACTCCGGGGTGGGCCGAGCCAGGATCTTCAGCGTCTGACCGGCACGCCATTCCGCAAACTGATCAGACGGGACTTTAGTGGATTTTCCACCCGACGGCGCGGCGCCCGTGGCCTGCACCGCCAGCTCGCCCTTTTCAGCAAACAAGGACACCACCCCTCCATCGAAGCGCAAAATGGCGCTGCCTGCAGCCAGCGCGCCCCGGAGTAGCGAGGCCTGCAGGCAGGCGTTGCCATTGGGGACGCCTGCTATTTGCGCCAGCTTGATGATTCCCCCAATGCTGTAGACCAGGACATCGCAATCGGCCGGCTTACCGCGGTCTAGTCGAACCAGAACGCGCGTGCGAGGCGCCAGACCCACAATGGTGCCGGGCGGGATTTCGATTTGAGCCGCACCGTCGGGGGTCTCAACGATATCAGCGTCGCGCAACTCAGTGCCAACGGCAGCCCGATACAGTATGGTTTGCCGGATGAGCACGATGTTGGCATCCGCGTAAGTCACGGTTGCCAGCCGTTCGGCGCTCCATGTCGCGCCGCTCGTGCCGACCACGAGGCCCACAGCCATGAACGCCCCTAAACCCCGTCGTGTCTGTACTTTATTCATCAATCGACGTGACGGCTGTCAGATGCGCCCGGCGGTGGCGGCGGCCATACCCGTGCTGGTCACGATTCCCCCGAAAACGGATCCGTCGGAGTGGGACAGGCATTGACTCGGTTCAGCCATCCCTTGAGAAACGGCGCCAGGCTGGGCTTCCTGGCAACGAGGTTCTGGTAGTACTGGATGCGCCCCTGCTTATAGAGGTTATAGACCAGAGTAGGATCGTTGTCGGACAGGGCTTGAACAGTCGCCGCTCCGATCGTACCGTCGACCACCACGTGGGCGCCCCGGTCGTTAAGGACGGTCTGCAGCAGTGCGGTCGCATTGGTTCCCGCGTTGACAAAGAAGTCGCAGACCATACTGGCCAGCTCCTGAGTGGAAAACAGGTCTCCCTGCATGCGGTCCCAGTAGCGTTGTCGATAAATGATCCCGGCCTGGGCATCGGTCAGCCCCTTGAGATTATCCGAAGTAGGTTCAATGCCGAGTAGGCCGTGCGCATTCTCCTGGAACACGGCCATGGTAATGCCCTTGTTCGTCTCCCCGCCGGGGTCGTCGGGATCATCCACATAGCCGCCCTCGAACTTGAGCAATAGCGGCAGGAAGAGATCAAAACTTGCCATGACGTCACTCCCCGGTATCAGTGCGCTCATAGAACAGCCGCGTACGCGCAGCCATCAAAGCTGGCCGAGTTCCTGACGCAGCTCATTCAACCGCGCCTCTGTGATATCCGCCAGGGTTGTCACGCGGATCAGAGGCGCGAGGGTACCGTCGGCGCTCAGCTTTGCATCCAGATCGGCCTTTGACTGGCGATAACGCAGCCATGCGCTCTGCGCGGTCTGAAGCAGCACACGCTGATCGGGGGGTAACTTACCATGCAAGGTTTGGTATACCGCCTGGAGTGTAGCGCTTACCGATTGATAACGCGCATTCGCGCATTGGCGCATCTGGGCCGTGCTGACGGCATTGACGCAGTCTGGATTCGCCTCCTGGGACTCGGCAGAGTCCGGGACTGCCGCCCAGGTCACAGGCGCGATGCTCGAGCAGAGCCATGCCCAGAGAATCAATGTCGCGTACCCGAATCGAGATTGCGCGCGTCTCCTATCCATCCGATCGATACCTCTCCGTGATCGCACCGCGCAGCCGATGGATCTTCACGTTAGACTCAGCCTTTGATCAGGGCTCGATATTACGCCGCAATATTATGTGCTGCATCGCCGCGATCCCGGCCGATGAGCCGTCGGCAAGGGAGAACAGGTGCCCGACGGTAAGAACGTAGCCCTGTTCCTGGATGGAACCTGGAACACCGTCGACGACGATACCAACGTCTGGCGGTTGAAGTCCCTGTGTTCGGTCGATGGCAGTCAGGTCCTGTACTACAGCACCGGCGTGGGTACAACCTTCGGCCAACATGTCCTGGGCGGGATGTTCGGTTATGGCCTCGACGATGAAGTCATTCGGGCTTACCAATGGCTGATCGAGATCTACAATCCTGGCGACCGCATATTCATCTTTGGCTTCAGCCGCGGGGCGTTCACGGCCAGAAGCCTGGCGGGCTTCATCTCTAAGTGCGGTCTGCTCAAGCCGGGAGCGCCGATCTCTCTACGACAGCTATATGAGAGATATCGGAAAGGTAAGGCCGTTCATACGATCCGAGAGCTCAGTAGCATCCCCGAGGCGCAGCTCTCTCTCGAGGATGGCTGGATAAAGAAGTACTCCATGCCAATACCGATCTGGTTCCAAGGAGTGTGGGACACGGTGGGGGCTCTGGGTATTCCATTCGGAACCTTCCCAAGAGTAAGCCGCTCCAGCTATGCGTTTCTCGAAACCGATCTACGCATCAACAATGACCGCGCGTTCCACGCGCTGGCTATCGATGAACATCGCCTCGCATTTGCGCCGACACTTTGGACCTCTACTGTCGCCAAGGGCGCCCAGTCGTACGCACCCCGGCCACTGAGCGATGTCGAGCAGCGCTGGTTCGTCGGCGCTCATGCGGACGTAGGCGGGGGTTACGACAACGGACTACTGGCGCAGATCCCGCTGAGCTGGCTGATGCAGAAGGCGCAGCTGCATGGCCTGGTCTTCAAAGGTGACGTGAGCATCGATGGCGATGTGAGTCGCGCCGCAGTCCATGATTCCTTCGCCGAAATGGGTGGTGGCGTTTACCGAGCGCTCAAGCTCGGGCAGCTCTATTACAGACCTATAGGCGCCGGCCCCGTCGTGCGAGATGATTCGAACGCTGCCACCATCAATGAGACCATTGATGCGAGCGTCTTCGATCGTTGGCGGAGCGACTCCACCTACCGGCCCAGAAATCTTGAGATGTGGGCGCGTAGGCGCCAAGTTTTTCTGGAGTCACTTCGGGAAAGCGTGCAAGTGGATTGTCCGACGTCTCCAATGATATAGCCCGGGGGTTTGCGCGTCTTCTGCACACCATTGTAGTTGCGATGCGTTTTCCAAAACTTTCGCTCTCCGGTTGCGACAGTTGCAGGTTCCCGTTGTCATGCGAGCCAATCGCCTCAGGCAGTGCCAGTGCGGTCCTACTCTGCCACCAGTTGCGTATCAATGCTGGACAAATGAGCAGGTCGCTGAGGCGAACTCCAACCCTCCGGAGGGCGGCCACCTAAGCGCTGGTCGATCTTACGGCCAGCGCCCGCAACTGCCAGGTTCGGCTATGGCCCGATTGGGGTTCAGGTGTCGATCAATAAGCCAGTCTAACAAGTAAGGAAGTGGTCTGCCGTGCCGAGATCTTGCGTAAAGGAACCCATTGTGACCATACACAATGTCAGGCGGCGCGCCGACAACCCACACTGGACGAGCTGCAAGATCCTTTGAGCCTCTCCCCAACGCCGGAGTTAGGGATACGGTAGCGTAGTTGCCGCCCGGACTTTCTCGTACGCACAGACGATGTGTCCTATATCTACTCACAAAGCCAATCGCGTGCAGATTTGATTCCTCCTCCTCGGCATGAGCTAGCCTACTTGAACGGTCATACCCCTCAAACAGTGTCAGTAGGCGACGCGCCGCTGCGAATGCGGGGCCGGTCCAAAAGTCGTCGTCGGCTGTTACTACGGTTAATAGTGGGATTCCCCCTTGGTATCCGCAAGCCGCTGAGCGATCCGCAAGGCGATTCATGGTCTCAAACCTAGATGCCTCAAACGCAGGATTAATGAGTATCACCTCATCAGGCCAGTTGCGAGCGGGATCAGGCACGGCGGCTCCCACCGCCTTGTACTCTGAGCATCCCATAAGCGCATTGCTCTGAAGTGCAGCTGTCAAATCATTCGTCATCTGCTGCGAAAGGCTGTTGAAGACTATCAGGCCCCCAAAACTATGGCCTACGACGGTCGTGTACATCCGGCGAGACGCATCGCTGCTCCCGCTGCCGTCGTCCACATGTGAACTTCGACCCAAAACCGTGCCGGCCGCGGCTTTTGCCGCTAGCTGTAACTCATGTAGATTCGCAAACAATTGACGCACCGACCCCTTCGCTACCTTTTCAGCCGTGTCGCGTCGATCGATCGCCGTTACGTAACGCAATCCCGCGGCGTCGATCGACTCTCCTCGCCACCCGACATAGATCCCAAACACTCGGCGTTGCCGCTTCCATACGTGGCTCTTGTAAGCACCGTCGAAACTCTCGCTGGCAAGCTTCACCATTTGTCTGGCTTCTTGCACATTGCAATCGTTGTCATGGGCGTTGTGATGCCAGCCGTGCACAAACACCATAACGGAGTAATCAAACTCGTTGTACTGAGAATCGTTCAGCTCCGATTCAAGGCGCGTCTGGATTGCTCTAATTTGTGCGTCTGACGAGTAGGACCAACCTTGATCATCAAATTCCGCAAACGCCAACACGTATGAGCCGTAGTCCTCGAACGTGTTTCGATTCTCGCCCTCCGTTGGGCGCCCCGTATCACACACGTCAGACAGAACCGGTGCCGGCAGGTAAGTAATCGGGTGATTCGGCTCCGCGGGCGTAGGAATAGTTCGGATCTGCTTTATGGGTGTGCAACCAAGAAGCAGGCTCACCGCTCCACAAATGAGTAATGCCAGGCTTTTCAAATTCGCGCGGCGCTGAGCAGGGATTGCTGGTCTTCGCATACTTTCGGGTGCTCGGGATGTAGAGTTAAGCCTCAGTGGTCATGGCTTTCATCATGAAACCATTGCTCCATTTAGCTGTACGGCTGACTGACGCAAGGTTTGCCATTGAATGGGCAAGTGCAGCGCTTGACTTGGGCGTCTGCGTTCCTCGCCAGACATATACCGCCATCGAGCAAGAACCGCACCCTGGAATATTGTGCAGGTGTGCCAGGAGCCATGCACGGCTATTGGTAACGTATCGGTGAGGATTTGCGGCGATAATTCGGCAGGGCTAATGAGGACATTGGTCCGATAAGAACGCGCTCGACAAGGAGTCTGTACTCGAATTGCCAAAGTAGAGATAAACAAACGGGGACGCGATGTCGTTGGCATATACGCGTCTCAATTGAAGGTGGCGGCGAGAAGGTGGCATGGTTGCGATTCCGGAGGATCACGGGGCACGCAGAACCTTTAACGAGGTTTTGTACCAGGAATTGAATATTCTGCGGCCCGGCAACATCTTCCCCAGTCCCCAGGCTTCTAATGCCAAGGACGAAGAAAGATCCGCCAATCTGAGCCAGTACTTCCAGATCATCGGCAAATTCGCTGATCGGACCGGTGAAACTCAGGCGATCGAGCCACTTACCGCGATTTGCTTATCAGGTGGCGGAATCCGAAGTGCCACCTTTAACCTAGGAGTCCTACAACGTATAGCGAAGATCGGTCTTCTTGGGAAGGTCGACTACTTATCCAGCGTGTCCGGCGGTGGCTATGTCGCCGGTTGGCTCCGTGCCTGGATGAGGCGCGCGGGAGTGGATTCAGTCGTAACGCAGTTGGCGAACGCGTGCACCAACACGACCCGGGACCCGCTTAAACCTGAGCCGGCGCCCATTGCAGCCCTGCGCGAATACAGCAACTACCTGACTCCGCAGTTGGGCCTTTTTTCTGGCGATACCTGGGCTGCTGCCGCCATTATCTTGCGTAACCTCATTCTGAACTGGTGCATTCTCTTGCCGCTGGTGGCAGCGGCGCTCGCGGCGCCGCTTATTTTTCTATTGTTTGTGCGGGGCCAACCAATCTGCGCTCGCACAACATCTTTCATGCTGGGTACTGCTCTGTTCGTCGAACTCTGCGCCAGCTATCTAATCTATTCCAGCCGTAGGTTCCTAAAAGAGCCTGGAACGCCGCAGGCCGCGTTTGTTTTTCGTTGCGTCGCGCCAGTCTGGGTGGCAGCCTCAGCCCTTTCGGTCGCCGGGCTGGGTCTACCGGCACTGTGGGCTCCATACAAGTTCAGCTCGATAAACGCCCACACTGCGCCTCTATGGATATTCGCAACACTCTGGTGCATCGCTGTACCCCTCGTCGGTTGGGCCCTCACCGAGGTGAAAGTAGCCTGGATTCTCGCGCAATCTACACACGCCGCGACAGACGCTGGCGGCCAGAAGGCAAGCGACACCCTCTTTCAGGATCTACGCCAGGCAAAGCGCTCCTATGAGTTTGCGGCGCTCGTACTCTCAGGAGCCGTGGCCGCTGCGATTCTAGTGGGCTGCGTCGAAGCGATGTATCCACCGCTCTACATTCATCCAGCTCTTTACGTCATCCTTGTCAACCCGGTATTGCTAGGCGTTTATCTGATATCCCGGGTCCTATTCGTAGCTATCGCGAGCCTAGGCGAAAACGCTCGTCCAAGCAAAGCGTGGACGCCGAGCGACGATGATGCGGATCGAGAGTGGTGGGCGCGGCTATCGGGCTGGATCCTGCTTTTGGCAATTGGTTGGTTGGGTGTAACTACGCTGTGTCTGTTAGGGAAGCTCTGAAATACTGGTCATGAAAACGTCCCCCGATAACTCAGGCCATTACCGTGGCGTCAGCGCGGCAGATACGGCCTTCCAAAATTCTGCCTCGTCCGTTTTCCCCTCTAAGTCCGCCTCGCGAGCCAGTTTCGCCGCGTACTGGTATGCACTGTGGCCATGATCCAGGGCAAGCTGGTGGGCCGTTCTCGATACTTCCGCGTAATCGACCCTGCTCATAGCTGCTCTCTAAGTCCGAAGCAACTGGCGGCGAACCATATACAGATTGGTGAGCGCGGCCGTGACTTCGAGCCGGTGCAGATTTTTCGCGAGGCCCCGGTAGCGAACCTTGCGAAAGCCGAAGATGTTCTTGATCACCCCGAATACGTGCTCCACCTTGGCTCGCACCCGCGACTTGTTCCGGTTTTTCGCCTTCTCGACCTCGTTGATTTGCCCGTGAAAGCGATAGCGCTTGTTGGTGAAGTCCTTGGCTCGCGGCGCATGTCGATGGATGAGATGCGCGTGGCCATGGTAGCCCTGATCGCCCCAGACTCGCGTCTCGGCGCCGTGCAGCAGATAAGGCAACGCCTCGCGGTCGTGCACGTTGGCCGCCGACGCGAGAACCGTGTGGATCAGCTTCGTTTTGCTATCCACCCCGACATGCGCCTTCATCCCGAAGTACCATTGCTGGCCCTTCGCCGTTTGGTGCATCTCGGGGTCTCGCTCGCCGTCCTTATTCTTCGTCGAACTCGGCGCGCCGATAATCGTCGCATCCACAATCGTGCCCTTCGCGACCTTGATGCCGCTGCGATGCAGATGATCATTCACCGCCCGCAGCAGCACTTTGCCCAATTTGTTGCGCTCCAGAAGGTGTCGGAACTTGCACACAGTCGTCTCATCGGGCGCGCCTTCAACGCCCAGATCGATACCGACAAAGGCGCGCATCGCCACCGAGTCGTACAGGGCTTCTTCCACCGCCGGGTCCGAGAGGTTGAACCACAGCTGCAGGAAGTAGATCCGCAGCATCCGCTCCAGAGGAATCGGCGGTCGGCCGCCGTTTTCGCTGACCTTCGGATACGCCGTCCGCACCGCTGCCGCGAGCTCCGGCCAAGGAATGATCTTGTCCATGTCCGCCAGAAACTGCGCGCGGCGTGTCGTCTTACCGTACTTCTCAAATCCCGTCAGCGTCTGCTGCTTCATCGCAATCCTCCGTGGAGCGATTTTGCATCAACTACGATGGGTAAATCAGAGTTTCCCTAACATTCGTTGGAGCCGGCATTACTTAGATAAATCCAGAACTCGTAGGTCGTTAGAGAACTCCAGTAACCCCGTTAGAGAAGTCCACAAGGGCGCGTTAGAGAACTCCACAAACGAGGATAGTACGACGTCGAAAGAGCCTGTAAAAGGCCAGTTATGGCCGCTCGAATACCGCTAAAACTCACGCGAAAACGCAACGCCTTGGCCTACGAGCGTGAACAGTTGCAGGCTCGAGTTCGCACCGTCGAAGAAGAACTGCGAGCGCTCGATTTCGCGATTACTGTTGTGGAGCCGTCCTGGAAGCCGCCAAAGCGCGCCCGGCGGCCGCCGCGGCCCTACCGCCTGGCCAAGGGCAAGATCACCGCAGAGACGCTCAGAACGCTCAAGGAGCGCCCCGGCATCAGCACCCCTGAACTGGCCGGCATCGTCGCCACACGCTGCTCCGTGGAGCTTCCCACTGTGACGGAGCGCGAGGACTTCGCCTCATCGGTTGCCATGGCACTGCGTAGATTCGAGCGGCGCGGAGTGCTCGAGATCACGCAGAAGAACTCACGTACGGGCGCCCTTCATTGGCGACTGCGCCCTACGCCTTGGAAGATACGGGCAGCATAAAACCGGTTCACACACTGGGTTATGAAGACCCAGACCGCCGCCGGCTGTGCCCTCCCAATCCAAACCACCCAGCTCTCACGCCATCTGGTGCGGTTGTATCAGCGCCTGGCTGGTGAGGTGGCCAAATCCAAGACCCGCGAGGCGCCATTGATCTCGCCCGAGCAGGCGCAGGCCGGCATCGAGCACGTCACGGGGCTGCTTGCGCTCTTGGGCGCGAACTTCGTGCCCGAGGAGCTAAACCCAATCCGCACTCGCCCCGTCATGGGTCTGCTTCCGCGCGGGGCGATACGAAATGGTGTCCTGCGGGCCCTGTCAGTGAAGGGCTCGTGGCTCAGTGTTGCGGACATCGTTCAACGCATTGTCGCGCAGCATTGCCTGGTGCTCACGCCTCGCCAGCGGCGGCGCCTGCATCACACCATCAAGAATCGCGCCGCGGCTTTGAGAAAAACAGGGCTCCTGGAGCGAGAGCATTCAGGCCCTGATATCCGCAAACAACGATGGCGCATCAATCCGAGCGTGGCTCGCGCGCCGGCCTCATCTATGTCTTCTGAGGCTTTGAAGTTGAGCCAGCTTGAGCTTCGATCTGCGCGGCAATCTGTGCGCGAGTTACCGCGGGCAGCGAGTCCTTGCGAGGCCGCCCCATCTTTCGTGCGATATCGCTGACGGAAACTTCCACCGCAGCGCCCACATCGGCGGGATCCGGGCGATCGTGAGGAGCGCGCTTGCTCCAGTAATCGACAAAACGAGTCGGTCGACCTGACTGCAAGAGGCGTTGGAGCAGATCGTGGAGTTGCACATCGTTCGCAGAGCCCACCATGGTTTGCCGCCAGGCTATCTCCCAGCCGTAGTATTCCAAGTGCTGAATGCTCATGTGATGCCAAGCACCCGCTTGGGCACGGCGAATGCAGGAGAAGAAACCTTCGGCAAGATTGGTGTGCATGCCCTCGGCATTGACGAACTGGCGGCTGTGGTTGACCCGCTCGTGATTGCTGAACTGCCAGGCAAAATCAAGGTAGGCATCAGCCTGGTCGGTCACCAGCACCGAATCTGCCGTGCAATAGAGCGGCCCGAGCGCACGCATATCAACCTGCGTTTCAGTTTTGATCTTGGCGACCTTGTAGCGCCGCTCACCTTGTAAGCCCATTTGAACGAAGACAACGAGCGCATGCATGTTGGGGCCAACGGTCCTCTTTTTCGCCACCTTGCCATTCTCGTTAACACCCGCATTCTTCTGATCCTGCTTGGCCGCATCGGAGGCCCCGGTGCCAACGTTGCCCGGTCGCACATACTTGATGAAGTAGGCGGCGTCGGCCTGAATGAAACCGGTTAGCGGCGGCTCGGCGCGCATCGAATCCGCCAGTGCCTCTCGGATCTTTAGGAGCAGCACATGCATTGTCTGGTGCTCAAGATTATGCAGCCCCGCCATCTCGCGCGCGCTCATCGAATCCTTGGCCTCGACAAAGTGATGGAAAATGCTCAATAGCTTGTGCGCGGGAATCTTGGTGCCATGCAAGCGAGTGCCTGAAAACACTGTGAACTGCCGGGCGCAGGCGCTCTCGCGGCAAGTCCAGCGCCAGTATGATTTGTATTTGTAGTGCGAGGCAATCGTGCCGCACTTGGGGCAAGTCTGAGTATCCTTCCAGCTCTCACCCCATCGAACCTGTGCGATGAGCTTGATGGCCGCGTCTTCGCCCGCCGTGATGGTGCTCACAAGGTCGAGCTTTCGGTAGGCCGGTTTCGCCAGATAGCTCTTGCGGCTGTAGCGCGGACTATCGGATACGAGCGATGGGGCTTCATCTGACATTGCACTAGAGTCTGGCCGGCAACGCAGGTGTGAGCATTGAGGGGCCTCGCATATTCGATACGGCCGCGCACCTGGCACTCTCGTAGTGTCGACTCTCAAGCAATCTGGCGACTGGATTTGGGCGGGTTAAGTCAGCTCGCCCAAAGGGGTGCGCCAGAAGTGGCGGGTGCGTCACAGGGGCAGGCATGTCATCACCCATCCTCGAGGAGGGCATCGCCACCGCCGCCAGGAGCATGCAGGATCTTTGCTCGAAATCGCCGATAGGCAGGATCTAGCGCCAGGGCAGTACCAGGTGCACCCTCATTGAGGGTGGTGGACACCCTCTGACGAGGCTTCAAGGCTGAGCCCCTCCAAAGAGGATCGCTGGTGGGTTGGTTGATCCACCAGCGCTGGATACCAACACAGAACCGATGCGCCGGTGGCACCTGGTCGACGAATGCCTGGGCGCGCGATTCGCAGTCGAAGACCCCAAGCGGCATCAGGGTGTGCGGCTCGCAGGCCTCCAAGGCGACAACGACATAGACGCAAGCCACAGCGCACTCCTCGACGAGCATTCTCGTCAATGAGCGCCTGCGTGCTGGCACTTGGCAGAGCGCGGTTCGTGGCCGGACGGCCACCGGCCATCAATGAGCCGATCTGGTGGATTACTCGGATGCGACGCCTATTTGCCCTAAGCCCCTTGGCTTGCCGCGGCAGGTTGGCCAAACCTCGATCCACCTTACCTGTGAGGTTATCAGGCGACCCCTTTGCACAGGTGGTGATTTGACCATTAATGGCGCCATTTGCGGAGACTCAACTGTCCGGAAGGTAGGCACATCTCAAAGAGGAATGTGGAAATGAAGACAGACCAACCCGATCCGATGTCCCTCTCACTGCGGGGCCAACCGTTGATCACAACGGCGGCCGCCGGCCTGCGAAACCAAAAGCCCTTTTTCAGGCGCCGCCCGTCCGTTGTCGGTCAGCCGGCAAGAAGCTGATAGGGGGCGGGCTGGGTCCCAGTCAGATGAGAGTTCAACGTACTCGCGGAGATCGTCTGTCCGTTTGGCAACTCCAGTGACAACTGGTTGGCGCCGGAGAACCATGAGTTCACGACGACGCAGTCGCCACTAGAATCGGAGATACGCAAGGCGTTACCAAGCCTATCGGCTTCGAGCGTCGTGTTGGCAAAGGAGTTCCCCATGTCCAGCACGTCGGAGCCAGATTGACTTCCGGTTGTGGCGATCACTTCCTGGCCGTCGCCAAGATTGAAGTTGAATATCGCAGGGCCTACACCGCCGGCCAGAATGGCATTGTGCCCGCTGATCGTCTCATCGGTAGCGCCGTACTCGTAGAAAGTCGACACCTCGCCGCTTCCCGGCGCATTGTTCGGGGTATATGCGCTCTCCACCGCATTTACTACCCCGGCCGAGTACAAGTAGTACCGATTGGCGGTGGTGTCTGACAGAATCACGTTTCCGCCGTCGTCTATGAAGTCAGCTTCGACTGAATCGGAGCCAGGGGCGCCCAGTCCGACAAGAAGACCTCCGTGAACCGTAGTCATAGTAGCTTCGGTTTGGCCATTCGTTAATGTGATTTCACCGACCGCAATGCCAGAGTCGTTAATGCTGAAGACTTTGCCGGACACACCACCGGGTGTGTTGCCCAGTACTCTGATCGTGCCGTCATTAGCGGCTGAGATGAAGGGAGATACAGTGCCGTTTTCAGTCAGAAATCCGGCCACCTGGCCCGTAGCGTTGACCGCCGTGGCTTGCCCACTGTAACCATTCGTGTTGGTTGTTGACGCTGTTGACGACCCGGGGGCCTGATAATACGGCTCCAGGGAGGTTGGATTCGAAGAACTCGAACTGTATGCGCCAGCAGTTCCAAGGATGCCGGATCCTGCGTCATTCTCCTGCAACACTCCAAGACTGGTGGTTGCTGAAGCCGCGGCGCCGGGTACGCTTGAAAACTCCTGGAAATATACACCCCAGTCGCGAACAGAAACCTCGCCGCCGATGCTTACATCGGTGTTAGTCGAAAACCCGATTTCTGTGTTGCTCGTGTATTCCGACTCCACCGCACCTGTATTGCTCACCAGTACTGCAGAAGTATCGCCGTTTGAATCTCTAAACCCCGTCAACACTGATCCGTCTGAGTTATAAGTGCTAACCTGCAAATCACCCGCAGCATTTAGGTTAATAGTGCCTACCAGCGCCGCCGCGGGGGTCTCAGTTACCGAGGTATACCCGCCGTTGGCGTACCAGGTACGGGTGGTTATGTTTCCACTCGAATCCGTTTCCGAACTATTCGAGAGCACTCCCGCCGAGTTGGCAGAAGCCCCGGTGTGCGCCGTAAAGGATCCCGACAAGGGGGTACCGTTCGCGGCAACTATAGCGGTGGCGGTATCTCCGGCCGCATCAGTGAAAGCTGTGGTTGTCGATCCGTCAGAGTTGTAGGTCGTGAGCTCGACAGAGCCATCCATCCAGCGCTGACTCTGATTGAGCGCCGCTCCCGCTGCATTGTAAGTATTAGTTACCGCTTCGCCGGTCGAAGAAATCGTAGTTGAGGCCAGCAGCACATTGCTTGAGTTAAAGTATTGTACTGTGCTACCAGGTGCTCCGGGATTAACGCCGCTCTGCCCGACTTCATAGGATCCGCTTGGATATCCAACAGGATTATCGATTTTCCAAGTAGGGCCTTGCGCAACCAAGCTCTCTAAGGCTGCAGTCCCGTTGGTGCTGATGACGATGGAGGTTTGTGAGCCGCTGACGCCCTGCGTCAGCGTAAAGCCATTGGCGGTCCAGCTCGCTTGATAGGGCACCCCGTTCGCATCCGTCCAGCTGCCATTTTGAAAGGCAGATGTAGTTTGAGAAGCTGAAATAAGATTACCGCTACCATCAGTCGTGAACGTGGCGGTCTCACCGAGATCATCGCTCAGGGTGGTCTGCGTTGCCCCATCAGTCTGGTAGGCGCGCGACACGGTAATACTGCCGTAGACCGCGCTATCTGAGAGCAGCACCCCTGTTGATGAGCGTGTCTCCGTGATATAGCCAGATTCTTCTGCAAAGCCTGTGGCTGTGGTAAGTGATCCGTTTGCATTGATAGTCACACTGCGCGGAGGTATGGCGGTGTTGCTCTGCGAAAATGAACCATCCGTGTTCCATTGATAAAACGTCTCGACCCCGGTTGCCGTATCTGTTTCCGTTAGCTGCCCACTACCGGAAGCCGATTGAGCGCTGCCTGCTATGAGATTGCCGGAGGCATCCAAAGTCAGTATCGCCCAGTCGCGGCCGGCATCTGCTACGGTGAGCGTCTGGCCCCCACCTTGAGTGGGTGTACTCGTTAACTCCGCACCATCCGCAAACGTCACGACGTAGCTGCCATCAAGCTGGGTTGTGGTGGTGCTAGCTAGTGCCCCGCCCGCGGTGTACCGATAATCAGTGAGGATGCCCTGCGCATCTACGTATTTCGTTTCTATGCTCACACCGGAGTCGGTGGACCAGCTTGTATACGATGAGTTGTCACCATTTAGTTGGTACTCATAGGTTGCATAGCCGGCTGCATTGCATATCTGCTTACTCGTGAGGCGCCCAGTCGAATCGTAGGTGAGATAGGTGACATCGCCATTAGGTGCGAAGTCCTCTTCATTAATGTCTTGAGTACCAGACTGAATCCACGTAGCGGTACCTTGACCGTTGTCTATCCCGGTGGCATTCATCAGAACCGCCATGCCTGAATCGTAATCGGCTTCAGAGTAGGTCCCTCCCGGCTGCCCAACATCAGTTGTGGTGATTCTGCCGCTTGTCGCGGTGCAGAACGCTATAAAAGCTCCAGTAGAGTTGTAAGAATAGGTGCTGGACGCGCCGCCCCAAATGACAAAGCCGCTAGTGCGGTTACCGCTCGAATCCAGATTCAGTATGCTGCCTGTTCCGGTGGGGTAGCTGGCAATGACAGAGGTCGAGCCATTGGCATGCCGCACGGTTGCTGTTTTTGATCCGTCCGCATTAGTGATCGTGGAGAGCAACGTATCAGAGGTAGGCAGCGTAATCGAGGCCACTTGGCCTGGAGAGAAAAATAGCTTAATCGGCGATGTGTCTTGAGGCTCCGATATGTCTTGCTCAGTCAGAACCCCACCCGGGCTGTAGTG
>Ga0302325_10007346_pt1 | contig 24472 bp, 22 predicted proteins | sample Palsa_T0_2_FD_201948 | JGI IMG/M metagenome (GOLD analysis project Ga0302325, IMG submission 201948) | Peat permafrost microbial communities from Stordalen Mire near Abisko, Sweden - Palsa_T0_2 | ecosystem: Environmental > Terrestrial > Soil > Palsa > Peat permafrost | place: Sweden: Abisko... | reverse complement strand
CGTCCGCTCGGGACCGTCCTCGCGGGCCGGCGTGATCGAGATCGTGGTCGACGCCGACACCGGCCTGCTGGCCGACCTGCCCTCACCGGCTCCCTCTGCGGCACCGGGCGCGGCCGGGAAGGGGCTAGGGCACCTGGTGGTGCCCCTCACCGAGATCGAGGTGGCCCACGACGCCACGCTGTCCTACGTCAGCGTCCAGTCCCTGGGCCCCGACACGTGGCAGCTGGCCCATCAGGGCAGCACCGTTGGGGCCCACGCCACGCTGCGGAGCTTCGCTGTGGCTCTCGGGGGCAGCTACGCCCGTCTGCGGACCGACTCGGCGCTGCAGGGGGAGTCGGGGACCAGCCTGCTCCGGGCGGCCTTCATCGGACGGGACGACCAGATGCTCGACTTTCGAACCCTCCAGGACCACCTCGCCCCGCGCACCACCAGCGATCTCCTGTTCATGGGGGCGGTGGCCGATCGGGCCCACTCGGTCTACAGCGGCCTGATCCGGGTCCGCCGGGGCGCGGTGCGCTCCGACGCCATGCAGACCAACCACAACCTGGTCCTCGACGAGGGGGCGCACGCCGACTCCGTGCCCAACCTGGACATCGAGGAGAACGACGTCAAGTGCAGCCACGGATCCACGGTCGGGCCGGTGGACGAGGAGCAGCGGTACTACCTCGAGTCGCGGGGGGTGGAGCCCGACGTGGCCGAGCGGCTCATCGTGGCCGGCTTCTTCGAGAACATCGCCGACCGGGTGCCGATCCCCGGAGCCCGGTCCATGGTGGGCCGGGCCCTGGCCGACCGGACGGGGGTGACCGGTGCCTGAACCGGCGAACGTCGAGCACGGGTCCTTCCGTCTCTGTGGTCGGAGCGACCTGGCTCCCGGGGAGGCCCGTCGGTTCGACGTGGCCGGCCTTCGGGTGGCCCTGGTCCGCATCGGCGACGACTTCTACGCGGTCGGCGACCGGTGCAGCCACGAGGACTACTCGCTGGCCGAGGGCGAGGTGTGGGCGGGGGAGTGCGAGATCGAGTGCGCCAAGCACGGCTCGACCTTCGACCTCCGTACCGGCCAGCCCTGCTCGCTCCCGGCGACCAAGCCGGTGCCCGTCTACGAGGTGGTCGTCGACGGGGACGACGTCTCGGTGGTGGCGCCATGAGCGTCGGCGAACTGGTCATCGAGGATCTCCATGCCGGCATCCCCGGCCGGGAGATCCTCCGTGGGGTGTCACTGACCGTCCGTAGCGGCGAGGTCCATGCGGTCATGGGGCCCAACGGCTCGGGAAAGAGCACCCTGGCCCACGTGCTTATGGGCCGTCCGGGCTACGAGATCCTGGGCGGTTCGGTCACGCTCGACGGCGTCGACCTCCTCTCCCTACCCACCTGGGCCCGGGCCCGGGCCGGGCTCTTCCTGGCCATGCAGAACCCCATCGAGGTGCCCGGGGTCTCGCTGGTGACGTCGTTGACCGCGGCCCGGCCGGAGGTCGCCGCCGGCGACGTGCCGGTGCAGGACCGGCTCCGCGAGGAGGCACGGCGTATCGGCTTCGACGAGCGCTTCCTGACCCGTGCCCTCAACGTCGACCTCTCCGGTGGGGAGCGCAAGCGCAACGAGACATTGCAGCTGGGTGTCCTGCGGCCGCGCTTCGCCGTGCTGGACGAGATCGACTCGGGCCTCGACCTCGACGCCCTGGCCGCGGTAGGACGGAGGGTGGAGGAGGCCACGACTGAGTGGGGACTGGGCGTGCTGGCCATCACCCACTTCCGCCGCCTGCTCGACGTGCTCCGTCCCGACGTGGTCCACGTGCTGTCCGACGGCCGGGTGGTGGCCACCGGCGACGGCGCGCTGGCCGAGACCGTCGACCAGACCGGGTACGCCGCCTACGGGTGAGCCGAACGGTCGGAGGCCACCGGAGTCGGGCCGGAGGCGTCACCAGGTCGCAGCCCTCGGTTGGTAGCGTCTGCCCATGGCTCGCCGAGATCGTCGACGGGGTGGCGCCCACAGCGCTCCCCGGAAAGGCAGGCGATCGACGGACCTGCCGGCCGAGCCCACCGACGCCGCCGAGCCGGTCGGACCGGCCGGCCCACCTCCGCCGGCCACTCCGCACCGGTCGGGGGACGCGGTCACCGAGGCCAACCCGGCGGCGCCGGTCTCCCCGGCCACCGACACCACCGAGGCGGTGGTCGTCAACCCCCCCAACCCGACCATTCCGGTCCCGGCCCTGGGCCGGTCCGCTCCTCTCGGGGACCAGACCGGCGAGTCGTTCTTCGGCTCGTCGCTGCCCCCCCCGGCGGCCGCGGCCACGGCGTCCGGGCTGCTCAGCCCCACACCGGACCCCGGAGCCCCGCTGGGCCGGAAGGACCGCAAGGCGGCCGCCTCGGTCTCGGCCGGTGCCGGCGGCAAGAACGGCGGCGGCGGATCGAAGAGGAAGAAGCGGACCTGGCTCGACCGGGTGCTGATCGGCGGGATCGTCGTGGTCGTGCTGGCGCTGGTGGGGGTGGGGTCGGGCTGGGCCTACGTGACCTACCGGTTCCACCAGGTCAACAAAGTGACGGTTCGCCATCTGAAGGTGGCGCCGGTGGGCCAGCCGTTCAATGTACTGCTCATCGGCTCGGACTCCCGGGTCGGCGAGAGCGCAGCCCAAGCCGTCCACTTCGGGTCGGAAGCCGATACCGGCGGACAGCGCAGCGACGTGGTCAAGATCGTCCACATCGTCCCGGCCACCGGTCAGGTCAGCGTGCTCTCCATTCCCCGGGACACCGTGGTGACCGTGGCCGGCAACACCGACGACATCGGCAGGTACAACCGGATCAACGCCACCTACAACTCCGGCCCGGACCAACTGGTGCAGACCATCGAGACCAACTTCGGCATCCCCATCGAACATGTGGTCCAGATCGACTTCGGGGGGCTGGAGGGGGCGGTGGATGCCATCGGCGGCATCTACCTGAACTTCCCGTATCCGGCCAAGGACGCCTACACCGGGCTCCAGATCACCCAGACGGGCTGCCAGCTGGTCAACGGGGGGTACTCCCTGGCCCTGGCCCGCAGCCGGCACTACGAGTACCTGAAGGACGGGTACTGGCGGTACGACGGCACCAGCGACTTCGGTCGGATCCAGCGGCAGAACGCCTTCCTGAAGGCCGTCATCAACCAGGCCGAGTCCAAGTACGATCCCCTGACCCTGAACGCCTTCTTGGGCTCGATCGTCCAGGGGGTGACCGTCGACTCCACCTTCACGGTGAGCGACCTCATCTCGCTGGCCCGGGAGTTCCACACCTTCTCGTCGAACTCGCTGGCCACAGCCACCCTGCCGACCTACTCGGCGTACTCCTCGGAGTTCAGCGCCCTGGGTGACGTGCTCTACGTGCAGCAGCCCCAGGCCACCCAGGTGATCACCCAGTTCCTGGGTGGGGCGCCCGACACTCCGCTGACCCCGCCCCCCGGCCCCTACGGGGTGGTGCCGACCACGACGACCTCGACCACCTACCCTGAGGCCACCGTGCCGGGCGGCTCGACACCGGGCAGCACCACCGCCTCCAGCACGACGACCACCATCGAGACGGACTTCGACCCCACGCCCTGCACGCCCTGATCAGCCCGCCGCCGAGCGGCCCGGTCCCGGCGGAAGACGTGGGTCAGGCGACGGACCCGCTCTCGTCGAGACCCTGGGCCAAGGTGTTCCAACTGAGGGTGGCGCACTTGATGCGCACCGGGAACTTGACCACCCCCTGAAGGGCGGCCAACTCGCCCAGGGCGTCGATGTCGATGGCCTCGGGCTCGAGCGGCTCGATCTCGGCGTCGGTGTCGGCACCCGATCCGTTGGCCGCCGCCGAGGGAAGGGTCGACTCGTGGATGGACATCATGCTCTTGAAGGTCCGGATCAGGTCCCGCACCTCGGGCACCGGCTTTCCCTTGACGGCAGCGGACATGAGCGACGCGGACGACTGGCTGATGGAGCAGCCGCTCCCGGCGATCTTGATGTCCGAGACGACGTCGTCCGTGACCTCCAGGGTGACCACGATCTCGTCCCCGCACAGGGGGTTGAAGCCTTCGACCCGCTGTGCGGGAGGTGACTCCAACTCACCCCGGTTCCGGGGCGACCGGTAGTGGTCGAGGATGATCTCGCGATAGAGGTCCTCCAGGCCCGGCATCAGCGGGACCCCGGCGCTTCGGCACGGCTCGGTCCGCGGTGATCGACTCCGACGGGGTGGCAGATCGCTGGCACCGCCTCAGGATACCGGCCGACCCTCATGCGAAGAACGCTCCGGCGGCGGCGAGGGCGTCGGCCAACGCGTCCACGTCGGATTCGTCGTTGTAGAGGGCGAAGGAGGCCCGGGCGGTGGCGTTGACGCCCAACCGGCGCATCAGGGGCTTGGCGCAGTGGTGACCGGCCCTCACGCACACCCCGTACTGGTCGAGGATCTGCGAGACGTCGTGGGGATGGAGGTCCCGGTAGGCGAAGGAGAGGACGCCGCCCCGGGCCGCCGGATCGGCCGGCCCGAAGATGCGGATGTCATCGCCGAACCGCTCGTGGAGCGAGCCCATGGCGTAGGTGGTGAGTGCGATCTCGTGCTCCCGCACCGCGTCCATCCCGACGGCCGAGAGGTACTCGACCGCGGCGCCCAGCCCGATGGCCTCGGTGATCGGTGGCGTACCCGCCTCGAACCGCCAGGGGATGTCGTTCGGCGTGAAGCCGTCCTTCCGCACGTCGAGGATCATCTCGCCGCCCCCGAGGAACGGAGGCAGCGTGTCGAGCAGTTCGTGGCGTCCCCACAGAACACCGATGCCGGTGGGGCCGAGCATCTTGTGGGCGCTGAAGGCCAAGAAGTCGACACCCAGGTCGACCACCGAGGTCGCCAGGTGGGGCACGGACTGGGCCCCGTCGGCCACCACCACGGCACCGGCGGCGTGGGCCACCTCGGCGATATGGCGGATGGGATTGAGGGTGCCCAACACGTTGGACATGCAGGTCACGCCCACCAGCTTGGCTCCGTCCACCAGCGACTCCAGGTCGTCGAGGACCAGGAGGCCGTCGTCGTCCACCGGGATCCACCGGATGGTCAGGTCCCGCTCGGCGGCCAGCATGTGCCAGGGCACGATGTTGGCGTGATGCTCCATCTCGGTGAGGACGATGGTGTCGCCCGCCTGCAGGTGGGCCCGGCCCCAGGTGTGGGCGACCAGGTTGAGCCCCTCGGTGGCGTTCTTGGCGAAGACGATCTCGCGACCCGGATCGGGGGCGCCGATGAACCGGCCCACCGCGTACCGGGCGGCCTCGAAGCGGCGGGTGGCCTCCTCGGCGATGGCGTAGACCCCGCGGTGCACGTTGGCGTGGGTGGTCTCGTCGTACTCCCGCATGGCGTCGAGCACCTGCACCGGACGCTGGGCCGAGGCCGCCGAGTCGAGGTAGATGATGGGGTGCCCGTGGACCTCGCGGCTGAGCAGCGGGAAGTCCTTGCGGAGGGTGGCCACGTCCAGGCCCGGCCGGGTCTCGTTCAGTGGCGCCATGCGTCGTACCCCTCCGTCTCGAGGGACCGGGCCAACTCGGGGCCGCCCTCGGCCACGATCACGCCGTCCACCAGCAGGTGGACCCGGTCGGCGGCGAGTTCGTCCAGCATCCGCTGGTAGTGGGTGATGACCAGGACGCCCAGGTCGGGTCGGGCCTCCCGCACGGTGTGGACCCCCTTGGCCACCGTCCGGAGGGCGTCGACGTCGAGCCCGGAGTCGGTCTCGTCGAGGACGGCCAACTCGGGCTCGAGGACGGCCATCTGGAGGATCTCGTTGCGCTTCTTCTCGCCCCCGGAGAAGCCGTCGTTCAGGTGGCGCTCCCCGAAGGCCGGGTCCATGCCCAGCTTCTCCATCCACTCCATCATCATCAAGCGGACCTCGAGGACCGACAGGTCCATGCCCCGACGGGCCGAGAGAGCCTGGCGCAGGAACTGGATGACCGGTACCCCGCCGATGGCCTCGGGTTCCTGGAAGGCCAGGAAGATCCCAGCCTTGCCCCGGACGTCGGTGGGCCAGGCGGTGATGTCCTCGCCCCGGAACCGGATGGCGCCGGCGGTCACCTCGAAGGCGGGGTTGCCCAACAGTACGTTGGCCAGGGTGGACTTGCCCGAACCGTTGGGACCCATGAGCGCGTGCACCTGGCCCGAACGGACGGTCAGATCGACGCCCCGGAGGATGGGCTGGCCCTCCACCGAGACGTGGAGGCCCTCGATCTGGAGGAGCGGGGTGTCCCGGTCCGGGGTGGATGGGGCATCGGTCGGCACGGGTCGATTGTAGCCTGATTCCATAGTTTCTCCTACGGGAATAGGGGGAATCTTCGAGAGGGAAGGACCGGATCGGCCGGGCTGGTCACGGATTGCGCGGGCGACCAGGTCGGCCGGTACGGTACCCCCATGGCCGACCCCTGGAACTTCGCCGGCCCGGTGACGCAGCTGGACTCCACTGCCGGAGTGGTCACCCTGGTCGACGAGTCGACGTTCGCCATCAGCGGAGGCGCGGGGGACATGTCGCCGGGAGCGGCCCAGGGTCTGTTCGTCCGGGACACCAGGCTCCTCTCGCGATTCGAGGTGCTGGTGGACGGGATCAGGACCGAACCCCTGGCCGCGGTGACCGACGATCCGTTCTCGGCCACGTTCGTGTCCCGTTGCATACCCGCCCCGGGTCGGGCCGACTCGACGCTGATGGTGTTCCGGTCGCGCTACGTGGGCCAGGGGATGCGCGAGGACCTGACCATCCGCAACTTCGCCGACGAGGCCGCGGTCTGCACCGTGCAGGTCCGTATCGGGTCCGACTTCGCCGACCTGTTCGCCGTCAAGGAGGGCAGGGTGGGGGCCGAGCCCGGTGCCGGCGAACTGTCCACCGCCGTCCATGTGGCCGAGCCGACCGTCCCCCCGGACCCGGTCGACCCGGCGGGCCGGCCGTCCACCGTCACCTCGTCGTACCGCCGGGCCGGCGTGTCGCGGGGCGTCGAGATCCGGTTCCACGGGCCGACCCTGCTGACCGCCGACCTGGCCACGTTCGAGGTGGTGGTGCCGCCCCGCTCGGAGTGGTCCACCTGCATCGAGGTGGGACCCGTGTTCGACGGCACGGCCGTGGACCCCCGGTACCGGTGCGGGGAGCCCGTCGACCGGGCCACGCCGACTGAGCGCCTGGCCCAGTGGCGCCGCAATGTGCCACAGGTGGAGACCAGCCACCCGGGCCTGAAGGAGGTCGTGGCCCGCAGCGCCGAGGACCTCGGCGCCCTGCGCATCTTCGACCCCGAGTATCCCGAGCGGGTGGTGGTGGCGGCGGGCGCCCCCTGGTTCATGACCGTGTTCGGTCGCGACTCCTTGCTCACCGCCTGGATGGCCCTACTGGTCGATCCCGACCTGGCCCGGGGGGTGCTCCAGACGCTGGCCCGGTTCCAAGGGAAGGACGTGGACCCGCGGCACGACGAGGAGCCCGGACGCATCCTGCACGAGATGCGCTTCGGGGACGCGGCCTCCCTCTCCCTCGGTGGCGGCAGCATCTACTACGGGACGGCCGACGCCACCCCCCTCTTCGTCATGCTGCTGGGCGAGATGCGGCGGTGGGGGGTGGCCCGGGAGATGGTCGACGAGCTCCTGCCCAATGCCGCACGGGCCATCGAGTGGATCGAGCAGTTCGGCGACGCCGACGGCGACGGCTACGTGGAGTACACGCGGGGCACCGACCGGGGACTGGCCAACCAGGGCTGGAAGGACAGCTGGGACGGCATCCGCTATGCCGACGGGCGGGTGGCCGAGGCCCCCATCGCCCTCTGCGAGGTGCAGGCCTACACCTACGGGGCCTACCTGGCCACCGCCCACTTCGCCTTCGAGGTGGGCGACTCGGCCACCTACGACCGCTTCCGGGCCAAGGCCACCCAGCTGAAGGCGGCGTTCAACCGCGACTTCTGGCTGGAGGAGAAGGGGTGGTACGCCGTCGGGCTCGACGCCGACAAGCGGCCGATCGACTCGCTGACCTCCAACATCGGCCACTGCCTGTGGACCGGGATCGTGGACGAGGACAAGGCCCACCGGGTCGCAGAGAAGCTCGTCTCCCCGGCCATGTTCTCCGGCTGGGGGGTCCGCACCCTGTCCCGGGACAGCGGAGGCTACAACCCGATCAGTTACCACTGCGGCTCGGTATGGCCCCACGACACGGCCATCGTGGCCGCCGGCCTGGCCCGTTACGGGTACGACGGGGCCGCACAGAAGCTCATCTTCGGGCTTCTGGACGCGGCCCAGGCCCAGGGCGGCCGGCTCCCCGAGCTCTTCAGCGGCCTGGATCGGGGCGAGCTGACGGTACCGGTGGGCTACCCGACATCGTGCTCGCCCCAGGCGTGGGCGGCGGCCTCGCCGCTGCTCTGCCTGCGGACCCTCCTACGCCTCGATCCGTGGATCCCCTACGGCAAGACCTGGCTCTCGCCCAATCTGCCCGAGGGGATCAGCTACCTGAAGGTGGCCGGAATCCCGCTCGCCGGATCGCGGGTCACCGTGGAGGTGGGCTCCGAGGTGCCCGGAGGGGTGGCGATCACCGGTCTACCCAAGGAGATCGAGCTGATCCGCGAGCCCCGCCGACCCTCTACCGCCGTCTGATCCCGCTCGGGCGGCTTCCTCACCAACCCCGTTCGATCCACTCGTCGAGGTGCGGCGTCTCCGTGCCGATGGTGGTGCCGGCACCATGGCCGGGGAGCACCATGGTGTCCGGACCGAACGGGGCGAAGAGCCGCTCCTCGATGGATCGGATGATGGTGGCGAAGTCGGCGTTCTCGAACGAGGTGTTGCCCGGCCCCCCCGGGAACAACGTGTCCCCGGTGAACAGCAGGGGGGTCCCTTCGACGGTGAAGCACATCGAGCCCGGGGTGTGCCCTGGGGTGAGAATGGTCCCGATGCGGAGCTGACCGACCTCGAGGACCGAGCGGTCCTCGAGGAGCTGGTCGTAGGAGGGCAGCATGTCGGCGTCGGCGCGGGTGACCGCCACATCGATGCCGGCGTCCCGGACCGCCTCCACGGCCTGGATGTGGTCCCAGTGCCCGTGGGTCTCGACCACCTGGCGCACCTGCAGGGCCGAGCACAGTTCGAGGAGCTTGTCGTGCTCGTTGGCCGCATCGATGAGCAGGGACTCGCCGGTCGAACGGCACCGCACGATGTACACGTTGTTGTCGTACGGGCCGACGACCAGGCGGTGGACCTCGACGGCGGCGTCCTGGTAGTCGATGGTTGTGGCAGTCACGGTGGATGGACCTCCTGATGGGCCGGCGGGCCCCCTCGGACCCTCGGATCGCCGGCGTCCGGACCGGACCGGACGGCTCGGTCCCCCGGGGTGAACCTCCCCACCGTACTGGCCGCTGATCCCAGGTCAAGCACGTGGCGGGCCTCTCGCGGCCACCCTGGACGGTCGCGAGCCGTTGGTCAGTGTCGGGCCGGTTCTGGTAGACAGGCCGGGTAGACGATCGGGCAGCACGGCCCCGTTCCGGGGATGGCCCAGGGGAAGAGAGAACACGATGAACTTCGCCTTTAGCGAGGAACAGGACGAGCTGCGCGCGTCGGTCAAGCGCTTCCTCGACGACAAGTCCCCCGAGACCGAGGTGCGTCGGCTGATGGAGACCACGGTGGGCTATGACCCGGCAGTCTGGACCCAGATGGCCGAGCAGCTGGGCCTCCAGTCGCTGACCATCCCCGAGGAGTACGGCGGCTCGGGCTTCTCCTACGTGGAACTCATCGTGGTGCTGGAGGAGATGGGGGCCGCCCTGTTGTGTGCGCCGTTCTTCTCGACGGTGGCCCTCGGGGCCAACGCCGTCCTGACCTCGGGCGACACCAAGGCCATGGAGTACCTGCTGCCCGACATCGCCGCCGGGCAGACCCTCGCCACCCTGGCCTTCACCGAAGACTCGGGCCGCTGGGACGCCGACGGCATCACCCTCTCGGCGGTGCCGTCCGACGAGGGCTGGGCCCTCAACGGCCACAAGTCGTTCGTGGTCGACGGACACGTGGCCGACCTCATCGTGGTGGTGGGCCGCACCACGGCCGGACTGTCCCTCTTCGGGGTCAAGGGCGATGCCGAGGGCCTCACCAAGACGCCGCTGGCCACCATGGACCAGACCCGCAAGCAGGCCCGCCTGGAGTTCGCCGACACCCCGGCCTGGCTGATCGGCACCGACGGCGGGGCCGAGCCCGGCCTGTCCAAGACCCTGGACCTGGCCGCCGTGGCCCTGGCCGCCGAGCAGGTGGGTGGGGCCCAGCGCTGCCTCGACAGCTCGGTGGAGTACGCCAAGACCCGCATCCAGTTCGGGCGCCCCATCGGCAGCTTCCAGGCGATCAAGCACAAGTGCGCCGACATGCTCCTCGAGGTGGAGTCGGCCAAGTCGGCCGCCTACTACGCCGGCTGGGCCGCCGCCGAGGACTCCGACGAGCTGCCGGTGGTGGCCAGCCTGGCCAAGTCGTACTGTTCGGAGGCCTACTTCCACGCCGCCGCCGAGACCATCCAGATTCACGGCGGCATCGGGTTCACCTGGGAGCATCCCGCCCACCTGTACTTCAAACGGGCCAAGTCGTCGGAGCTCATGCTGGGCGACCCCTCCTACCACCGCGAGCTGCTGGCCCAGCGCATCGGCATCTGAGCCAGGCCCGATGGAACTCCCCGTGTACGGGTTTGGCGCGTCCCCGCACCCGCGCCACGTCGCCCGTCCGCTCCCGCGATCTGGCGTAGCGTTCCCTCGATGAGCACCGGGCGAAACCTGACCAGCTGGCTTCTCCTGGGGCTCCTGACCGTGCTGGCCCTGGGCGGAGCGGTCCTCGGCGTCGTCCAGTCGCCGAAGACCGCCCCCCTGATCAGCTGCACATCACCCCAGCAACCCATCCTGAGGTGCACGGGGGCGGTGCCCAACACCCTGGGCGCGGCCAACTACTCCGAGGTGCTGAACGAGGTCACGCCGGCGGGCAAGCAGACCGACTATCTGACCTTCCAGGCGCCTGACCGGCTGGGGGGCTACATCCAGAGCGGGACCAAGCGCACGTACGTCTACGTCATCGGGAAGTGGGAGTACCAGAGCCTGACCGTCGCCGTCGGCGCCTCCACCGGCCACCTGGTGCTCTACCGGCAGGTCAGCCAGGGGGCCAAGGCCCTCGACCCGGCCCACGGCTATCTCCCGTACGCCAAGCAGGCCAAGAACGTCACCCAGTCGGGTGACACCTACACCTTTACGATCTCGGAGACCACCTCCCAGGGCAAGGCCAGCGGCAAGTTCGCCTACACCGTCACGGGTCCCTACGTCTCCCAGTTCACCCTCGACGTGGCCGACTCCTCGGTCGACCTGGTCATCTCCCAGGTCGGCTCCTCGCCGGCGGTGCAGTTGCCGGCCGGTGCCAAGGTGATCCACGCCGGGTAGACATCCCCAGTATTCAGGTCTCCGACCGGTCAGGAACACCGGTCGACGGCGTCCTCGATGGCCCGGCGCAGTCGCCGGGCGTGGGCTCCGGGATCGTCGGCCTCGGTCAGCCACCGGACCACCACGAAGTGTCTGGCCCCGGCCGCGGCCATGGCTCCGACGGTGGTGGGATCGACCCCACCGGTGACCCACACCGGCCACGGGGAGCGGGTCACCGCCTCACGGACGTAGTCGATTCCGGTGCCGGGCCGTCCCGGCTTGGTGGGCGTGGCGGTGACCGGACCGGCCGAGAGGTACTGGACCGGAGCGGGGACCGGGGGGTCGCCAGCGGTGGTCGTGGTGGAGACGGGGTGACCGATGGCTGTCCCCAGCTCCGATGTGGCGTGGGTGGAGAGGCCTACGATGGCGTCGGGCCCCACCAGCCTCCGTGCCTCGGCCGGGGAGACGTCGTCCTGGCCGACGTGGACCCCGTCGGCCCCGATGGCGACGGCCAGGTCGGGTCGGTCGTTGAGGATGAAGGGCACGCCGTGTCGGCGGCAGATCCGGTGTACCACCAGGGCCCGCTCGGACAGCTGCCGGTCGTCGAGGTGCTTCTCCCGCAGCTGGACCACGTCCACGCCGCCGCCGATGCACGCCTCGACGAACGTCTCGAGGTCCGGTCGGTCGGGGGTGCACAGGTAGAGCCGCCGGCCGGCCAGGCCCCAGGGGTCCGGGGTCACCATGGGCTCCTCAGCCGGGCTTGGTCGCCTGGGCCTTCGCCCTGGCCTTCATCTTCTGCTTGTACTGGCGGACCTTGACCAGGGCCTCGGGTGAGTCGATGTCGGCAACCGACCGGAAGGAGCCGGTGTCGCCGAAGGGGGAGGCCGCCTTCTCCCAGCCCGGGGGTCGGACCCCGAGCTGCTTGCCCAACAGCCCCACGAAGATCCGGGCCTTCTGCTCGCCGAACCCGGGCAGGGCCTTCACATTGGCCAGCAGCTCCTTGCCGTCGTCCGCCGATGTCCAGACGGCGGCGGCGTCGCCCCCGTAGGATCCGACGATCACGGCGCACACCTCTTGGACCCGGCCGGCCATGGACTTGGGGAACCGGTGGAGGGCCGGCTTCTCGCTGAACACCGCGGCCAGGGCCTCGGGGTCCATCGAGGCCAGGGCGGCCACGTCGAGGTGGCCGCCCAGGCGCTCCCGAAGGTCGTAAGGGGACCGGAAGGCCCGCTCCAGGGGGATCTGCTGATCCAAGACCATGGCGATGAGCAGAGCCAGAGGATCGTCGGAGAGGAGCTTGTCCACCGCGTCGTCGCCGGTCACCTGGATCACACGAGCAGGCTAGCCACGATCGCCTGACCGGTGGCAACCCGGCCTGGTCGGCGGCCGGTCACTCCTGTTCGTCGCCACCCCGGGTCCGTGGTCCGTCACCGGGCCGCCAGTCGGGGTCGAGCTCGAAGAACTGTCGCACCAGGGCTTCGAGGGCCACGGCGAAGATGGTCCACTCCTGCTCCTCCCCGTCAGGGCCGGTGGCGCGGAGAATCACGCGGCGGGCCGCGGCGTCCACCCGGTTGCGCAGCCCGTACCCCTCGCTCAGCGAGTCCTCGGCCACGAAGAAGTCGTGGAGCGTGAAGGGCTCCCGCAGTCGCAGACCGATGAACGAGACCATGGTCGCGTAGAGGGCCTCGATCTGCTCGGTGTAGGCCTCGAACCCCGACAGCAGGGCCTCCCCGATCCTGGTTCGCTCCTCGGTGGGTTGACCGGTGGCGGACAGGGCCCACACCCCGATCGACAGCGGCCAGTTCTTCGACTGGAGCACCGCCTGGGCACTGATGGCACCGCCAACGCGGCACAGCTCGACCAGCGCTGCCTCCCGGGACTCGGGCGTGGTCACGTCCAGGTGCCGTACCGCGGGACCGGCGGCGTCGATGGCGAACCCGATCTCCTCGTCACTGCTGCCGCGGGCCACGGCGATGAGGACATCGGTCTGGAAATCGACCAGGTTGTCCCATATCCGGCGGATGACCGAGGCGTTGGTGAGCCGGATGCCGTGCTCCCGCTCTACCCGCTCGAACACCCGTTTGAAGGTCAGGGCCTCCGCCCCGGAGCTGAGGCCCTCGTCCCGCAGCATGGCCCGACCGGTCTCGAGGAGCAGTTCCCGCAACTCCTCACGGGAGTGCCTCGTCGGCTTGTCCACCACCTCGTCACGCCTCCGAATCGTTCGATGCCGCCGGCCACGCCCGGGCCGGCGACCCATGGCCGGCCTGTGTGGTCGCCGATGGATTGATCCCGATGGGGAGGGGTTGGTCGGCCGGCGGGTGGAGGGTGCTAGCCGACCGGCTCATGGAGGACGGTGGTGATCTCGTCTATGGCCGCTTGCTCGGCCTCGCTCACCTCGACGCCGTGCTCGCGGTGGGCTGCGGCCACCTTGTGGGTCAAGGTGACAATGAACTCGCGGTACTCGTCCACCTCCTGCGGCGTGCCCTTGGCCTCGAGGAGCGCCACGGCGTCCTGCAGGTGCTGCAGGCCGACCTGCTTGAACTCCTCGGCGGAGTGCGCGTGGGTGTGGTCACGCCCCGGCTTGGCCGCCACGATCTCGTCGAGCAGTTCGCTCTCGCCGTGGTGCTGCCGTGCCTCGACATAGGCCTTGGCCATGGCGATGGACTCCCGGATCGCCCCGCCCTTCTGGGCGGTCAGCACGATCATGCCGGCGCTGGGCGGCGCCTCCAGGATCACCTCCCACTCCTCGGTGGTGAAGTCGGACTTGCTGGTCATCTACGTACCCCCCTCGTTCGGCCCGCCGTCGCCGTGGGCAGTGACTACCGTAGTCACTGCCGCGGGCGGGCCCATCAGTCGGACCAGGGGTCACCGCGATCCGGGTCGACCCCGTACCGCTCGATGGCCTCGGCCACGGCCGCCTCGGGTACCGACCCCTCGGCAGCCAGGCTGGACAGGACGGCCACAGTCACATGGGCCGCGTCCACCTCGAAGTAGCGCCGCAGGACCTCCCGGGTGTCCGACCGGCCGAACCCGTCGGTACCGAGCGAGGTGAACCGCCGGGGCATCCAGCGGGACACCTGGTCGGGTACCGAGCGCATGAAGTCGGTCACCGCCACGATGGGCCCCCCCGACCCGTCCAGCGACTCGGTGACGAACGGCCGGCGCTCCGGCCTGCCAGGATGGAGCCGGTTCCACCGCTCGACCGAGATGGCATCCTCGCGTAGCGACTTGTACGAGGTCACCGACCAGACCTCGGCGTCCACACCCCAGTCGGCGGCCAGCAACCGCTGGGCCTCCACCGTCTCCTTCCAGGCCGAGCCGGAGAACAGGAGGGTGGCCCGTACCCGTTCGCCGGCGGCTCTGACCGTCGACTGGTCCATCGCCCCCTCGCCGAATCGGTAGAGGCCCTTGATGGTCCCGAGTCGGACCCGCTCGGCCTCGTCGGGATCGGGGGGCAGGGCCGGCATGGGGTAGTTCTCGTTGTACAGGGTCAGGTACCAGTAGCGGTCCTCGGCGTCCGGCCCGGTCATCCGGTGGATCCCGTCCTCCACGATGGCCGCCACCTCGTAGGAGAAGGCGGGGTCGTAGGCGGCCACGCTGGGGACGGTGGAGGCCAGCAGCAGTGAGTGCCCGTCTTGATGCTGCAGGCCCTCGCCGTTGAGGGTGGTCCGGCCGGCCGTGCACCCGAGCAGGAAGCCCCGGCCCCGGGCGTCGGCCAGGGCCCACAGCAGGTCCCCTACCCGCTGGAAGCCGAACATCGAGTAGAAGAGGTAGAAGGGGATGGTCGACTCGCCCCACGTGGCGTACGAGGTGGCCGCGGCGGTGAAGGTGGCCAGCGCTCCGGCCTCGCTGATGCCCTCCTGGAGGACCTGGCCCGAGGTGCTCTCGGCGTAGTGCAGGGCCAGTCCGGCGTCGACCGGGGTGTAGCGCTGGCCCTCGGGGGCGTAGATCTGGACCTCACTGATGAGCGACTCGAGGCCGAAGGTCCGGGCCTCGTCGGAGACGATGGGCACGATGCGGGGGCCGATTCCGGGGTCCCGCACCAGGGAGCGCAGCAGACGGGCGAAGGCCATGGTGGTGGACACCGCCTGGCGGCCCGACCCGGCCGACAGGTCGGCGAAGCCGGCCGGGTCCGGCGGGGGTAGGGGCTGGGCCCGCACCAACCGCCGGGGGAGGGGCCCGCCCAGGGCCCGGCGCCGCTCGGCCAGGTAGACGGCGGCCTTGGCGTCGGGCGCCGGTCGGAAGTAGGGCGGCAGGTCGGCGTCGAGGGCGTGCTCGGGGATCTCGTCGTGGAGGAAGAGGCGGTTTCGCAGCGTCATCAGCTGGGCCTTGGTCATCTTCTTGATCTGGTGCGTGGCGTTGCGGGCCTCGATCTCGGGTCCCAGCGTCCACCCCTTGATGGTCTTGGCCAGGATGGCGGTGGGCGCCCCCACGTGCTCGGTGGCCGCCTTATAGGCGGCATAGAGCTTGCGGTAGTCATGGCCGCCCCGGGGCAGGGACTGGAGCTCCTCGTCGGAGAGGTGGGCCACCAGGGACTGCAGGCGGGGGTCGGGCCCGAAGAAGTGCTCACGGATGTAGCCCCCGGATTCGGTGGCGTACTTCTGGAACTCGCCGTCGACGGTGGAGTTCATCTTGTTGAGCAGGACGCCCTCGACGTCCTTGGCCAGCAGGTCGTCCCACGTGCGGCCCCAGATGACCTTGATGACGTTCCAGCCGGCCCCCCTGAAGAGGGCCTCGAACTCCTGGATCACCTTGCCGTTGCCCCGGACGGGTCCGTCCAGTCGCTGCAGGTTGCAGTTGACCACGAAGACCAGGTTGTCGAGGTGCTCCCGGCCGGCCATGCCCAGGGCGCCGATGGTCTCGGGCTCGTCGAACTCCCCGTCCCCCACGAACCCCCAGACCCGGCTGGCCGAGGCGTCGACCAGGCCGCGGGCGTGGAGGTACCTGCTGGTGTGGGCCTGGGCGATGGCGTTGAGGGGCCCGAGGCCCATCGAGACGGTGGGGTACTCCCAGAACTCGGGCATGAGCCGGGGATGGGGGTACGAGGACAGGCCGTCGCTCCCCACCTCGAAGCGGAAGTTGTCCAACTCCTCTTCGGACAGCCGGCCCTCGACGAAGGCCCGCGCGTAGATGCCCGGTGAGGCGTGGCCCTGGAAGTACACCTGGTCCCCGGGCCGACCCCCGTCCTTGCCCCGGAAGAAGTGGTTGAAGCCCACCTCGTAGAGGGAGGCCGAGCTGGCGTAGGTGGAGAGGTGGCCGCCGATGGCCTCGGAGCGCACGTTGGCCCGCACCACCATCACCGCGGCGTTCCACCGGATGTAGGCCCGGATCCGGCGTTCGAGGTACTCGTCTCCGGGGAAGTCGGGTTCCTCGTCGGAAGGGATGGTGTTGACGTAGGGCGAGGACACCGTGGCCGGGAAGTCCACGTGTTTCTGGCCAGCCCGCTCGAGCATCCGCATCAACAGATACCTGGCTCTGGTCCGACCGTGTACGTCGACCACGTCGTCGAAGGCGTCCAACCACTCGGCGGTCTCGGTGGGGTCGGCGTCGGGAAGCTGGTGGCTCACTCCGTCGAACAGCACAAGTCCATGCTCCCACTCACCGGAGGACAAGGGAAGTCAACGGAGGCGAACGGGACGATGGGGCCGGTGGAGCGGGCCGCGATCGGGCATGCTGTCCCGATGCACCCACCCGGCGCCTCCCCGACCGAGCCGACCGAGCCGACCGAGCCGACCGAGCCGACCGTGGCGTACACCGACGGCTCGTGCCGGGGGAACCCCGGACCGGGGGGATGGGCCTGGGCGGTCGATGGCGGACCGTCGGACAGCGGCGGGGAGGCCCACACCACCAACCAACGGATGGAGGTCACCGCGGTGGTGCGGGCCCTCACCGGCCTGTCCGGGCCGGTGCACATCGTGAGCGACTCGACCTACGTCGTCAACTGCTTCCGCAACCGGTGGTGGGTGGGGTGGCAGCGCAGGGGCTGGCGGAACACCCAGGGCAAGCCGGTGGCCAACCAGGACCTGTGGCAGGTGCTGCTGCCCCTGGCCCTGGACGCCGACCGCCCGGTCACCTTCGAATGGGTGAAGGGCCACTCCGGCGACCGGATGAACGACCTGGTCGACCTGCTGGCCACCCAGGCCGCCGACCGCCAGTAGCCCCGGCTTCGTTTGGGTTCCCGCTCGTCGCTCCCGTAACCTGCAGCCATGGAGATCCAAGGAAGTTCAGCAATCATCACCGGCGGTGCCTCGGGACTGGGCGAGGCCACCGCCCGGAACCTGGCCGCCCGCGGTGTCCGGGTGACGGTGTTCGACCGCAACGAAGAGCGGGGCAAGGAAGTGGTGGCCGAGATCGGCGCCGACGCCAACTTCATCGGTGGTGACGTCACCGAGCCGGATGACTGCCAGAAGGCGGTGCACCAGGCGGCCGACGGCGGCAACCTCCGCATCGCCGTCAACTGCGCCGGCACCGGCTGGGTCGGTCGGGTCATCAACCGTGACGGGTCCCCCCACGATCTCGATCCGTTTCGCTTCATCCAGAACCTGAACGTCATCGGTACCTTCAACGTGATGACCAAGGCCGCGTCGGTCATTTCCGGAGTCGAGCCGCAGGCCAATGGCGAGCGTGGCGTGATCGTGAACACGGCCTCCGTGGCCGCCTTCGACGGCCAGATAGGTCAGCTGGCCTACTCCGCTTCCAAGGGCGCCATCGTGGGCATGACCCTTCCCGCCGCCCGGGACCTGGCCGTGGTGGGTATTCGGGTGCTGGCCATCGCCCCCGGCCTGTTCGACACCCCGTTGCTGTCCATGCTCCCCGACGAGGCCCGGGGCGAGCTGGCCAAGTCGGTCAACTTCCCCAAGCGGCTGGGCAACCCGGCCGAGTTCGGTGAGTTGGTGGCCCACATCGCCTCCAACAGCTACCTCAACGCCGAGGTCATCCGCCTCGACGGCGGCATCCGGATGCCGCCCAAGTAGGCGTCGGCCCGCCCCCGCCGGCCCGGCCACCCCGCCGGCCGGCCAGGCCCGCCCCTCGGTTGATGGCGGGGGAGCACCCGGGTCGGCGGTAGTCTCGCCAGCGCATGACCTCCACCCTTTCTACGCCTCCGCCCACCGTCCCGGCGGCCGGTGGTGCCATCATTCGCACGGTCGCACTCACCAAGGTCTACGCCGGCTCGGAGGTCCGTGCCGTCGACGGCCTCGACCTCGAGGTCCCCCAGGGGGAGATCTTCGGCCTGCTGGGTCCCAACGGCGCCGGCAAGACCACCACTGCCGGCATGCTCACCACCAGGGTGATCCCCAGCTCGGGTCAGGCGCTGGTCGGGGGGATCGACGTGGTGGCCCACCCGGCCCTGGCCAAGCAGATCCTCGGGATCGTCAGCCAGCAGAACACCCTCGACCGCCAGCTGACGGTATGGGAGAACCTCTACTTCCACGGGCGGCTGTTCGGCATCCCCGCCCGTCAGTCCCGCCGGACGGCCACCGAGCTGCTGGGTCAGTTCCAGCTGGAGCGGTGGTCGGAGGCCTCGGTCTACGCCCTCTCGGGAGGCATGGCCCAACGCCTGATGGTGGCCCGGGCCATCTTCCACCGGCCCGCCGTGCTCTTCCTCGACGAGCCGACGGCCGGGCTCGACCCCCAGAGCCGGCTGGCCCTGTGGGACACGCTCCGGACCCTCAACGCCGAGGGTCAGACCATCCTGCTCACCACCCACTACATGGAGGAGGCCGACCAGCTCTGTGGCCGGGTGGCCATCATGGACCGGGGGAGGATCCTCGCACTGGACACGCCGGCCGCCCTCAAGCAACAGGTCGACGCCGACACCATCGTCACCCTGGTGGCTGGCGGCGACCGAGACGAGCTGGCCCGGGTCCTCGGCCAGCGGATCGACGGGGTGACCCGCACCCGCACCACCGACACCGGGGTGGAACTCCACGTGAAGGGCCAGGACCGCCTGCTGCCCCGGGTGGTCAGCGTCGCCGAGGAGGCCGGATTCCCCTTGCTCGACCTCTCGGTGAACGAGCCCACCCTGGAGACCGTGTTCATCAACCTCACCGGCAAGGAGCTCCGGGAGGGATGAGCACCCTCGAGGCCGGAGCGGCCCCAACCACACTGCACGCCGGGCCGACCCGCACCGCGTTCGACGCCGGCAGGATCGCCCTGTGGGCGCTCATCCTCCGGGATCTGGTCGTCCTGCGCAAGCACTGGATCGAGTTCATCGTCCGGGTGCTGGTCCAGCCGTTCCTCCTGTGCTTCGTCTTCCTCTACGTGTTCCCGAAGATCGGCCAGGGCATCGGCGGCGGGGGAGGGCCGGTGGCCGAGTCGGCGTTCGCCACGCTGCTGGTGCCGGGAGTAGTGGGGATCGCCATCCTCTTCCAGGGCGTGCAGTCGGTGGCCCTGGTCATGTCGCAGGAGTTCGGTTTCACCCGCGAGATCGAGGACAGGGTGCAGGCTCCCTGCCCCATCTGGCTGGTGGCCATGGCCAAGGTGCTGTCCGGGGCCGTGCAGGGTCTGATCTCCGCCGTCATCGTGCTGCCCATCGCCTCGGTGGTCCACGCCAAGGGGGTCGAGGCCCACCTCTCGCTCCACTGGTGGATCATCGTGACCCTGGTCCCCCTGGCCTGCGTCACGATGGCCTCCCTCGGCCTGCTGCTCGGCACCAGCTTCGAGCCCCGCAACATCGGCCTCATGTTCGGATTCATCATCCTGCCCGTCACCTTCCTGGGCGGTACGTACTACGAGTGGACCCGACTGGCGCCCATCAAGGCCGGTGGTTGGCACTGGCTCCAGACGGTGGTCCTGATCAATCCCCTCATCTACGTGAATGAAGGGATGCGGGCGGCCCTGACCAACGCCCCCCACATGCACCTCTACGTGGTCTACCCGGTGCTGACGGGATTTCTGGTGCTCTTCCTCGGCATCGGCCTGCGCAACTTCTCGAGGCGCGTCCTCTCCTGATTCCGTCACCGGCAGCCGCGTCCTACCATGGGGAGGTGGCCCGAGACGAGGGATATCTGCTCGCCAACGAGCAGGCCGAGGCGGGTGACCGGATCGCCGCCCTGTCCTCACTCTTCGACCCCTCGACCTTCCGGCACCTCGACGATCTCGGCATCCGGGCCGGGTGGCGCTGCTGGGAGGTGGGAGCGGGTGGCCCGACCGTACCCACCTTCCTGTCCGAACGCGTCGGCGCCGAGGGCTCGGTGGTGGCCACCGACCTCGACGTCTCGTGGCTCGAGGCGTCCGGGCCGCGTGCCTTCGAGGTGCTGGTGCACGACGTGGGCACCGAGCCGCCGCCTCCGGGACCGTTCGACCTGGTCCACGCCCGGCTGGTGCTGGTCCACGTGCCCCGCCGCCGGGAAGCTCTGGCGTCCATGGTCGGGGCCCTGCGGCCCGGAGGATGGCTCCTGGTCGAGGACGCCGACCCCGGACTCCAGCCCCTGACCTGCCTCGACGAGTACGGCCCCGAGCAGGCCCTGGCCAACAAGCTGCGGCGCGACTTCCGAACCCTGCTGGCCGAGCGGGGGGCCGACACCGGGTTCGGCCGTACGCTCCCGAGGGCGCTCCGCCGCTCGGGACTGGTCGACGTCTCGGCCGACGCATACTTCCCGGTCACCGGCCCGGAGTGCACGGTCCTCGAGCGGGCCACGGTGGCGCAGATGCGCGAGCGCCTCATCGCCGCCGGACTGGCCAGCGCCGACGAGATCGACCGTCACCTTGCCGCGGTCGACGCCGGCGGCATGGACTTCGCCACCTCGCCGATGATCTCGGCGTGGGGCCGGGCCCCCGACCGGGGGTGACCTGGCGGTGCTGGCCCTCTCCGACCTCGCCACGACCGGCGTCGGTTACCGCCCGGTACGGAGGTGGAGCCCGCGACGGCCCGGGTAGGCTGGGCCCGATTCGCGCAGACGGCGTGAACACCGGACGGAGGTGATTCCCACGGCACCCGAGGCAGCAGCGGATTCAACGGCATCGGGGGAAGTCGAACAGAGGAATTTCGATGTGGTGATCATCGGTGGGGGGCCCGGCGGCTACGCCACCGCCCTCTACGGGGCCGCGGCCGGCCTCTCGATCGCCATCGTGGAACTCGACAAGGTGGGGGGCACCTGCCTGCACCGGGGGTGCGTGCCGGCCAAGGAGTTTCTGGAGACGGCGGCGGTCTTCCGCACCGTGGCTGGCTCCAGCCAGTTCGGGGTGACCGCAGGCTCCGACCAGCCCATCGCCCCGGTGGTGGACTTTTCGGTCAGCCAGGCCCGCAAGCAGCAGGTGGTGGACCAGCTGTTCAAAGGGCTGGCCGGCTTGCTCAAGGGGCGGGGCGTCACCGTCTTCAGCGGCAGCGGCACCCTGCTGCCCGGTCACCGCGTGCAGGTATCGGGCAACGACGGGTCCACCACCGAGATCCGCGGGACCGACGTGGTGCTGGCCGCCGGCTCGGTGCCCCGCACCATCCCGGGCTTCGACATCGACGGCTCGCTGGTCATGACGTCGGACGAGGTGCTGGCCCTCGACCGGCTGCCGGCGTCGGTGGCGGTGATCGGCGGGGGAGCCATCGGCTGCGAGTTCGCCTCCATGCTGAGCGACCTGGGCACCACGGTGACCGTTTTCGAGGCCCTGCCGGCCATCCTCAACGGCTGCGACGAGGATGTGGTCAAGACGGTGGCCCGCTCCTTCCGCAAGCGGGGCATCGACGTGAAGGCCGGGGTGCAGCTCCAGGGTCACACCCCCGATCCCTCCGGTCACGGGACCGTGGTCTCCTACAGCGACGGCGAGAAACTGGCGGTGGACGCGGTGGTGGTGTCGGTGGGCCGGCGCCCGCGCTCGGAGGGCCTGGTGGCCCCCGGCACCGGGGTGGTGGTGGACGAGCGGGGCTTCGTGGTCACCGACCGCACCATGCGCACCGATGCCGAGGGCGTGTGGGCCGTCGGCGACGTCGTGGCTGGGACCCCGCAGCTGGCCCACGTGGGATTCGCCGAGGGCATCGTGGTCATCAAGAGCATCCTGGGCGAGCCGGTGGTTCCGGTCGACTACGACCGGGTACCGTGGGCCATCTACTGCCATCCCGAAGTGGCCTTCGCCGGTCTCACCGAAGCCGCCGCCACCGAGCGGGGCTACGACGTCGTCGTCAAGAAGGACCCCTTCGGAGGCAATAGCCGGGCCCGGATCATCGGGGACACCGAGGGCCTGGTCAAGGTGGTGGCCGAGCGCCTGCCGGACGGTTCCACCGGGCGGATCCTCGGGGTCCACATGGTCGGCCCGTGGGTCACCGAGCAGCTCGGTGCCGGGTACCTGGCCGTCAACTGGGAGGCCACCGCCGACGAGGTTGCCCAATTCATCCAACCGCACCCCTCGCTGTCCGAGGCATTCGGCGAGACGGTGCAGGCTCTGACCGGAAGGGGGCTCCACGTTGCCTGACGTGACCATGCCGCAGCTGGGTGAGACGGTGACCGAGGGCACCATCACCAAGTGGTACAAGGCGGTCGGGGACACGGTGGCCCGCGACGAGCCGCTGTTCGAGGTGTCCACCGACAAGGTCGACTCCGAGGTGCCGTCACCGGCCGAAGGTGTCCTCACCGCCATCCTGGTGGCGGAGGGGGACACGGTCGACGTGGGCGTCACCCTGGCCGTCATCGGCGACGAGGCGTCCTCCAACGGGTCGTCACCCGCCGATATCGATGCCGCCGCGGCGCCGGCCGCCGCACCACCGGCGGTGGAGAGCGCGACACCGCCTGCACCCACACCGCCTGTCGCCCAGGTGCTTGAACCTGCGCCCCCGGTGGAAGCGCCGGCGGACCCGCCCGAACCGGTCCTGGCGGCCGCCCCCACGGCAGCTCCGTCACCCCTCAACGGATCGGCCGAGGGCCTGGTCCTCTCGCCGGTGGTCCGGAAGCTGCTCAACGAGCACGGTCTGGACCCGTCCCGGGTCCAGGGGAGCGGACTGGGCGGGCGGATCACCCGGGGCGACGTGGAGGCGGCAATCACCGAGGGAGCGAACGGCACTTCCTCCGACCCGTCCGCTCCTCCGGCCCGGGTGCCCAGCATCGCCGACCGTGGCGGACCCAGCTCGGCTACGGCTACGGCTCCGGCTACGGCTCCGGCTCCGGCTCCGGCTCCGGCCACCACCACCGCCCCGCCGGCGGCCGCCGCCCCCCCGCCGGCCGCCACGGCACCACGGCCGACCTCGGCCCGCGACGAGGTGGTCCCCTTCACCAACATCCGTCGGCGGACCGCCGAGCACATGGTCCGCTCCAAGGCCATCTCGGCCCACACCCTGATGGTCAAAGAGATCGACTACGAGCGTGTGGAGCAGGTCCGCCGGGCCCACGGCGGGCGGTTCAAGGCCGAGGAGGGGTTCAGCCTGACCTACCTCCCCTTCGCCGCCCTGGCCACGGTCGAGGCCCTGGCCGAGTACCCCCACCTCAACGCCTCGGTGGGCGAGGACTCACTCATCGTCCACCATGACATCAACCTGGGCATTGCCGTGGACCTCGACAACGAGGGGCTGATCGTCCCGGTGGTCCACAACGCCGAGGAGCTGAACCTCCGGGGCATGGCCCGAAGGATACGCGACGTGGCCGAACGGGCCCGGACCAAGCGACTGAGCCTCGACGACATCAGCGGGGGTACCTTCTCGGTCACCAATGCCGGGCCGTTCGGCACGCTGATCACCGGGGCCATCATCAACCAGCCGCAGGTGGCCATCTTGTCCACCGACGGGGTGGCCCGGAAGCCGGTGGTGGTGGAGCTACCCGACGGCACCGAGTCCATCACCATCCACTCGGTCGGCCTGGCCGCGATGTCCTTCGACCACCGGGCTGTGGACGGGGCCTACGTGGCGCGGTTCCTGGCCCGGCTGTCCGAGATCCTGAACGAACGTGACTGGGCCGGCGAGCTCTAGGTCGGCGGCCCCGGTGGGACCGGAGTCGCCGACTCCGCACCGATGAGGGCCCGCTGGCTGGGCCGGGTGCCGTACCGCGAAGCGTGGGAGGTGCAGCGCGCCATCAGCCGGCAGTCGGGTGACGACTATCTGCTGCTGATGGAGCATCCGCCCGTCTACACGATGGGTCGTCACGCCGACCTCGACCACGTACTGGTCGACCCGGCCGCGTTCGGTGCCGAACTGG
>Ga0302325_10007345_pt1 | contig 24473 bp, 26 predicted proteins | sample Palsa_T0_2_FD_201948 | JGI IMG/M metagenome (GOLD analysis project Ga0302325, IMG submission 201948) | Peat permafrost microbial communities from Stordalen Mire near Abisko, Sweden - Palsa_T0_2 | ecosystem: Environmental > Terrestrial > Soil > Palsa > Peat permafrost | place: Sweden: Abisko... | reverse complement strand
ACGCCGATCTCCTATGGCGAGGGACTGGCCGATCGTCTGAAGGCAGCTGCCCCGAACGGCATCGACGCGTTCATCGACCTGTTCGGGCCCGAATACGTGCAACTTGCAGTCGACCTCGGCGTCCCTCGTCAGCGCGTCGAAACCATCATCTCGCGCCAGAAAGCGCAAGAGGTGGGTGCGAAGAACGAGGGAAGTGGCGACGCCTCGACGACCGAAGTGCTGTCGGAGATGGCGGAGCTTGTCGCCTCGGGGAAGATCGAGATCCCGATCGCCGCCACCTACCCGTTGGACAAGGTGCGCGATGCGTACGCCGAACTCGAGAAACGTCACACACGCGGCAAGATCGTCTTGATCCCGTAAGACGACCTGGCCGCCACCTCGGTGTTTCGGGAGTGTCAAATGTTCCCGGGTGATCGCGGGCCCCTCACGCGAAAGCCCGCGTCCCGAGTATTTTGAGATATGGCCAAAGCGGTCCTGCTCGATATCGACGGAGTGCTGACCACCTCATGGCAGCCACTTCCCGGAGCGATCGAGGCGATCGGGTGGCTCAAGGAGAAGAACATCGAGTTTCGGCTCCTGACGAACTCGTCGTCGAGGACCCGTCGTGGGATCGCCGGGCTGCTCAACCAGCACGGAATGCAAGTAGATGAGCCGCAGATCCTGACGGCCGTGACGAGCGCAGCCCGCTATATGAGGCAGCACGGTTTGCAACCGAACTGCCTGGTGCTCAACCAGGGAGATATCACGGAAGACCTCGAGGGATTGGTGATCACCGGGCCGGCCTCGGCCGACGTGGTCCTCCTTGGCGGTGCTGGTCCGACTCTCGGCTACTCGGACTTCGAGGCGGCGTTCACGCTGGCGCTGAAGGGTGTCCCCTTGATCGCCTTGCATCGGAATCTCCGCTACAGAACCTCCGACGGTCTCGCGCTCGACATGGGGGCGTTCATCGTCGGGCTGGAAGCGGCATCTGGAACCGCGATACCGATCGTCGGGAAGCCGGCACCGGCCTTCTTTCACGCTGCACTCGACCAATTGGGATGTGAACCGGCTGAAGCGGTCGTGGTCGGAGACGACATCGAGGCTGACGTCATCGGGGCTCAAGATGTGGGGGCGATCGGAGTCCTGGTGAAGAGCGGGAAGTTTCATCCGTCGGACCTCGAAGGCGGCGGGCGACGCCCGGATCACGTCATCGACAACGTGGGTCTCCTTCCGAGCCTCTTCGAGCGCATGTCCTGGTGCTAGGCCCGATCACCTGTCTCTCGCCATGAGAGCAGCGGTGGAGGACCGGCGTGTTGCCTCCAGGAAGGGTCTTTCAGTGGCGCTACGGCGCCGAGGGACGGATACTTGAGCGTGCTGAGGAAGGGAGGCGCACATGAATGTGCAGCTCAACCACACGATTGTCCCTGCACGCGACAAGGGTGTGTCCGCCGCCTTTTTGGCTGAGATTCTCGGTCTGGGGTCGCCGACGCCGTTCGGGCCGTTCATGTGCGTCGAGACCGCCAATGGTGTGAGCCTGGACTACGCAGATCATCCGGGCGTCATTCAGCCGGCTCATTACGCGTTCTTGGTCACCGAAGAGGATTTCGACGAAATCTTTGCCAGGATCAATCAGCGCGGGTTGACCTATTGGGCCGATCCCGGGCATACCCGGGAGAACGTTGTCAACAACCACGGGCGAGGCTTCTATTTCGAAGATCCCTCCGGTCACAACATGGAGGTCCTCACGCGCCCGTACGGGACCTGAACGAGCGGACCGCCCGGACCGCCCGGGCCGCCCGCGTCCTCAGGCCGTCGCCGTCACTGCTTTGATGATGGTTGCGTAGAGGTCGTGCCAGACGACGGACTGGAATCCGGCCGTGGCGAGGAGACGGCCGGCCCGCTTCTTTGTGCGGGCCTTGCCTCGTCGGCTCACGATCAGGGTGGGCAACAGCCAATTCGAGAATTGATCGACGAGGACGAGTTGTCCTCCGTCGGTCAACACCCGCCGACACTCCACCAGGCCCTTTTGTTGATCGGACCAGTGATCGAACGAGGTGGTGCTGACCACCAGGTCGAAGGATCCGTCGGGGTAGGGCAGCTGCTCGGCGACGCCAACCAGGAAGTCGAGTCGGGCATCGTCTGCGCCGTCTTTCGCCACCTCGATCATGCTCGCAGCTGCGTCGATACCGGCAAGCTTCTGAGCGTCGGGATACTCCCTGGCGAAGCGTCGAAGCAGGTAGCCGGTCCCGCATCCGAGGTCGAGCACCCGATCAGGCGATTGCGACCTGCTCATGGCAAGGCGTGCGGTCCTCTCGCCGATCTCGTGGTGCAAGCGACCTCGCCAGCCTTGTTCATAGCCAGCGGCCCTCTCATCGAAGGCGGCGAGGTCTCGGTGCGGGGGCACGCCGCGAGATTGCCATAGACAGGCGGGACGGCCCGACTCTGCCTCGTGGTCCCCGAGGTCGAGAACGGGCGCATACCATCGTCAGGTATGACGCCGGAGGAGGTAGCCGACCTCGCCCACCTGCGACGGGCGCGGGATCTCATCGACCGCGAGTACGCCCAGCCGCTCGATGTCCCGGCCATCTCCCGGGCCGCGCTCATGTCCCCGGCGCATTTTTCGCGCAAGTTTCGGGCGGCTTACGGCGAGACCCCCTACAGCTACCTCATGACCCGCCGCATGGAGCGCGCCAAGGCGTTTCTGCGTCAAGGTATTTCGGTTACCGACACCTGTGTCGCTGTCGGCTGCACGTCCCTCGGGTCGTTCAGCTCGCGTTTCACTGAGATCGTGGGCGAGACGCCGTCGCGGTACCGGGCCCGTGACCACGCCTCCAGCGAAGTGATCCCTTCCTGCGTGAGCATGGTGGTGATGCGTCCCCGGCGCACGCCCGTTCCTGTCTGAGACGTCCACCTGCGCTGGCGTTTCGGCCAGAGCTCTCTGCGGAGGCATGTCCCGCTCGAGTACCGAGCAGGATCGGAGAAGCACCGGACAGGGGCCCTCCGTACAATCGTCGAATGCCAGTCACCGTTGCCGCAATGTTCATCTCCGTCCACGATCCCGAGGTCGCCCTCGGCTTCTATCGCGATGCGCTCGGCTTGGAGGTCCGCAACGACGTCAAGGCGGGCGAGTTCCGCTGGGTGACCGTCGGCGCCCCCGGGCAGGACCTCGACATCGTGCTGTCCCAGCCACACGGGGGTCGATCGCAGACCGAAGGGGACGCGCTCCTGTCGCTCGTGACCCAAGGGTCGTTGCAGGCTGCGATCTTCCGCTCCGACGACCTCGACGCCACCTTCGAAAAGGTCCGGGCCTCAGGGGCCGAGGTGCTCCAGGAGCCCACATCCCAGCCGTGGGGCGTAACCGACTGCGCGTTCCGTGATCCCTCGGGCAACCTCATCCGCATTCAGCAGGCCTGAGACCCCATGAAGACCATGACCTGTCGGCAACTGGGTGGACCATGTCAGCTGGCGCTGCACGGAGAGACCGCCGATGAGGTGATCAAAGCCCAGGATCGCCACTTGAACGAAGTGGTGGCAGGCGGTGACGAAGCCCATGAGGGAGCCCTCAAGGAGATGAAGGGCCGGTGGAAACATCCCATTGCCGGAATGGGGTGGTACCGCCAGGCGAAGCGCGACTTCGCCGCACTGCCCGAAGACTGATCAGTCAACCGGAGCCGGAGCGGCCGTAACTGTCTTGATCATCTGCAGCGCCGGCTGGTCCGCACCCCAGAGCTCGGGCATCTCCTCCAGCGGCCGGAAGCCGCAGCCGAAGTAGAAGGCCCGCGTGGCGTCGTATCCCTCGTCGGGGTGGCGCGGGCTGAGCGTCTTGACCTGCAGGTACCCGATGTCGCGCGCGGCCAGCCAGGACTCGGCCGCCTTCAGCATCGCCTGCCCGATGCCGGCCCGGTGATGCTCGGGAAGGACGCCCATGACGATGATCTCGGCCGCGTAGGGGGTGTGGATGCGCAGCGTCAGGATGCCGCAGTCACGCTCCCCCAGGGTCGCCATCACGGTCGGCTCACTCTCCGCCGCCTCGACGTAGCCGGCGACGGACTCGGGGAACCCGAACCATTTCGGCAGGGCGGCCAGGACATCGGCGCAGACGGCGCCGGATCCGGTGTCCTGCACGCGGAGCCTCAGGCCGGCGGGACTGCTCACGGCGAGGGCAACGGCAACGGCAGGTCGGAGGTCGGGCGTCGGGCGTCGGGCAACGGGCGAGGTCAGTCAGACCGCCCGCTGTACCCCTTCCCAGTAGGGGTCGCGCAGCTTGCGCTTGTAGAGCTTGCCGTTGGGATCGCGCGGCATCTCGGTCGTGAAGTCGATCGTCTTCGGCGTCTTGAACTTGGCCAGCTTGCCGGCACAAAACTCTAGGATCTCCTCGGCCAGCGCGTCGTCGGCCACGATGCCCTCCGCCGGTTCGATCACGGCCTTGACCTCTTCGCCCCAGTCGTCGTGGGGGATGCCGAAGACGGCGGCGTCGCCGACCTTGGGGTGCGACAGCAGGACGCTCTCGATCTCGGCCGGGTAGATGTTGGCCCCACCCGAGATGATCATGTCGATCTTGCGGTCGCGCAGGAACAGGTAGCCGTCCTCGTCGATCAATCCCACGTCGCCCACGGTGAAGAAGGCGCCGATCCGGTTCTTCCGGGTCTTCTCCTTGTCACCGTGGTACTCGAAGTCGGCCGACTGCATCGCCATGTACACCGTCCCGATGACGTTGGGCTCGGTGATGCGGTTGCCGTCGTCGTCGAACACGGCGATCTCGCTGATCGGCCACGGCTTGCCGACCGTGCCTGGCTTCTGCAGCCACTCCTCGGCGCTGACCAGCGTGCCGCCTCCCTCGCTCGCCGCGTAGTACTCGTCGACCGCGTTGCCCCACCAGGCGATCATCTTGTGCTTGACGTCGACGGGGCACGGTGCGGCGGCGTGGATCATGTGACGCAGCGAGGACACGTCGTACTTGTCCCGCACGTCCTCGGGGAGCGCCAACAGCCGATGGAACTGGGTGGGCACCATGTGCGAGGTCGTGACCCGCCGCGACTCAATCAGCCGGAGCATGTCCTCGGGCAACCACTTGTCCATCAGCACAATGGTGTGTCCCAAGTGCAGCGACGCGCTCCCGAAGCGCAGCACCGCCGTGTGGTACAGCGGCGAGCCGATGATGTGGACGTTGTCGTCCTGGGGCTGAATGCCGAACAGGAAGAGCAGTCCGGACAGCCCCAGCGCAGCCTGCTCCGGCGTCACGCCCATCAGTGAGCGGTAGATGCCCTTGGGGTTCCCGGTCGTCCCCGAGGTGTAGTTCATGACGTCGCCGATGGTGCGCTTGTCCGGCAACGTCGTCGGCTGCGCATCCCGCGCCGCCGCGTACGACCCGAACCCGGGCACGTCGCCCACGGCAAGCCGCCCGGCCCCGGCCACACCGGCCTCGTCCGCCGCCGCAATCGCCACATCCCCGAAGCGTTCGTCGGTCACGAACACCTTCGCCTCGGAGTCCTTGAGGATGTAGGCCACCTCGGGCGCCACGAGATGGTGGTTGATCGGCACCAGGTACCAGCCGGCCTGCAGGGCGGCCAGGTAGACCTCCAGCATCTCGGCGGAGTTGGGCAGCAGGGTGGCCACCACGTCGCCCACGCCGAGCCCCTGGGCCCGCAGGGCGTGCACCACCTGGTTGGACCGGCCCAGCAGCTCCCCGGAGGACACCTCGTCGCCCTCGGGCGTTACCAGGGCCAGGTAGTCGGGGTCTTCCTGGGCCAGCGCCCAGAAGCCGAGGTCACCCATCAGCACTCTCCTTGCAGGCTCGCGACACGGCAAGGGCAAATGGCAGCCCCCGCCATCGGCAGGCTAGAACGTGTTCTAACTTACGGCAATTTGCCGGGATCGGCCCAGGTGCCGGCGCCGGCCCCCAGAGATCAGGAGATTCGACCATGGCTGGGTTCCTCGAAGGGAAGGTCGTCGCCGTCACCGGCGGTGGGGGCGGCATCGGGCGAGCCGTCGCGCTGGCCGCCGCCGGCGAAGGGGCCAAGGTGCTGGTGGCCGACTTCGGCGTGGGCATGGCGGGCGAGGACCCGAGCAGCGAGGTGGCCGAGGCGGTAGTCGCCGAGATCACCAAGGCGGGCGGCGAGGCGGTCGCCGTCGCCGACGACATCTCGAAAATGGAGTCCGGCGAGCGCCTGATCGCCACCGCGATCGAGAAGTGGGGTCGCATCGACGGCGTCGTGGCCGTGGCCGGGATCTTGCGGGAGCGGATGCTCTTCAACATGTCCGAGGACGAGTGGGACGCCGTCATCGCGACACACCTGAAGGGGCACTTCACGGTGTTTCGTGCCGCGGCCGCGGTCATGCGCAAGCAGGAGGGCGGCGGGGCGCTCATCGGCTTCACGTCCGGCGCCTTCCAGGGCAGCGTGGCTCAGGCCAACTACGCGTCGGCCAAAGGCGGCATCGTGTCACTCGTCCGGTCGGCGGCCGTCGGCCTGCACCGCTACGGGGTGACGGCGAACGCCATCGCACCCGTCGCACGTACCCGCATGTCGGCCAATGTGCCGTCCGAGCTCGCCGAGATGGGTGACGCCGAGGACATCGCGCCGATGGTCGTGTACTTGTTGAGTGACAAGGCCAAGCACGTGACCGGCCAGGTCTACACGGTGGTCGGTTCCAAGATCGCCGTCTGGAACCAGCCGACCGAAGTCCGTGCCATGTGGGCGGACGGCCGCTGGACGCCCGAGCAGATCGCAGAACGGCTCGACGACAACATCGGTCAGGAGCGCATGGCGATGATCGACCGGCTCGAGCAGATGCGCCACGCGGCGGCGTCGGGTGAGAAGCCCAACGCCTGACGCGTCACGCCGAGCGTCGCATCCCGTACGCCGAGATGTGATCGTCAGACGACGCGGTGCAGGCGCGGCCGGGGCTTGACCGCGCTGTAGATTTCCAGCGAGTTCCCTTCGTGGTGCGCGGCCACGATCGCTGACGCGCCATCTTGTCCGTCGGCGAAGACCTGACCCATGCGCTGGCCCCACATCACGGCCGACCGCGCGATCTGCCGGTCCGGATGCTCCCAGGGCGGGATGCACAGCTCGATCTGGTACATCGGCTCGAAGGTGACCACGTGGGTCGCTCCCTCACCGTGCTCGGCGAGCCAGGCCGCCTTCTCCTCGTCACTCCACGTTTTTTCGTTCATAAGAATCCACGGCTGGATGGTGGCCATGTGCTCGCACCTCCCTCTCTCCGCCATATCGGTTTCATCAAGAGAACCCTTGAGAATGGCACGTCTTTCGTGACAGTACGGGGATCTCGCTCCTGAGCCCTTCAGACGCGTATCCGGCGCGTGCCCGCCCGTAGATGTCGCAGGATCGTTGCAGCGGTGGTGCAGCCTCCGGGGGGCCGCCCCGCCTGGCCGGATCGACAAATTCCGGGGGACAGACTCGTACAGTGCCACCGCACAAGGTGCCTGACTGCACCGCACAAGGTGCCTGACTGCACCGCACAAGGTGCCTGACTGCACCGCACAAGGTGCCTGACTGCACCGCTGTGACGAGCGGTCAGGCCGGCTGTTCCGCGCTCTCCAGCGGAGTTGTCGACGGGCCGGCGTCGCCGGGGTGGTGGGTGAGGAGCCACTGCTTCCAACGCGCTCGCGTGCGGAACAGGATCACCGCACCGCCGACGACGAGCAGGACGCCGGCCAGTTGCACGAGATCGGATCCGAGCCGGCCGTCTTCGCCCAACCAGAGATGCTCGTCGAGTGAGCGCTCGATGCCCCAGAGCACCATCGCTGTCCCGATGACGATCCCCGCGGGATATCCGGTTCGACGCGTCCCATCCGGCCAGCGGTCGAGTCGTCGCTCAATGGCGATGAGGATCAGGTAGACGGTGAAGTCTTCCAGGGCTTGGAAGATCGGGACCGGGAGCCGCCGCCCGGCCTGATCCGCGTAGTACATGCCGAACCACTGGTGCGTGGGGTGGCCGCCGCCTGCCACCATCAGCTGGGGGCCCAACAACCGGCCCAATGCCCAGCAGGCCAGGAGGACGGGTGCCACCAGGTCGAGGGCCCGACCGAGCGGGAGCTCGGGGCAGCGGCGCCGCGTGAGGATGATGCCGACCGGGACCGCCAGCAGCAGGCCGCCGAAGGAGGAGAGGCCGCCCTCCCAGACGGCCAGAACGTCTCCCGGCCTCTGCGTGTAGTAGCTCAGGTTCGAGAGCACGTGCATGGCCCGGGCGCCCACCACGGCAGCGAGGATGACCCAGAGGAAGACGGGGACGAACCAGTCGGTGGGGTAGCCGTTCTTCCTCAGCCGGCGCTCGAAGTACACGAAGCCGAACCAGAACGTGAGCGCGAGTCCGATGCCGTAGGTGTGGACCTGCAAGGGCCCGATGTGGAAGGCGACGGGGATCGGTCTCATGGCTCGGTGCGGGCCAGGTTACGACCGGGCGGCGGCCACCAGGGTCCGGGCTGCCAGCCGCGACAGGAACGAAGGGTTCGAACGAGGCCGGGCCGATCAACAAAGACCGACCGCCGGCCACGGCCCGGTCGGCAGCCAGCTGGAAGAACCCAGCAGGGCCGGGGTACGGCCCTGGGCCGGCTACGGCCGGCCGGCGCCCACGAAGCCGTCGCCGAGCCGGAGCGAGGTGGTCCAGACCGTGGCTCCCGTGTAGGGCGCCTCGATCATGGTGCCCGGCCCGACGTACATCGCCACGTGCTCGGAACCGCCGGGGCCGTAGAAGAGGAGATCACCGGGTTGGAGGTCGCTGACCGGCACCGGCGTCGAGTCCGCCATCTGCGCTCCCGAGTAGTGGGGGAGTGAGACGCCTGCCTGGCCCCAGGACCACGCGGTCAGCCCGGAGCAGTCGAAGCCGGGGCTGGCCGAGCCCTTGGGGGACTCGCCGCCCCATACGTAGGGGACGCCGATCTGGCTCTCGGCCGCCTGCACGGCGCCGGCTCCCCCAGGGGAGGTCGGCGGTGGCGCTGCCACGTTGAGACCGGCTGCCAAGGTGGACCCGCCACCCGAACCCGCCGAAGGGTGGGCTGCCGCTGCGGCGGCTGAAGCTGCTGCAGCCTGCTTCTGCTGTGCTGCCTGGGCGGCGGCGGCGGCCTCTGCCTGCTGCTGCTGTTGCACCAGCGTGGCGATCTGACCCTGTTCCTGGGCCAGCGCACTCTTCTGCGACTGAATGGCCTGGGCATTTTGCGCCACGGCATTCTGCTCGGCCGTCACCTGCGTTTGCGCCTGAGTCTGCTCTCCCTGGAGCTGGTTCTCTTGGGCGTCGAGTGACTGCTCCGCGGTGTGGAGATTGTCGACGGCCAGGGAGATGTCGCCCTCAGCGACCTTGTTGTATTCGGTGGTGGCGCCGAGAGTTTGCTCGTTGCCGCTGAAGATCGGGTTCTGAGCGGCGGCGGTGCCGTCAGTGATGTAATTAGCCACCGCCGCTTTGGAGAGGGTGGCCTTGTTCTTGGTCACCTGCGCCTCGTCCGCCGCCACGTTGGCTTTGGTCGTCGCGATGCTCGAGTTGATCTGGGACAGCTGGTACTGCGCTTGGTCGTATTGCTGGCTCAACGCCGACATCTGGTTCTGGGCTTGCGTCAGCTGCGCCTCGATGGCGGCGGCCTTGGCCTTGGCGTCGGAGATGGCGTCCCCGGTGGCTGGGCGCGCCGCAATGAACACAGTGCATGTCAACACTGATACAACGGTCAACGCGGGGATCCCGACCCGCTGGAGTACACGAGCACTCCAGGGAGACCGCGGCGCGGAGTGGTGGTGAACCCGCTCTACGTCAGTCACGATGGGGCTCATTCTTATCGAACGCCCTCCGCCGATTCAAACACCCTCGGTAGGACACGGCTGTGTGTGGTGGTACCGATGGTGGGAATGACCAGGTCATAAGCGATATGGACGAAATTCGAACTTTTTGTGAACTGCAGGAGGATAACGAAAGTGCTTTCGGAGAACGACGGTCCAACGCGTGGAGGAATGATCGAATTCCCGAACAACGGATCGGCGGGAGCGGGCTGACCGGCCACTCCCGAAAGTGGTGGTTGACCAGGAGTGATCGTGATCAACGCCACGCGCATGGAGTTGGAAGACGCCGACGGGTCCCGCGCAGTGTGGAACCGCATCTCTTCACCTCGCCCCTCACGTGATCCGAACGAACCCGTGGAGAACGCACGCCGTGTACACCTGGCTTGGAGCTGTGTCGCCCTGGCTTGGATGAGCGCCCGAGCCCGTTTGTTACCATCGCCCCATGTCTGCACGCTCCCGCGATCTGCCCAGGCGCTCCTGCCTCTCGACCCCCGGTTCCAACGAGAAGTTCCTGGCCAAGGCGCCGACGGTCCCCGCCGACATGACCTTCCTCGACCTCGAGGACGCCGTGGCGCCGCTCGAAAAGGTGGCTGCCCGGCCCAAGGTGGTCGACGCCATCAAGAACCTGCCGTGGGACGAGCGTGTCCTCTGCGTGCGGGTCAACGCCTGGGACACGGAGTGGACCTACGGCGATGTGATCGAGGTCGTCGGCAATGCCGGCGAGCGCCTGGACGAGATCATGCTCCCCAAGGTCCAGTCCGCAGCTGAGGTCGTGGCCCTGGACCTGCTCTTGACCCAGGTCGAGAAAAACTCGGGACTGCCGGTCGGCCATGTCGGGATCGAGGCGCAGATTGAGACGGCGCGTGGGCTCATCAACGTCGACGAGATCTGCGCCGCGTCGCCGCGCCTCGAGACGATCATCTTCGGTCCGGCGGACTTCGCCGCCAGCATCGAGATGCCGGTGCTGACGGGCGGGATCGATATTCCCGAGTATCCCGGCGATCACTTCAACTATGTCTTCAGCCGCATCCTGATGGCGGGTCGGGCCAACGGGCTGCAAGTGATCGACGGCCCGTTCCTGAAGGTGCGCGAGCTCGACGCGCTGCGCGAATACTCCATGCGGGCGCGCATGCTCGGCTACGACGGCAAGTGGGCGCTCACTCCGGATCAGGCGACGACGCTCAACGAGGTCTTCTCCCCGACCCAGGAGCAGTTCGACCGCGCCTTCGACATCCTGGCGGCTTATGAGCAGGCCACCGACCACGATCGCAAGGGCGCCGTGATGTTCGGCGACGAGATGATCGACGAGGCGAGCAGGAAGATGGCGATCAAGTTCGTCAGCCGGGGAGAGCGCGCCGGCCTGACCCGCAGCGCCGGGTAGCAGCCACAGCCGGTCTGGTCTCGTTCGCGCTGGCGTTGTCGGCTCAGCCGATGAGCCGGCGAGCTATCACCTTGAGCGCCAGCGTTTCGTCGGCACCCTCGAAAATAGAGAGCACGCGCGCGTCGACGAAGTAGCGGCTCACGGGGAATTCCTCGGCGTACCCCATGCCGCCGTGTATCTGCATGGCCTCGCGGGTCACCCACTCCGCCGCCCGGCACACATACGCCTTGACCATGGACGCCTCCAGCGTGCCGTCGCCTTGCGCCATCAGGCGCGCCACGTGGTAAGAGCTCTGGCGCGTGGCCTGAATGATCACCGCCATGCGACCGAGCTTGGCCTGGGTCAGCTGGTACTCGCCGATCGGCGCTCCAAACACCTTCCGTTCGGCTGCGTAGGCGACGGCCGCCTCGTAGGCCGCCTGCATGACACCCAGCGCCCGGGCCGCCGTCTGCAGCCGGCCATTCTCGAACCCCTGCATCTGCAGGTAGAAGCCTTTGCCCAGCCCGTCGGCGCCGCCGATCAGGTTGGATTCGGGGACGAACCAGTTTTCCAAGGCCAGCTCGTAGGAGTGCATGCCCCGGTAGCCGAGAGTATCGATCGGTCGTCCCTCGAGCCGGCCCGTGGCCAGGTCGCCTGGGCGGTCCGGACCGTCCTCTTGAGTGAAGACGAAGCCGTGGCCGTCACCACGCGGTTTCTCGACGATGAACATGGAGATGCCGCGGTGGGCGAGGGAGCGATCGGGGTCGGTGCGGGCCAACAGCATCAGCACGTCCGCTCGGGCGGCGAAGGTGCACCACGTCTTGACGCCGTTGATCACCCACCCGCCCTCGGTGGGCGTGGCGGCCGTGACGATGCCGGCCACGTCGGATCCGAAGTCGGGCTCCGTGACGGCCACTGCGGCCAGGATCTCGGCCGACGCCAACTTGGGCAGCCACTGCTTCTTCTGCTCCTCGGACCCGCCGTAGACGAGCGCTCGCGTGAGTATCTCGGGCCGTGTGATGAGTGAGCCGCCGACCCCCAGCGAGCCCCAGCTCAGCTCCTCGGTGGCGACGACCATGCCCATGTAGTCGCTCTCCCCGCCGGACGCGAAGCCGTCGTACTCCTCGGGGACGGAAAGTCCGAAGCCTCCGAGCTCGGCCAGGCCCTCGATGACCTCCTCGGGGATATCCAGGTTCTCGCGGTGCACGTGTTCCGCATGTGGTCGGACCTTCTCCTCGGCGAAGCGGTGGAACGTCTCGCGCACCAGCTCGAAGTCCTCGCCCAAGTGGCGCGGCCCTTCGGTGGTGGCCAAGGACGCCAGCACGGCCGGATCGCGTTGCTCGTGCAGGAAGGCCGCGGCCGCTGCATCCCAGCCGGGCTCGACCCCCCACAACGCCTCCCTCCCGGCCACGCGGCCGACGAGGTCGGCTACGACATCGGCCGCGAACGCCGCGGCAATGCGGGCTTCGACCTCACCCAAGACGCCGTAGTCGAGCGTGGCCCGGGCTGTTGCGACTGCAGCCGCCGCATGCGCCACGTCGTAGGCGACCACCTGGTTGGCATCGACGCCGCCGTGCTCGCGCACCGCGACGCAGGCCTGGTCCACCAGGTGTTGGGCCAGGTCGACCGCGTCAGCGGCGGCGGCGAGGTCTGGTGCAGGGGGCGTCGTCACGCTGAGCGACCCTAATGGCTAACAAAAGTACCCCTTCTCCCCGCCCGCAGGTGGTGCTCAGACGCGGCGGCCGATCACCGTCACCAGCGGCGGAAGAACCACCGGGTCGTCGCCGGGATCAACACCCGTGAGCGACTCCAAGTACCGCGTCACGGGACCAGGCCCGACACCCGCCGGCGCCTCAGCCCAGGCGTCCACCACCTCGAGCCCTGCGTCGCGCACCAGCGTCGGGAGGACAGCTCCGACGTCGGGATGGCGGGCGTCCGGCATCGACAACGCCGACCCCGCGATGCGGCCAGCCGACGTGATGGGCTCCTGCGCGACCACCCAGCCGCCCGGCCGAACGGCGGCGGTCATCATGCGCACGACGGCCTCGGGCTCGAGGACGTGCAGGAGGAGGAAGCGGCAAAAGGCGAGGTCGACCTCCTCAGGCAGAGAGAGGTCTTCGCCAGCCTGGGTCAGCGCGATCACTTGCGCGTACGCCGCCGCTGCGTGCGCCACCTCGTCGCGTGCCGCGGGGTCGCTGTCGACGGCGTAGACCCTCCCGTCCCGGCCCACCATCTCGGCCAGCGCCACCGACACGTCGCCCCCGCCGGCGCCCACGTCGACGCAGCGCCAACCGGGACCGAGGCCCAGGCGCCCCAGGGCGGTCGCCAACGGGCGCCGGTACACGTCGTCCCGGAGCCCCTTCATGTCGCCCACGGCCTCGGGGTCCAACGGCTCCACCATGCGTGCGACTCTACGGTGCGGGCGGGCCAGGCTCCTCACGATCCGGGGCGCACACCGGCAGATCCGAGACCTCTGCCGACGACCGGTAACCTCCCTCCTCGTGAAAGTAACGATGTTGCTGTGCGACGCGGCTCAGGTATCCGACGGCAAGCTGTTCATTCTGGGCGGCGGCTGGAGCATGACCGGGCCCGACCCGGTGCCCTCCGCCGTGGCGCTGAAGATCGACGTGGATTGGCACGAGGCTGAGGCCTCACATCACTGGGAGCTCTTCCTCGAGGACGCCGACGGCCAGCCCGTGTTGATGGAGACGACCGACGGGACCCAGCCGGTCGAGGTGCGCGGGGAGTTCACGGTGAGCCAGCCCCTCGGGATTCCCGAGGGCTCGCCGATCGACGTGGCGCTCGCCGTCAATCTGGGGCCGCTCCCGCTGGCGCCGGGCACGCGCTTCGCCTGGCGCTTGATGATCGACGGGGAGTCGCTTCCGGGCGCCTCGCTCGGCTTCACCACCCGACCGCGTCCCCAGGCGGCAGACGAGTGACTGTCTACGACCGGCCCTTCGGCCGCTACCTCGAGGACTTCGTTCCCGGCGACATCTACCGGCATTGGCCCGGCAAGACGATCACCGAGTACGACGACCATCTCTTCTGCATGATGACGATGAACCATCACCCGCTCCACACCAACGCGTGGTTCGCCGAGCACGAGACCGTCCAGGGCAAGAACGTCGTCGTGGGCAACCTCGTCTACTCGCTCGCGCTCGGCATGAGCGTGCCTGACGTCAGCGGCTCGTGCATCGCCAACCTGGAAGTCGAGTCACTGCTGCACCGCTTCCCGACGTTCCACGGCGACACTATCTATGCCGAGACCCGGGTCCTCGACGCCACGCCGTCGAAGTCCAAGGACGACCGGGGCATCGTGACCGTCGAGACCAAGGCCTTCAACCAACGCGGCGAGGAGGTCTGCTACTTCCGACGCAAGCTGATGGTCTGGAAGACGGCGGCCGCGCCGGCGCGGCAGCGTCCCTACGGCGACGACGTCTGGGACTGAGGACCCGCCGCTCCGGGCCGAGCGGGTCGGGCGCTTTCGGCGCCGCCTGCTGGAGTGGGGGGAGGAGCACCGCCGCGACCTGCCGTGGCGCCGCACGCGTGACCCGTGGTCGATCCTGGTCTCCGAGGTCATGCTGCAACAGACCCAGGTCGACCGGGTCGTTCCTTACTACGAGCGTTTCCTCGCCGCCTTTCCGACGCCGGCGGCCTGCGCGGCAGCGGGACCGGCGGCAGTGGTCCGCTTGTGGTCGGGGCTGGGCTACAACCGGCGCGCGCTGAATCTGCACCGGGCGGCCGCGGCGATGACAGCCGACCATGACGGCAGGGTCCCACAGGAGGATGCGGCATTACGCGCGCTGCCTGGGGTCGGGCCGTATACGGCGCGGGCACTACGCGCCTTCGCCTTCGGGGACGACGTGGCCGCGGTCGACACCAACGGCGTGCGCGTCCTGGCGCGCGCGGTGGCGGGTGCCCCGCTGACAGTGCGGGAGGCGACGGCGCTCGGGGACCGACTCGTGCCGGCCGGCGAGTCGTGGGAGTTCAACCAGGCGATGTTCGACCTGGGTGCCACCGTCTGTACGGCGGCACGCCCAAGCTGCGGCCAGTGCCCGCTGCGGCGTCAGTGCGCCTGGCGCCGTCGACAAGCGGCCACCGCCATCGACACCGCCACCGCCATCGACACCGCCACCGCCATCGACACCGCCACCGCCACCGCCATCGACACCGCCATCGACCCGTGGCGGTCGAGCCCGACGGCGCGCCCCCAGAGCACCTTCGCCGGATCGGACCGTCAGGGCAGGGGCCGCCTGCTCCATGCCCTGCGCCAGGGCGGGGTGCGGCGGAGCGACCTCGCCGCCGCCTGCGGCTGGCCCGATGACGCGCCGCGGGCTGCACGCATCGCCGTGGCCGTCATCGTGGAGGGCTTCGCTGGATGGTCCGGTGGGAAGGATCCCGTCCTCCGGCTGCACTAGCGGCGAGCCGACGAGGCGACCCCGTCATTGAGCCGGCCCCAGGACTGACGTCCCGCTAGGTCGTCAAGAAGCTGATGATCCGCCGGTTGACCACGTCGGGTTGTTCCACGTGCAGGAAGTGGCCGACGTCATCTATGACCTCGACCTTGGAACCCTCGGCCATGAAATCGAGCGGGGACCCCATGGAGGAAAGCAGCATGCACTGGTCGTCGCGGCCGTGTAGGTACAGGGTCGGCTTGGGCGTCGGTAGCAACGCCGCCGCCTGCTCGTCGGCCAGCTCAGGCGCCTGCAGCGTCGGGTCCCACATGGCGCGGTAGTAGCTGATCGCCGCCACGATGTGTTCGGGGTCGCCGATCGACTCCTTGACCCGCGCCACATCCCACGTCCCGTCGTAGCCGGGCGACCAGTCGCGCCACAGGTGGTCGATGAAGGAGTAGTCCTCCATCGGCAGGGCGATCTCCGCCGTCGGGGACAGGAAGAAGAACATGTACCAACTGCACCGGAGTTGGGCGTAGGTGAACAACGACATCCCGATGGACGCGGTCGGGGGAACGGCGGCGGTGACCGCACGACGCCAGCGCGCCGGCTGGTGTGCCACGGCCCCATAGGTGGCCAGCGCGCCCCAGTCGTGTCCGATCAGCACGGCGTCGTCACCGCCCCCGAGGACCTCGTGCAGTGCGTTGGCATCCTGCACCAGCGCGCCCACCTGGTAACGACCGTCGGCCGGAACAGACGTCGGGGCGTACCCGCGCTGGAAGGGCGCCACGGAGCGGAATCCCTCCGCAGCCAGTGCGGGAAGCAGGTGGCGCCACGTGTGCGCCGAATCAGGAAACCCATGCAGGCAGAGGGCGAGCGGCCCGTCCTCGGGCCCGTCGGTCAGGCAGGCGAATTCCAACCCGTTGGCCGTGACGGTCCGTTGCTCAGTCGGCATAGGTGCAGAACGTACTGCCCCTGCGCGGGGTAACGTCGAGTGGGTGAACGTCACGTTCTACGGCGTACGGGGGTCGTGCCCATGCTCGGGTGACCGCTACCGGCGCTACGGGGGCAACACCTCCTGCCTGGTCGTCGACATCGAGGGGGACGAGCCGCTCATCGTGGACCTGGGCACCGGGCTCCGTGCGCTGGGCGATGTCCTGCACCGGGAGGTGCGGGCGCTCGGGACTCCGCTGCACGCCACGGCGCTGCTGACCCACCTCCACTTCGACCACATCCTGGGGATCCCGTTCTTCGGCCCGCTGCACGACCCCGGTGCACGTCTCACCGTCTATGGGCCGGGGCAGCCCACGGGCAGCCTCAAGGACGCGCTCCACGCGGCCGTGCAGCCGCCGGTGTTCCCCATCCACATGGAGCAGTTCCGGGGCGAGCTCATCACCATCGACGTCGGCTCCGAGGACTTCTCCATCGGCTCCGCGAAGATCATGGCCCGGCCCATTCCGCACTCCGGCGTGACGCTGGGTTTCCGCATAGAGGCCGAGGGCCGCTCCATCGCCTATATGTCGGACCACCAGGCGCCGCTCGACCGGCGCGCCATTCCCGAGGCCGTACTCGAGCTGTCGCAGGGCGTCGACCTGTTGATCCACGACGGGCAGTACACCGACGACGAGTTCTCGGCCAAGGCGGACTGGGGCCACTCGACCGCGGCCTATGCGGTGCACGTGGCAGCGGAGTCCGGGGCCAAGCGCCTGCTGCTCTCGCACCACGACCCGTCGCACACCGACCGCGAGCTCGACCGCATTCTGAACCAGGCCCGCCGGCTCCCCGAGGCCAAGGTCATAGAGGACGTCTCGTCGGCGCACGAGTCGCAGGCGATCGATCTCGGTAAGGCCTGAGACGGAGGTCATAGGGCGTCGCACGTCCTATGACCTGGGTAGCGGGTAGGGCATAATCACCCTCATATGACATCGGGCCTCGACCAGGCCCGGTTCCGCGAGGTGCTCGGCCACTTCGCCACCGGGATCACCATCGTCACTGCGCTGGAGGACGGTGTGCCCGTCGGCTTCAGCTGCCAGGCCTTCGCCGCCCTCTCCCTCGATCCGCCGATGGTCATTCTCGCCCCAGCCCGCAGCTCGACGAGCTGGCCCCGCATCGCCAAGGCGGGCGCGTTCTGCGTGAACATCCTCGGCGAACACCAGGAGGCGCTCTGCCGCGCCTTCGCCATCACGGGCGGCGACAAGTTCGAGGGCGTCGGCTGGAGCCACGGCATCACGGGAGCGCCCATCATCGACCACTCGCTGGCGATCGTGGAGTGCCGCCTGGGCGACATCTTCGACGGCGGCGACCACGAGCTGGTCACCGGTCACGTGGTGGCCATGGAGATCGGCGAGGGCGAGGGCAGCCCGTTGCTCTTCTACCGGGGTGGCTTCGGGCGTTTCGACCGGTAGCGGGGCTACCCACTACCGTTCGCGCCATGCCCGAGCTGATCCCTTCCGAGGTCATAAAGGACGTCCTCGTGGTCCGTCCCGACGTGCACGGCGACGAGCGGGGCCGGTTCGTCGAGACCTACAGGCGCAGCTGGTTCCCCGACCGCCCCGAGATGATTCAGGGCAACCGCTCCGAGAAGCAGGCCGGTGCCGTGGTCGGGCTGCACTTCCATCTGCACCAGGCGGACTACTGGTACGCGCTCCGGGGTCGGGTGCGGGTCGTCCTGCACGACCTGCGGGTGGGCTCACGCACGGACGGGGCAACCGAGGTCATAGATCTCGACGGCGATGTCGACCAGGGCGTCTACATTCCGCCGGGTGTGGCCCACGGCTTCGCGTCCCTGACCGACGTCCTGCTCACGTATCTAGTCGACAACTATTACGACGACACCGACGAGCACGGGCTGGCCTGGGACGACCCGGCCGTCGGGGCCGACTGGGGTGTCACCGATCCGATCCTCTCCAAGCGGGATCAGGGCAACCCCCTGCGCCGTGATATCCCTGACGACATCAGGCCCCGTCTGGCCAACTGATCGGGGTGGGGGCCGCCTGCGGCGGTCGCCTCGGCCTTCTGCTTCCAGCCTTCCCGGAGGCCTCGTGGTCGCGGTGTAACCGGGCCCCTCGATCCTGTTGAATAGGAGGCGATGCTGATCGGTGGGCTCGTCGCGGTCGTCGTCGTCCTGGGAGTCATCGCGGCCGTCCTCCTGGCCCGCCGGTCGCGCGACGACGTGCACTCCGTCGAGCACTACCACCGCCAGCTGCACACGCTCGAGGAGATCCGGACACATCCCGCGGGCGAGGGTCCGAACGGGACCGCCGGGGCAGCAGGGGCGGCCGGGGCGGCCGGTGCAGCAGGGGCGGCCGGGGCAGTAGGGGCAGCAGGGGCGGCCGGGGCAGTAGGGGCGGCCGGGGCGGCCTTCCCCGCCAGCGCCGTCCGCGTCTCGGGCTCGTCGACGGTGCGCCTCACCGAGTCGGCCCTGGCGTCGCCCGTCCCGCCCGTCCCACTTCCGCCGGTACCCAACCCCTCCGAGCCGCTGACCTTCGACGACGCCAGCCCCGAGCCTGTCCCCGCGACCTTCATGACCGGGAGCGAGGACCGGGTCATCCACTCCATCAACCGCCGCCCGCGCCGCCTCGGCGGCCCGGCTGCCGCGGTGGCGGCCGTCCTCGTCCTCGTGCTGGTGCTCATCCTCACCGGACTGCACTCGGACACCGGCAACCATCACCACGCGGCCAGCGCGGCGACGTCGCAGACCACACTTCCTGCTCCGAAGCATCACCACCACAAGGCGACGTCGACCACCACCACGACCGCGGCGGCCTCCGTCTCGGCGGCCTCGGCGGTGACGCCGCACTCGGCGACGTACACGGTGACAGCGCCCGACTACTCCCTGTCGATCGCCGCCACGACCGGGGAATGCTGGGTGGACGTCACCGACACGGCAACGGGTGCGGTGCTCTTCACGGCGACGTTGTTCTCCGGCCAATCCCACGTCATCGTCGCCAGCGGACCGGTTTCGGTCATCGCGGGCGCCCCCGCCGTCTTCACGGCGACTGTCAACGGTTCGCCGTTGCAGCTGCCGCCGGGCAACCAGGCGCCGTTCACGCTCAACTTCCAGGCGGCCGGTTCGTCGACGGGCTCGACGAACTCGTCGACCACGACGACCACTGCCGCCGGGCTCGCTCCAGCTTCTGGATGATGCGGCCGGATCAGTCCGCGGCGGCCAGCCCGAGGACGTCCAGGAGGAAGGCGTAGACCAGGGCCTCCTCCTTCCAGGCGTCGTAGCGGCCCGAGGGCCCGCCGTGGCCGGCGCCCAGCTCGGTCTTGAGCAGTACTCGGGTCGACACCGACTCGGCACGCAGCTTGGCCACCCATTTGGCGGGCTCCCAGTAGGCCACCCGTGGGTCGTTGAGGCCCGCCGTGACGAAGAGGTCCGGATAGGTGCGCGGCGAGCCGTCCGGGTTCTGCCCCGTCACGTTGTCGTAGGGCGAGTAGGCGAGCATGCGCCAGTAGGCCGACTCGTCCGCCAGGGGGTTTCCCCACTCCTCCCATTCGCCGACCGTGAGGGGGAGCTCGTCATCGAGCATGGTGGTCACGCAGTCGACGAAGGGCACCTCGGCCACCAGCCCCCGGAAGAGCTCCGGGGCTTCGTTGGCCACCGCGCCGATGAGGAGGCCCCCGGCCGAGCCGCCCCGGCCCGCCAGCCGGCCCGCCTGGGCGATGCCGGCCTCTATGAGGTGCCGACCACAGGCAACGAAGTCCGAGAAGGTGTTGGCCTTGTGCTCCATGCGGCCGTCCTCGTACCAGGCCCGGCCCATCTCGCCGCCGCCGCGTACGTGGGCGATGGCGAACACCAAGCCGCGATCCAGGAGCGAGAGGCGGTGCGGCGAGAACGAGGGGTCGATGCTGATCTCGTACGCGCCATAGCCGTAGAGGAGGCACGGAGCCGGGAGCTCGATGTCAATCCGCTGGACCACCGACATCGGGACACGTGTGCCGTCAGGGGCGACGGCCCATTCCCTATATGTCGTATAGCGGGTCGGGTCGAAGTCGCCCAGGACGGGCTCCTGCTTCAGGAGCGTCTCCTCGCGCTGGTCCAGGGTGACCTGCAGGACGCTCGAGGGCGTCACGAGTGACGTGCGCCCGATGCGCAGCGCCGGTGCGTCGGGCTCGGGGTTCGCTCCGAGCCAGGTCGACGACGGGCTCTCGATGGACGGGACCACCCAGCCGGAACGGAGGAGGTCGGCCGTGAAGGGGTCGTCACCGTCTGTGGGCTGGTCGGGGAGGGACAGGACGTGCACCTGGGGCTGCGCCTCGGCGCGCTCGCTCAGGACGAGGGCGCGGCTGAAGGCGTCGACGTCCTCGATCCGGGTACCTGGCCGATGGGGTACGACCTCGTGCCAGGCGTCCGCGCCCGAGCCGGAGTCCGCCGAGTCTGCTGAATCTGCTGCGGCGGATCCTGAGGCCGCCGTACCCAGGGCTTCCCGGTCCGGGGCGGCGAGCACCCGGAAATCCTGGGCCTCGTCGTTGGTCAGGACGATGAACCAACCCGTGCCGCCGGCGGCGGGCGTCAGGTGGTCGACGCTGTACTCCACGCCCTCCCGACGGGGGAGGACGACGCGGGGCTCGGCGAGCGGGTCGTCCGAGGGGATGGCGAGCCACTCGGCGGTGTTGGTGCTGTGCAAGCCGATGAGGACGAAGGCCGTATCGCGGGTGGAGCCGGTGCCGAGGGAGAAGCGCCGGTCCGGCTCCTCGAACACGAGCACGTCGCCCGCCGGATCGGTGCGGAGCTCATGGCGCCAGAGCTGGAAGGGGCGCTGGGCCTCGTCCATGCGGACATAGAAGATGAAGTCGGCGGCGGCTGACCAGGCCAGGCCGTACCCGGTGTGGGGGACGGTTTCGGGGGCGCCGGCGATGTCCGCATCGAGCGGGCGGAATTGCAGCTCGTACTTTTCGTTGCCGAGATGGTCGGTGGAATAGGCGAGCCAACCATGGTCGTGGCTCACGGCGGCGCTCCCGACGGCGAAGTAGTCCGTGCCCTCGGCGAGCACGTTCTCGTCGAGCAGGATCTGCTCCTCTTCGCCCGGTTCCCCGGCTGGCGGCAGCTCCTGGAGGGCGCGGGCCGGGCGCCGGCAGTAGATGCCGTAGTCCTTCCCCTCCTCGGTGCGCGAGTAGTACCACCACGGGCCCCGGCGGGTCGGCACCGACATGTCGGTCTCTTTGATCCTGGCCTTCATCTCGTCGAAGAGGCCGCTGCGGAGACCGGCGAGTGGAGCCGTCTCCTCCTCGGTATATGAGTTCTCGGCCTCGAGGTAGGCCAGGACTTCGGGGTCTTCGCGCTCGCGGAGCCAGAACCAGGGGTCTTCGCGGTCGTCGTCGTGGGCCGTTATGACATGGGGGCGCCGGGGTGCGCTGGGGGGGTTGGCCATAGGATTATGAGCCTGCCACGGCTGGCGACATGCGGGTACGGGTTTGGAAGCGTTTCGGCTGGCCCGGGTAGTTGTTACTATCTGCATAGGGGAAATTCCCCCTCTTCCTCCGACTCCAGGAGCCGTATGGCCACCACTGATCTCGACCTCGGGCGGTACCAGCTCGGGTGGAGCGACGCCGAGGATTACGTCTTCAAGCCCAAGAAGGGCCTGAACGAGTCGATCGTGCGCGAGATGTCGGAGATGAAGAACGAGCCCCAGTGGATGCGGGACTTCAGGTTGCGCGCCCTCAAGCACTTCGAGCGCAAGCCGATGGCACCGTGGTTCGCCACGCAGATGCCGAACCTCGACTTCGACGACATCTTCTATTACATCAAGCCCACGGGCGGGCAGGTGGACAAGTGGGAAGACCTCCCCGACGCCATCAAGAACACGTACGAGAAACTGGGCATCCCCGAGGCCGAGCGCAAGTACCTCTCCGGCGTCACCGCGCAGTACGAGTCCGAGGTCGTGTTCCACCGCAACCGCGAAGACCTGGAAGAGCAGGGCGTCTTCTTCTGCGACATGGACACGGCCGTGCGCGAGTATCCCGAACTCGTACAGAAGTGGTTCGGCAAGATCATCCCGCCCAACGACAACAAGTTCGCGGCCTTGAACTCGGCCGTCTGGTCGGGTGGTTCCTTCATTTATGTGCCGCCGGGCGTGAAGGTCGATATGCCGCTGCAGGCGTACTTCCGGATCAACGCCGAGAACATGGGCCAGTTCGAGCGCACGCTGATCATCGCCGACGAGGGCTCGCAGGTGCACTACATCGAGGGCTGCTCCGCTCCCGTGTACTCCACGGACTCGCTGCACTCCGCCGTGGTCGAGCTCGTCGCACTGCCGGGGTCGCGCATCACGTACACGACCATTCAGAACTGGTCGACCAACGTCTACAACCTGGTCACGAAGCGGGCCCGGGCCGAGGCCGAGGCGCACGTCGAGTGGATCGACGGCAACATCGGGTCACGCCTGACCATGAAGTACCCGTCCGTCTACCTGATGGGGCCGAAGGCGAGCGGCGAGGTGCTCTCCGTGGCCTACGCCGGGGCGGGCCAGCACCAGGACGCCGGCGCCAAGATGTACCACATCGCCCCGGAGACGACCTCGACCATCGTGTCCAAGTCCATCTCCAAGGACGGCGGGATCACCACCTACCGGGGCAAGGTGCACGTCGACCCGGAGGCATACGGCGCCAAGTCCTTCGTGCGTTGCGACGCCCTCTTGCTCGACGACGAGTCGATCTCCGAGACCAAGCCCTACATGGAGGTCGGCGAGCGCAGCGCCCGCATCGGCCACGAGGCGACTGTTTCGAAGGTCGGAGACGACCAGCTCTTTTATCTGATGAGCCGAGGGCTCTCCGAGCAGCAGGCAATGGGCATGATCGTCAACGGCTTCATTGAGCCGGTGACCCGCACGCTGCCGATGGAATACGCGGTGGAGTGGAGCCGCCTCATCGAGCTGCAGATGGAGGGCTCGGTCGGCTGACCGAGCTGAGGCGCAACCTGGCCTGCGGCATGGCACCATAGGACGGTGCCGATGCGCGAGGAGTGCACTCATTTCCAGAGCCGGACCTACGCGTCGGGCGAGGTCGCTCGCTTTTGCGTGCTCAATCTGGCCCCCGAGGCACCGTGGCGCTGCCCTGAGAACTGCCCCTCGTACCACCGCCGGATGGCCGACGTGGGCTGGGTGCACGGGAGCCTGGTGGAGCCGGCGATCGAGGACGAGCCGGGAGAAGGCGGTGACGACGTCGCTGAGCTGCTCGGCTCGGCCGAGGACATCGTGAACGAGGTGGCTCCGGACGTGCTCGATTCGGTGCGGGCCGAGGACGCTCGCCGGGATCGCTCGGCTGGCCGTTGGTGGCGCCGCAAGCGCTGACGATGGCCCTGACTCCGGCCGGCCGTTGTTCAGTGCGGGTCAGCGACCGGTGAACTTCGGAGTGCGCTTCTCCATGAACGCGGTCACGGCTTCGACGAGATCGTCAGAGGCCAGCATCCCGGCGTTCCAGGTGGCGACGTAGTCGAGGCCTTCGGCCACCGTCCGCCCCTCGTTGGCCGCCAGGACCGCCTTGGTGCCCTGGACGGCGATGGGGGAGTTGGCCGCGATCTCCGCCGCCAGCACCTGGGCCGCCTTGTGCACGCTGTCGACGTCAGCGGCTACATCGTTCACCAGACCGATCTCCTTAGCCCGCTCGGCGCTGATGTCCTTGCCGGTGAAGGCCAGCTCGGCCAGATGCCCGGCACTGATGATCGCCGGGAGGCGTTGCAGGCTTCCGAGGTCGGCCACGATGGCCATCTTGGCCTCGCGCACCGAGAAGACGGCATCAGACGACGCCAGCCGGATATCGCACGCGGCGATGAGATCGACCCCGCCACCGATGCAGTAGCCGTGGACGGCGGCGACGACGGGTTTCGAGCAGCGTGCCACGGCCGTGATGGCTTCCTGTAGCCGGAGCACCTCGGCCCTGCCACTGCGGGCCCGGGACGCCATGGAGGCGTGCGGCGAGCTCTGGCCACTCGCGTCTCCCCCGCCGGTGAGCATG
>Ga0302325_10007343_pt1 | contig 24480 bp, 20 predicted proteins | sample Palsa_T0_2_FD_201948 | JGI IMG/M metagenome (GOLD analysis project Ga0302325, IMG submission 201948) | Peat permafrost microbial communities from Stordalen Mire near Abisko, Sweden - Palsa_T0_2 | ecosystem: Environmental > Terrestrial > Soil > Palsa > Peat permafrost | place: Sweden: Abisko... | reverse complement strand
CGATGCGACGCGAGTTCGGCCAGAATCGTTCGGCCGCCGCCGGCGGCGAGGAGGGCGATCACCGCAAGCGCAGCGATCTCGGCGTAGCGCGAAATCATGGACCAGCGGCTTTCGGCAAGGGCGAGTGGACTCCGGCGGGAACGTCCGGGCGGTGCCGACCGAGCTGAGCCCGCACAATCCGCGCATCGAACGCGTGCGCGATCTGCGCACGCCGCGCGGTCGCAGTGAACACGGTTGCTTGGCTATCGAGGGACCGACTTTAATTGCCGAAGCCCAGCGTAGCGGCCTCGCCGTGCGCGAACTCTACGCCGTCGCCGCGGCGCTTGCCGAGCGACGCGATCTTGCCGAGCTCGAGCGAACGGGCACGACCATCTTCATCCTGACCGAGCGGGCCTTCGAGCGCGTTTCCGATGTCGAGACGCCGACGGGTCTGTTGGCCGTCGTCGACTTGCCGAGCGCCGATCCCGCGGCGATCCTCGCGCGGCCCGGCACCGTGCTGCTGCTCGCGGGCGTCAGCGATCCCGGCAACGCCGGTACGCTCGTGCGATCCGCCGAGGCATTCGGCGCAGCCGGGGTGCTGTTCGGCAAAGGCGGCGCCGACCCGTACGCGCCCAAGGTCGTGCGCGCCGCAATGGGTTCGATCTTCCGGCTGCCGGTGGCGACGGTTGAAGCCGCCTGGTTGCTTGATGCCGTTGCGGCAGCGCGGCGTACGATCGTTGCAGCCGATATCGACGGGGAAGAACTCGGAAAAACCGCGCTTCCGGCTCATGCGCTGCTCGCCATTGGAAACGAGCGCCGAGGCGTACGCGAATGGCTTCCCCGCTGGGATCTGGCGCTGCGAATCCCCCAGTCGGGAAGCGCCGAAAGCCTCAATGCGGCGGTCGCCGGAAGCGTTCTCCTCTACGAATTTTCCCGGGCCGGTTCGGCGTCGTAGTCACGGCGGTCGCGATGTTGTCAAGTAGCTGTCAAGCCGCCGAAAAAGGCTTATTTGTCAAGACTTGGCGGCACATTATCTCTTTGTTATACTCGCCTGGCTAGCGCGAAACGCACAGCTAGGGAACGTCTTTAGAAGGGGTATCGCTGACCGATGCGCACTTCGGAAATCTTCTGGAAACTGTTTGCGAGCACGGGCTCGATCAACGCGTACATCATGTACCGCCATCTGCACCAAACACCAGCGCCAACGTAAGGATCGTTTCCGCCGGATCGCCGGCCACCACCATTTTTGCGAACGCCCGGAAAGGTCCGGGCGTTCGTTTTTACGATACTCCCCGAAAGCATCATGTCAGACCTAGCTCTCTCTTTGCGTGACCTCGCGGAGCGCTTCGATACTGCGCTCGCGGCCGCGCACGACGAACGCGCACTCGACGAGGTGCGCGTCGCCTTCCTCGGACGCAGCGGCGACATCACGACCGTGCGGCGCGGCATCGGCGCATTGCCGCCGGCTGACCGCCCCGAAGCGGGCAAAGTTATCAATGCGGCCGTCGCGGAACTTGAAGCCAAGCTCGACGCGTCACGTACAGCCCTCGAAGGCGCCGCGATCGAGCGGTCGCTGGGCGACACGATCGACGTTACCTTTCCGGGCCCTAAGGCGCGCATCGGCACGATCCATCCGGTGCGCGCGGTCATGCGCGACATCGCGCGCTACTTCTCGCAGCATGGCTTTGCCGTCGTGCTCGGGCCCGAGATTGAAACCGACGCGAACAATTTTGATGCGCTCAATATCCCGCCCGATCATCCGGCGCGTGAAGGGTTGGATTCGTTTTATCTGCGGCCCGATCTCGTGTTGCGCACGCACACGTCGCCGATGCAAATTCGGGCGATGCGCGCGAGCGGACCGCCGATTGCCATCATCGTGCCCGGCAAAGCCTATCGCCGCGACGCGAACGACGCGCGCCATCTCTATCAATTCCACCAAGTCGAAGGCCTCTTGGTCGGACGCGGCATTCACTTCGGTCATCTCAAAGGCATGTTGACCGGCATGATGCGCGCGCTCTTCGGACCGGCGCAAGAAGTGCGTTTCCGGCCGTCGTTCTTTCCGTTCACCGAACCCAGCGCCGAAGTCGATGTGTCGTGTCCCGGTTGCGGCGGCGCGGGTTGTCAGACGTGCAGCGGTACGGGCTGGATCGAACTCGGTGGTTCGGGGATGGTGCATCCGAACGTGCTGCTCGGCGTCGGCTACGATCCCGACGATGTTACCGGTTGGGCTTTCGGTTTCGGCCCCGAGCGCATCGCGATGAAAAAGCATGACATGAACGACATCCGTGATTTCATCGAAAACGATCCGGCCTTCTTGGAACAGCTCGCCTGATGCGTGCACCGCTAGCGTGGCTGCGCGACTACGTCGATCTGCCCGACGACGTTCCGACAATCGTCAACCGCCTTGCGATGCTCGGCTTCCCGGTCGCCGAGATCGAAGAACGTCCGTTTATTTCCGGTGTTGTCGTCGGCAAGATCGAGAAGTTGGAGAAGCATCCGAACGCGGACCGCCTGCAAGTGTGTACGATCGACATCGGCAGCGAAAAGCGGTTGACGATTGCGACTGCGGCAACGAATGTTGCGCAAGACCAAATCATACCGGTCGCGACCATCGGTGCGCAGTTGCCCAAGCTCAAGATCGAGCCGCGTAAAATGCGCGGCATTGACTCCGAAGGCATGCTGTGTTCGCCCGACGAGTTGGGACTGCCGGCCGAGTGGTTCGTCGACGGCATCATGCAGCTCGACATCGGAACGCGCCTCGGCGCCGACGTCGTAAAGATGTTCCGGCTCGATCAGCCGGTGCTTGACATTGAAGTGACGCCGAATCGGCCGGATGCACTATGCATGACCGGCATCGCGCGTGAACTTGCCGCCGCGTTCCACGTACCGCTGCGCTTTCCGGATACGACGGTCAGCTACGGCGGTGAACTCGTTGACGCGACCGGAGGCGTCGTCGATCGTTCGTTCGACTCAATGGACGTGCGCGTTACGCTCGAGAGTTTGGATTGCCGTCGCTACGTCGCCCAGCGTGTCTCCGGTCTGCGCGTGCGTCCGTCAAAAACGTGGATGCAGGTTCGCCTTGCCTTAGCCGGGCAACGGCCGATTTCCAATCTGGTCGACATCTCCAACTTCGTGATGCTCGAACTTGGGCAGCCGCTGCACTTCTTCGACTTCGACAAAATCGGCGGCCGGCACATCATCGTGCGCGACGCGCGCGCCGGCGAAAAACTCACCACACTCGACGCGACCGAGCGTGCCCTCGATTCGACGGCGCTCTTGATCGCCGACGAGGATCAAGCGACGGGACTCGCCGGTTTGATGGGCGGCCTCGTCAGTGAAGTCTCCGAGGCAACGCACGAGATCGTGATCGAAAGTGCGAACTTCTCGGGCCCGCGCGTGCGACGCATGAGTGTCAAGCTCGGCCTGCGCACCGAAGCCTCGACACGCAATGAGAAAAATCTGCCGATCGGCTTGACCGATGTCGCCGCTGCGCGTGCCGCGCGGTTGCTCGAGCAAGAAGGCGGCATCATTCACATTCCGCGCGGCTTCGGCAAGGCTGCGGGCGCGCCCGGCATCATCGATCTCACGAAGACCGCCGTCGAACGGCTGTTGGGCTTCGAGGTTTCGGACACCGAACTCAAACGCTCGCTCGAATCGCTCGGATTCGAGGTGACAACGATGCTCACGCCGGAGCTGATCGAAATTCTCGGGCTGACCGAAAGCGACATGAAACTCGTCGAATCGTTCGAGGTGTCGGTTCCGTATTGGCGCAGCGATGTCGCGATCGCCGCCGATCTCGTCGAAGAGATCGCGCGCGTGCTCGGCTATGACCGGATCGAAGCCGTCGTTCCGCCGGTCGCCGATCAGCCGCTCGATAGCGCGGCGTTCGACCGCGAAATGCACATTGCGACGACGCTCGCAGGCCTCGGCTATCACGAATGCATCACCCTCGCACTGCAGCCGATCGCCGTCGCCGAGCGCTGGCGCGCCGCGGGTATCGAGGTTCCAGCGCTCGTCGAGATCACCAACCCGTTATCCGAAGACCAACGTTGGATGCGTTTTTCCATCTTGCCGGCGTTGCTCGCGTACGCGCAACGCCAACGCGCAACGCGACCGCTGCGAACGTTCGAGATCGGCCACGTCTTCAACGAAGCACCCGACGCACCGCACGAGGCGAGCGTGGTGACGTTCCTTACGACGACCACGCGGCGCGCAGATGCGCCGCCCTGGCACGACGACGCGTTCCTCGAAGTGAAGTCCGACGCGCTCGCGTTGCTCCGTGCCGTAACCGGCATTGAAGCGACCGTCGAGCGCGGTTTGGCTCCCGGATTGCACCCCGGCAAAACCGCGCGTCTGCTCGTCGACGGTACGGGTGTCGGCTTCGCGGGAACGATCGATCCGCGGCTCGCGCGTAGCTACGAGATCGACGATGACGCGGTCGCAGTCGTCGTGTTCATCGATGCCTTGCCGAAAGCCGTTGTGCCGCATTTTACGCCCGTTTCCAAATATCCGACGGTCGCGCGCGATATTGCCGTCGTTGTCGACCCGACCGTTGCAGCCGGCGATCTTGTCGCGACGGCGCGCGCGCAGGAACTGGTTCGGATGGTTGAGGTTTTCGATGAGTACCGCGGTGCGCAGATCGGCGCGGACAAGAAGAGTCTGGCGCTGCGCATTCAGCTCGGTCGCGATGATGCGACGTTGACCGATGCCGACGCCGATGCCGCGATTGCGGCAATCGTCGGCGGTTTGCGCGAGCGCTTTGGCGCCGTGTTGCGCACGTGAGCGTAACGTGGCCGGATCTCGTCATCGGCGCGATTGCACTGCTCTTTGCGCTCAAAGGTTTTAAGCGCGGCTTCGTTGCCGAGCTGGCGGGCGCCGTCGCCCTGTTCATCGCCATCGGTGCCGCGTTCTGGTACGGCGGCGCATTCGATGATTTCGTGCAGAACATCACGCATGTCGGGCCGGGTTCGGCGCACGTCATCGGCATGGTGATCTTTTCGGTCGCCGTCTATCTGGCCGTGATCGCCGTGGCGTGGTTGCTCGGTCGCGTCGCCAAGCTTCCGGTCATCAACATCGGCAATTCCGCCGCCGGCGCGGTCGTCGGTGTCGCGAAGGCCGTCGTCGGCACGTGGGCCGTGCTCTATGTGGCGCTGTTCTTTCCGCTCACGCCCGACCTGCGCAACGACTTACGCAACTCAACGGTCGTCACCGCAATCATCCAACCCGACGAACAAGTCGACAACTATGTCCGCGGCACACTACCGTGGTTCGTACGCCCCTTCATGGGCCCCGTCTTCTCACACCACCGCCCCTAGGCGGGAACGGTCGCGTTTTCGGCGAGGAAGATTTCTAGCGCGGCTTTTCCTCCGGAGCCGAGTTGGACGTGGTGGCCGGCTTCAAGCAGCGCGAGTTCGAGCGCGCCGATCATGCCGAGAATATCGGTTTGCGACAGATCGCCCATCGTGCCGATGCGGATGATTTTGCCCTTGAGGTCCTTTTGGCCGCCGCCGATCATCAGGCCACGCTCGTCACGTAGGCGCTGGCGGATCATTTCGCCCTCGACTCCCGCCGGAATATGCGCAGCAACGACGGTCACCGAGTGCGCGCCGTCGCGGGAATAGAGTTCGAGACCGAGCGCCTTGAGCGCCGCGCGAATCGCACGCGCGTAGCGATCGTGACGACGCCACACGTTGGCGTCGCCTTCTTTCTCAAACAGATCCAAAGCGACGTCGAGCGCGTAGACGATCGACACGGCCGGTGTCCAAGGCGTTTGGCCCAGCTCGTAAAAATCGCGCGCCTTTTTCAAATCGAAATAGAAACGCGGCGCGGTATTGCGTTCCATTTTCGTCCAGGCCCGTGGCGAGACGGCAACCATCGCAAGGCCGGGCGGCGCAGCGATCGCCTTCTGCGAGGCGGTTACAACGACGTCGAAGCCCCACTCGTCCATGCGAAATTCGCTCGCACCCAGGCCGCTGACGGCATCGACGACAACGTAGGCGCCGTGCTCGCGCGTCGCTGCAGCAAGCGACGCCATATCGTTTTGCGCGCCGGTCGACGTTTCGTTTTGCGTCAGCAAAATGCCGGTGATCTTCTTTGCAGTGTCGGCCGCCAATCGCGCCCGGAGCGCTGCGGGATCGACTGCGCCGCCCCACGGTGTCTCGAGCACTTCCACCGTGCAGCCATACATTTTTGCTAAGTCGACGAAGCGTTGACCGAACACACCGATCGGACACACGAGTACCGTGTCACCGGGGCCAAACATGTTTGCAACGGCGGTTTCCAATCCGCCGGTTCCCGAACAGCTCAACACGAGTACATCGCCTTGCGTTCCGAAAATCGGACGCATGCGCGACTCAATACGGCGCAAGAGTTTCGCGAAGGGTGCACTGCGATGATCCATCAACGGCTGGGCCATTGCGGCAAGCACCGCGTCGGCAACGGTGACGGGTCCGGGAATGAACAGCAGATTCTTTTGCACGAGGACTCCTCCGGCCGACGTGCTTCGCGGCGGAAGTTGCGACTCCCAGGTGCAACATGCCGGAATGAAGTCCCCCGATCGTATCCGGCTGACTGAGCTTTCGGCCTGCGCGGGTTGAGCGAGTAAAGTCGGCGCTGCCGACCTGGCGCAGGTCCTGCGCCGCTTGCCTCCCGTGACAGACCCGAATGTGCTCGTCGGGGTAGCGACGAGCGATGATGCCGGCGTGTACAAACTCAACGATCAATTGGCACTCGTTCAAACGGTCGACTTTTTCACGCCCATCGTCGACGACCCGTACGACTTCGGACGCATCGCCGCGGCCAACGCGCTCAGCGACATCTATGCGATGGGTGCGATTCCGCTCACAGCGCTCAACATCTGCGCCTTTCCGATCGACGACCTCGATAAGGAGATCCTATCGCGCATTTTGGAAGGCGGCGCGGAGATTGCGCGTCAGGCGGGGGTCTCGATCCTCGGCGGCCACACGATTAAAGACGCCGAGCCCAAATACGGAATGGCCGTGACGGGAACCGTTCACCCCGATCGCATCGTTACGAACGCAGGTGCCCGTCCCGGTGACTTGCTGCTTCTGACCAAACCCATCGGGACGGGTATCTTATCGACCGCACTCAAACGCGGCGCAATCGACGAAGCCGCGATGGCGCCCGCGATCGAGCAAATGACGCGTCTCAACTTTCGCGCATCGGAAGCGATGATCGCAAACGAAGCGCACGCCGCAACCGACGTAACCGGTTTCGGCTTACTCGGCCACGCACGTGAAATGGCACGCGCATCGCACGTCGCGCTCGCGATTGACGCCGACGCCGTTCCCACCTACGACGGTGTGCTTGACCTCATCGCAAACGGCGTCGTCCCCGGCGGAACGAAAGATAATGCAGCGGATCACGCAAGGTTCACCACATTCGCCGCTACCGTAAGCGATGCGCAGCGCCTCCTACTTTCCGATGCGACGACATCGGGCGGATTACTCGTCTCCATTCATCCGGACAACGCGTCGCACTTCTTGCATGCACTCGACGACCTCGGCACCGTCCGCGTCATCGGCGCCGTCGTCGAAGGCCCGCCCGGCACCATCGTCGTCCGATGAGGCGCTTACGAAACGTAAGTGCCTCACCCGTTTAGGCGAACGGCCCGATGGGAAGATTTCGCTGCGGGCGACAGCGTCCGCGATTTACCAGTTTAGCCGGATCGTGCGCGAAATGAGGCCGCGCGGTACCATCATGAGTGCAACGCCGGCGAGGATGACGATGCTTGCGACGACTTCGAGCGGCGTCAGGCGTTCGCCGAACAGAATCGCTCCGAGGATCAGGGCAACGAGCGGATTGACGTAAGCATACGTCGATGCCAGCGCGATCGGCGCATGTTGCATGCTCCAAACGTAAGCACTGTAGGCGCATAGGCTACCGAACACAATGAGCCAGGCGAGTGCGGCTATCGACGACGGCGCAACCATCTGCCAATGGAACGACTGCCACTCGCCGAACGCGAGGGCCTCGATTGCAAGCAGCGCGCCGCCGACGACCATTTGCATCGCCGTTGCAAGAATGATATTCGAGCCGCCGGCGCGGCGTTGATAGATCGAACCGAATGCCCACGAAATGCTCGCCCCAATCAGCAAGACCGTCGGCCACAACGGCAGCGCAACGGATGCCTTCGGTTGCAACAGTACAATCAATCCGGCAAAGCCGAGCACCATGCCCACGATCGCAGGTCGAGCCGGACGCCGGCGCGTGGCGATGAAGTCGAACAGCGCCATCCAAATCGGCGACGTACTGAGCAAGAGCGAACCGAGACCCGTCGGGACGAATTGCACGCACCAAGAGGTGACACCGTTGCCGAGCAGTAGCAGCGTTGTGCCGGTCACGCCTGCGCGTACCCAATCGGCCCGTGTCGGACGTGCGCGGCCCAGCACCGCACAGATGATCCAAAGAATCACACCAGCCGTAAGAAACCGGCTCGAGGCCATCACGAACGGCGGCATTGTCGCAACGGCGTAATGAATCGCAGCAAACGTTGAGCCCCAAAAAACCCATACGGCGAAGAGCGCAAGTGACAGCTTTAGCGCATAGCCTTTGGGTTTGGGTAAGTGCGTCAGCGGTGCAACGCCGACCTGACCGCCCACTGCTTCGACCGTCGTGTCCACGCTGCTACAATCGCCGTGCGATTGTACGGGTTGCAAGCGCAACCGCATCGAAGACTGCGCGGTGAGCACGACCGACGGCAGCACGTGGCCCGCACTGCCAAAAGCAAGCTGGGCCGAGACGTGCGCGACACTGCACATGTACACCCAAATCATGGGCAAGATTCGGCTCGCGCTGACGCCGGTCGAACGTGAGTGGCAGAACGTGCCGCTGTACGTCACGGCACGCGGGCTAACGACGAGTGCCATCCCCTATGACGAGCGGATGTTGCAGCTCGACCTCGACTGCATCGCACACGTCCTCGATATCAGCGTGAGCAACGGTCAGACGCGCTCGATTCCGCTGATCCCGACGCTCTGCGTCGCCGATTTTTACGAACGCGTCATGGCCGCGCTGACCGAACTTGGAATTCACGTGAAAATCTGGCCGATGCCCGTAGAAGTTCCGAATCCCATTCGCTGCACGGACGACCGTGTACACGCCACTTACGATCCGCGAGCCGTAAACCGCTTTTGGACCGTGCTCGTGCGCATTGCCACCGTGTTCTCCGAATATCGCGCGTCGTTTCGCGGCCGGCACACGCCGGTTCAATTCTTTTGGGGCTCATTCGATCTCGCGTACGCGCGTTTTTCCGGGCAGCCCGCGGGCGCCCCGCCGAATGCCGATCGCATGACGCGCATTGCCATGGACGCCCAAGAGATTTCCGCCGGTTTCTGGCCCGGCGACCAGCGCTATCCGGAACCGGCGGTCTACTGTTACGCCTATCCAAAACCCACGGGAATCGAGAGCAGCAAAATACGGCCGGCCGCGGCTTTTTGGTCGGATCAGTTGGGCGAGTTTCTGCTGCCGTACGAGGATATTCGTAGCGCGCCGTCACCCCGCGAAGCGCTGCTCGATTTTCTCATCAGCACGTACGATGCCGGTACGAAGCTCGCCGGCTGGGACCGCTCCGCACTCGACGGAACCGCGCGCTAGGCGCCCAGTGCCTCGAGCACGATCGGCGGCACCGGCGAAAGCGCGATATGGTCGGCGAGACGAAACATCGAAACCGTTTCAACGATCTCTTCGGCCTTGCCGCGCACAGATTCGGCGCGGCGATCCATCTCGCTAACCTGATCGTTGAGTTCGATCGCAGCGGCCGAGACGTGCGCTGCGGCTGCACTCTGCTGCTCGGATGATGCCGCTACGGGAACGATCGAATCCGTAACAGCGCCGGTCGTGGCGTTCATTTGACTCGCGGCGCTCGCGTTTTGGTCGACGACCGCTGAAACGCCGCTGACGTTGTTGGCAAGATCGCTGCTCGTCGCACGCATACGTTCAGCTCGCGTTGCGACCTCTTGTGCCGCCGAGCTGGTCCGGTCGATTGCCCCGCCGAGCGCGGCGAGCGCGCCGTTCGCTGAATCCGCTAACTGCAATCCGCTTTCCACGGCGGCAAATGATGATTTCATCGCGCCTGCCGCGCGTACGGTTTCGACCCGAATACTCGTTAGAATCTGGCCGATTTCGCGGGTCGACAAGGCCGACCGCTCGGCCAGCTTACGAATTTCGTCCGCAACGACGGCAAAGCCGCGGCCGTGATCGCCGGCACGTGCCGCCTCGATTGCCGCGTTGAGGGCGAGCAGATTCGTTTGGTCGGCGATCTCTTCGATGGCCGACAGAATTTCTTCAACGGCAAGCGAACGCGACTCAAGCGTGGTCATCGCCGCTTCGGCGGTCGTCGACTCGACGCGCAGTTTGCGCATTGCATCGGCGGTTGTCGAAACCGCCTGCGTGCCGGTAACGGCGTCGCCGCTTGCGCGCCGCGCCGCTTCCGACAGCTCGCCCGCGAGACCCGCCAGGGCGCCGATCTCGGTGTCGAGTTGCGCAACGGAGTCGGCCGCCGATTGCACGTTGCGGGCTTGATCGGCGGCGCCGCCCGCGATCTGCTGCGCGGCGCGCGCGAGCTCTTCGAGTGCGATGCTCGCGTCGCGAATGCGTTCGCTCTGTTCGCGCGCGCCGCCGGCCACGCCGTCGATCGACTGCACGATCTGCCCCACCGCAGCGTGCGCACGGCGCGTTGCAGCAGAGCTTTCCGTACTTTCCGTTGCCATGTCGGCTAAGGCTTGGAGGACGTTACGCATCGCGTCGCTCAGGCGGTTCGTCATGGCATCGAAGCTCGTGCCGATAGCGCGCAGGCCGTCGACGAGCGCGTTATGACTCGCTCCGAGCTGCGCGATCTCATCGGACCCGCGCACGGGCAGTCGCTCGCGCTCGACCGTATACGTTGCCGAAAGATCACCCTCGGCAATCCGGCTGAACGCATCGGCAAGCGCGCGAAAATCACGGTCGACGATCGCACCAAGCGACGTGGTCACGAGCGCAAGACGCCGGGCGATCGCGTTCCCGAGCCAAAGCGCAATAACGATGCATATAATGACGGTCGCAAGCCCGATGCCGATCATCACGACAACGGCGAGCTCCCGAGCCTTCTGAAAGGCGGCATACGCCTCATTAACGTACGAGGACGTTTCGGCGTACATCAGCTTGGCGTTTTCTTCATATGCTTCGATCTGTTTCTTGTCGGTATTGAGCAGATCGATCGCATCGTCACGCTTGCCGCTCTTGACGGCACCGATCTCTTTTTGGAAGGTTCCCTGAATAGCCTCAAGCTGAATACGGGCGTTGCTCATGATGCTTTTCAGCTGCGTATGCTCCGCGCTATGCGCGCTCACGTCCTCGAGGTCTTGATTGACCGCGTCGCGTGCGGCACCCCACGCCGGCAAAAAGCCGGGATCACCACTCGCGACGAAGCCGCGAACCGCGGCTTGCTCGCGATGAAGTTCCGCCGCGATGTCGCGCGCGGATGTATCGAGCGGCAGAGTCTCGCGGATCGCTGCGGTGCGCTGCTCCATGATGCGCATTTGCACGACCGCAACGACGACCAGCAGCACGAGCAAAAGGATCGCCGCGAGAAATCCCGCCGCGATCTGAAACGCGATCCGGCCGCGCATCAGACCTCTTGCCACGATAGCCTTTCGAGTAGCACGCTCGCAAAGGACGCCTCTGCATAAGCGCAGAGACGGCCTCCCATCCAGTTAACGGCGGTTGTCTCCCAGAATTGAGTGACAGCCGCCGTCCGGCCGGTTAAGTTGTGATTTCGACTACCGTTTCCGGCTGGAAACCCCGCTCCGCGCGACCCGCTTACGGTCGACGCGCTTGGTGGTGGGCCGCAGCGCGACCACGTTATTCCCCCGTCGCGGCGGGGGCTCGTTCCCGAGCAGGACGGGTGTGATAACGCGCTTGCCCAGTGCGTTTGCGAACACTTCGCTCAGCTCTTCGACGAACACGAACTCCATCGTGTCGCGCACTTCTTTGGGCACGTCATCGAGATCGATCTCGTTGCGCTTGGGCAAGAGAATCTTCTTGATTCCCGCGCGTTTGGCGCCGAGCACTTTTTCCTTGACGCCGCCGATCGGCAACACTTGACCCGTCAGCGTCAGCTCGCCCGTCATCGCTAGGTCGCTGTCGACTTTGAGACCCATCAGCAGCGATGCGATCGATGTCGCCATTGCGATACCCGCGGATGGACCGTCTTTGGGAACGGCGCCGGCCGGCACGTGAATGTGCAAGTCGTGCTTGGAGAAGTAATCGTCGGGCAGATCGAGTTCTGCCGAGCGTGAACGCAAGAACGAGATCGCGGCCGTCGCCGACTCTTTCATTACATCGCCCAGTTGTCCGGTGAGCGTGAACTTGCCGGTGCCCGGCATCGAACGGGTCTCGATGAAGAGAATATCGCCGCCGACCGGCGTCCAGGCCAGGCCCGTCGCCACGCCGATGGATGCGACCCGCTTTTTTACTTCGTTATAAAAGCGCGGCTTGGAAAGATACTCGACCAAACCTTCGGCCTTGACGCGCGCCTTATAGCGCGGCGATTCCGCGATCTTGCGCGCAATTTTGCGAAAGACCGTTCCGATTTCACGTTCGAGATTACGGACGCCGGCTTCGCGCGTGTAGTCGACAATGATCGCCTTAATCGCAGCGTCGTTTATCTGCACTTGGGTGTCGCGCAAGCCGTTGGCTTTGCGCTGCTTTGCGATCAGGAAACGCTTGGCGATCTGCATCTTCTCAAACTCGGTGTAACCCGCGAGCTGAATGATCTCCATGCGGTCGCGCAAGGGCCCGCTGATCGTGTCGAGCTGGTTTGCCGTACACACGAAGAGTACTTGTGACAGATCGAACGGCAGATCGAGATAGTGGTCGCGGAACGAGTTGTTTTGCTCGGGATCGAGCACTTCGAGCAGCGCCGATTGCGGATCGCCGCGGAAATCGCCGCCGACCTTGTCGATCTCGTCGATCATCATAACCGGATTGTTTGTCCCGGCGTCACGCAGCGCGCGAATGATCGTGCCGGGCATGGCACCGATGTACGTGCGGCGATGACCGCGAATCTCGGCTTCGTCGCGCACGCCGCCGACGGACAGCCGCACGAATTTGCGGCCCATGGCCTTAGCGATCGACTGCCCGAGCGACGTCTTACCGACGCCTGGCGGCCCGACAAAGCACAGTATGGGTCCCGTGAGCTTCTTTTTTAGCTTGCCGACGGCCAGATATTCGACAATGCGGTCTTTGATTTTTTCGAGATCGTAGTGATCCTCGTCGAGGACCTTCCGCGCTTGTGCAATATCGATTTGCTGGGTCGTCGATTTTGACCACGGCAACTGCACGAGCCAATCGAGATACGTGCGAATGACCGAGTATTCCGGCGATGCCGTCGGCACTTTGGAAAGCCGGTCGAGTTCGCGGTCGGCCGCCTTCTTGACGTCCTCGGGCATGTTGGCTTCGTCGACCTTCTTGCGAAGTTCGTTGGCCTCGGCCTGTTGCGGATCGGTCTCGCCGAGTTCTTCCTGAATCGCGCGCAACTGCTGGCGCAGATAGAACTCGCGCTGATTCTTCTCCATCTCGCGCTGAATGTCGCCTTGGATCTTGTGGCCCAGCTCGACGACTTCCAGTTCTTTGGTCATGAGCATCGTGAGCTTGCGCAAGCGCTTCTCGGTATTACGCTCTTCGAGAATCGCTTGGCGATCGTTCGTATCGAGACGCATCGTCGAGGCGACGAAGTAGGTCAGCAAATTGGGATCGGAGATGTTGTTGACTTCCATCTCCATCTCGCGCGGGGCTTGCGGCAAATAGCCGAGTAATTTCTGAAAAAGTGACGCGAGATTGCGCTGCATCGCCACGAGTTCTTCGGATTCGCGCGTGATGTCGGGCAGTTCGGTGTATGTCGCCGCCATATACGGTTCGGTCGCCACAAACTCGTCGATGTGAAAGACCGGGCCGCCCGCAACGATGCAACGCAGCGTGCCGTCCGGCACTTTGAGCATCTTCTGGACCGTACCGATCGTACCGACGCGGCGCACATCGCCCGGGCCCGGATCGTCGATATCCTTATCTTTGAGAACGACCAGACCGATTTGCTTGCCTTCGCGCAGCGCTTCTTCAACCAGAAGAATACCGGGCTTCTTTACGACCGCAAGCGGTATGACCGTATTGGGGAAAAGCACCGCTTCTTGCAGCGGCAGAATGCCCAGAATCTCGGGTGTTTTGGGGGTACGGGTGGCCATTAAGCGAGGGTCCTTCTGACGGTCATACGGATCTCGGTCCGGTACGTCGGGAAAATTTCATGCGCCGCGAGCGGAAGACTGATGGTCAGGATGCCGTCGCGATACATGGCGTGCGCGTGGTCGTCGTCAACGGGTGCCGGCAAGTGCAACTTCTTGACGAACTCACCGTACTGAATTTCTTTTTGATGGATAGAGCCGTTCGATTCCGACGTGTCGATGCGCCGTCCTAGGATGAAAAGGTGCCCGTGGTCCACGCCGACGCGCAAGCTTTCCGCATCGGCCCCGGCGAGCTCGACGTGTACGACGACGACGCCGGATTCCCGATCGACGTAGACGTCCGCATTCGGTTCAAAACGACCGTGATGCGGACGGCGGGTGAGATCGGCAAACAGGCGGTCAAACTCGGCGTAAAACTCGTCTTGACGCACGCGCGGGGGTCCTTTCAGTGTTTAGCACTCGTTCAAACACAGTGCTAGCTCCGACGGATGCGGTAGGGCGCTTGTACCCAGCGCGCTCGGAAATAGCGCCGCCTGGCGGCCGCTTAATGCGGCCGGCCGAAGCGCCCGACCAATACGGCTTGAGCGATGACGTGGCCGCGGATAAGGGCGGCCAGCTCCGGCCCGGTTGTTCGGGGAGTCGCCCCGATCGTCGGCACGTCGAGCGCCCACAGCACGAAGCGGTAGTGGTGCGGCCGGTCGCCGGGCGGCGGGCATGGTCCACCGTAGCCGACAGCGTTAAACGATGTCGTGGCATCGGACCCCGGACCCCTCGCGCCGGGCGCCAGGCCCGAAGCGCGCGCCGGTATGTCGTAGCGCACCCAGTGCCACCAGCCGCCCGAGACCGGAGCGTCCGCATCGTGCACGGTCAGCACAAAGCTGCGCGTCCGGCGCGGCGTGCCGTTCCAGGAAAGCTGTGGCGAGAGGTTGCCGCCATTGCAGCCCATGCCGCGAAACTCGCTGCTTCGCGGCATTGTCGCGCCGGCTGCGAATGTCGCACTGCTCAATGAGAAACCGGCCGCACCGGCCGGCGCTGCAAGCGCACTCACGATTGTTAATCCTGCGATAAGAATCGCGAAACGCGGCCATTTTTCCATGAAGTTCTCCAGTAAAACATGGCCGTTTCGGCCGATCCATCCACACCATCCACAATTGCCATGTGGATGTTAGCCTTAGCTTAACGAAACTCCGGCGTCCCCGCGGCAGTTTGCCATGACGTGTACGACTATTTGGTGGTCGGCGCGGGACTTGCCGGGAGCACGCTCGCCGAACGCCTCGCAAGCCGGCTCGATGCTCGCGTTTTGCTCATCGACAAGCGCGACCATATCGGCGGCAATTGCCACGACCCCCTTAGCGCCGAAGGCTTGCAGTACCATCGCTACGGACCACATATTTTTCATACCAATTCGCACGCCGTCGTCGACTATTTGAGTCAATTCACACAGTGGCGCGCATACGAACATCGCGTTCTGGCACGCGTTGGTGACGCGCTCGTTCCGATTCCAATCAACCGCACGACGATCAATTCTTTATACGGTCTCGACCTCGACGAGCGTGGTGCCGCGGCGTTCTTGCGCGAACGCGCCGAAGCGGTCGCTCATATTCGCACCTCGGAAGACTTCGTCGTTTCGCGTGTCGGCCGCGAACTCTACGAGACATTTTTTCGCGGCTACACACGCAAGCAGTGGGGTTTGGATCCTTCGCAACTTGACGCCGGCGTGTGCGGCCGCGTTCCGACACGCACGGACGATGATGACCGGTATTTTTCGGACCGCTTTCAAGCGATGCCGGCGGACGGTTTTACCGCAATGATCGCGCGCATGTTGTCCAACCCGCGCATCGAAATCGCAACGAGCACCTCGTTTTCCGCAATTGCTGAATGCGTGCAGTACAAGCACCTGATCTATACCGGACCGATCGATGAATATTTCGCCTACATCTATGGTAAGCTGCCGTATCGCTCGCTGCGCTTCGAGTTTGAGACCGTGGCGAGTGAATGGATGCAAGCCGCCGGCTGCGTCAACGAACCTGCAGCAGAGATTCCGTATACGCGCACGACGGAATACAAACACCTGACCGGCCAAGCGCACGCCAAGACGATTCTGTCACGCGAATATCCAAGTGCAACCGGGGAGCCGTACTATCCGATTCCGCGGCCCGATAACAAGGCGCTTTACGACCGTTATCGCCTTCTGGCAGCGCGCGAACCCAGCGTTACCTTCGTGGGACGTCTAGCCGAGTACCGTTATTACAATATGGACCAGGCGGTCGCGTCTGCACTCGCCGTCTTCGAGCGGCTCGCGCGCACGGCCCAAGTCGCTTCCTAACGAGAACCGATTATGGGTGCATTGCGACGGGCAGCATCGTCTTATCGTGCGCCGGATACGTCGCCTGCGGAAGATCGCGCAGTTCCGTGTGTGCCGCGAATTCAAGCCGGCTGCGCCGAACGATCACATCGAACGGACCGAACGTATCCGGATGATAGCGAACCACCCGCAGATCACTTGTGGGCAAGCAGGTAATCTGCGTGTGCGACGGCCCGGCACCGGGCCGGGCGTGACGATCTTGCCAAAAGAAGAAACCGATCGCAAAAAATTGCCGCGCTTGCGCCTCGATCGAAAAAACGTGAAGTTTCCGGCCGACTTCGTTGTAGCACGTTCCCGGATCGTGATCGAATGCGAGTACGCCCCGCTCGACCCAGCGCGGTCCACCGGCAAATGAAAATGCCGGCCGGCCGGCGGGCCTGGGCAAACGCTCGAAATCGAAATGCGGCGCCAAACGAAAGTGACGATTCTGGGTGTAAAAAGCGAGCGCCACAATATCGTTCGATGCGCTTCGCATCGTCGCCGCAGCCGTCGGCGTGACCGGCGCCACAGCGGGCGCCGCACGTCGAGCCAACAGCGACGAGCCGAACCCCGCGGCAAGATCGAGCCCACCGAGCACAAGAAGCACTGCCCCGACGGTACCGAGGACGCGCCGGAGGTTCATCAGGTGCGCTTAATGCCGGCGCTCGCATTGCATTCCGGCGGCTTCGACGCGCCGGAGCACGCTTCTTGGCTTGAACCGCTAGGCGTCCGCGGGCGCGGCGCGAAATCTCAATTGCATGATCGTCGCGCTTTTTCTCGCCGCCGCTCTTGCCGCCGGCGCCGATCCCACCCCCACTCCGGCTCCCGACACGGCGTTTCCCGAGATCGGCCGCGTCCGTTCGCTCGCCCCGCCGTGCGCGGTCATGCGCGACGTCGTCATCCCATCGTATCAAGCTGCGCAAAAAGCGGATAAGAAATTCGGTGATGCCCAGACGAAGCTGCCGAACTACGCGCAAGTCGCCGACGACCCGTTCAACCGTTGGGGCGTCGAGCGCGAGATGCTGCTGTCCCGTGTCGATAGTGCGCTGACGTCGATGATGGAGCAGACCGCGGAAATGAGCCGGCTGCTCGGCGATCCGCGTATCAGCAAATTGGCCGCGGATCCGCAAGTGCAAAACGAACGCACGGCGCTGCAGCAGATGTATCAGGCGCAGATGGCCCGCGTGAGCATCCTGCATGAGTTCGTCGAGCGCGAACGCGTAGCGGTCATGAGCCACGGACTCGATGACTTGAGTATGTTCAGCAGCCCGCAAGTCAGCATGGCCTCGACGCCGACGCCGCAGCCCGGTCAAACCAAAACACCGTGGGGCCAACCGTCGCTCAATGGAATCGCGTTCAACGATGCGCAGCAAATGCGCGATTGGACGGGACAGATGGCCAGCGAAATACGCATAAGCGAAGAACGCGCCGCGAAGACCCTCTACCCGATCGCAACCGGCTGCCACTGAACCGCCGGCCGCTCGACGGCCTGGTGGTCGTCAGCCTCGAACAAGCGATTGCCGCGCCGTACGCGACGCGGCACTTAGCCGATCTTGGTGCGCGCATCATTAAAGTCGAACGCCCCGACGGCGGCGACTTCGCGCGCGCCTACGACGATCGCGTCCGCGGCATGTCGTCGCATTTCGTGTGGGTGAATCGCTCGAAGGAAAGCCTCACACTCGATCTCAAGCATGCCGAAGCCCCGCCGATTCTGTCAGCGCTGCTCTCGCGCGCCGACGTCTTCGTTCAGAATCTCGCGCCGGGCGCCGCCGCGCGACTCGGTTTATCCGCGACTACGCTACGCGCGCAATTCCCGCGTTTGATCGTGTGCAACATCTCGGGCTACGGCAGCGACGGTCCGTACCGCGACCGCAAAGCGTACGATTTGCTCGTGCAATCCGAAGCCGGGTTTCTGTCCGTGACCGGCACGCCCGACACGATGATCAAGGCCGGCATCTCGGTTGCCGACATCGCCGCGGGAATGTACGCGTACTCGGGAATTCTCGCCGCGTTGCTGCAACGCGCGCAAACCGGTGCCGGCAGTCACATCGACGTCTCCATGCTTGAATCGCTCGCGGAGTGGATGGGATTTCCCATGTACTATGCGTACGACGGTGCGCCGCCGCCCGTCCGGGCGGGCGCAAGTCATGCGACGATCTATCCGTATGGTCCGTTCGCCGCCGGTGACGGCGCAACCATCATGGTGGGCCTGCAGAACGAACGCGAGTGGGCGAATTTTTGCCGCGACGTGTTGCGCGACCCGACGCTCGAGCGAGACGAACGCTTTGCGACCAGCGCGCAACGGTCAGCCAACCGCGCGGCGCTTCAAGCAATCATCGAGACGGTTTTTGCTACACTGTCCGTTCCCCAGATCGCACAGAGGCTCGACGCCGCCGGTATCGCCAATGCGCGTGTCAACGATATGCAAGGGCTTTGGGATCATCCGCAGCTTGCATCCCGCAAACGCTGGCAGCCGATTGAAACTCCCGCCGGCACGATTGCCTCGCTGCGTCCGCCGGCCGACAACGACAGCTTCACGCCGCGCATGGATCCAATTCCCGCACTTGGCCAACATACCGACGCCATTCTCGCCGAGTGCGGGAAGACGACGACAGAGATTGCGGCGCTGCGCGCGACGGGCGCGATCTAAGCGATCGCCAGCCCGCTTCACGCTCGTCGGCTTGTGCAATGATGTCAATTGCGCTAGAACGGGTAACAGACGTGCAACTGCTCACCGTCTGGAGTCCCGCATGCGCACGTCATCCCACCCGCTGAAATTTTTCGTCCTATTCTTCGCCCTGGCGATGTTGTTCGTCGCACGTCCGGTCGCCGTGAGCGCTCAAGTGTTCGTCTCCGTCAATTTTGCGCCGCCGGCTATTCCGATGTACGAACAGCCGCCGCTGCAAACGCCGAATGACGTGTGGATGCCCGGTTACTGGGCGTACGGGGGCGGCGGATACTACTGGGTGCCGGGCACGTGGGTTCCCGCGCCGCAGCCGGGATTGTATTGGACGCCGGGCTACTGGGGATGGCAGAACGGCTTATATTCCTGGAACCAGGGCTATTGGGGGCCGCAAGTCGGCTACTACGGCGGCGTGAATTACGGTTACGGTTACTATGGCAACGGCTATGTCGGCGGCGCATGGTACGGTAATCAGTTTCGCTACAATACGGCCATCACGCGCGTCAACACGACCTATATCCGAAATGTCTTCGTCAACCGGCGCGTCGTGGTCAACGGATGGAACCGCGTGAGCTATAACGGCGGTCGCGGCGGTCTTATGGTGCGGCCGACGCAAAACCAAATCGCGATCGCGCACGGTCATCGGATATTTGCGACCAACACGCAATTGCAGCATCAGCGCGTCGCCGCGCAAACCCGCGCGAATTTCTCGTCGATGAACCGCGGTCAACCCGCCGTTCCCGCGGTGACGCATCCGTACAGCGGCACAAACCGGCCGGCCGGCTTCCGACCCGTCGCCGCTGCCGTGCAGCATGCGCAGCCACACTACGCAGCGCCCCAACGTGCGACACCGCAACATTCGGCTCCACAACGTGCGACATCACAACATTCGGCCCCGCAACACCCGGCACCGCAACATGCGGCGAAGCGGCCCGCGAACCCCGACAGCCAAGGGCGTCCGGACGACCAGCGCCAGCCGCACTAGACGACGGCAGCGGACGACGGCTGGGTCCGTCGTCTAGGCTAGGCGGTTCGCGTAGCGCTCTAATGCGTCCCATGCCTTGGTTCCGAATTGCGCCTTCCACCGTTCGTAGTATTTGGCGTCGCTGAGTTTCTTGCGAAAACTTGCGACGTCGACGTCACTATTGATGAGCATACCGCGCCGGCGCAGCTTGTCGGCAACCGATTGCGTAAGCAACACCGTATCTCTGCGTGCTAAGATGGTCGCACGATCCATCTCGCGTTTGATGATTGCTTGGAGATCGCCCGGAATGCGCTTCCACACATCTTGATTGAAGAGCGTCCAATAGCCCGACCAGATGTGATTCGACATCGAAACGAATTTTTGCACTTCGTAGAATCGCTGCTGCTCGATCAGCAACAGCGGGTTTTCTTCTGCATCGACGACGTGCGTTTGTAACGCGGTGTACAGTTCGTTGAGCGCAATCGGCGTCGGCGATGCGCCGAGCGAGTTGAACGTATCGACGCGAATCTGCCCGGGCGAGACGCGAATCTTCAAGCCCGCCAAATCGCTTACATTATGGATCGGCTTCACGGAACTCGTGATCTCGCGAAAACCGTTCTCCCAAATCTTATCGAGTACGACCATGCCTTTGGACGTAATCTCATCGCGAATGACTTGGCCCAGGTCACCGTCCATCGCGCGAAAGACGGCATCGCGATTCGGAAAAGCGTACGCCACGTTTTCGATCGACGCGAGCGGTACGACCGAATTGAGAAATGCGCCGGGGAGTGCGAGCATCTCGGTCGCGCCGGTTCGCAGCTGCTGCAGCATCGCCGGGTCACCGCCGAGCTGGCTCGTCGGAAACGACCGGATCGAAACACGGCCGTTGGACGCCGCCTTGATCCGCGCAAACGCTTCGACCGACCGGACGTTGATCGGATGATCCGTCGGCAGATCGTGGCCGTACTTCAGGTCGAAGTCGGCGGCCCGCGCCGGACTGATGAAGCCGATCGACGCAAACGCGCCGGCCGCGCCGGAAACGAATCCACGGCGAGAAAAAGACATGTGCGATCTCCTCTGGCTGACCGGTACGCCTTTGCCAGAGGAGCATTCTTTGCCCTTCGCCCGCGTCGCGGCGCGCCGGCAGAGGGATGCAGCACAAGCGACCGCAAGACGGGGCCATGATCGAGACGAACGCGCCCAAACATTACCGCTGGCAAGATCTCACGGCCGAGCCGCTCCGGGGCTCGATCACGCGCCGCATGATCACGGGTGACTCGATGATGATCGCCGAGGTTCGCCTTACCAAGGGTGACGTCGTGCCGGTGCATGCGCATCCCAACGAGCAACTGACGTATATCACCGCGGGTGCGCTGCATTTCACCCTTGGAGCGGCGCAAGATCGCGAGGTCACCGTTCACGCGGGCGAGGTCCTCGTGATTCCGGCGAACGTACCGCATTCGGCCCGCGCGCTCGAGGATACGATCGACATCGACATCTTCTCGCCACCGCGCGCCGACTGGCTCGACGGTAGCGACGCGTACCTGCGCAACGACAACTAGCTAGCGGCAACCGCGCTCTCACCGCGCGCCCGTTTTCGTAAGGAGACCGCATGCCCGATCGCAAGAAGTTTCTTGCATTGTGTTCGACTTTGGGACTTGGAGCGACGCTGCTGCCCGGCGCCGTCCTGGCACTAGCGGACCAAAAACATCCGATTACGCGAGAGACGATCGATCAAGCCGCCGCGATCGCGGATGTCACGATTACCGACGACGAAAAAGACGCGATGCTCGATTCGCTCAACGGCTTCACGCAAAGCTACGAGGCGATCTACGCACTGAAGATTCCCAACTCCGTCGCGCCGGCGTTGGTCTTTGACCCCGTTCCCGCGCGCATGAAACTCAAAACGAAGCGGGCGCCGATGGCACTTTCCGCGCCGGACCATCTCACCGGCGCTCAGAAGAACCTCGAGGATCTCGCGTTTGCTTCGGTTCGCGAACTCGGCGAACTCGTTCGCACGAAAAAAGTAACATCGCTCGCGCTCACCCAAATGTATCTTGCCCGGCTCAAGCGTTACGATCCAAAACTGAAGTTCGTCATTACGCTCACCGAAGAGCGGGCACTCGCGCAAGCAAAAGCTGCCGATCGCGAAATTGCCGCGGGCAAATATCGCGGACCGCTGCACGGCTTGCCGTGGGGCGCCAAAGACCTGCTCGCCGTTAAGGGCTATCGCACCACTTGGGGCGCCGGCGGATTCGAAAACCAAACGATCGACGAAGACGCAACCGTCGTGAAACGGCTCGACGCGGCGGGCGCGGTGCTCGTTGCGAAACTGACGCTTGGCGCGCTGGCGCAAGGCGACAAATGGTTCGGCGGCCAGACGCGCAATCCGTGGAACTCGCTGCAAGGCTCGAGCGGATCGTCGGCGGGTCCCGCGTCCGCGACGGCCGCGGGATGCGTTGCCTTCTCGATCGGGTCGGAAACGCTCGGCTCGATCTCATCACCATCGACACGCTGCGGCACAACGGGCTTACGCCCGTCGTTCGGTCTGGTCCCCCGCACGGGCGCGATGGCGTTGTCGTGGAGCATGGATAAACTCGGGCCAATCTGCCGCGCAGTAGAAGATTGCGCCGTTGTGCTCGACGCGATCTACGGCCCCGACGGCAGCGACCGCAGCGTCCAGAACGCCGCGTTCAATTGGAATGCATCGCTCGATTGGCGCAAGCTGCGCGTCGGCTATCTCAAGAAAGACTTCGAGTTGCCGCCACCGGCAACACCGGTCCCCGCGGCGACGGGCGCACCGACGCCGTCACCGGAAGCCGTTGCAAACGCGGCGCTTGCGCGCGCTCGCCGTGAATACGATCACGCCTACGATGTGGCGGCGATCGCGAAATTGCGAGCAATGGGCGTGAATTTGATTCCCGTGGAGTTACCGAACTATCCGTACGGTGCGATGGTAACGATGCTGCTCGCCGAAGGTGCGGCTGCATTCGATGATCTCACGCGCAGCGGCCGCGATAAACTGCTCACGGAACAATCACGCAACGATTGGCCGAACACGTTTCGCACCGCGCGCTTCATTCCGGCAGTTGAATACATTCAAGCCAGTCGCGCACGCATGCTCGCGATCGACGCGATGGCAAAGGTATTCGATACGGTCGACGTCATCGTCGCGCCTACGAATAGCAGCCAATTGACGATCACGAACCTCACCGGACACCCCGCCCTCATTCTGCCGAACGGCATTCGCGGCAACGACGCCGCGAAGCCGCGGATAAGCGCTTCCGGCGAAGCGGACGCCGGCGGCCCCGGAACGCCGCTGAGTCTGACGTTCCTCGGACAACTCTACGGCGAAGCCCCGCTGCTCGCGCTCGCGAAGGCGTATCAGGACGCTACCGGCTTTCAGCTAAAACACCCGCCATTGTAATCGTAAAAAGGGAGTTTCTCCGCCAACACTTATTTCTTTAAGAGGAACGGCGGCACTCTCCTAGGAAATGCGTTTTCATGGGAGTACGTGGAAGACCGTTGATCGCGGGTGTGCTTGGTGCGGCCGCTCTGCTCTGCGCCGGCGGCATGCCCGCCCGAGCCGAATCGACGCTTGGGGCGCTGTCCATTCCGACGGTCGCCGCCGCTCCGCCGCTCGACCCGAAAGTCGAAGTCGCCGCGTGGAGCGGCGCTGCCGCCGCATCGCTGCCTTGGGACGTTCAGCATCAACGCGCCTCAAGCGAAACGGCCACGGCGCGCATTATAACGGACGGCAAGAATATCTTCGTGCGCTTCGATGTACCGCAGCGCGAGGCGCTGCTCGCGCAGCAGCAGGCGAACGACGTCGGCGACGGCACCGACGACGAAGTGTGGATCGATCTATGGCCCAACGGCAACAACGGGTTCTACTACCAGTTCGCCGCAACGTCGAAAGGCACGCATTACCAGTACTCGACCGAGAACACCGCATACGCGCCGACCTGGGAATCGCACGGCAGCGTCTATTCCGGCGGATTCACCGTGACGATGCGGATTCCGATTTCCGTTATGCGCGGCTCGGGCAATAAGACTGCTTGGAAGATGCAGTTCGTGCGCATCGTTCGATCGACGGGCGAGCGACAGATTTGGAGCTACGGACCCGCGCAGACCAACGGCGACGACGTCACGTATGCCGGCCAACTCAACGGCCTCGCGCCGGCCGCCGCGGTCCGCCCGCAGCCGCGCCTTGCGCTCTACGGATTGGGAGCAGCCGGGTCGCCCGAGTCCGGCCTTTCTACATCGCGTGCCA
>Ga0302325_10007342_pt1 | contig 24481 bp, 15 predicted proteins | sample Palsa_T0_2_FD_201948 | JGI IMG/M metagenome (GOLD analysis project Ga0302325, IMG submission 201948) | Peat permafrost microbial communities from Stordalen Mire near Abisko, Sweden - Palsa_T0_2 | ecosystem: Environmental > Terrestrial > Soil > Palsa > Peat permafrost | place: Sweden: Abisko... | reverse complement strand
CGTCGGGTCGATCTCCATGGGCGTCGGCCTCGACCTCGATCTCGTCGTCATCCTGGGTCTGGCCGAGGGGCTGTTCCCCTCTCCCACCCGTGACGACTCCCTGCTCCCCGACCACGAGCGGGAGGCCACCGGCGATGAGCTGCCGCTGCGCGCCCAGAGCGTGGAGCGCCAGCACCGCCAGCTGCTGGCCGCCCTGGCCGGTGCCTCGCGCCATGTCCTGTGCGTGCCCCGGGGCGACCTCCGGCGCAACATCGAACGGGTTCCGTCGCGCTGGGTCCTCCAGATCGCCTCGGCCATCGCCGGTGAGCGCTGGTGGTCCGACGAGCTCCGCGACGCCCACCGGGACTGGCTCGACCATGTCGCCTCCTTCGACGACGGGCTCCGGCGGATGGACTTCCCGGCCAGCGCCCAGGAACACCGGCTGCGGGCTCTCATGGTCGAGGGCTCCACCCGTCTGCCCGCCGCCGCTCTGGCCTCGGTCGGCGACACCACGCTGGACACCGGCGCCGACGTCGTGGCCGGCCGCCGCAGCGACCACTTCACCCGCTTCGACGGGAACCTGGTGGGACTCGACATCCCGTCGCCGGCGGAACGGATCACTTCGGCCACCCGGTTCGAAGGTTGGGCCGGCTGCCCCTTCGCCTATCTCCTGCGCGATGTCCTCAATGTGAGCGAAGTCGAGAACCCCGAGGAGCAAGTCGAGATCTCCCCGCGCGACTGGGGATCGTTGATCCACGAAGCCCTGGAACAGTTCATCGTCGAGGTCCTGGACAGGCCGGAGGCCGACAGGCCGGCCCCGACGGAGCCGTGGTCGGCGGCCGACCGGGAGCGGCTGATGACGATCGGCGCCGAGATCTGCGCCCGCTACGAAGCCCGCGGCCTCACCGGGCGGGCCGTCTTCTGGAAGCGGGACGCCAAGCGCATCCTGGCCGACCTCGACCGTTTCCTGCGGGCCGACTCGGACTACCGCAGGGCCCGCGGCACCAGGCCGGTGGCGGCCGAGTTGTCCTTCGGCATGTCCCGTTCCGAGCTCGGTACCGTCGCCCTCGGTATCCCCGACGGTCGGTCCGTCCACTTCAGAGGCCTGGCCGACCGGGTCGACGTGGCCGATGACGGCACCATCCACGTCGTCGACTACAAGACAGGATCGAGCCGCGACTACGGGAGCCTCTCCGAGGAGAACCCCGATGCCCAGGGACAGAAGCTCCAGCTCACCGTCTACGGCCAGGCCGCCCGCATGCTCCGCGGTGACCTCCACGCCCCCGTGACGGCCGAGTACTGGTTCGTCTCGGTCAAGGGGAAGTTCGAGCGGATCGGCTACTCGGTCACCGACGATGTCCTCGAAAAGGTGGGCCGGACCGTCGGGACCATGGTGGAGGGGATCGAGGCCGGCGTATTCCCCCATTACCCGACAGCGTCGAGCACCACTCCCTTTGTCGTCTGCGCCTACTGCGACCCCGACGCCCTGGGTGTGGCCGATCTCCGTCGGCAGTTCGATGACAAGTCCTTGGACCCGGCCATGGCCGTCTTCGTGCACCTGGCCCAGGCTCTGGAGGACGCCCCTCTCGACGTCGAGGCGGAGCAGCTCCCGAACAGCTGAGGCGGCGCCGTTGAGATGTGGCCTAACCGGTCACCGAAGGAGCGCCGAATCTTGGGAAATCTAGGGTTCTATAGCGACTTCACCTATAAAACTCAGCCACGGGTTCAGCGCTCCCAGTCTGCTGGGACGCGCACCAGGGACCGGTCGATCTCCGCCACGCTGGCCGCCCCGGCCAGCCGCATGGTCCGCTCGATGTCCTGGCGCAGCAGTCCGAGCACCTTGTCGATGCCGGGGCGTCCGGCGGCGGCCAGTCCATAGGCCCAGGCCCGGCCGGCCATGGCCGCCTTGGCTCCGAGCGCCACCGCCTTGACCACGTCGGAGCCACGCCGGATCCCGCCGTCGACGAGGACCTCCACTTGGTCGCCCACGGCGGCCACCACCTCCACCAGAGCGGTGACGGTGGGGGCCACCGAATCGAGTTGCCGGCCGCCGTGGTTGGAGACGATGACGGCGTCGGCCCCGGCGTCGACGGCCCGGCGGGCGTCGTCACCGGTGAGCACCCCCTTGGCCACGATGGGCCCGTCCCACTGCGGGCGCAGCCAACCGAAGTCCTCCCACCGTGCCGGTGCCCCCAACCAGTAGAGAAGAGCTTCCCCGCTCGACATCGTCTTGCCGTCGAGAACGAGGGTGGTGGTGTTCACCAGGTCGACCTGGAAGTGATCCCGGGCGGCGTCGAGGAGCCACCGGGGATGAGGGAGCACCCTCGGGATCATCTTGGTGATCGTCTGCCGGTCCAACCGCAACGGCGGGGTGAGGCCGTGGACGAGATCACGTTCGCGGTTGCCGGGCACGGGGGTGTCGACGGTGACCACCAGAGCCTTGTAGCCGGCTGTCCGGGCCCGCTCCACGAGCTGCTCGGCCCCTGGCCGGCCTCCGAGGAAGTAGAGCTGGAACCACGCCGGCCCGGTGGCCGCCTCGCCCACCTCGGCGATGGTGTGGCCCGACATGGAGCTCAAGGTGACGATCGTCCCCGCCGCGCCGGCGGCGCCGGCGGCGGCCACGTCGCCGGCCGGGTCCATCATCCGGGTGAATCCGACGGGGCTCATGAGCAGAGGCATCGAGACGTCCGTCCCGAGGACCGTGGTCCTCAGATCGGGCGCGGGGGTCCCCACGCTGGCCGCCACCCGGGGCCGGAACTCCACCTGTTCGTAGGCGCCGATGTTGGCCCGGGATGTCGTCTCGGCCCCGGCGGCGCCCTCGAGGTAGTCCCACACCGGACCCGGCACCCGTCGTCGGGCTAGACGTCGGGCGTCGGCCACCGTCCCGATGCGTTGGGCCGCCCGTTTCTCACCTACCCCCACGGTCGGGGGAGCCTACCGGTGACTGCTCAGTACTCGCTGTGGGCCCGCGGCGCAGTCCGTGACTGTCCTATCGGGGTCGGCACCAGGGCGTGCCGTCCAGGCCAACAGGGCCCGCTCTCTTTCGCAGAGGTCCGTGTAGCGCTCGCCGTCATAGGTGGTCATCACGCCCATCGAGCGAGACAGGGTGAGATCGTCGAGCTGACGCCGGACAAAGCCCAGGTCGTAGTCTCCGTGTTGAACCATATTCACAGTGTGGGGGAAAACGCCGGCGCTGCGATAGTGCCGAAAGACTCTTCTGTCCCGACGCCGGCATGCCAAGATCCCGGACATGCTGGCCAACCGGGTGACCGCCCTCCTCGGCGTGGAGATCCCCATCGTCCAGGCCCCCATGGGCTGGATCGCCCGTTCGGCGCTGGCCTCGGCCGTCTCGGACGCCGGGGCCATGGGCATCATCGAGACCTCGTCGGGCGAGCTCGACGCCATCAGGGTCGAGATCGCCAGGATGAAGGACCTCACCGACAAGCCCTTCGGGGTGAATATCGCCCAGGCCTTCGTGGCCGATCCCACCGCCATCGTCGACTTCGTCATCTCCCAGGGGGTCCGCTTCGTCACCACCTCGGCCGGGAGCCCCACCAAGTACACGTCCCAGCTGAAAGACGGCGGCCTCACCGTCTTCCATGTCGTCCCCACCCTCCGGGCCGCCGACAAAGCGGTGACAGCCGGGGTGGACGGCCTCATCGTGGAAGGCGGCGAAGGGGGCGGCTTCAAGAACCCGCGCCCGGTATCGACCATGGTGCTTTTGCCCGCCGTCACCCAGGCCTTCGACGTGCCGGTGATCGCCGCCGGGGGCTTTCTTGACGGAGCCACCATGGCCGCCGCCTTCGCTCTCGGCGCCGAGGGCGTCCAGTTGGGGACGGCCATGGTGTCCTCCATCGAGTCACCGGTCCACGACGGCTGGAAGCGGGCCATCCTCGAGGCGTCCGAGACCGACACCGTGTTCCTGAACAGCCATGCCTCGCCGGGACTGCGGGCCCTGCGCACCCCCTACAGCGAACGCCTCGAGGCCGACCACACCAACAACGCCATGGCTTCGTTCGGCTCGGTCCCCGACGTCTACTTCGGGGGCGACCTCGACGCCGGGATAGCACTGGGCGGTCAGGTGGCGGGGCGGATCGTGGCCAGCCGGCCGGTGGCCGACATCATCCGGGACTGCGCCGAGGGCTGCGAAGAGATCCTGAAGTCCCTGGCCGACAGGTACGTCGACCGCTGATCCGGCGCGCCCGGGACCGTTCCCGGCCAGGCGCACCGGACTGTCACACCCGCACGCTACGGTCCATAGGGCACGTCCAGTCCCCGAGGAGAGCCGAAGCGGTGCTCACGCCCGCCGAACAGAAGATCCTGGCGAGGTTCGTGGGGTCGACGACCTTCAGCCGGGGTCGCGCCTACGCCCACCAGGGGGCGGTGCGCAGCGTCCACTGGGAAAGCGACCGGCTGCGCGTCTCGGGCGAGGTCCAGGGCAGTGAGCGGTCCCCCTACCGGGTGTCGGTCATCCTGAGGCGGTCGGCGGCACGCCGGCTGGTCGGGATCGACGCCGTCTGCTCCTGTCCGGTGGAGTACGACTGCAAGCACGCCGTGGCTCTCCTTCTGGCCGACGGCGCCGGGCCCTCACCGAGGGCGAGGCCCCGGTCCGGCACCGACCGGACGCCGGCGCCCCGCCGGGTCCCGAAGGCGCCCGGCTGGGAGACACCTCTGCTGACCCTGATGACGGGCTCCGGTCCGGGACCGGCCGACACCGAGCCGAGCGAGATCGGGCTGCAGTTCGAATTGGTCACGACTCCGTCGAAGACACGGGCGCCCTCGAACCCGCCCTCCCCGGGGATCAGGGTCCGGCCGGTGATGCGCAGTCACAACGGCAGCTGGGTGAGGGCCGGCATCTCCTGGTCGAGACTGGAGTTCCTCTCCTACCGGCGTTCGCTCCCGGGACGCCGCGTCGAACATCTGACCGTTCTCACCGAGCTCCTGGCCCTGAGCCGGCTGTCGGCCGGACAGACCTACTACAGCTCGTCCGACGAGGCCTTCTGGCTCGAGAAGATCTCGAGCCGCCGCCTCTGGGACCTGCTGGCCGAGGCCCGGGACCTCGAGCTGCCGATGCTCCAGGCCGGTCGCCAGGCGCAGCTCCTCGACCTCCGGGCCGACCCCGCCACCGTCACCCTCGAGGCCATCCGGGTCGATGCCGGCCTCGAGCTCCGGCCCCGGGTGGGGACGGGCGACGAGGACGTCCCCCTCGGATCGTCACTGCTGATCGGCCGGCCGGCCCACGGGATCGCCTGGTGGGACGGCCCGGCCGAGCCGATAGCGGGCGAGGTCCGTCTGGCCCTGGCCCCGCTGGCCACGCCCGTGGACGAGAGCCTCCGTCGCTTCCTGGCCTCGACGCCTTTCGGCGTCCCGGCGCGCGACGAGGAACGGTTCCTGCGCGACTTCTACCCGAGACTGCGCCGTCACATCCACGTGCGCTCGAGCGACGGCTCCGTCGACCTCCCCGAGCTGCCCCCGCCCAGCATCACGCTCTCGGTCCAGCACTACGAAGGCCACCGGGTGGAGCTCCTGTGGACCAGGGAGGGCCCCGGTCTCGGGGAACGGGAGGGGCTGTGGGACGCCTCGAAGGGCGCCGGTGACCGGGTGGCCGAGAACGCCATCGTCGACCGGGTGATGGCGGTGGTGGGATCGGTGCCCGAGCTCCTCGAGACCACGCTCTTCGGGGAGCGCCTGGCCCAGGAGGTTTTCCTCGAGGGTATGGCCGCCGTGCACTTCGTCTCCGAGCTCCTGCCCGTCCTGGCCGCCGTCGAGGGCGTGGAGATCGAACAGGACGGCACCGTCCTGGAATACCGCGAGGTTCTCGAGCCACCGGTGGTGAGCCTCGGCGGTGCCCCCTCGCAGGACCGGGACTGGTTCGATTTGGCCGTCACCATCACCATCGACGGCGAGGACGTCCCCTTCAGCGACCTCTTCGTGGCCCTGGCCGCGGAGCAGTCGCACCTGATCCTCCCCTCGGGGACGTACTTCTCCCTCGACGCCGACGAACTGCGGCAACTGGCCGAGCTCATCCCCGAGGCCCGGGCGCTCGGTGACAGCAGGGGCGACAGCATCCGCCTCAGCCGGTTCCAGGCCAGCCTGTGGGAGGACCTCCAGCGCCTCGGGGTGGTGACGGCCCAGGCCCGCGCCTGGGAGGGCTCGGTGCGCGCCCTCATCGAGGCGAGCACCCGGATCGAGCACCCCGTGCCCGACGGGCTCCACGCCACCCTCCGCCCCTACCAGCTCACCGGTTTCAACTGGCTGGCCTACCTCTACGAGCACCGGCTCGGCGGCGTCCTGGCCGACGACATGGGGCTGGGCAAGACCATCCAGGCCCTGGCCCTCATCTGTCACACCAGAGAGCTCAGTCACGCCGGAGAAGGCGGCGACACCGGGTCCCCGTTCCTGGTGGTGGCGCCCACGAGCGTGGTCGGCAACTGGGCGGCCGAGACCCGGCGGTTCGCCCCCGGACTCGACGTCGTCACCATCACCGAGACCGAAGGCCGGAGGGGGCTGTCCCTGAAGAAGATCGCCGCCGACGTCGATGTCGTCATCACCTCCTACGCCCTCTTCCGGCTCGAGTACGACGACTACGCCGCTGTTCCCTGGGCCGGGCTCTTCCTCGACGAGGCCCAGTTCGCCAAGAACCGGACCTCGCACGCGTACCAGAAGGCCAAGATGCTGCCGGTGCCGTTCAAGGTGGCCATGACGGGGACGCCCATCGAGAACAACCTGATGGAGCTCTGGTCGTTGCTGTCCATCACGGCCCCCGGTCTCTTCACCAGTCCCGACCGCTTCACCATCCACTACCGCAATCCCATCGAGAAGGACGGCGACAGCGAGCGTCTCAGCCAGCTCCGCCGCCGGGTCCGTCCGCTGATCCTGCGCCGGACCAAGGAGCAGGTCGTCCGCGACCTGCCCGAGAAGCAGGAACAGGTCCTCGAGCTCGATCTCAACCCCAAGCACCGCAAGCTCTACCAGACGTATCTCCAACGGGAGCGTCAGAAGGTCCTCGGGCTCCTCGGGGACGTGCAGAAGAACCGGTTCGAGATCTTCCGGTCCCTCACCCTTCTCCGACAGGCCAGCCTCGACATGGCGCTCGTCGACGGCGCCCACGCCAACGTCCCCTCCACCAAGCTCGACGCCCTCATGGACATCCTCGAGGACATCGTGGCCGACGGGCACCGCGTGCTCGTCTTCAGCCAGTTCACCCGCTTCCTCACCCTGGCCCGCCAGCGGATCCGTCGGGAAGGGATCGACCACTGCTATCTCGACGGCCGGACCCGCAAGCGCGACGACGTCATCTCGGACTTCCGGACGGGCACCGCCCCCGTGTTCCTCATCAGCCTGAAGGCGGGCGGCTTCGGCCTCAATCTGACCGAGGCCGACTACTGCATCATCCTCGACCCCTGGTGGAACCCGGCCGTCGAGGCCCAGGCCGTGGACCGCACCCACCGCATCGGCCAGACCAAGAAGGTCATGGTCTACCGGCTGGTGGCCAAGGACACCCTGGAGGAGAAGGTGATGGCCCTGAAGGCGAGGAAGGCCGCCCTCTTCACCAACGTCATGGACTCCGGTGATTTCGAGACCGGGGCCATGACGGCGGCCGACATCGAGGAGCTTCTCTCCTGACGCCCAGGGCCTAACCCGTGGCGGGGGCACTCCGGTAACGGCGGCGGAAGAGCCCGTAGGCCACGGGCCCGGCCACGAGCGGCAACCAGTAGGAGGCCACCCGGTAGGCCAGGGTGGCGAGCAGGGCGTCGCCCACATGGACGCCGGCCAGCACGAGCAGAGCACTCAGGGTGGCCTCGATGATGCCGAGGCCCCCGGGGGTGATGGGCACGAGCCCGATGACGCCGGCGACGGCGTAGGCCAGGAGCACCAGCGACGGTCGGGGATGGCTGCCGGTGGCCCGCAGGGCCCCGAGCAGACACAGGTAGTCGAAGGCCAGCCGCCCGGCCAGGAGGGCCACGGCCTCGCGCCACCGCCGGCCGAGCACCGACCGGATGGTGTCGCGCTCTTTGATGAGTCGCCGGTCCAGATCGTGGACGGGCGGGCGACGGCGGGCCAGCGCGTTGCGGACGCGCTCGCCGTGGCGGCCGAGCCAGGCCAGGGGCCGGTCGGTGGCGAGCACCAGGACGCCGAAGCCGGCGAAGAGGACGAAGCCGGCGATCCCGATGAAGGCGGCCTCCACCAGACCGTTGCGCACCGGGGCGCCGAAGAGGATGGCGGGGAGGGCGAACAGCGGCAGGGCCAGCAGTCCCCCCACGCCGAGCAGCGAGAAGGCGGTGAGGCCGCCCACGGCCGTGTCGGTGGGGATCCCCGAGGTGGCGAGCATCCGGTACTGCACCGCCGCGCCTGCGGCGTCACCGGCGGGGAGGATGTTGGTGATGGCGTTGCCGGCCAACTGGGCCGTGATGACGGCGAACCAGCCCCGGGTGCGCAGGGCCATCTTCTGGAGAGCGAAGTCGCAGCCGAAGTGGGCCGCCTCGGCGGCCAGGGCGGCCCCGAACCACACCCAGTTGAGCGTGGACAGCCGCGGCAAAGAGGCGAACACGCCGGTGACCCGGGGCAGCACCAGGTAGATGGCCAGCCCGGCCACGGCCACCACGGCCACCCGCTTGACCACCGACCGCCAGGCCAGGGCGGTGGAGGCACGGGGGTCGGGGGCATCAGCGTCGGGGGCACCGGCGTCGGGGGCACCGGCGTCAGGGGCACCGCCCGGGGGACCGGGGTCGTCGCCTACGGGCACGTCGTCCACGCTGCGATTGTGGACCGTAGGCTCGGGCTGTGCCGGACGACGACGCCGACCGGGTGTTCGGCTTCCGCCACCGTCCCTTCAGCCCGCTGCGCTACGTGCGGGGTGCGGCCCGGGCCGGCGCCACCACGGCCCGCTCCCGGCTCACCTTCACCCTGGGCGGGCCGACCCGGACCCACATCGTGGTCGTCCTCGCCGGTGTCCTCGCCCTGAGCAGCGCCGACATCGCCACCGTGGGCGCCTCGGCCATCGAGCTGCGCCGGGGTCTCCACATCGACAACCTCGACATCGGGCTCCTGGTGGCCGTGAGCTCGCTGGTGGGGGCGGTGGCGTCGCTGCCCTTCGGGGTGCTGGCCGACAGGTTCCACCGGACGAGCACCCTGTCACTGGCCATCGTCCTGTGGGGCACGGCCATGCTGTGGAGCGCCACCGCCGGCTCCTTCGGCAAACTCCTGCTGGCCCGCCTGGCCCTCGGGGTGGTGACGGCCGCCGGCGGGCCCATGGTGGCGTCCCTGGTGGGGGACTACTTCCCCGGGCGCGAACGGGGCCGGATCTACTCCTTCATCCTCACCGGCGAGCTCATCGGTGCCGGGGTGGGCTTCGCCGTCACCGGCGACATCGCGGCGCTCTCGTGGCGGGCCGCCTTCCTCATCCTGGCCGTCCCCGCCTTCCTCCTCGCCTACTTCGTCTTCCGGTTGCCCGAGCCTGTGCGGGGCGGCCAGGGGGCGCTTCTGCCCGAGCCCGGCTACCGGATCACCACCCCCGAGGAGGTCGAGCCCGAGTCGGCGGCGGGCGGGGTGACCGACGCCCAGCGCCTGGCCCTGGACCGCCACATCGCCCCCGACCCGCGCTTGGTGGCCGAAGGGTCGGCCGGGCCCATGGGGTTCAGGGACGCGGCCCGCTACGTGCTCCACGTCCGCACCAACGTGGCCCTCATCATCTCGGGGGCCTTGGGCTACTACTTCCTGGCCGGGGTCCAGACCTTCGGCGTCGAGTTCGTCCACGCCCAGTACCACGTGGACCAGGTGTTCGCCAACCTCCTCATGCTGGTGGTGGGGGGCGGAGCGGCGGCCGGCGTCCTCGTGGCCGGGCCGCTCTCGGACCGGCTGCTCGGCAACGGGCACCTGAAGGGCAGGATCCAGGTGCCGGCCATCGCCGCCGTGGCCACGGTGGGATTCTTCATCCCCGCCCTCGTCACCCACAGCGCCCTGTCGGCCCTGCCCTACATCGTCCTGGCCGGCGCCGCCCTGTCGTCGCAGAACCCCCCCATCGACGCGGCCCGCCTCGACATCGTCCCCGCCACCCTGTGGGGCCGGGCCGAGGGCATCCGCACCTTCGTCCGCACCGGCGCCCAGGCTCTCGCCCCCCTGCTCTTCGGCGCCGTCTCCGACCTGTTGAGCGGCAACCACCCCTACTCGGGGCTGCGGTGGACCTTCGTGATCATGCTCATCCCCCTGAGCGCCAGCGCCTTCTTCCTCTTCCGGGGTATGCGCACCTACCCCCGGGACGTGGCCACGGCCGGAGTTGTGTCCGGAATCATCGACCGAGCGCCGACGCCACCATGGCGCCGACCTGGCCGATCTCGAGCAGGAAGCCGTCGTGGCCGTAGACCGAGTCGATGACGACGAGGTCGGGCGCCCCGGGGAGCAGGGCGGCGAGATCGCGCTGGAGCTCGAGCGGATAGAGGCGGTCGGTGGTGATCCCGGCCACCGTCACTTCGGCGCGCACGCGGGCCAGCGCCTCGGCCAGCGACCCCCGGCCCCGGGCCACGTCGTGGCTGTTCATGGCCTCGCTGAGCACGATGTAGGTGTTGGGGTCGAAACGCTGGGCCAGCTTGTCCCCGTGGTGCTCCAGGTAGGACTCGACGGCGTAGCGCCCACCTTTCAAGGGATCCTCTGACTCCTGGGCGGCCCGACCGAACCGGCTCTGGAACTCGGCTCCGGTCCGGTAGGTGAACTGGCCGATGCCCCGGGCCACGGCCAGGCCGTCGAGGGGCCGGGTCCCGGTGCCGTAGTAGTCGCCCCCGGCGAAGCGGGGATCGGAGCGGATGGCCCTCACCTGCAGGGAGGACAGGGCGATCTGGTCGGCCGTGGCCGCCGCCCCGGCGGCCAGCACCACGGCCCGCTCCACCCGGTCGGGGTGACCGACGCACCACTCGAGAGCCCGCATCCCGCCCATGGACCCGCCCACCACCGCCGCCCAGCGTTCGATGCCGAGGGCGTCGGCCAGGCGCAGCTCCACCGCCACCTGGTCGCGCACGGTCACCAGGGGAAAGCGGGCGCCGTAGGGCGTGCCGGCGGGATCGGCCGACGACGGTCCCGTCGTCCCCTGGCAGCCCCCGAGCACATTGGGGCAGACGACGAAGAAGCGGTCGCTGTCGATGGGGGCGCCCGGTCCGATCAGCCCGTCCCACCAGCCGGCGGTGAGGTGTCCGGGCCCGGCCGGGCCCACGGCGTGGGAATGCCCGGTGAGGGCGTGGAGGACGAGGACGGCGTTGGTGCGGCCGGCGTCGGGACGGCCCCAGGTCTCGTAGGCCACGGTGACCTCGGGGAGCGACCCGCCCCCCTCGAGAGCCACGGCCCCGGTCCCGTCCCCGCCGAGGACGGCGAAGAGCCGATTCCCGGGATCGTCACCGGGGGACCACACCCCGGGGTAACCCCGGCTCGTCACGCCCCTTTGGCGGCCCGGAAGCCGGCCTCGAGGTCGGCCAGGATGTCGGCGATCGACTCGGTCCCCACCGAGAGGCGGACGAGGTCGGGCGACACCCCGGTCGTCGTCTGCTCCGCCTCGGTCAGCTGCGAGTGGGTGGTGGAGGCCGGGTGGATGGCCAGGCTGCGGACGTCGCCCACGTTGGCCAGGTGGCTGAAGAGCTCGAGGCCCTCGATGAAACGCCGGCCGGCGTCGGCCCCGCCGGCGATCCCGAAGGCGAGGATGGCGCCCGCCCCCTTGGGCAGGTACCGCTTCTGTCGCTCGTGCCACGGGCTCGACTCGAGCCCGGGGTAGGTCACCCACCCGACTTCGTCGCGCTCTTCCAGCCACTTGGCCACGGTGGTGGCGTTCTCCACGTGGCGCTCCATGCGCAGGCTCAGGGTCTCGAGGCCCTGGAGGAAGAGGAACGAGTTGAGCGGGGCGATGGCCGGCCCCGTGTCGCGCAGGTACTGCAGACGCGCCTTCAGGACGAACCGGGCCGGGAAGAGGGCCTCGGGGAGCTGTCCGAACACCAGCCCGTGGTAACTGGGGTCGGGCTCGGTGAAGCTCGGGAAACGGCCGCTGCCCTCGTAGTCGAAGTTCCCCCCGTCCACGATGACTCCGCCGATGGAGGTCCCGTGGCCCCCGATGAACTTGGTGGCCGAGTGGACGACGATGTCGGCCCCGTGGAGGAGGGGCTGGCACAGATACGGCGTGGCCAGCGTGTTGTCGACCAGGAGGGGGATCTTGTGCTCGTGGGCCAGCGTCGAGACGCCTTCGAAGTCGAGCACGTCGCCCTTGGGGTTGCCGAGCGTCTCGGCGAAGAAGACCTTGGTGTTCGGTCGGATGGCGGCCCGCCAGGCGTCGAGGTCGTCGGGATCGTCGACGAAGGTCACCTCGATCCCGAGCTTGGGCAGCGTGTAGTGCAGGAGGTTGTAGGTCCCGCCGTAGAGCGAGGCCGAGGACACCACGTGGCCGCCGTTCTCGGCCAGGTTGAGAAAGGCGATGGTCTCGGCCGCCTGGCCGCTGGCTGTGGCCAGGGCGGCCACTCCCCCCTCGAGCGAGGCGATCCGCTCCTCGAAGACGGCCTGGGTGGGATTCATGATCCGGGTGTAGATGTTCCCGAGCTCGGCCAGGCCGAAGAGGGCGGCGGCGTGGGCCGTGTCCCGGAAGGTGTAACTGGTGGTCTGGTAGATGGGAACGGCCCGGGCCCCGGTGGTGGGGTCGGGGGCGGCCCCGGCGTGGATCTGCCTGGTCTCGAAGCCCCACTCGGGCATGCGTCGCCTCCCTGTATCGGTCCCTCCCGAGAAGGTTTCCCCGGTACCGGGACTGCCTTTGAACGCCATCCTTGCAATCCCGACCTATCTAGTCAACTTCTCACGACTCACACCATTGTCTGTCACCAAACGAGCACTTGTCGTGAGCACTGGCCGCCAGTCGTGGGATCATGGATCGTGGACCATTCCCCGACACGTCCCCGGTGAGCAGACTCCGGGTCCTTGTCACCGGGGCATCGGGGTACGTCGGGGGTCGGCTGGTGCCGGTCCTCCTGGCCCACCCTGTCGACGTCCGCTGCCTGGCCCGGACACCGGCCAAGCTGACGGCGGCGGCCTGGCGGCACTCGGTCGAGGTCGCTCCCGGCGACGTGGGGGGCGAACTGGCCGGCGCCATGGCGGGTGTCGACGTCGCCGTCTATCTCGTCCATTCGATCGGACAGGGAGAAGACTGGGCGCTGCGGGAGCAGAGCGACGCCGGGAACTTCGCCCGGGCGGCGGCCACCGCCGGTGTCCGCCGTATCGTCTATCTCGGCGGCCTGGGACGCGACGGGGACCGTCTCAGCCGACACCTGCAGAGTCGTCACGACGTCGGCCGGGTTCTGGCCTCGACCGGGGTCGAGGTGGTCGAGCTGCGGGCCGGTGTCATCATCGGCTCCGGTTCGGCCAGTTTCGAGATGCTCCGCTACCTCGTCGAAGTCCTGCCCGTCATGGTGACCCCCCGATGGGTCGAGACCCGGTGCCAGCCCATCGCCATCACCGACGTCGTCGACCTTCTGGTCGAAGTCGTCGTCGCCACCGGGATCATCGGTGGTGTTTACGAGGCCGGCGGCCCCGACGTCGTGACATACGCCGAGATGATGGCGCTCTACGCCGAGATCGCCGGACTGGCGCCGCGACGGCTCATCCGTGTGCCGCTGCTCACCCCGGGGCTCTCGTCGCACTGGGTGGGCCTGGTCACGCCCGTCCCCGTTCCTCTGGCCCGCGAGCTCGTCGAGTCCCTCGTCAACGAAGTCGTCGTCGGGGACCGCTCGGCGGCGGCGGCCTTCTCGACCACATCGATGAGCCTCCGGGAGTCGATGGGCCGGGCCCTGGCCGCCGCCGAGGAAGGGAACGTCCCGACATCGTTCTCCGACGCCGACCTGGCCGTGTTCCGGTCCACCGCCACCGACCCCCACTGGTCGGGAGGCACCGTCCTGAAAGACGTCCGAACGGGGATCACCTCGGCGCCACCCGACGTCGTCTTCAGGTATCTCGAGCAGATCGGGGGCGGCAAAGGCTGGTACGCCGGGGAACGCCTGTGGCGTGTGCGCGGCGTGCTCGACCAGGTGCTGGGCGGACCGGGACTGCGCCGGGGACGTCGACCGATGCTGGCGGTAGGTGACGCGCTCGATTTCTGGCGGGTCGAGGATCTGATTCCCGGCCGGCGTCTGCGTCTGCGCGCCGAGATGCGCCTACCCGGCGACGCGTGGCTCACGTGGGACCTCGAACGACTGCGGTCGGGGACCGAGATCACCCAGACGGCGCTGTTCCGACCACGCGGGCTGCTCGGTCGCCTCTACTGGCTCGTCATCGCCCCCTTCCATCGGTTCGTGTTTCCCGGCCTGCTCGCCGGGCTCCTCGCTGAATCCGACGCCGATGGGCACGGGCGGGGGGTAACCCCAGTACGAGACGCCGGTTAACGACATTCCCTTGGTGGAGAGGCTTGCGTACGGTGGACTCCATGATCGCCGCCCGCCACCTGGCCAAGCACTACGGCGCCACGGTGGCCGTGGACGACCTGAGCTTCGACGTCACCCCCGGTGTGGTGACCGGCTTCCTCGGGCCCAACGGCTCGGGGAAGTCGACGACCATGCGGATGATCATGGGGCTCGACACCCCCACGTCGGGGTCGGCTCTCGTGAACGGCGTGCCCTACCGCCGGCTGCGGTGGCCGCTGCGCGAGGTGGGGGCACTGCTCGACGCCAAGGCCTTCCACCCCGGCCGCAGCGCCCGCAACCACCTCCTCTTCCTGGCCCAGACGAACGGCATCGCCGCCGGCCGCGTCGACGAGGTCCTCGACATCGTGGGTCTCACGGCCGTGGCCCACGACCGGGCCGGCCGGTACTCGCTCGGGATGGGACAGCGTCTCGGGATCGCCGCCGCCCTGCTCGGCGACCCCCCCGTCCTCCTCTTCGACGAGCCCGTCAACGGCCTCGACCCCGAAGGCATCCGCTGGATCCGCCACCTGCTGCGCGACCTGGCGGCCGAGGGGCGGACGGTGTTCGTCTCCAGCCACCTCATCAACGAGATGGCCCTCACGGCCGAGAGGCTGGTGGTCATCGGCCGCGGCACCGTCATCGCCGAGACGAGCGTCTCGGAGTTCACCGCCCGCAGCACCACGAAGGCCGTGCGCGTGGTCACACCGACGTCGAGGACCTTCGTCTCCGCTCTCATCGGGGCCGGGGCCGAGGTGACGGTGGAGGACGACGGCGCCATCGTGGTGAGGGGGATGAGCTCGGCCGAGGTGGGTGAGCTGGCCACCGACCGGTCGCTCACCGTCCACGAACTCGTCCCCCTGCGGGCTTCGCTGGAGGACGCCTTCATGGAGCTCACCAGGGACTCGGTCGAGTACCGGACGCGGGAGGCGTCGTGACCGCCGTCACCTTGGGAGAGATACCGGCCGGCCGCTACGGCTTCGGCCACGTCGTCCGGGCCGAGCTGACCAAGATCAGGACGCTGCGGTCGACGTTCTGGACGCTGCTCGTCACCGCCGTGGGGACCCTGGCCGTCACCGTCCTGTCCACCCAGAGCGCCGGTGGGCACAATCACGCCTGGTATCAGGGTTTCGACCCCACCAACCAGGCGCTGGCCGGCTTGGCCCTCGGGGCCTTGGCCATCGGCGTCTTCGGGGTCCTGTCGGTCACCGGCGAATACGCCACCGGGACCATCCGGTCCTCGCTCAGCGCCGTACCGCGCCGTCCGGCTCTTGTCATGGGAAAGGTGCTCGTGGTGGGGGCCATCGCCCTGGCCGTGGGCGAGGTCCTCATCTTCGCCGCCTTCTGGATCGGCCAGGCCGTCCTGGCCCACGGCGGGGCGCCGTCGGCCCACCTCGGCCAGCCCGGGGTGCTGCGCGCCGTGGTGCTGTCGGGGGCCTTCCTGGCCCTGCTCGGTCTCCTCGGACTGGGACTGGGCGTGATCATCCGCCACACGGCGGGGGCCATCGCCGCCTATGTCGGGATCACCTTCCTGCTCCCCCTCCTCCTCCAGCGAGTCTCGGGCACTCCGAGCCGGTACACGCCGGTGGGGATCCTGGCCAACTCGGTGTCGGCCGTGGTCCGCCAGCCCCAACAGGTGTCGGCCCCCGTCGGCTTCCTCCTGATGGTGCTTTATTGCGCCGTCCTCCTGGGACTGGGGACGGCCCTGATCGTCCGCCGTGACGCGTGATGGCCGCCGACGTCGACACCAACGGCCTCCGGGTCCAGTTCCGGCTGGGAGGCAGTGACAGGGTCATCGTCGTCTCGGCCGCCCGCATGGACCAGATCCACATGACGGCCCGGAGGGTCTGGAGCGAACCGTTTTCGCGACGGACGTGGTCCGAACTCCTCTTCTTCGTCCTCAGTGCCATGCTCGGGGTCGTCGGCCTGGTCTTCATCGTCGTCACCATGGGGGCCGGCACCGTCCTGGCCGTGACCTTCGTGGGTCTCTTCATCATCGCCGCATCGCTGCGGGGGGCGAGAGGATTCGGGGGCTTCCACCGTCGCCTGGCCCGGAGCCTGCTGGACGAGCACATCGAGGAACCGGAGCCCTTCGTGGCCCGGCCCGGCATGTTCGGATGGCTCCAGTCGGCTCTGCGCGACCCCGTCGGATGGCGGGCCATGGCCTATGCCGTGCTCAAGGCCCCCGTGGCCGTCTTCGGCGTCTGGTTCGCCCTGAGCGTCTGGGTCGACGCCTTCTTCTGCCTCACCTGGCCGGTGTGGGGGGCGGGGTCCAGTCAACCGGCCGAGTTCGGCGCCCCCCTGAACCTGTTCCGACCGGGATACCTCAATGTGGGGACGAGCGGGTTCTTCCACGGACTGTTCATCTTCCTCACCGGCGTGATCCTCGTCTTCGTCGCACCCTGGACCATGCGGGCCGCCGTCTACATCGACCGTCGGCTCATGCGCGTCCTGCTCGGCCCCGACGCCATGACGGCGCGCGTGAAATCGCTCGAGCACGCCCGGGCCCAGACCATCGACACCTCGGCGGCCACCCTGCGCCGGATCGAGCGTGACCTCCACGACGGCACCCAGGCCCAGCTGGTGGCCGTGGCCATGCGCCTCGGTCAGGCCAAGGAGAAACTGGCGGCCCCGGCCGACACCCTCGACCTCGACCAGGTGCGCCGCCTGGTGGACGACGCCCACCGGGGAGCCAAGGAGGCCATCGTGGAACTGCGCGACCTGGCCCGCGGCATCCATCCCCCCGCCCTCGACATCGGCCTCGAGGGTGCGTTGTCCACCCTGGCGGCGCGCTCCACCGTCCCCACCGAGGTGACGGTGGCCGTCACCGACCGGCCCACCCCCGCCATCGAGGCCATCGCCTACTTCTGCGTGGCCGAGCTCATGGCCAACATCGTCCAGCACGCCCACGCGGCGCGGGCCAGCATCAGCTGCGCCCAGCAGGGCCAGTGGCTACGCCTCGTCGTCCGCGACGACGGACAGGGGGGAGCGCAGCCCGCCCTCGTCGGTTCGTCCTCCAGCGGCCTCACCGGTCTCACCGACCGGGTCCGGGCCGTCGACGGGGCCCTCCACATCACGAGCCCGGCCGGCGGCCCCACCGTGGTCACCGTCGACCTGCCGCTGCGCGCCTAAATGTCCGACTCGATCCGCGTCGCCATCGCCGAGGACTCCGGGGTCCTGCGCGACGGACTCGTCCAGCTGCTGGCTGACCGTGGTTTCGAGATCACCGCGGCGGTGAGCGAGGCCGAGGGGCTGCGGGCGGCGATCGACCGGGACTGTCCCGACGTGGCCGTGATCGACATCCGCATGCCGCCGACGTTCACCGACGAAGGGCTCCGGGCCGCCATCGACCTGCGCCGGCAGCACCCGGGGCTCGGGATCCTGCTCTTCTCCCAGTACGTCGAGACCCGCTACGCCGCCGACCTGCTGGCCGACGACGCCGCCGGTATCGGCTATCTCCTGAAGGACCGGGTGGCCGACACGAGCGATTTCGTCGAGGCCCTCGTCCGGGTGGCCTCGGGCGGCACCGCCCTCGACCCCGAAGTGGTCACCCAGCTCTTCGGCGCCTCCCGTCGCACCGACTCCCTCTCGGGGTTGAGCGTCCGGGAGCGCGAGGTGCTCGCGCTCATGGCCGAGGGCCGCTCCAACGCCGCCATCGCCACCGGGCTCGTCATCTCCGAGGGGGCGGTGGAGAAGCACGTGGCCAACATCTTCGCCAAGCTCGACCTGCCGGTCTCGCAGTCCGACCACCGCCGGGTCCTGGCCGTCCTGCGCTTCCTCGACTCCTGACGCGAAGGGAGACCGGCCCCCCTGGGAACCGGCCTCGCTTCAGCGGTCACCGCACCAGCCTCGGCGTACCCGGGAATCCTCGGCGTGGCGACCAGGACGATAGAAGAGTGGCACCCGGGGTGCAAGTGGTCTCTGGGCCGCCCGGGGCACGAGAGCAGGGCGGCATCCCCGCCCGGCCCCGAGGCCGGCGCCACACCCGACACGTACCATCCCTGGCGTGGAAGGGAGCCGTCCCCCGAGGCACGGGGAAACCCCAGCTCCGGACCAGGCCGCCCGGAACCGGATCAAAGACGATCTCGACACCACCCTGTTCGTCGAGGCCGGGGCCGGGTCGGGCAAGACGAGCGCACTGGTCGACCGGGTGCTTTCCCTGGTGACGACGGGCCGGGCCGAACTGCGCTCGGTGGCCGCCATCACCTTCACCGAGAAGGCCGGGGCCGAGCTGCGCGACCGGATCCGGCGGGAGCTCGAGAGGAGGGCAGAAGCCGATCCCGACGGGGAGACGGGCACCCGGTGCCGGGCCGCCCTCGACCAGCTCGACGGGGCCGCCATCGGGACTCTCCACGCCTTCGCCCAGCGGCTGCTGTCCGAGCATCCCGTGCAGGCCGGGCTGCCGCCCCGGGTCGAGGTCCTCGACGAGGTCAGCTCCAAGGTGGCCTTCGACCGGCGCTGGTCGATGTTTCGGGACCAGCTCTTGGCTGATCCGGCGCTGGAACGCACCATCCTGCTCCTGCTGGCCACCGGCGTCCGGGCCGAAGCGCTGCGGGCCCTGGCCGAAGCCTTCGACGACAACTGGGACCTGGTGGAGGAGCGCGTCCCCGTGTCGGCGCCCGAGCCCCCGTCGGTCCACGAGCTCTTCGGCCGCGTCCGGGCCGCCGTCGACGAGGTCTGCGCCGAGCCCTGCCGGGACCCGGGGGACAAGCTCCGGATACGACTGGACGAGATCGCCGCCAAGATGGCCGGGCTGGCCGCCGTGGACGACGAGTACGACCTCCTCGAGGCCATCGGCCCCCTGGCCACCGAGAAGCTCCCCGGCTTCAACGTCGGCAACATCGGGAAGAAGACATCGTTCGACGACGTGAAGGACCTGCAGGTCCGGGTGCGGGAAGCGGGCGAGGCCCTGGCCGCCGTGGGCGCCGAAGTGGCCAACGCCTGTGCCGAACGGCTGGGCAGCGCCGTCCGTCGGTTCACCCTGGAGGCGGCGGTCGACCGCCAGCACGCCGGTCAGTTGGAATTCCACGATCTCCTCGTCCTGGCCCGGGCTCTCCTGCGCCATCCCCGCCACGGCCCCGCCGTCCGGGCCGCCCTCCACGAGCGCTACCGGCATCTCCTGCTCGACGAGTTCCAGGACACCGACCCCATCCAGATCGAGCTGGCCGTCCGCATCGCCGCGGCCCGTCCCGGGGCCGCCGAGGCCGGGAGCGCCCCGTGGGACGAGATGGAGCTGTCTCGGGGCCACCTCTTCGTCGTCGGCGATCCCAAACAGTCCATCTACCGCTTCCGCCGGGCCGACATCACCACCTTCCTGGCCGCCGCCGATCGCTTCGGGTCCGAAGCCGGGGGGGTGGTCGAGCTCACGGCCAACTTCCGGACCGTCCGACCGGTCATCGAATGGGTCAACACCACCTTCTCCACTCTCATGGGCGAGCCCGACACCATCGACCTGCCCGTGCCCTCCCAGCCCCGCTACGTGGCCCTCGAGCCGACCCGACCGGCACCCCCCGCCGGGGCGGCGGTGTCGGTCCTCGGGCGCCACGAGCATCCCCGCGAGGCCAGGGCCGACGACCTGCGGGCCGCCGAAGCCGACGAGGTGGCGGCCACCGTGGCCCGCGTCCTCCACGAGGGCTGGGCCGTCGACGACGGCGGGGGGGGCTGGCGAGCGGCCCGCCTCGGTGACATCACCGTCCTCGTCCCGAGCCGCACGTCGCTGCCCTTCTTGGAGGACGCCTTCGACGCCGCCGGCATCCCCTTCCGGGCCGAGTCGAGCTCGCTCGTCTACGCCAGCCGGGCCGTCCGCGACCTCCTCATGGTCCTGCGGGCCGTCAACGACCCCACCGACCACCTCAAGGTCACCGCCGCCCTGCGCACCCCACTTCTCGGTTGTGGCGACGACGACCTCTTCCGCTTCAAGGCCGAGCGCCGGGGCCGGTGGAACTATCTGGCCGACCAGCCCGAGACCGTACCCGAGGACGATCCCGTCCTCGGGGGCCTCACCTATCTCAGGTCGCTCTACGACCAGAGGCACTGGCTCGCCCCCTCGGAGCTGCTCGACCGGATCGCCCGGGACCGCCGGGCCATGGAGCTCGGCTTCGCCGAGGGTCGGCCCCGTGACGTCTGGCGCCGTCTGCGCTTCGTCATCGACCAGGCCCGGGCCTGGAGCGAGGCCACCGGGGGCAACCTGCGCCAGTACCTGCGCTGGGTCGGTCTCCAGACGGCCGAGGGGGCGCGGGTGGCCGAAGCCATCCTGCCCGAGAGCGACGACGACGCGGTGCGCATCATGACCATCCACAGCGCCAAGGGCCTCGAGTTCCCCGTCACCATCGTGTCGGGCATGTCCACGGTCCCGGCCGGCCGCCCCGCCCCCGCCCAGGTCGTCTTCCCGGCCACCGGAGCCGGGGTGGGCTACCGGTTCGGCAACAAGGTGACCACCTTCGAATACGCCGAATGGGCCCCCATCGACGAGCAGATGAGCTTCCACGAACGGATCCGGCTGCTCTACGTGGCCTGCACCCGGGCCCGCGACCATCTCGTCGTCTCCCTGCACCGCAAGGCCCATCCCCGTCCCCCGGCGCCGGGCCGGCGCACCAACGCCGAGCTGTTGGTCGACGGCATGGGCGCCCTGGTCGACGAACTGCCCGACGGTGCCGAGGACGTGGCGGCCCTCCCCCTGGTCGTGGTGGCCCCGCCCCCACCCCCGCCCCCGTTCGCCGAGTGGGAGGCCGAGCGCACCGCCGCCGTCGTGCGCGCTTCTCGGCCCACGGCGGTGGCCGCCACCGCTCTCACCGACGAGGGGACGCCCGACAGCGGGGCCGAGCCCGATCCCGGTCTCGAGAAGCGACCCCGCGATCTCGATCTCCCCCCCTGGCTGAAGGGTCGCTACGGGACGTCGGTGGGACGGGCCGTCCACGGCGTGCTCCAGACCGTCGACTTGCGGACCGGCGCCGGCCTCGACGAGGCCCTGGCCGCCCAGTGCGAGGCCGAAGCGGTCCCCGACCGCCTCGACGACGTCCGCCGGCTGGTGCTCGCCGCCCTGGGCTCGCCCTCGGTGAAGGAGGCGGCCGCCTGTCCCCACTGGCGGGAGGTCTACGCCTGTACGCCTCTCGACGGCCGCCTCCTCGAGGGCTACATCGATCTTCTCTACCGGGGCCCCGACGGCCTGGTCGTCGTCGACCACAAGACGGCGGCCACCTCGGATCCCGACGAGCTCGACCGGCGGGTCGAGGGCTACCGGATCCAGGGGGCCTCCTATGCCCTCACCGTGGCCGCCACCACGGCCGAGCCCGTGGTGCGGGTGACCTTCCTCTTCCTCACGCCCGACGGCGCCGTCGAGCGTCACCTGGCCGACCTGGACGAGGCGGTGACCGAGGTCCGTCGCCTCGTGCTGAGCGGGCAGGAGACCGTCGCCCCGTAGTCGGTCCACTTGAGAGGCCGAAACCCACATCCGCCACAATGATGGACGTTGGTCAAGCGTTGCCACCGTCGAGGGAGGCGGTTGGTGCGTAGCCCTCACTCTGTCTGCTCCAGGCAAAACGCTCAATCCCCCCCAAGGAGCAGATGGTGGCCATCAGCCACGTTCAGGTACCGCTGGCCAAAGATCTGGTGTGGAGACCACAACGGCCTCTCGGCCTCCACAAGGAGACTCCGGTCTTCAACCTCCCGGTCGCACCGACCGACGTCGAGAAGCACAACTACGTCCACCGCCATCTGCCGCTGATCGTCGGGAGCACGGTGTTGAGCATGGCGGGGGTGGCCGTGAGCATGACCCACTTCGGGCTCATCGACCCCGGCGTCTGGGTATTCCTGGCTTTCCTGGCCTTCACCGTCGTCTATTTCCTCATCTCCCTGAGGGTCAACGCCTTCTCCCGCAGCTTCGATCTCGCCGCTCACCACCAGCTCGTCCGCCATTGGCAGGTCAGCACCTACCCCACCATCGACGTGCTGCTGCCCACCTGCGGCGAAGACCTCCGGGTGCTGCGCCAGGCGTGGACGCACATACGGGCCATGTCCTACGCGGGCGAGGTCAACGTGTACGTGCTCGACGACAGCGCCGTCTCGTCGGCCTAGTTGTCGAGGCGGGCCGGGTTCGGCAAGGGCCTGGCCGTCCTCCATGACGGACGGGGCATGGTCATCGAACACCTGGCCCGGGAGTTCGGATTCGGCTACCTGGCCCGTCCCAATCCGGGCTGGTTCAAGAAGGCCGGCAACCTCCGCTACGGCTACGAGCGCACATCGGGCGAATTCGTCGTGATCTTCGATGCCGACTTCTGCCCCCGGGCCGACTTCCTGCAGGAACTGATGCCCTACTTCGGCGAGCCCACGGTGGGCATCGTCCAGTCGCCCCAGCACTTCAACGTGCACAAGGGTCAGAACTGGCTGGAGCGGGGAGCAGGTTCCGTCCAGGAATTCTTCTACCGGGTGGTCCAGACGTCACGACAGAGTCGCAACGGTGCCATCTGTGTCGGCACCAACGCCATCTACCGTCGGGCGGCCCTCGACAGCAATGGTGGCACCACCCTGATCGAGCACTCCGAGGACGTCCACACCGGCTTCGATCTCCGTCGCAACGGGTGGGACGTGCGCTACGTGCCTCTCAACCTGGCCACCGGGCTGTGCCCCTCGGAGCTGTCGGCCTTCTTCCGTCAGCAGTACCGCTGGTGCATGGGCTCCATGAGCCTCCTCCTGTCTCGGAAGTTCTGGGACACCAGACTCCCGCTGCGCACCCGGCTGTGCTACCTGAGCGGCTTCTTCTACTACCTGCAGACCGCCCTGTTCACCTTCGTGGCCCCGGCCATTCCGCTGGTCATGCTCTATGCCTTCCCCGGACGGGTACGTCTGGCCAACTACGTGGTCCTGATCCCCGCTCTCGTCTTCACCCTCGTGGTGTTCCCGCTGTGGCACCGCTGCCGCTACGGGCCCGAAGTCTGGTCGGTGAAGCTGGTCTACGGGTGGGCGCACGCCTTCGCCCTGTTGGACACCCTGCGCGGCCGGGGCATGGCCTGGGAGCCGACCGGCAACATCGGCGGTGACAGCAATCGCCGCTTCCGGCTCTTCAAGGTGGGTATGGCCGTGTGGTGCGGCGGCGCCGGGCTGGCCTGGATCATCGGTGCCGCCTTCCGGCTGGGATCCATGGACGACGTCAACTTCGTCCCCATCCTCCTGCTGGGCCTGTTCTACTGCCTGGCCGTCGGGCGGGTGCTCTTCGTGCCGACCACGGAGTAACGGGGGTTGGCGCCGGGAAGCGAGTCGGTACGGACCGGGCTCCTGAGCCCGTCCGGGGCACCGGTCTTCGGACTGTCGCCCGACGGTCCCGACGCGGCGACGACCGTTGCTTCCCTCGTCGACCGGTCCGTCGACGTCGTCAACATCTTCAAGAGCTGGATGACGGCCTTTCCCGCCGACGAGCTCACAGCGATCACCGACGGTGGGTCATTGCCGGCGATCACCTGGGAGCCGTGGAACCCGGGCCGGGGTTCTGTCCAACCGGCCTTCTCCCTCACCCGCATCGTGGCCGGGGCGTTCGACGACTACCTGCGGACCTGGGCCAGACGGGTGGCGGACTGGCCCGGCACGCTGGCGTTGCGCTTCGCCCACGAGATGAACGGCGGCTGGTACCCGTGGGGCGTCACCACCAACGGCAACAACCCGGCTGATTACGTCGCTGCCTACCGCCACGTCCACGACCTGTTCCGCCGGGCCGGCGCCACCAACGTCCTGTGGATCTGGTGTCCGAATGTCGTGCTGCCCCGCTCCGAGCCTCTGGAGGCCATGTATCCCGGCGATCAGCACGTCGATCTCATCGGCCTCGACGGCTACAACGGCGGCACCGACGTGCCCGGCCGGGGTGGCTGGCTCTCACCGGAACAGATCTTCCAGCCGACGCTGGCGGCGCTGGCCGGCATCGCCCCCGCCACCCGTGTCCTTCTCAACGAGACGGCCAGCACCGAGCAGGGCGGCAGCAAGGGCCACTGGATCGACCAACTGGTCGGATACGTGCAACGGGAGTCCCGGCTGGCCGGTTTCGTCTGGTTCAACGTCCACAAGGACACCGACTGGCGGATTCAGAGCTCGGCTGAATCGATCGC
>Ga0302325_10007340_pt1 | contig 24485 bp, 18 predicted proteins | sample Palsa_T0_2_FD_201948 | JGI IMG/M metagenome (GOLD analysis project Ga0302325, IMG submission 201948) | Peat permafrost microbial communities from Stordalen Mire near Abisko, Sweden - Palsa_T0_2 | ecosystem: Environmental > Terrestrial > Soil > Palsa > Peat permafrost | place: Sweden: Abisko... | reverse complement strand
CTGATTTGCAGCAGGGGGCGCGGCCGGAGTGCTGTCTTGCGGGTCAGGAGCGTCCGGGAGGCTGAGCGCCGCCGACTCGCGGGACGAGCCAAGCGTCTCCCGGACTTGTTGCGCGGGCCGGGTCTGCGCCAGCAGGAATACGGGGAACAAGAGGGCCACTGATGCGGCCGCAGCTACGATGAGCCTGACGGTGGGAATTTGCTTCACTTACCGAGTTTACCCTACGCACGCACTGGCCAAGTCCGCGGACAGTCGATACCGAGTGGCAGGTCGGTTTGGGCCGGCATAGAATCTCGCGGCGGCGGGCGGGCGCCCTGGTTCTTCAGGCGCGAGGCCGCCTGCACATGCCGGAGCCATGCCTGCATCTGATAGTCTGAGCCACAGGAGCCATGTCCTTACCCTCACCAGAGGTTTATATCAAGAAGCAGATCGTGGCCGTGCAGGAGTACTCGATTCTGTCCGCCACCGCGATCTCGGGCATCTTCACGCCGCCGCGCTACTGGGCGGACATCTTCACGCAGATGGACTCGATCGGCGTGGGTTCGATGCCCATCATTATTCTCACCGGGTTCTTCACGGGATGCGTGCTGGCGTTGCAGTCGGTGACCGCGCTGAAGGAGTTTGGCGCGGTCTCGATGACCGGCTCGCTGGTCGCGCTCTCCATGGTGAAGGAACTCGGCCCCGTGCTGACCGGGCTGATGATCTCCGGCCGCAATGCGGCTGGCATGGCCTCTGAGCTCGGCTCGATGAAGGTCACCGAGCAGCTCGACGCGATGCGCGCGCTGGGGACAGATCCCATCCGCAAGCTGGTCACTCCGCGGCTGATCGCGACCGTCTTCATGCTCTTCTTTCTCACCATCATCGCCGATGCGTTCGGCATCGCCGGCGGTGCGCTGGTTTCCGTCTACCTGCTAGGCCTCAATGCCAGTTCCTACCTGCACACTTCCTACCGCAGCCTCGTCTACGGCGACGTCGTTCAGGGTCTCACTAAACCTCTCTTCTCCGGCTTCATCATCGCAACCGTCGGCTGCTACTTCGGCATGAAGACCACCGGAGGGACGCAGGGCGTGGGCCGTGCCACTACGCAGGCGGTCGTGGTCTCTTCGGTGCTCATTATCGTCGTCGACCTGCTGGTCACCCGCGCGATGATCGGCATCTTCGGCAGTTGAGCGAACTTATGCCCGAAGCCACCCTCAGCCCCGGCGCCCAAACCGTCGACCCGCCGGACGACAAGACTCCGGTCGTCGAGTTCAACGATGTCTCCATCACCTTCGACGTCAAGCCCGTGCTCCAGAACATCTCGTTCTCGGTCGACCGCGGCCAGACCCTGATCCTGCTCGGTCCAGCCGGCACCGGGAAATCCGTTCTGCTTAAGCTGGCCAACGGCCTGCTCGGGCCCGACTCCGGATCGATCCGCATATTCGGCCAGGAGATTACCACCATGCCGGAGCGCGATCTCTACAAGCTTCGCGCGCGCATCGGCATGGTCTTCCAAGAGTCTGCTCTCTTCGACTCGCTGAACGTTGAGGATAACGTCGCCTATCGCCTCCACGAAGAAGGCGTCCCCGAAGCCGAGGCGCGCGCGCGAGTGGTCGAGGCGCTCAAGTTTGTTGAACTCGAGCAGACCATCGACAAGTACCCATCCGAGCTCTCGGGAGGCATGCGCCGGCGCGTCTCCATCGCTCGCGCCATTATCACCGGCCCCGACCTCATTCTTTACGACTCGCCCACCGGCGGCCTTGACCCCATCACCTCCACCACTATCATGGAACTCGTCATGAAGCAGCGCGATGTCTCGCACACCACGTCGCTGCTGGTCACGCATCGCCTGCAGGATGCCTTCATCCTCGCGACCCATCGCTTCGATGCTGCCGCCGGCATGGTGGAACTGCCCAAGGACGGCCCCAATCACGGGATCGACGAGAGCACAAAATTCCTCATTTTGAACGAGGGGAGCATCGTCTTCCATGGCAGTACGGAAGAGCTGGTCCACTCTACCGATCCCTGGATCCAGCGGTTTCTCGAATAAGTCCGCCTCGGCAACCAGGCTGATCCGGATTTTCCCCCTACCGCTTCCCCTTCTCCCACTCCTCGTAGGAGATGCGTGGAACGGTGACGAATGCGTCGCGCGTCTTCACATAGTTTCCCAAGCCGTTCATCCGCCCGATGGCATGAAGCTCGTCGGCCTTGATGTAAGGGCCTGAGCTCCCGTGCGCGGGCGTAATAAACCGGTCCTCCACATACATCGCGACCACGCGGCCGAGGACGATTCGGGACCGGCCGATCTCCATGGTTGTGAATTCCCGGCATTCGAGCGCGGCGTGGGCCTGGGCGATGCGCGGAACGTTGACGACTGCCGACGGCGCTGTGGTCAGGCCGGCCATCTCCAACTCGTTGATGCCGGCGGGGAAGTCGGTTGCGCAGATGTTCATCTTGTCGAGCAGGTCTTCCGTAACCACGTTGATGACATACTCGCCGATGCGCCGGATGTTCCTCGCAGTATCCTTCGGCACGGCGCCGCGTCCCGCACGGTTGGTCACGCCCATGCCAACAATCGGCGGATCAGTGCAAAGGTAGTTGTACGAGCTGAACGGCGCGGCATTCAGCGTGCCCTCTTCATCCATGCTGGTGACCCAGGCGATCGGCCGCGGCGCGACCAGGCCGATCAGCAGGTTGTAAATCTGGTGCGCCGGCGTTGTCTCCATCTCGAACTTCATCGATATCTCCTCGGGCAGCTGCTGTCTGGGTTGGTGCAGGGGCTTGCCGCCAAGCCTACCGCAATGCCTGGGTAGCAGGTCAATCCACCGGGCGAGGCCATTGTCATCCGTGGCTGCCGGCCAGTTGAAAGTGAGAAGATAGAGGGATGATCGCGGAACGTCCGGCGGAGACCATGTTGGCGGCGGTGCTCTATGGCAGCGAGGACCTGCGTATGGAACAGATCCCGGTTCCGCGTCCCGGCTTCGGGGAGCTTCTGGTGCGGGTCGGCGCGGCCCTGACCTGCGGCACCGACCTCAAAGTCTATCGCCGCGGATACCACGCCATGATGCTGAAGCCGCCGCTGGTCTTCGGCCACGAGCTCGCCGGCGTCGTCGTGGAGGCGGGCAACGGGGTGACGAAGTTCGCCATCGGCGACCGCGTCCTCCCGATGAACTCTGCGCCCTGCGATGCGTGTTTCTTTTGCCGCCACGGACAGCAGAATCTTTGCGAGAATCTACTCTTCAACAACGGAGCCTACGCGGAATACATGCGGATCCCTGCGCGCATCGCGGAGAAGAACACATTCCTCGTACCCGAAGATATCCCGCTTGAACATGCCGCGCTCGCCGAGCCGCTGGCCTGCGTGGTACACGGATTTAGGGAGACAGGCGCGCGAGCGGGCGACACCATGGTCGTCATCGGAGCCGGGCCGATCGGGTTGATGTTCATGCATGTTGCAGAGCTCAGCGGCGTACACGTGATTGCGGTCGTCAAACGCGACGACCAGGTGGGCGCCGCACGCCGGTTCGGCGCATCCGAGGTCGTGCAGATTGCCAGCGGCGTGGACCCAGTGGCAGCGGTGCGGAGGTTGACCGGCGATGGCCGAGGAGCGGATGTCGCGATCGAGGCTGTAGCCCAGCCGGCGACCTGGGAGTCGGCAGTCGCGATGGTGCGCAAGGGCGGGGTGGTAAACTTCTTCGGCGGGCCGCCGAGGGGGACCGTCGTGGGGCTCGACACCAACCGCCTGCATTATGGCGACATCACGCTGAAGGCGAGCTTCCATCACACCCCCGGCGCATGCGCGGCGGCCTTCGCGCTCCTATCCGGCGGAACATTCAAATGTGCCGAGTTCATCACAAGGTCGGCCGGACTCGAAGAGGTTCCAGCGGTCTTTGCTCGCATGATGACGCGCAGCGCAGATAACGCCGCCGACATCAAGACAGCCGTCTTTCCCAACGGTTACCGGCCCGACCGGGGCGCGCGATGAGCGGACACCTGGAGATTGTAACCGGCGAGATTGTGACGACAGACCCGCTGTCCGGCGCGCCCCCGGCGTATCTGACGCCGGAGGACCGGCCCACGCTTGAAGAGGCGCGAGCCTGGTGCCGCGACCTGGCAAGCTCGCACTACGAGAACTTCCACGTCGCCACGTTCTTTCTGCCCAAACGCGTACGCCCGCACTTCGAGAGCGTCTACGCCTTCTGCCGTGTGTCCGACGACCTTGGAGACGAAGTTGCCGATACATCGACAGCGCTCCGCCTGCTCCGGGCCTGGGGTTTGATGTTGGACGAGTGTTACGATGCGCCGGAGCAGTCGCGCCATCCCGTCTTCATCGCGCTCCGCGAGACCATAGTCGCCTGCGATCTGCCGCGCACGCTCTTTCACGATCTGCTGCGCGCATTCTGCCAGGACCAGATCAAGACCCACTACGAGACCTGGGATGAGGCTGTCGAATATTCGCGCTACTCGGCCAATCCTGTCGGCCGCCTCGTGCTGATGGTCTGCGGATATCGCGACGAGCAGCGCGCGCTCCTCTCCGACAAAATCTGCACTGGCCTGCAGCTCGCTAACTTCTGGCAGGATGCGGTGCGCGATTCGGAGATTCCGCGACGATACATTCCTGCCGAGTATATGCTGCGCTTCGGCGTGGCCGAAGGCCAGATCGAAGGCCGCGTCTTCACTCCGGAGTTCGCCGCGATGATGCGTGCGCTGGTCGATCGCACGCGAGACATGCTGTATGTGGGCGCCCCGCTCAGTGCAATGGTTGACCAGGAGCTGCGGGTCACGCTGGACCTGTTTCGCAAGGGCGGCGAGGCGATCCTCGATGGCATCGCAGCGCAAAAGTACGACGTGCTGCGCGGCCGCCCGGTCGTCACGAGGCGGAAGAAGCTGATGCTGCTGCTTGGCGCGCTGCTTGGCAAAATTAGGACTGGGCGTGCGGCTGGAGTCCGACCGGCGTGAGCGATGTCGGCAACGTAAATGCGCGCACTGCCCAAGCCTACCTGTTCTGTCGCGATGTAGCCCGCCGCGAAGCCCAGAATTTCTACTGGGCGTTTCGCGTGCTCCCCCGCCACAAAAGCGATGCCATGTGCGCCGTCTACGCCTTCATGCGGCGAGCGGACGATATCGCCGATGACGAATCGAAGACCATCGAAACTCGCCGCGCGGAGATGACCTCGTGGTTGCGGGAATGGCGCGCTTCGAGGTCCTCATCGAACGATGCGGGAATCCACGATCCCGTATTTATTGCGCTCTCCGATACGCAGCGATCCTTTTCGATTCCCGACGAACTGCTGGAGGAGCTGGTTGCCGGCACCACGATGGACCTCGAACCCCGCGCGATTGGCGCCGACGGAGTGCAGACCTACGCAACCTTCGACGACCTTTACCGGTATTGTTACCTCGTCGCCTCGGTGGTTGGCCTGGTCAGCATCAAGATCTTTGGCTACACCGACCTGCGCGCGGAGAAGCTGGCCGAAGAGACCGGCGTTGCCTTCCAGTTGACCAACATCTTGCGCGACGTCAAGGAAGACGTCGAACGTGGCCGCGTCTATCTCCCCATGGATCTGCTGGATGAATTTGGCGAGACGGTGGAAGAGCTTCGCGAGCTTGCCGCCGGTCGAGCGATGAACGAACGGGAGCGCGGAATGCTGGCGACGCTGGCCATCCGCGCGGAGAAATACTACCTGGCAGCGCACAGGTTGATGCCGCTTCTGGATCGCGACAGCAGAGCGGCGATGTGGGTCCTGGTCACGATCTATCACCGGCTGCTGGGCCGCATCGCCGCGCGAAAAATGGATGTCTTCGGCGAGCGAGTGAGTCTGTCGAGGGCGGAGAAGCTTGGCGTTCTGGCGCGTGGTGCGGCATTGGCGGCGCGGAACCGGGTGATGAGGTGAGCGCGGCGGGTCGCAGCGTTGTGGTGGTCGGAGCGGGCGTGGCCGGGCTTGCCGCAGCGACAGCGCTCGCCAGGGATGGCGCGCAGGTTACGGTGCTGGAGCGTCGTCCCTACGTCGGCGGGCGGGCATATTCGTACCCGCACCCTGCGCTCGACGAGGTGGTCGACTCGCAGCATGTGCTGGTCGGTTGTTGCGCAAACCTGATTGACTTTTGCGACGCGGCGGGGCTTGCCGGAAAGATTCGATGGTACGATCGCCAAACCTACCTGGAGCCCGCGACGGCGACCCGTGAGGTCCGGGCGAGTTCGATCGAGCTAAGCACGCTGCCCGCCCCGCTGCATTACGCTGGCAGCTTCATGAGAGCCTCGATGCTCGAGGTAGCGGATAAGCTGGCCATCGCTCGCGGCCTGGCCGGCTTCGCTCGCGGAAGTTCCGGGCGAGACGATGAGAGCGTCGACCAGTGGTATCGGCGGACCCGCCAGACCGAACGCGCTCGACGCCATCTCTGGGAGCCGCTGGTCCTGGCCACGCTTAACGACAGCGCGGAGAACTGCTCGATGAGGTATGCGGGCAAAGTCTTCTATGAGCTTTTTCTGAGGAACGACACGGGCGGCAGGCTCGGCATTCCCACGGTGCCGTTGAGTGAGTTCTATGCCGCTGGAGCCGATTCGGTGCGCGCCCACGGCGGCCGCGTGGAGCTGCGGTCGAGCGTGGAGCTGTTGACGCAGCAGGCCGACGGTCGCTGGACTCTGCGTTGCGACGGGCAGGACTGGCATGCCGACGATGTTATTCTCGCGCTTCCATTCGAGCAGGCGCAGCGACTCATCTCCGGAATGTCTTTGCGCGCTTCGGGTGCCGAAGACTTGAGGCGCGAGCTACTGGCGAAGATGGACCACTTCACCCATTCGCCGCTGCTCTCCATCCTCCTCTGGTACGACCGTCAGATCACCGAGCTCGACCACGCCTGGCTGCTCGACTCAACCATCCAATGGTTCTTCCACAAATCGCGCATTCGCGATTATCCGCCGGAGCGCGGGAGTTATGTCGAGCTGGTCATCGCCGCATCGAAGGCGGAGCTCCCGATGACCCGGGAGCAGATTCTTGCGTCGGCGCTCGCCGAGCTGGAGCGCTTTTTCCCCGAGACCGCCCGCGCCCGCCTGCTCAAGAGCGGCATCTTGAAGGAAGCTCGCGCAACCTTCTCCGTTGCGCCCGGCCTGGACGCATTTCGACCTCAGCAGCGTACCGCCTGGCCAGGGCTGCACCTGGCCGGTGACTGGACAGCTACGGACTGGCCGTCGACGATGGAGGGCGCAGCCCGAAGCGGACGCCTGGCAGCAGGTGAGGTGGTCGGCGATCGCAACCGGTTTATGGCGTCTGAGCTTCCGCCGACTGGACTCATGCGCTGGATGAGCCGGGATCGGTAGCAGAGAACGGTACAGCGGTACGGCGCGCGGGAAGCGGCGGCCTCGCAAAGCTTCCGCCTCTGAGACAAGTCAGGGCTTTGGATGGGAGCAGAGTCAAAACCATATCTCCATCCAAGTTTGATCAGTTCCATGCGCCTTGATCGTCGTTAAGCCTCTTTCAGTGCGTCATGCTGTACATCACATAGTTCAGCCCTACGCGAAAGGCCATCGACGCAAACTGCTCCGGATACTCCGGATCGTCCGCCCACTCCCAGGCATCGCCGAGGTGCATATTGTGACAGATGGCCACCATGACGCGCCCTTTGTCGTCGCGGATCCCACGCCACTTCGCCACATAGCCATCCTTCTCATAGGTGCGCCCCGAGCGAATATACTGCTCCCCCGGCACCTGGAACCGGTCGTCCATGTCGTATAGCACGTGAAAGATCTCGTCCTTGTCGGTCAGGTCGTCCACGGGGTACTTGTTCGCGTCGGGAAAGACCTGGCGCATCCCGTTCATGAAGTTCTCCCAGTCCTCGGTCCCGTGGAAGTCGTCCACCATCAGGAATCCACCCTTCAGCAGATACTCGCGCAGACGTTTCGCCTCGTCATCGGAAAACGACCACGTATGCACCATCACGGCATACACAAACGGATAATTGTAGATGTCGTCGGAGTCGAGATTCACCACCTGCTCGGTCGAGCGTCCCTGGATCCGCGTCAGCCGGTTCACCGCGATCAGAAACTGCCGATCCGCCTTGGGATAGTCCCGCGACCAGGTCCCCCCTCCGCGCCCGTATCCGAACCCTCCGAAGCCTCCATATCCGTCGCTGCCCAGGCTCGACGTATAGCTGAGGCGCGACCAGGAAAACTCGGCCTTCTCATTGCCACCCTGCCCACTTGGCTCGCCCCAGTTTGCCACCCGCTGAAACGCGAACAATCCCGACGCCAACCCCAGCACCAGCATGGTCACCATCGCGGACTGAATCAGGAGCTTCATCTGCTGAACCCTCCCTAAGCCGGAGCATACCAGAATTCCACTTGTCTACCCCGGAAGGTTGCCGCCCGGCTGGCTCGCTCTCTGTCGGCCGTCCCGAACCGGTGCGCGGCTTATGCCGGCAGGAACTTCTGGAAATTGAGATTCCTGGCCATGGAGGCCCCGGCAATATAGACGAAGCCACTGCCGAGTAGTTGCAGAGGCGCTGTCGGACCCCATGCATACGCTCTCTCTTAAGCCCATACCTCAAACCGAACCCGATCGGAAAAGCCGCCGCGTGGAGAGAGATGGTTCCAGGCGGATGCTACCCTTTCCCAAGGGAGACCCCAAGTGAAGCGCCGCGACCTGCTCAAACTCGCCCCCTTGTCGCTCGCCGGACAGGCTCTGGCCAGACAAGCGCTCGCCGGCCAGATGGTGATGCTCCCCGGCGCGCCGCCCGACCCCGATGAGAAGCAATCCACTACCCCGCCCCCCGCTGGGTCCGCCGACATCACCTTGCGCATCGCCCCAGTCACCGTCGAACTGGCGCAGGACCGCATCCTCTCGACTATCGGATACAACGGAACGTCCCCCGGCCCTATCCTGCGTATGAAGGAAGGCAAGCCAATCTCGGTCGATGTCTTCAACGAGACCGATACGCCCGAACTGGTGCACTGGCACGGCTTCCTCATCCCGTCGGAGGTAGACGGCGTCGAAGAAGAAGGCACGCCCTTCGTCCCGGCGCACGGCCGCCGCCGCTATCAGTTCACGCCGTTGCCCTCGGGCTCGCGCTGGTACCACTCCCATGCGATGTCCATGGCCGACCTGCACAAAGGGACCTATACCGGCCAGTTCGGCTTCGTCTACATTGAACCGGCCAACGACCCCGGCAGCTACGACCAGGAGTTCTTTCTTGCCGTCCGCGACTGGGAGCCCTTCTTCACCAACCAGATGGTCGATATGGACGCCGACGAAGATCCCAACGCACCGCAGCCCGAGCGTCCCGCCGTGCTTAACACCGCACCCAACGGCCTCGAGGTCAACTCCACCACCTATTCCATCAACGACCACGCCCTGGGCGCCGGCGAACCCATCCGCGTTAAACTTGGCCAGCGGGTGCTCTTCCACTTCCTCAACGCCAGCGCCATCGAGAACCGTCGCATCGCGCTCGGCGGCCACAAGTTCCAGGTGATCGCTCTCGACGGCAACCCCGTCCCCAACCCCGCGCTGGTGGAGACGCTCTCACTCGGCGCCGGAGAGCGCATCTGCGCCATCGTCGAGATGAACAACCCGGGCAACTGGATCCTGGGCGCTCCCGAGGACTTGATCCGCAACGCCGGCCTCGGTGTCCTGATCGAGTACGCCAACCAGCACCGCCAGCCGCAGTGGATCAAACCCGCATCGCTCGCCTGGGACTACACACTCTTCGGCAAGCCCGCAAGTTCCGCTTCCGCCCCCGCCCAGTCCACCGCTCAGAATATCGACATGATCTTCGAGAAAATCCCTGGCGGCGCCGGCAAGTTCAACACCTTCACCGTCAACGGCAAGCCCTACCCCCATGCCGGCGAGTTCGTCCTGCACCAGGGCCAGCGCTACCGCCTCACCTTCCGCAACCGCACCGACGACGGCCACCCCCTGCACCTCCACCGGCACCAGTTGGAACTCGTCGACTTCAACGGCAAGCCAGTCTCCGGCGTCATCAAAGACACCGTTGTCGTGCCCTTTTACGGCCGCGCCGCGGTCGAATTCACCGCCAACCAGCCCGGCCTGACGCTCTTCCACTGCCATATCCAGGCGCACATGGACTACGGCTTCAAAGCCCTTTTTCGCTACGCCTGAAACACACCGCCGCCGGGTGCCCAATGCTCAACGAGGGACCCAGGTGCGCTGATTTGAGCATGGGGTTTTACGACACCACCGCAACTGCGAAAACGCTCTACCTCCGCAAGGTGAGCATCAGCTTCGCCGCAAGGTCCGAGGCCGCGACGCGGTATGTCCCCGCCTCGATCGCCTCGCGCAGTGCCGCCACCATCTCGAACCGCACATCGCTCCCCATAGACGCCTGGGAGATCAGCATGCCGACAAGGCGCACCTTCGCCTCGTCGCCCGCAAGCGCCTCCAACCCTCCCTCGTCCTCGGCCTCCGCCATATCGAGGCCGCTCATCCCGAGGAAGGTCATGCCTCTCATCGCGGCCAAATGGGACGCGTCAGACGCGTCAAACGCTGCTTGCTGGTCCCATACTCCACTCGCATAATTCATCGCCTTACCTCCATTTGGATAAGTCTTACTAACCTATCGGCGTGGTCACGGCGAACATGAGGAGGGTCTAATCTTTTTTATGGGAGCCTTCTAAGCCAGTCTTTCTGCGGTCTCATTCTGCTGGACCAGGCGGGGCCGGCCTTTGCCAGCAGCGGAGGGTTCGCGAGACAATCATGCCATGGCAGAGTTCATTGCACCGAGGCACGAGATTCCGCAGCCGTTCTCATCGGCGACAGCGACGGCGACATTCCCGGCTACGTCCGCGGCGGCGGCTTCCGCTGGGGCTGCGTTCGCCCCCTCCGCTGCGCCGTTGGCTCCCTCCGCCGTCGCGCCTGTGGCCGCGGGCAGGCCCGCCAGCAGCTACGGCACGGCGCCGCACGACCCGTCGAAGCCGCCGGTCAAACGGCAGATCGTGTGCTTCAGCTTCTACAAGGTGATGCCGGAGTGGCGCAGGCTTCCGCCTGAACTAAAGACGGCGCACAAGGTAGCATTCGCCGAGGCACTGGCCAGTTGGAACAAGCCGGGTGAGTTTCTGTCGCTCACCTATTCGACCATCGGCACGCGCGGCGATGTGGATATGTGCGTGTGGTCGATCGGGTACGACGTCGACGAGATGAACCAGATGCGGAGCGAGTTGATCGGCACTCCGCTGGGCGGCTATTTGGACTCGCCGCATAACTTTCTGGCGATGACCAAACGGTCGCAGTACCAGATTGGGCGTGAAGATGAGAGCGAGGGCGAGGGGCGAGGGGCGATCCGTCCGGGCGGGCAAAAGTATATCTTCATCTATCCTTTCTGGAAGACGCGGGCCTGGTACCTGCTGCCGGCGACGGAGCGCAAGCGGCTCATGGACGAACACATCCGGGTGGGGCTTATGTATCCGCGGGTGAAGTTGAATACGACCTACTCGTTCGGGATCGACGACCAGGAGTTTGTGGTGGCGTTCGAGACCAATTTTCCGGAAGATTTTCTGGATCTGGTGCAGCAACTGCGCGAGACCGAGATCAGCATGTATACGCTGAAGGACACGCCGATCTTCAGCTGCGTGCGGGTTCCCGCGGAAGAGATGCTGGACAGGCTGGGATGAAAAGGCAGGGAGCAGGGATCGGCAAACCGGGAGCGACGAGCAAGGCTCCGGGCAGGGCGCTGGCGAAGGCGACGGCGCGGACCTCGGTCTCGCCGCGTGGCGAGAAGGCGCGGGCGATTGCGGCCTCGGAGCCTGTGGCAGCGAAGGTCAAACGGGGCAAGACCGCGAATCCGCTGGCGCCGGAGCGTGTGGCGGCGATTCTCGACGCGCTGAAGCAGGCGTATCCCAAGGCGGTCTGTGCGTTGAACCATCGCAGTGCATGGGAGCTTCTGGTGGCGACGATTCTTTCTGCACAGTGTACGGACGTGCGAGTGAATCTGGCGACGCCGGCGCTGTTCAAAGCGTTTCCGACGCCGAAGGCGATGGCTGCGGCTTCCCTGCCCGAGCTCGAGGCGCTGATCCGCACGACAGGATTCTTTCGCAACAAGGCGAAGTCGATCCAGGGTGCGGGGCGTGTGGTGACGGAGGAGTTTGGCGGCAAGGTTCCTGACACGATGGAGGAGTTGCTGAAGATTCCGGGGGCGGCGCGAAAGACGGCGAACGTGGTGCTGGGGTCGTGGTTCGGCATTGCCGTGGGGGTGGTCGTGGACACGCATGTGCTGCGGCTTTCGCGGCGGCTCGAACTGACGAAAGAGACGGGGCCGGAGAAGGTCGAGAAGGATTTGATGCGTGTGATCCCGCAGTCGAGCTGGATCGACTTTTCGCACCGGATGATCTTCCACGGCCGGCAGATCTGTATCGCGCGGAAGCCTCGGTGCGCGGACTGCACGCTCGAACGGCTTTGCAACTCCGCGGACAAGACCTGGAGTTCGCATTGAGGATTCTGGGTGGCGTTGGGAGCCCACATTCAGAATCGAGATATGGGCCACCCGGCTCGTCGAGGGTGATGGAATTGGTGGATACGATCCGCCTTCGCGCCGACCGGGTGCGAGCGCAGACGCGGAGATATGTAACTCAATGAGATTTATCGAGCGATGGTCGCGACGGCGGTTTCTGGCGGTTTCGGGTGGCGCAGCGGCGCAGGCTGCGGCCGGGTTGAAGGGGCTGGCCCAGACGCCGAGCGCAGCCGGCGGTGCGGTGGCGGCGCAGAGGGCAAATGCGCAGGAGGCGGCAAGGGGAATGCCTCCATCGCAGGTGATCACCGGGGGCATCGTGCCGCTGATGGAGGGGATGACGGCGCGGCCTCTGCGCTATCGGCCAGTGAATGGCGAGTTTGTGATTCGCAATGGAGGCGAGTTCTTCAACCGGCCGATCTACGGGCCGAGTTCGCGGACGCAGGCGGGCGACTTCCGCGTGGACGCAGGCGACCGACCCGAGTTTTCGCTCTATCTGCCGGGGCACGGTGGAAATTTGAAGCTGGGATTTGTGAGTGCGGCGGCGACGGGCGCAGGACGTGCGGGATCGAAGTGGGCGGCTGACTGCGATGAGGTGGTGGCGCGGTACAGGCCGGGGCGCATGATCTATGAGACACGCGATTCCCTGCTCGGCAACGGGACGGTAAGGGCGGAGTTGCTGACGGCGGGTGAGGGCTCGGGGTTGATGGTGAAGGTGGAGGGGAAGGACCTGCCGGCGGGGACGAGGCTGGCGTGGGCGTTTGGGGGAGTGAGCGGACGCAAGGGCCGGAGGAATGGGGACATCGGGTGCGAGGTCGAGCCGGTGTCCGAGTTCTTTCAGGTAAGGGCGGAGGAATGTGACGGAAATAGTTACGTACCCACAATTGTAATCAATGATGCTGCCGGAGTTGCGCGCCCATCGAGACTCCTGATGAGCAAGACTGCAAATATGGTGTTGACCTTTCCCCCGGGCTCCAGACTCGGAGTAAAGGAGTTCAATGCGTGGCTGGCTGCTCCGGGTGGCGCGGATGAGCAAGAGCGGAATGCGGCACCCGGTCAGCGACCCATCCTTACGGGCTCGGTCGAGATCGAGAACGCCCCATTGATGATAACGATCGACCGTCTTTCAGATGCGACCGAAGCGATGATGAAGTCGTCGGGTGGCGATCCGAGGATCAAGTTCGATGTGCGGAGTGCACAGGTGGAGGCGGTTGCGGGAACGCTCGGGATCGAGACGCCGGACGAGTATGTGAACGCTGCCGGCGCGGCGATTGGCATCGCGGCGGATACGATCTGGGATGCAAAGCAGGAGTGCGTGATGCACGGCGGCGTGGCGTGGCGGGTCGCGCTGGCTGGATGGCGCGGGCCTTACAACCTGGACGCGCTGGGGAACCACGATCGCGCACAGTTACATCTTCGGCATTGGCTGAAGCGGCAGAATGTGACGCCCATCGCGACGGAAGATCCGGCGACCGGACCGTGGGATCCGAATATGCATCTGGCTCGGAAAGAGAAGCTGCTGCACTCGAATGGCGACCTGTCGAACAACCACTACGACATGAACCTGGTCTTCTTCGACGTGCTCATCCGCCATCTGATGTGGACGGGTGATCTGGAGTTCGCGCGGGAGATATGGCCGGCGTTCGCGCGTCATCTGGCTTGGGAGCACAGGCTCTTCCGCAGGACGTACAAGGGAGCGGGCGACAAAGAGCTTCCCCTGTATGAGGCGTATGCGGCGATCTGGGCGAGCGATAACCTGCAGTACAACGGCGGCGGCGCGGCGCACTCGTCCGCCTATAACGTGTTTGCGCTGCGGTTTGCGGCGAGGCTGGCGCGGGCGCTGGGCGAGGACGGGACCGCCTATGAGGCCGAGGCGGAACTGGTGCATGAGGCGATGCAGGAGCTTCTGTGGGTGCCGGGACAGGGAGCGTTCGCCGAATCGAAAGACCTTCTGGGCCCGCAGACGGTGTACACAAATCCGGCGCTGTGGACGGTGTATCACGCCATCGACAGCGAGGTCCCGACCCCGCGGCAGGCGTGGCAGATGGCAGCGGAGCGGCTCGCGGCGCTGCGCCACGTTCCGGTGCATGGCGATGGCGTTCCGAAGGGTGAGTGGACCATGCTCGCGTGCTCGGACTGGCTGCCGTATATGTGGTCGCTGAACCTGCTGCTGCTGGCGGAGAACATGCACATGGCGCTGGCAATGTGGCAGACGGGGATGCGGGAAGAGGCGTACCGGGTGTTCAAGGGGAGCCTGTTGGACTCGATGTATATGGGGCTGTGCCCGGGCGATTTCCATATGACGTCGGCGCTGGACGTGCATCGGCAGGAGGCGCAGCGGGACTTCGGCGACCCGATCGGGATTTCTTCGCGTGCGCTGGTGGAGGGGCTGTTCGGGGTGCAGCCGGATTTGATGGAGGGCGAGATTCGGGTTCGGCCAGGGTTTCCCAGCGGCTGGGATCGGGCCTCGCTTAGACATAAGGACTTCGACATTGGATGGCGGCGCGAGGGGCTGCGGGAGACGTATGAATTTACCAGCCGCTTTGCGAAGGCCGTCCCACTGACGCTTGCACTGCCGGCGCGGACGACGAGCCTGCCCGTGGTGATGAGCAATGGGAGGCGGGTGGAGTGCGCCTTCGACGCCGCAGCGGTCGGAGCGCCGGTGTTGACGTTGAAGCTCCCGGCTGCGCGGTCGAGCCTAGTAAGTTTGGAATGGCATGGGCGCGCGCCCTTGCTTGCTCCCGCGCAGCGTGGCTATCGCGTGGGAGAGGCGCTCGAGCTTCCGCGAGGAGTTGCGCTCAGACAGATCGACGATCCGCAGAAGTCGCTCGCAGCTGGCCGCGTCGCGATTGCGGGATTCCATACCGTGTTTGCCAATGTGCGCGAGGGAGATTGCGCATGGTCGATGCCGATCTCGTTCGACGTGAAGGCCGAAGACGTATCGTTCGTGGCGGCTCCGCGCATGGCCGCGGATGTGCCGGGTGAGCAGGTGGATCTTACCTCCGTGCTGAAGCACCGGGTGACGGAGATCTTCGCGCGCGTGTATGCGGAACCGCGATCGCCCTATTGCTCGCTGGCATTTCCCGATCACCTGCTTGGGGGATGGGCCAATCCGGACGGGCGCGCGAGCATCGACGATGCAGGATTGCGTGGGGCGGGAGGGTTGCTCAGGACCGCGCTGGGTGTGGACTTCAGCACGCCGGCCGGGAGCGCCCCGAACTGTCTGTTTCTCTCCTGGTGGAAGCAGGATGAGCGCGCGACCAAAGTCATTCTGAGTGGTCGCGCGAAGGGGATCTACCTGCTGATGGCGGGCACCACGCTCCCACAATGCAGCCGGATGCAGCATGGAACTGTAACGGTTACATATATGGATGGGACCTCGGCAAAGCTGGCGCTGAGAAACCCGGAGACCTGGTGGCCGATCGAACAGGACTACCTGCTGGACGACTACCTGTTCGTCAACCATGCGCCGCTGCCGCCGCGGGTGGACCTGCGCTCGGGGCAGACCCGGATTCTCGACCCGGTGAGCTTTCACGGCAAGGGACGCGTGGTGCCGGGCGGAGCCGCGACGATTCTGCATCTGCCGCTCGACCCGGCGAAGGATTTGGCCTGGTTGCAAGTCGAGGCGGAGCTGTACGGGATCGTCGTGGGATTGATGGCGGCGACGCTGGCGCGCACTTCAGCGTAGAGTACTCGCGCGCTCCGAGGTGCTGCCGGCACGGTGCGCCCGCCGTTACGGGCCGCTGGAGACGGCTGCTGCGGCCAGTTCGGCAACGGATTCGATGGGCGCATCGGTGGGCTCTTCGAGAACCGCGCAAATTTGTCCGAGGCCCCAGTCCAGGTCAGCCTTGTCGATCATCAGCGGCGGCGCCAGGCGGATGACGGAGGCGTGGGTCTCCTTGCAAAGAAGGCCGCGGTGCTTCAAGGCCTCGCAGAATGGTCGCGCCGGGGTATTGAGTTCAATGCCGATCCAGAGTCCCTTGCCGCGCACTTCGACAACGTGCGGGCTGCGAAGTCTCTTCAGATAGCTCAGGGCGTACTCGCCGAGTTCAGCCGAGCGCGCCGGCAGGTCCTCATCCACAAGGACGCGCAGCGCGGCGCGGGCGATGGCACAGGCCAGCGGATTGCCGCCGAAGGTGCTGCCATGATCGCCGGGCGAAAAGACGCCGAGGATCTCGCGCGAGCTGAGAACGGCGGAGACGGGGTAGAAGCCGCCGGAGAGCGCCTTGCCGACGATGACAACGTCGGGCACCACGCCCTCGTGCATGTAAGCGAAGAGCTTGCCGGTACGGCCGAGGCCGGATTGAATCTCGTCGACCATAAGCAGGACGTTGTGCTCGCGGCAGATCGCAGCAGCCTGGCGCAGGTAACCTGCGGGCGGCACGATAATGCCTGCCTCGCCCTGGATGGGCTCAACCAGAAAGGCGCAGGTCTCTGGAGTGATCGCGCGGCGGAGGGACTCTGCATCGCCGAAGGCCACCTCTCTGAAGCCGGCGGGAAATGGCCCGAAGCCGTGGCGATACTGCTCTTCGGACGAGAAGCCGACGATGGCGATGGTGCGGCCATGAAAGTTGTTAGCGGCGACAATGATCTCTCCTTGCCCAGCGGGAATGCCCTTGACCACGGCGCCCCACTTGCGCGCGGCCTTGAGCGCGGTCTCGACTGCCTCGGCGCCGGAGTTCATGGGAAGCGCCATCTCGTAGCCGGTAAGTTGGTGCAGGTCGCGATAGAGCAAGGGAAGCTGATCGTTGCGAAAGGCGCGCGAGGTGAGCGTCACCTTCTCTGCCTGACGGCACATCGCCTGGAAGATGGCGGGATGGCAGTGCCCCTGATTCACGGCGGAGTAGGCGGCAAGAAAATCCAGGTAGCGGCGACCCTGGGTGTCGTACACCCAGGCGCCCGAGGCGCGCTCGACCACCACGTCCAGGGGATCGTAGTTGCGAGCGCCATAACAGTCTTCCAGAGCGATCAGTTCGGCGGGAAGCATGGCAAGCACCTTGGAGAGCCGATTGTTGGGCAGCCGCGGGGGATCCGCTGTCCGGTCCGAAGCCGACTCATGCCAACCATCCTACTAGGTTGCATATTCATACACGGTTCGGCTGCAAGTATATGCAGAAGGCTTACTACGCCCAAGTGGACTAAGGAATGTCGATAGCCGGGCCAGATGAAGACCCAAACGAAGAAGAAATATCCATTTGATCGCCCAGTTGCATCTGCGACTGGGAGATTACTCCGCACGGCAACTCCAGCACGCTCTTCATCTTGAAGCTGACTGAAGTCAGTCGAAAGGGCGCCAGGCAGCGCCAGAGCTTGATCACCTTAAGGTCGCGATCCAGACCTACCACATCGATTCTAAAAGCCATTCCAAAAGTATGAACGCCGGAAGAGGGTCTGATCCACAACCCTCCCCCAGCGTCCAGGCCACGTCTTCCGAGGAGGCCGAACATCCGTTTCAAGGATGTGTCGGCCAACTCGACCCTATCTCCCACCGTGATACCACGAGTTGTATTGGTTACTCTCAGCATAAAAGACGACTAAGCGGATTTCTGCTTCCTACGGTAGACAATGATTCCCAATACGGCGGCCGCAAGCACTCCAGCTACTACTTGAACAACTGTTGATCCAGGCATAAGTCTCCTCCTTCCCGTTGACCTTCGGCATCCCAAACGCGAAGCGACTATCCTTCTCAGGCATCGCTCGATCCAGGCATCGCAAAGACTGTACTATACTCCTCCACGACTTAGAATGCTCCCAATCAACCACGATGGTGCTTACTAGTCCTACTACGCCAGAGAGCATCATTTGGTATCGACGTTCGGCGTATCTCCGCGGCGCGCAAATTATCCTGCCGCCGTCGAATCTCGAATATCAGGTGCATCGGCTTTCGCATGGACCCACGCCAATCACTTGCCGATCCCTTGCAATCCAGCCGAGATGCTCAACAGCGCTGGAGCCAGCAGCACGATGAAGATGCAAGGGAATATGCACAATACAAGCGGAAAAACGATCTTGATTTTGGTCTTTGCCGCGGCCTCCTCAGCCCGTTGCCTGCGCTTCAATCGAATGTCTTCAGAGAAGCGGCTCAAGGCCCGGATGATCGGCGTGCCGAATCGATCGGTCTGGGCGAGCATACTCACAAATGACGTAAACTCCTCGATTTCGGTGCGGTCCGCCAGGTTCTTCCAGGCTTCTAGCCTCGGTCTTCCGGCCCGCTGCTCACGATTTACCTGATTGAACTCCTCCGTGATGTCCGGATGGCTGATGGCAAGCTCGACCCCAATGCGAAGCAGTGCCTGGTCCAATCCAAGGCCGGCATCGACACAGATCACCATAAGATCGAGCGCGTCTGGAAGACTCCGGCGGATGCGATGTCTTCTGCTGCTTATCTTCCGCTTTAGCCACATGTCCGGGACTAGATAGCCTACTACTACGAATGTGAAGACCCAGAATATGGTGTTGGATCCTATAAGACTGCCTAGCACTGCTCCCGTAAGCGGCACAAGAAATTGAGACGCAAAGTAGACGTCGACACTGCTGCTTGTGTGGATGCCGGCCGCGGCCATTCGCGCTTTCAGAACTGGGTCTTCGGACAGCCCCAGACGGACACGCAATTGAGTCGCCATGCCGAGCAATCTGTCCTGGACCTGCTCTTTGCCGCCTATCGTACGCTGGTCCGGCCGTATGCTCTTCGCCACGTCGAAGATGCGCTGCGCCTCAGGCGATGGCCGGAACAGATTGGGAGTAAGTAGAAGCGCAACCACGCAAAATGTTATCAATGCCAGCAGCGCGTAGAGAATGACAGCCATAGTCTCTATACCTCGATTCCGTTAATGATCTGCCGAATGATCAGGCCGCCGGTTGTAAGCAGAAACAGTCCTACATAAATAAGCATATGACCGACCGGAGTATCCACAAGCACGTTTGAGTAGCCCGGATTGATGATATTGATCGCAAGAAGCATGATAGGAGGAAGCATGCATAGTACCCATCCGGTTATCCGGCCTTGTGCAGTATGCGTCCGGATATCACCCTGGATACGCAGGCGCTCGCGAATGACAGCGGCCGTGCGGTCAAGTATTTCGGCGAGGTTTCCGCCAGTTTCCTTCTGTACGAGAATGCCTGTGACGAGAACCCGAAGATCTTGGGAGGGCACATGGTCCAGCATCTGCATCAAGGCGTCCCGCAAAGGAAATCCAAAGTTCTGCTGCTTAAAGACTTCGCGGAACTCCGAGGTTACCGGCTCCGTGCTTTGCTCGGCAACCATGTTGATAGAAGCAGTCATCGAATGTCCTGCGCGCAGAGCGCGTCCCATCATGTCGATCGCATCGGGGAGCCTCGCATTGAAGGCGGCTATTCTTCGTGAGCGCTTGAACGAGATGAACCCGTAGGGAACATAGAAAAACAAGCACGCTACCGCGGCCTGGATTATCCAAATGGAAACACACAGGTAGGCGGCAGCATATCCGCAAACGGCTAAACCGATGCTGACCAATAAGAGCTTGCCCACTGAGATCTTGATATCCGCTTGAACAATTCTGGCTGTCAGTATTTGCGATATCGGGTATTTCTGAAGAACCTCATCGAGCCATCCGAAACTGCTCTCCGGGTCTACTTTGAGCAATTGTTCTACTTGGGTCCCACTTGAACCTGCTTCACCTGAAGGCGATCGAATGCTTATAACGCGCCGCTCGATCGCTCTTTGATGCCGCGAAGTGTTCATGACCAGAGCCATGACTCCAAAAGTAATCGACGATATTGCGACAAAAGCGATAATTAGAATCATTGGTCCTCCTTCGAAGCTAGATTTCAACCGAGTAATCGGCCAAACTTGCAGGTATGGAAATTCCGGCGGCGATCATCTTCTCTGCGCACTTAGGAACGATGCCTGTCGCGTAGAACCTTCCCCTGACTTTTCCGTTTGGGCCTATTCCCTTTTTCTCAAACAAGTAGATGTCCTGCATGCTGATGATGTCGGAGTGGGCTCCGGTCAGCTCGGTAATGTGCGTGACGCGGCGGGTCCCGTCGCTCATGCGCGAGGCCTGAATGATGATGTGGACCGCGGAGGCGATCTGCGCGCGGATGGCCTTCTCCGCCAACCGGATCTCACCCATCATGGCCATCGTCTCGAGTCTTGCAAGAGCGTCTCGCGGCGTGTTTGAGTGGATTGTCGTGAGCGATCCGTCGTGGCCAGTGTTCATTGCCTGCAGCATGTCCAGGGTCTCTTCGCCTCGGACTTCGCCGAGTACGACGCGATCCGGCCGCATGCGCAGAGCGTTGATAACCAATTCCCTCTGTTTAATTGCTCCTCTACCCTCTACGTTGGGCGGCCTGGTCTCCAGTCTCACCACATGCTCCTGCCTCAACTGAAGTTCTGCCGAGTCTTCGATGGTGATGATGCGCTCGCGCTCGGAGATGAAACTGGAGAGGACGTTGAGCAACGTGGTCTTGCCGGAACCGGTGCCGCCGGAGATGATGATGTTCAATCTGGCCTTGACGCAGCCGCGCAGAAGTTCCAGCATGGGCGGGGTCAGCATCTGGTGTCGCAGCAGATCGTCAGCGCCGAGGGGCGTGCTTCCAAAGCGCCGGATGGAAAGAATTGGGCCATCGACAGCCAACGGAGGAATGATTACATTGACACGAGAACCGTCGGGGAGACGCGCATCCACCATAGGAGATGATTCGTCGACGCGCCGCCCGACTGCGGAAACGATCTTATCGATAATATGTAAGAGATGCCGGTTGTCTTGAAATGTAAGGGTCGTTTTCTCGAGCAATCCGCGGCGTTCGATGTAGATCGAGTTATAGGTGTTCACCAGGATATCGCTTATAGTGTCATCCTTGAGGAGCGGTTCGAGCGGTCCGAGACCATAGACTTCGTCGACGACTTCTTGCGCAAGCCGGTCTCGCTCGATGGCGCTTAGCGGGACGCCCTGCTCAGTGACGATCTGCTGGATAACCGTGAAAAGCTGCTGCTGTGCGGCGAGCGTCTCCTGCATCTCTCCCAGTTTGTCGAGATCGACTCGCTTGATCAGCTCCTTGTGGACCGCTGTCTTGATCTGCTGCTGGACACTATCACCGACCGTTCGAACGATGCGCCCTGGGCGCTCGTTGGACCGGTTCGGCTTCGACGAAATAGCATTTATATCGGCCATGTGAGAAATACCTAGATTCTTCGAGAAACGTGAGAATTACTTCCAAAGAGCGAACAAGGATTTTTTGGGCGCTTTTTCTTCCACCTGCGAAGTGGAAGTGGCGCCTACCAAAGTATTGGTCCATTTAATGATTGGGGCTGAAAAGTCCGACTTCTGCTTCGTGCTGATGGGCTCGCCCAGGATCGCCGAGCGAGTCACCTCCGCATAACCGTTTGGCAGCTTGATCGCAACTGGGAGGTGGATCGCCTTTTCGATCTGCTCGATCGTGAGCGCGTGTTGCGAGGAGAACCGATTAATTACTACTTTCACTTTTTCAACGTTTTGGTCGTTCGCCGACAGACTATCCACAAATCTGGACAAGTCTCGAATCGCGGCGATTTCAGGGGTAGCTACGAGGTAGACTTCATTGGAGGCATCGAGGACTGCGAGATTGGTCTCGTCCAGCGAAGTCGGACCGTCGATGATGACATAGTCATATTCACCACGCAGGAAATCGAGCGTTTGTGCGACCGAGTCGGGGTCGAGTGTCTTCATGCCACCGCAGACGTCTGGCGAAGAGAGAACCTCGAGGCCACTGGGATGGGTTGCGATGTAGCCGCGGAGCAGATCGCTGTCGAGGCGACTCAGGTTCCGGACTAGTTCTTGAAAGTGGTAGCGGCTGCCATCGATTCCAAGATAGATGCAAGCGTGGCCCAACTGCGGATGGTTGTCGATCAACAGAGTCTTCTTCTGATGACATTGCACCAAATACATGGCCAAATGTACGGCAAGGGTAGTGGTGCCTACTCCTCCCTTCGCTCCGAAAAATGTCAAGATCGACCCGCGCAGGGAGTCTTGGACAGATTTCGAAGACCACTGCTGATGGAGGCGGGCCAAGGTCGTCGAAAAAGTGGCCTCATCGAATTCCCCCCCAATGAACTCGCTGCAACCGGCACGCATGGCGCGCAACAGAATATCGGGATCCTGACTTGCGGAGAAGGCCACCAGCGCCGCCTTACCCGCAAACAACTCCTGGATATAAGCAGCGGCGACTATGGCCTGGTCGACGTCCTTGTCGAAATCGATCACGGCGATGCAGGCGTGTGAGGATTTTACCGGCTGGGGAAAGGGGGGCCGTTTGGTGGCCGAGATGTAGCCCTCGCAGTCGGCGCGATGGACGGCCCACGACATACTTAGGACAGAGTCAGCGATTTCATCGGCTACCTTCAGGTCCAGACTGATGGTAATTAGCGCAACGCTGATAATTCCCGAATTATATTGAATTGGAGTCACGGTCTATTTCCTCACTGCAATTACAACTGTTTGTTTCGTGCTCCATGGGTGCTGCCTGTGAATGTTTGGCAAGGGCTATCTGACAGTCGAACTGTAGCCGTCGAGAAGTAACCGCTGGTGCATAGCCTCTGCGTCGGTCTTGCTTGCGAAGGGCCCCATCTCCAGGTGAAGAAGCGAATCGTGGGGATGGAGATTCACTGCGACGTTGTAACCGTGGCGCTTCAGGGCGGCGGCCATGGCTTCCGCATACGATTTTTGCGAGAGAGCCATGATCTCGATCATCGGGTGCGCCGGAGTATCCGTCACCTGAGCGGATTTGACACTTAAAGCTGTGGCATGGGCGACAGCTGGCGTCTTCGTAGCTTCAGCGGCAATCGCAGGACTAAGAAGGGAGGGGGCGGGAGCGGTCTGTAGGGCCTGCGATGGCGCCGCATCGTAAGCCGTGCCGGCCGTGGGAGCGATCGAGGGTGCGGAGAGCTGACGAGCCGGCGGAGCCGGGTTGCCCAGTATGGGCTGCGCCGGATTGATGGGCGGGGCCGCCGGCTGCAGGTTGCGGTTTTTTCCCAACGACTTGTCGAATGTTTCCGGATTCAGGGTGGGGATTGGAATATCCGGCTCGACAGGATCGGTGGTCTCCGTCAGCGGGTCGACTAGAGTCGGAGTAACAATGACCACCAACTCAGTCGCAGAGTGGTTGACGTTCTTCGATTTGAAAAGCGCTCCAATAATGGGAATGCTGGAAATGCCCGGAGTCTTGCTCAAGAGGTCTGTCGTCCGCTGATCGAGCAGGCCCGAGATTGCAAAACTCTGGTTGCTGCGGAGCTCGACCTCGGTATCTGCCCTGCGCGTGGATAGCGCGGGAATGGTATATCCGCTGATAGTGACTGCGTTGGAGTAGTCGAGGGCACTTACTTCGGGAGCTACTTTCAGTCTGATTGTTCCATCTTCGTTTACTACCGGCGTGAACTCCAGTTTGACGCCATAGGGGCGGAAGCTGACGGTGACGGAGACCCCGCTGCCACCGCTGCCCGGCTGGATCATGGGGAAGGGGAACTCGCCTCCGGAGAGGAAGCTGGCCTTCTCGCCGCTGATCGTGGTGATGGTTGGTTCTGCGAGTATCTGCAGCACCTGCTTGTTCTCGAGGTCCTGTACGGTCGCGCCGAGGTTCAATTTTGAGCTGTAGAGGAGGAAATTCAGCGGGTTCGAGGTCGTCAAGATACCCGCAACGCCGGCGCCGGCCTGGGAAAGCGTCGCGGTGGAGGGGAACTGCGACGTGGTTGTCGATGCAAGGAAGCTCGTGTTTCCGCCAGGGTTGAAGAGATTGATGCCCATTTGCAGCATCTTGCTGCGATCGACTTCGAGAATCCTTACCTTTAGCCGGACTTGTTTTGGATGATTGGGCAGGACGGTGAGTGCGTTCGCGACATCCTTTGTATAGAGTGAGGCCAGCTTTACGGCGGTTTCGGCGAGTGCTTCGGAGTTGACGTTGCCGCTCAGGACTACGCGATTGCCAGTTCCCTCGACAGTAACCGCATCGCTTCGCATTGCCTCGCCCATGGCGACGCGGAGCCCTTCGACATCGAGATCCGCGGAGACGACATAAGAGTGCGCCTGGCCAGCCTCGTCCAG
>Ga0302325_10007339_pt1 | contig 24487 bp, 27 predicted proteins | sample Palsa_T0_2_FD_201948 | JGI IMG/M metagenome (GOLD analysis project Ga0302325, IMG submission 201948) | Peat permafrost microbial communities from Stordalen Mire near Abisko, Sweden - Palsa_T0_2 | ecosystem: Environmental > Terrestrial > Soil > Palsa > Peat permafrost | place: Sweden: Abisko... | reverse complement strand
GCGCTATGCGAAGATCGTCGCTCGCGAAAATGTGATCGCCGGCGCCGATTGCGGATTCTCGTCGCAGGCGACCTACAATCCCGAAGTTCATCCGAAGATCGTATGGGCCAAGTTCGAGGCGATGGCCGAGGGCGCGCGGATCGCGAGCCGCCAGTTGTGGAACTAGTGGGCGGCTCGCGTGAGATGGAGTGGTCGTGCTGATTCAGGCGGCGTTTGCTGGACGATAGGGCGCGCGCAGGCCGGCCTGCTCGAGCAGCGGCAGCACCTGCCCGTTGAACTGGCGGACGCCCTCCTGAAAGTCGAGCCAGACGAGCACGACGCCGTCCAGGCCGCATCGCGACAGCCGAATCAGCCGGTCGGTTATCTCTTCGCCGTTGCCGAGCAGCGATATCGCGCTGTAACCCGCCTTGAAATTACGCAGCATCTGCTTTTGCAGATCGGGCGGAATGACCTGTGCGTTGCGGGTGATTTCGCGCATGAAATCTTCGGCGTACTCGTCGTCGCCATGCTCGACCGCGTAGTACTCGACGAAGCGGCTGGCCTCCGCCGCGGACTTGCGATGGACCGCGTAGGCGAGCGACCAGACCTGGATCGGGCGATGGTATTCGTCCCAGGCGAGCTTGCGGTAGGCATCGACCTGCGACTTGATAAACGCGTCGTCATTGGAGACCGCCGGAATGAATGCCATGTCGCAATGCTTCACGACGAAATGCTGCCCGCTGCTCGAGCCGCCCGCGTTCATCAGGGCAGGGAAGGGCTGTTGAATCGGCTTGGGCTGCGACATCGCGCCCTTCATTTTTATAAACCGGCCGGTGAAATCGAACGATCCCTCATCGCGCCATAGCCGCTTGATGCATGTAATCCATTCGTCGGCGTAGGCGTAGCGATCCTCATGATTGAGAATGCCCTCGCCGCCGAACATCTCGAACTCCGGTCCGAACCAGCCACATACGATGTTGAGGCCGAAGCGGCCGCCAGAAATATGATCGACCGTCGCGCCCGATTTGGCGCATATCAGCGGATGGACCACCGGAGCATGCGCGGTGCTCATGATCGCCGTGTAGTCGGTGCGCGCCGCGATCGCGCCCGCCCAGGTGTAGCTGTCGAAGACGTTGCCGCTGCGATGGTTGGGGCGGACAAACGAGCGCCATCGCGCGTAGGGCACGATCGCCTCGTAACCGGCGCGATCGGCCTGCTCGGCGACGTCGAGCGAATTGCGCCAGGTCGGCTCATACTGTTCGGGGATTTTCGTCATCACGGGCCCGTTGCCGTTGAAGGCGAACACGCCCAGCTTGAGCTTGTTATCGTTGAAGAGCGGATTTGTCGCCGAGCGCGGATCGTCGGACAGCGTCGCAGCCATCAATTAAGCTCCCTCAAATGTTCGGAGATATCGGGATAGCATCATGATACTCATCTCGCCAGTAATGTAATTTATGGGGCGACAGACATAGGCGCTTCCTTTCAGCGGTGCTTCATCCAGAAAGAAGTGATTACGGGGGTGATAAAAGAATGAAAAGCGAACTTCTGCTTAGACTGGTCGCGGGCCTGATTTTGACAGTCGCGCTAATTTTCCCCGGGGCAGTTGGCGCCGCTGAAGGCGGGAGCGCGGGCCGATATCAGATCGTTGTTGATACCAATTCGGCACGTCAAACATTTCTCATCGATACGGCGACGGGACATATCTGGCTGTTGAATACGATCACGGCCTTGGAAAGCGAGCCGGAGGTATGGGAACCGATGCCGCGATTCGATTCGGCGCGTCAGGAAAACGATTGGCTAAAAACGCAAACTCCCAAACCAAAGGAGTGAAAAGAACCTGCGCTAAGTCCGCAATCATGGATCGGTCGCTGTGATCACGATGACGAAAAAAGAGGAAGCCGCACTTAGCCATTCTGAGGCGCCGCGCCGAGGAATCCCTGCGACGCACGCACTTGCCGATCACAATCGGGGTCAATCAGCATCCGTCTGTAGGGATCCTTCACTGCGTTCAGGATGACGGCAGGGTCTTATCGGCATCCATGATGGTCTCGCGCGCCGAACGGTCTGACCCTCTCCCTCACACCAGCGGAGCGTTCCGACGCGGAGCGAGCAAGCGAGTCTGCGAGCTGCGTTCAAATAGATCGGTGTCGAGCCGAAGGGGCCTGACCCTGAGGCGCGGGTGAGGGTCCTTCACACGCTGCGCGTAAAAAGACGGAGTTGTTCCAGCGAGCCGTCAGTGCGCGGCGGGAAACGATACCAGCTCGTTTTCGAGCAGTCCCTGATCGGTAACCTCGCTGCGTCCGCCGATCGACAGCTTGCCGGTCCCGTCTGCATTCGTCGTGGTCTTGTAGTTCTCCAGCGTGAAGCGGCGGAACTCTTGCGGCAGGCCTTCGCATTCCAGAAAGGTCGGGCCGTCGCATAGCTGGAAATGCAGATGGGGCTCGGTCGAGTTGCCGCTGTTGCCGAGCAGGCCGAGCACCTGCCCGGCGTGGACCTGGTCGCCGGGCTTGACCTTCAGACTGCCCGGAATCATATGCGCATAGCCCGCGTAAGTTGACGGCCCGATACGCTCGACCACGTCGTTGCCGGAAAGCCTCGCGATCGTCAATCCTGGCGCCAGCGTGCCGGAATTAGGCACGTTTTCGGTAATTCCGTCAGTCACGCTCACAACTCGCCCATCGGCGACGGCCCTGATCGGCAAGCCGTAGCAGTGGTAGCTGGTGTTACGATGCTTCTCGCCGCTGTACGTCTGGCCGTCGGCACCGAGTTGGACGAAGTCGATTGCGTATCGTTCCGGCACGCGCGCGTCCGTCGAGCACGATCACGGCGCGCCGATGGACCGAGGTATTCGATGGTCCATTGCCGGCAAGCCAGTTGCCGCCCGTCAGCGGGGAATCGATCACGGTCGGCGTCCGGCGGATCGTGAAGTGAACGGTCGCTACTCGCTGCAGACTCGCCGGATGCCCGTCTATTTCGGCATCGACGATGGCCTCGATCGACGCCGGCGTGGAATCAAGCGAATCGAAGTCGAGAAAGAGGAAAAAGATGCCCGCCTGCCCGGAGATCAAAACCGGAGGTGCATCGGTCTTGTGGGTGCCGGCGAGCGGGACAAACGAAGCCTTGAGCGCGTCGCCCGCGATTTCTTTGCGATAGGTGTCGCCGCTCAGATTCAGCTCGGTGAGCCGCACGGTTTGTTCGCTGAAATTCGTTATGTAGAGCTCGAACGCGGTATGCGCGCGGCTGTCGCCAACAAACACGACCACCGGCCCGGTTGAAGGCGCGACGGCGATCATGAGCGCATTTTCGAGCTGCAAATCCGCGGTGGTTGGTGGCGATTGCGCGCCGGCAATCGCCGGCTCAGCGGCACACACCAATGCGGCGATTAGAAATGCGGTAAGCCGGCGCACGAAGTGACTTGCGGATTCAGCAGGCCGCAGCGCGGCGCGGCTCAGCCGGCGGCCGCCGCGACCCGGTTGCCGAAGCGCGCAATCGCCCGCATCGCATTGCCGGCCAGGATTGCGTTCTTGTCGGCTTCCGAGATGCGAGCCTCGGCAATCGCGTCGCGCGACCACTTCATTCCGAAGTCGGTGCCGTCCGATCCAAAGACGATCCGATCGGCACCGAAGACTTCGACCGCCCGCTCGATCGATCGCGCGCCGAAAGAGTTGCAGTCCACCATCACGCGGGACTCGCGGATGCGCTTGGACGGCAGCTCGTCGCCCGGCCGGTCTATCAGCACGCGATGGTCCAGGCGCTCGACCTCGAAGGCGAGGTTGCCGCCAAGGTTATGGCTCAGCACGCTGACGTTGGGAAAGGCGTCGAGGAAATCGCTCATGCAGAACGTGATCATGTTGGCCGACAGGCGCGCCTGCATATCGAGGGTGCCGATTCGCGCGTGGCCGTTGTCGGAGGTCTCGTAATGGGGCGCCTCGGCATCGTCGGCGAGCGTTCCATAATGGACCAGGATAACGGCGCCGTGGCGGTTGGCCTCTTCGAAGACCGGGCGAAAACGCTCGGCCCGCTTGGCCGTCAGAAAGCCATCGCCCGGGAGCAGGGCGCCGATAATACCCGGCAGCGCGAGCGCGCGCTTGAACTCGGTGAGCGTCACGGCAAGGTCGGCTGTCGGCAGCGCGGCGAGGCCAGTGAAGCGATCGGGGTAGCGCACGCAGAGTTCCGAAATGGAATCATTGAATACTCGGCACAGCGGCTCCGAATCCTTCAGCGGCAGGCGGTCCACGCCGTACACCGTCGACAGCGACAGCAGGCCGCGCTCGACGCCGTTGCGATCCATGTCGGCGATACGCCGGTTCAGATCATCGAACCCGTCAGGCACGCGAAGCGACGGAAACTCGCAGTCGATATATTCGTGGCCGTCGCCGGTCGGCTTGATCGCCGGGCGCTCGGTGCGCTTGCGCATCACGTCAACCAGCGGCGCGGGAATCCAGTGAGCGTGCATATCGACTGCCATCGTTGATGCCATAATAGATAGCGGCGTCGCCGCCGCCCTCCCCGAAAAGGTCAATGAGTAATGATCGGCGAATAGCAACTAACCGCCATCAACGCAACTGCGTAATTTCTTACCCGCTCCTCGGCTAGCGGAGCGTTCCGACGCGGAGCGAGCAGGCGAGTCGGAACCGAGGCTGCGCCTCGCAGACTCGGCCACCCATCGGAGCTGCGTCAAAGAGGTGTAGAGGTCGCGCCGAAGGGCTTGCCCCTGAGGCACGGGTGAGGGTCCTTCCGTAAAAAAAAGGCATCATATTTTTATCGTCCCTCACATGGCGCTCAGCGCCGTCCTATCCCGACAGGGAGAGGGTCAGAGGCGGCCCGTCACTCTAGTCATTCTGAGCGAAGGCTGCCGAAGTGAAGAATCCCTGCGGACGCACGATGCTCTCAAGCGTCCGGAGTTCTCAAGCGAGTGCGAACGTTGAGGGGATCCTTCGCGGCGCTCAGGATGACAGCGAGATGGTCTTACTGCACCGCCGCCGTCGTCTTCCGGAAACGCCCCATTTATCATTCTGAGGCAACACGCCGAAGAATCTCAGACCACAATTGTTCGCCCCCCGTTACCCGCCGGACGACACCACGCAGTCGATTCCGAGCCGCTCACGAATCAGAGAATCTTGTTGAGCTGGTACTCGACGATTCCGACGGCGCCGGCTTCGAGCAGTTTGGGGAAAAGCTCGCGCACGGTGTGCTCATCGATGACAGTCTCGACGGCCACCCATTCGCGACCCTTGAGCGTCGCGGCGGGATAGAGCTGTGAGACCGTCGGCGCAGTGATCGACGGCAGCAGGGCGATCACCTTCTCGAGGTCGTCGCGCGCCACGTTCATCTTGATTCCGACCCGCCGCTCGGCGTCGAGCGCGCCGCGGATCAGCACGCCGATCTGACGAATCTTGGCCTGCTTCCATTCGTTGGCCCAGGCCGCCGGACTCGCCACGAGTACTGGATTGGAAGTGAGCAACTCCTCGACAATCCGGAGGCCGTTGGCGCGCAGCGAAGATCCTGTTTCGGTCACTTCGACGACGGCGTCGACCAGGCCGTCGGCGGCCTTGGCTTCGGTGGCGCCCCATGAAAATTCAACATCTACTTTAACTTTGCGCTCGGCGAAGACCCGCCGGGTAAAGTTGACCATCTCGGTCGCCACCCGCTTGCCATTCAGATCTTCGAGGCGGCGGACCGGCGAGCCCTCGGGCACCACGAGGACCCATCGCGTCGGCACCAGCGAGACCTTCGAATAGATGAAACTTTCGATTTCGAGCAGCTCGACGCCGTTCTCGACGATCCAGTCGCGTCCGGTGACGCCGGCGTCGAGCGTGCCGTCGGCGATATAGCGGGGCATCTCCTGCGGGCGTAGAAGCCGGCAGCTCAGCGCGGGATCGTCGACGGTCGGCATGTAGGAGCGCGAGCCGACCGAGATACGCCATCCCGACTTGCGCATCAAGTCGAGCGTCTGCTGTTCGAGGCTACCCTTGGGGATGCCGAAACGGAGAATCTGGTCAGATGCCTTCATAAATTTATTGAGAATCGGCGAAAACTTGATGATAGAGCGGCCGAGTCAGCTTTTCTTAGCCGGATGACCGTAGCCGGGGCCGTACTTGGCCGGATCGACGACGCGGGAGTCGACGGTGCGCCATTCGCCGTTGTCGAAGGAGCGGAAGAAGCAGCTCTGGAAACCCTCATGGCACGCGGCGCCGTCGCCCTGCTGCTCGACGCGGAGCAGTATCGCGTCGCCGTCGCAATCGGTTCTGATCTCGCGCACGAGCTGAAAATTGCCCGACTCCTCGCCCTTGCGCCAGAGCTTGCTGCGCGAGCGCGAAAAGTAGCATGCGCGGCCGCTGCTGATCGTTTCCTGCAGCGCCTCGCGGTTCATGTAGGCGACCATCAGGATACGTCCGCTTAAGTGATCCTGCGCGATAGCCGTGACGATACCGCCGCCCTTGTCGAAATCGATTAGATCGATTGCGTCGTGAGTGCGCTGCTGTTCCATAGAAAAATACGCCGGGTCAAATAGCACCCGGCGTTCAGTTGATTATCGGCTATTCCAGAGGCCGTTTCAACGTGGCTGCCCGCGAAGGCCGATCGCTACTTAAGCGCTTTGAGCGCCGCGAGCACGTCTTCTGTATGGCCTGCGACTTTAACCTTGGGGAAAACCCTGGCGATCTTGCCCTTGCTATCGATAATGAAGGTGCTGCGCTCAATCCCCATATATTCCCGACCGTAGAGCGATTTTTTCTTGTAGACCCCATAGGCCCGCGTGACCTGGTTGTCGGGATCGGCCAGCAGTGGGAAGTTGAGCTCGTACTTATCGATAAACTTGCCGTGCGAGGCCGGCGAGTCGGCGCTGATTCCGACGACCTGCGCCCCCAGCTTGCGGATTGCGGCGCTATTGTCGCGGAAACTGCAGGCCTCGGTGGTGCATCCGGGCGTCATATCCTTGGGATAGAAATAGAGCACGACAGCGCCGTGGCTGGTCAGATCCTTCAGCGCGACGGTCTTGCCGGTGCGATCGGTGAGCTTGAAATCGGGCGCTTTCTTGCCTTCCAGTTCGAGGGTCGCCGCTTCGGTCGGGGTGGATTTCCTTGCGGTTGCCATATGATTACCTCTCTAGATAGTAGCGCGGGCTGTCCCGCAAGGGCTGCTTTATTGCCCGTATATTGCTCGATAGTGTCGGCACCCAAATTATTCCTGCCGCCCGGAGAATTTCCAGCGGTCGTAAAACGTTATCGGCCCCGGGTTATCGGATGTTGCCAACCTCAACGGAGACAACGATTTTAAGGATCCTAGTTGACGGCCCCGCGCCGACTATCTATGCTTGGCGAGCTTTGAACCTGAGCAATTGATGGCCGTATACACGGAACTGAGCAAAGGGTTCCTTGAGGAACTCGCCGATGACTACGCCTTCGGGCGTGTCACGAGCGTGAACGGCATTCCGGAAGGCTCAGTCAACAGCAACTACCTTATCGAGACCAGCCGAGGCCGCTTCCTGCTACGCGTCGACGAGGTCAAGAGCGAGACCGAGTTGCGGCGCGAGATCGATCTGCTCGGCTTCCTGCGCAAACATTCGTTCCCCTGTCCGCAGCCGCTGCAGGATCGCAAGGGCCGCTATTATCGCGAGTACTCGTCCAAGCAGGTCTCTCTCTACAAGTATCATGAAGGGCGGATTCTCCCGGTAAATCGGCTCAAGCCGGTCCATCTGGAGGCAATCGGCCGCACCCTGGGCGAACTGCACGTCTACGGCAAGGTCTATAAGAAAGGCGTCGACAATCGCTTCAGCTTCGAGCGTATCGTCGATCTGTACCAGCGCGTGCGCACGCGCCTGCCGAACTATTTCTGCAAAATTCAGCGCGCGCTCGACGACGAAATCGATTACCTATCGCGATACCTGGAGAACAAGCTTCCCAAGGGTGTGATCCACGGCGATCTGTTCGCCGACAATCTGTTGTTCAGGGGCGAAAGGCTGGCGGCGGTGCTCGACTTCGAGGCGGCCTGCCGCGGCAAGTTCATTTTCGATATTGCGACTGCCGTTAACGCACTCTGCTACGTCGATGGGAACTACTCGCTCGAGCGCTTCCGCGACGTCCTGCAAGGCTACGAATCGGTGCGCACGCTGTCGCTGGCCGAATGGGACGCGTTCCCGAACGAGCTGCGCTATTCCTCGCTACGCTTCACTGTCACGCGTCTGCACGACTTCTTCCTGCGCCCCGTCGATGACCATCGCAGGGTCAACAAGGATTTCCGCGAGTTTTTCGAGCGGCTGCGGATTCTGCGGCGCGAGCGCGAAGGCGGGATGGAAGCGCTGCTGATGGCGATGGCGACCGGCTACGATTACCGCAAGTACCAGAAGGTCAAAGCCGGCGAACGCCACTAGCTCGCCAGCCGAGTTGACCGCGTCAAGATTCAGCAGCTCGCTCTAGTTCGCTCCAGCCTTGTTATAATCTTCCAAAATTTCCTTTCACGGGTTCTCCCACCGGATAGCTTCGCGAAGTTTTTCTTCACTGTCTGCAGGGGGGCTTTAACCGCAAGCGCGCGCGGCCTATCGTGATTCGGCCAGGGGGAGGCTGCTCAACGGGTCGGCCGGCGCCACGAGAAAGCGCCGCTGGGACCGCTAACCGCCATCGTGCGGTTGTCGTTCCGGGGAAGGGTTAAAGGACGATGGCATATAATCAGCAGGCTGCCGAGGAGGCCGTCCGCGAACTGCTGAGGCAGATTGGCGAGGACCCCGATCGCGAGGGCCTCGAACGCACACCCCATCGCGTCGTCGAGGCGATGAAGTTTCTGACCCGCGGCTACGGCCAGTCGGCCCGGAAAATCATCAACGGCGCGCTCTTCACCGAGGATTCCTACCAGGAGATGATCCTGTGCAAGGATCTGGATTTCTACTCGATGTGCGAACATCACCTGCTGCCCTTTATGGGCAAGGCGCATATCGCCTATCTGCCAAACCATCGGATAATCGGGCTGTCCAAGATCGCGCGTCTGGTCGAGATTTTCGCCCGCCGCCTGCAAGTCCAGGAACGGCTGACGACGCAGATTGCGCAGACCCTCATGACGGAGATCGAACCGCTCGGCGTCGCCGTCGTCCTTGAGGCGGAACATCTGTGCATGCGGATGCGCGGCGTCGAGAAACAGAATTCATGGGTCACGACCTCCGCGATGCTCGGCGTGTTCCGCACCAACCTCGAAACCCGGCAGGAGTTCATGAACCTGCTGCGCCGGAGCGCGCGGTCGTGACCGTGAAGCGATCACGCAAGGCTGCCGCCAGTTCGGCGCCGACGGGCGATCTCGAGGCGCTGGCGCGCGCCGCGATTAAGCGCGTCAAGCCCGGCTACCGGCTCGGGCTCGGAACGGGTCACGCGGCCAACGCTTTTCTACGTGTGCTCGGAGCGAGCGGAATTTCGGTTGTCGGCGTGCCGACCGGGAGCGACAGCGAGCGCCTGGCGCGATCGCTCGGAATCAAGCTGACGACGCTCGCCGAAACGCCGGTGCTCGATGCGGACTTCGACGGCGCCGATGAGGTCGATCCGCGGCTGAATCTCCTAAAGGGCTTCGGCGGCGCGTTGGTGCGCGAAAAGATCGTCGCGACGGCTTCGCGCCGGCGGATAATCCTGGTCGGCGTCGAAAAGCTCGTTCCCCGACTCGGTCAGCGCGGCTCGCTGCCCGTCGAGGTGGTGCCGTTCGGAGCCCCCATCGCCACGCGGCTTATTCGCAAGCTTGGACTGAAACCGCGCGTGCGCGTCGATGCCAAGGGCGTCGAATTCATTACCGACAATGGCAACCTGATTCTCGACTGCGCGCTTGCGCCAATTTCTAATGCGGCCCGCCTCGAGCGCGAACTTCTCGCGATTCCCGGCGTCGTCGGGACCGGCCTTTTCCTCGGTATCGCCGATACCGTGATGGTTGCCGCCCCCGACGGCACCGTGACCGCGATTAACCGGCCCCGCTAACTGATTCGCGCAGCGGCAGGATGATTGATAGCGCCGTGGTTGACGGCCCGACATCCGATAACCAAGCCGCTGTCTGTACCGCCTTGCGCGATGACTTGCGCAAAATATTTGCCGCTGCAATTGCGGCCGTCTCCCCGGGTCCCCTGGTGGCCGCGGCGCTCGCTGGCCGGACGCCGGGGTCCGATACGGTCGCCGATCGCTTCGCGCGCGGGCGGCGAATCTTTCTAATTGCGGTTGGCAAGGCCGCGCTGGCGATGAGCCGCGAGGTCGCCGCGTCCGCGGACGATAGACTCGAGGCAGGTCTAATCGTCGCTCCAAGTGGCACGGAACTCACCGCCGACCTCGAGAGACTCGGGAGAATCGAGGTGGTATCCGGAAGCCATCCCATCCCCGACGCGAGCTCGGTCGCGGCTGCCACCCGCGCTATCGAAGTTGCTCGCCGCGCCGGTTCCCGCAACGATCCAGATGACCTGGTAGTTGTCGCCCTCAGCGGCGGAGCCTCCGCTATGCTCGCGATGCCGGCTCGCGGGATTAGCCTCGATGACAAAATTGCGATCACGACGGCGCTGCTGCGCGCGGGTGCGTCGATTCAGGAGCTCAATACCGTCCGCAGGCATATCTCGTCCATCAAGGGCGGTGGACTCCTGAAGGCAGCGCGCGGCGCCGAAACGATCACGCTCGCGCTGTCGGACGTTATCGGCAACGACACGGCGACGATCGGCTCGGGTCCGACGGCGGCGGATCCCACGACTTACGCCGATGCGATCAGCGTGCTGAAACGGCGCGGCGTATGGGGCAGGGCGCCCGAGTCGATTCGCGATCGCCTCGAGCGCGGCCTCTCCGGCGAACTCGAAGAGACGCTGAAGCCTGCCGCGCCGGAGTTGAATCGATCGCACTACTTCGTAATCGCGGACAATGATACTGCTGTCGCCGCCGCCGCGGCTGCCGCCGCTGACCTTCGCTATGAAGTCGTGTTGTGCGATCGGATGACGGGCGACGCCAACGAAGCCGGCCGCTCATTTGCCCGTGCGATAGAGGCGTTGCCCCCCGGCCGGCGGTGCATGATCAGCGGCGGCGAGACGGTCGTGACGGTGCGCGGTCGCGGACGCGGAGGGCGCGCCCAACAGGCGGCGCTGGCGCTCGGTATCGAGCTCGAGAATGCGCAAACTAAGCGGTCGGCGGCGGCGCTGGTCGCAGGCACCGACGGAATCGACGGGCCTACCGATGCGGCCGGCGCGTTCGTCGATACTCTGACCGGCGATCGCGCCCGCGCGGCCGGACTCGATCCTGCAGGAGCGCTTTCGCGCAACGATTCCTATAGCTTTTTCGCCGGCCTCGGCGATTTACTTATTACCGGGCCAACCGGTACGAACGTGGCCGACGTGATGATCGGCCTTCAAGACGACGAACAGGATAGCGGAGTAGACGTTTGACCAAGCGGAAAGAAACAGCACGCAAACGCCCGAGCCGCACGGATTCGCATCGTGTGACACTGATTCCGGGCGACGGCGTGGGTCCCGAAGTGATCGCGGCGGCGGTCAAGGTGATCGAGGCCGCCGGCGTGCATATCGATTGGGATCGGCAGGCGGCCGGCGCCAGCGCGATCGTCCGATGGGGCACTCCGGTGCCGGATACTCTGATCGATTCGCTCAAGCGGACGAAGACCGCTCTCAAAGGTCCGCTCGAGACGCGCGTCGGCGAGGGTTACCGCTCGATCAACGTTTACCTGCGCAAAACCTTTAACCTGTACGCGAACCTGCGCCCGACGCTCGGATTCCAGGGCGTGACATCGCCGTTCCACGATGTCGATCTGGTAGTGGTGCGGGAAAATACAGAGGACCTCTACGCCGGTATCGAGCATGAGATCACGCCCGGCGTGGTCGAGAGTGTAAAGATCATAACCGCTCACGCATCGCGCAGAATCTCGCGGTTTGCGTTCGAGTACGCCAAGCGCAACAAGCGCAAGCTCGTGACGGCGATCCATAAGGCCAACATCATGAAGCTCTCCGACGGGCTGTTCCTGAAATGCGCGCGCGCGATCGCGAAGGAATATCCCAAAATCCGCTATGAAGAGCAGATCGTCGATGCGGCCTGTATGCGCCTGGTGACCGATCCGAAGCGGTTCGATGTCCTGCTGCTGGAAAATCTTTACGGCGATATCGTGTCGGATCTTTGCGCTGGGCTGGTCGGCGGTTTGGGCATGGTCCCAGGGGCCAACTATGGCGAGAAGGGCGCGATCTTCGAGGCCGTCCACGGAACCGCGCCGGATATCGCCGGCCGCAATCTGGCCAATCCGGTCGCCGCGATCTTGTCGGCGGCGATGCTCGCGGAGTATCTGGGCCATCGCCCGCGCGCCGATCGAATCCGCGCCGCCGTCGCCAAAACGCTCAAGTCCGGACGTACGATAACGCGCGACCTCGGCGGGCGCGCCACTACCGAAGAGATGGCGGACGCGATAATCAAGGCAATGGGCTGAGCGGCCGCGATTATTGCGAGTTCATTGGGGTGTCATGATGGCTGAATATCAAATCCGCCGGATGCGCCGCGACGAAATGAATCTCGCCGTCGAGTGGGCGGCAGCCGAAGAATGGAACCCCGGCCACGATGACGCCGCGCTGTTTTACGACACCGACCCGCGCGGCTTTTTCGTCGGCACGCTCGACGACGTCCCGATCGCGTCGCTCTCCGGCGTCGCCTACGGCGACCGTTTCGGCTTCATGGGCCTCTACCTTGTCAAACCGGAATTTCGCGGCCACGGCTACGGCTCGCAGCTCTGGCGCGCCGTGATCGAATACCTGGGCGCGCGCAATATCGGCCTCGACGGCGTGATCGATCGAAAGGAAAATTATCGCCGATCGGGCTTCGAACTCGCCTGGCGCAACGTCCGTTATGAAGGAGTGGGCGTGGCGGACGAGCGCGCATCCTCGATCGTGCCGATCGAAGGTGTCGATCAGTCCGCCGTGATGGCGCTGGATCGATCGGTCTTTCTCGCCGATCGATCGGATTTCATGCGGCGATGGATTGCGCAACGGCGCGGCCGCGCGTACGCCGCCGTGAAGGATGGAACTGTCGCTGGCTTCGGCGTCATTCGCGAATGCCGGCGCGGCTACAAGATCGGTCCGCTCACCGCCGTCGACGCGCCAATCGCCGAGGACCTCTTCGATGCGCTCGCCGCCGAAGCCGCCGGAGAACCGATCTTTCTGGATGTGCCCGAAGCCAATCCGGAGGCGGGTGCGCTCGCGTTGCGCCACGGTATGAAGGCGGTCTTCGAAACAGCGCGGATGTACAACCGCGAAATTCCGTCGCTCGCGCGCGATCGGATCTTCGGTATCGCCAGTTTCGAGTTGGGATGATGGCGAGAGTTCGCAGGACTCGATCTCTCCGGCTCGATTGTAAAAGCCTTCCGAAAGGCGTTATTGCTTCGCGCGGGGAACACTTTCATGGCACGCCGAAATCCGACGATGTTCAATCCTAACCGGTTGAAGCTGGGAGTCTTTGCGTCAAACTGCTCAGGCGGCCAGGCTGCCACGACCGTGCCCGAGCGATGGGTCGCGAGCTGGGAGAATAATGCCGCGCTCGCCGTGATGGCCGACCGCCTTGGGATCGAATGCATGGTTCCGGTCGGCCGCTGGAAGGGCTACGGCGGCGAAACCGACTTCGAGGGCGAGACCTTCGAGACGATCACATGGGCGACAGGTCTGCTCGCGCTCACCGAGAACATCACGGTGTTCGGCACCGTCCATTGCCCGCTGATCCATCCGGTGCTGGCTGCCAAACAATCGGTGACCGCCGACCACGCCGGCAGTGGACGCTTCGGGCTAAATATCGTCTGCGGCTGGAACCAGGATGAATTCAACATGTTCGGCGCGAATCAGAAGGCGCACGATCGGCGCTACGAATACGGCCAGGAGTGGTGGGATATCATCAGGCGGATCTGGTCCGGGGAAGCTTCCTTCGACTACGACGGCGAATTCTTCAAACTCCGCGGAGTGACCGGCGCGCCGATGCCGTGGGGCGGCAAGCGTCCCGTCATGATGAACGCGGGATCGTCGCCCGCCGGCCGCAATTTCGCCGCGAGCAATTCGGACTTTCATTTCGACCAGGTGTTTTTCGTCGAAGATGCACCGGCCCGGATCGAAGACACCAGAAGAATCGCCCGCGCTAACGGCACTGAAATCCAGATCTTCACCCACGGCTATGTCGTATGCCGGCCGACCCAGCGCGAGGCCGACGAATACTGCCACTACTTCACTGTCGAGCATGAGGACGCCGGCGCCGTCGATCGGCTGTTCGAGCTCGCGATGGGCGCGGGCGGCTCGACGTCCATCTCGCCCGAAGTGGCGCGGATGGCGCGCCCTCGATTCGCCGGCGGGTACGGCGGCTTGCCGTTCGTCGGCGATCCGGACCATGTCGCGGCCGAGCTCAAGCGGATGGTTGACCTCGGTTTCAATGGAATGACGATCAGCTTCGTCGATTATCTTGCCGAATTGCCATACTTCGGCGCGGAGGTGCTTCCGCGGCTCCAGCGGATGGGCCTGCGTGAGCCGGTCGTGCGGGCCTGATCCCTTCGCGGGTGCGTAAGAGCTTCGAGATTTAGAAAATGGGACAGATGGGGAGGAGCTTCTGAATGGGCGGCGTGCGCGACAATATGACCGTAATCGATGTGGACGGCCACATCGTCGAGGATCTCAACGATCTGCGCGAATTCATGGATCCGCGAATCCAGTGGATCACGCGCCCTAATCGTCCGTTCCCGTCGGCGATCGGCGCATTTCCGAATCTCGACGGCCTCCATTCGTTCATGGGCGCCGCCGAGGGCGGCATGATTCCAAAGCCGCGACCACGTGTCGACGCCAGTGATCATCGCCCTGGCTCGCCGGAGGATTGGGTCGCGGCGCTGGATAAAACCGGTATCGCACATGCCGTGCTGGTGACCAGCGACGGCCTCGGAATCGGCAACCATCGCGGACGCGAGTATCTGCGCCTGCTGTGCCGCGCGTACAACGATTACGTTGCGACGAGCTACGCTCGCCACGATCCGCGGTTGCATCCGTACGCGCTTATTCCAATGCAACATCCCGACGATGCGGTCGCCGAGCTTCGGCGCGCCGTCAAGGAACTTGGACTGGTCGGCGCGATAGTGCCGTCGACGGGGCTGCCGCTGCACGCGGGTCACGAGTATTTCTGGCCGGTCTACAAGGAGGCCTCGGACCTCGAATGCGTGCTGGCCTTTCACGGCGGATCGAATCGCGGCATCGGCCTGGATTCGTTTTCGAATCTCACCGCGTCGCATATTTTGCACCATCCGTCGGCTCTGATGATCGCGTTCGTCGCGATGGTCTACGATGGCGTGTTCGAGCGCTTTCCCACGATGCGCGCGGCGTTCCTTGAAGGTGGATGTGGCTGGATTGCGTTCCTGCTCGACCGCGTCGATCGGGAAGCCGAGCTGCCGCAGCCCGATTACGACGGTTATCGGCATAAGATGCCGCGCAAGCTGTTCGAGAGCGGGCGCGTGATGGTCGGATGCGAGGGCAACGACGGCATCATTCCGTATCTGGCCAAGACTATTGGCGTCGGCTCGCTGGGTTTTTCGAGTGACTATCCCCATGAGGCCGATTTTGTTGATGTAAACCGCGAGATCGAAGAAACTCTCGAAGGTGATGAATTGTCGGACACTGACAAGCGCGCAATTCTGGGCGAGAACGCGCTGAAATTCTTTCGCTTTTGAGCGTGCTCAAAGGGCCTTTTAGAAAAGGGGAGGATATGACCATGGCATCCGATCCGAACGATGACATCGTAAAGTATATCGCCGAAAGGTCGCTCGAAGCCGGCCAGACATGGCGCTGGTGCCGCGAGAAGATCACGCCCGGCATGGCGCAGGCCTTCTTTTTGCAGCACGTCTTGCGCAACCGCTTTTACAGTGCCGTCTTGCGGCCTGCGTGGGTCAGCCGATGCCCTGACCTTGCGATCGTGCGCAAGTCGATTAATCAGATGCGCCAGGAACTCGTGTATGACGACGAGATAAAGGCGTCGCATACCAAAATTTTATGGGAGTTCGGCAGGATTGTCGGTCTGACCGACGAGCAGTTGGACAGCTCAAAAGCCGAGCCCAAGGTCGCGTTGTTTTTCACCGCCCTCGAAGGCCTCGCGCGCGAGCGCCATTGGCTGGTCGGATGGGTTGCGACGTCGATCGACGAGTTTATCGGCGGCCATATTGAGGGCCATAATTTTCACGCCGACCGCTGGAAGGAAGATCTCGGGTTGTCTGAGGAGCAGGTCTTTTTCTGGCGCTATCACGAAAAAGCCGACCTCGATCACGGCGGCTACGACGTGTGGGAGCCGATCAAGCGTCACGTGACGACCGATGCGCTGCGCGAGGAGATTCGCGACGGCCTAGAGGTCGCGCTGGAGGCCCATCGGAACTTCTTCGAAGGGATCGCGCTGCTCGGCGATCGCCTCGACAAGCAGGGCGTCCGCATCGCATGAAGAAGCCGGTCTCACCCGAAGTTGCCGGCCGGACTCCGCCCGGTCAGGTTCCGGTCGACAGGTTTCCGATGCAGTACCAGGACAGTCCGCAGGAAAGTCAGGAGAATTGATCACGGCGGACCGCCTCGATCGCGACGAGCAGCTTGCGCGGATGGGCGGCGAGCAGTTTGACGTGGCTGTGATTGGCGGCGGAATCAATGGCGCCGCGATTGCCCGCGACGGTGCGATGCGCGGCCTGCGCATGGCGCTGATCGAGCGCGACGACTTTGCCGGCGCGACCTCATCGCGCTCATCGAAACTGATCCATGGCGGCTTGCGCTATCTGCCGCAACGCCAGTTTCGGCTGGTCCGCGAAGCGCTGGCCGAACGCGAGCGATTGCGCCATGTAACCGCGCCTCATCTGGTACGACCGATCAATTTCATTTTTCCGGTTTACGGAGGACGCCGGCCGAGCCGCCTGACGCTGTCGGCTGGCCTTTCCATCTACGACGCGTTCGCCCGCACGGCGCCGCTCGAGCGCCATCGATGGATCCCTCGCGGCGCGCTCATCTCCCGTTCGCCTCGGCTCGATCGAGCGACGCTCAAAGGAGGCGTCAGCTACTTTGACGGATGGGCCGACGACGCGCGATTGACGATCGAGAACATGCTCGACGCGGCGGCCAATGGTGCGGCGGTTGCCAACTACCTGGAGGTTACCGGATTCGAGAGAGCCGGCGGCCGTATTGTTGCGGCGCCTCTTCGCGATCGGATCGGCGGCGCGAATATTGAGCTGCGGTCGAAGGTTTTCATTAACGCATCGGGGCCGTGGACCGATATCGTTCGCCGCCTCGACGAGCCCGGCGTCCCATCAGCGATCCGGCTGACCAAGGGCGTGCATATTGTTTTCGATCGCGCGGCGCTCCCACTCGGTGAAGCGCTCGTGATGGCGGGCGGCGACGGCCGTATCGTATTCGCGACGCCGCACGCAAGCTCCGTGATCGTCGGCACTACCGATACGGATTTCGACGGCGATCCGGCCACCGTTGCCGCGGCGGCTGACGATGTCGGCTACCTGATCGATTTTATGCACGGCTTCATCGTCGACTCTCCCGGCACCGCGAATGTCCTTGTCAGCTATGCGGGTCTGCGGGCGCTGACGAGCACGGTCATCGGCCGGGCACCGTCGTCGGTATCGCGCGAGCAAACGATCTTAACCAGCGCCGCTGGGCTGATTTCGGTCGCCGGCGGCAAACTCACGACCCACCGCGCAATCGCCGAGCAGGTGATCGCCCTCGCATTAAGTACCCTGGGCAAGCCGGTCGAACCTTCTCCGACATTAACCACGCCACTACCCGGTGCTCGTCCGATCGAAAGTCACGAGAAGGTGGCTAAACCTCCGAACCTCGAGGCGAACATATGGCGAATTTTAATTGATCGGTACGGCTCAAGGGCGGAAATCGTCGCCAGAATAGTCGACGAGCGGCCGGGGCTGGAGCATCCGCTGGCTGACGGGGTTCCAGCCATCGGTGCCGAGGTTGTATTCGCGGTCCGTCACGAAATGGCGCGTACGTTGGCGGATTTCATGATTCGGCGCACTTCGCTCAACTGGCGAGCGCCGCGACAGTTCGGGCTTGCGGCGCGGCGGGCGGCAGCAATAATGGGCGTCGAGATGGGTTGGGACGATCGCAAAATCGCCTATGAGATCGCGAGCCTAGTCGCCGCCGAGCCAGGGCCCGAAAGCACTGTCGCGGCCGAGAATTATGAGCATGCGCGAGAGTAGGATGGGAAGTAAGGCCGAGAGTAAGACGACGAAGAACGCGCGCGCGATGCGAATTTCGGCGACGCTCGAAAAGCTTTACCCCGAAGGGCGGATCAGCCTCGATTTCACGACGCCCTGGGAGTGCCTGGCCGCGACGATTCTGTCGGCGCAATGCACCGATGCACGCGTCAACCGCGTCACGCCCGAACTGTTTCGCGCGATTCCGGATGTCGACGCAATGGGCGCCGCGCCGCTCGATAAAATTGAGAAACTTATCGTAACGACGGGCTTTTTTCGCAGTAAAGCACGTTCGCTTAAGACCTGCGCGGCTATGATCGTCAATGACTTCGAAGGTAAGTTGCCGGAGAGTATCGAAGATCTCGTGCGGCTGCCCGGCGTCGGCCGCAAGACGGCCAATGTGATCCTCGGCCATGTCTTCGGCCGGCCCGGCTTCGTGGTCGACACCCACGTTCGTCGTCTGACCTATCGGCTGGGGCTCACCCTCGAGCGCGATCCTGAAAAAATAGAAACCGACCTGACGCGGATACTACCGCCGGAAAAATGGACCGGGTTCTCGATGCGACTGATCCTGCACGGTCGTCGCGTATGCTATGCGCGGGGTCCAAAGTGCGACGAGTGCGCGCTGGCGCCTGATTGTCCGCGAATAGGCGTTATCGGCAAATCGACGCCGAAGCAGGCCGCATCGCCGCCGCGTCGCCCCAAACGGACAGCATCGCGGCATTAGGCGGCATTCCGGCGATTAAGACTGTCTTTCGATGAGGTGGCGGCCGGCTTCCCGTCGGTTATTTCAAGTGATGCGCCCTCGTGTAATAATTCGCTAACCGAATCGCCGACTCCGCGCGGGTTGGGCTGACGCCGTGAAGTTCAAAGTCGACGACATAACCGCTGAGGCGAAAGAAACGACCTTTCCGGCTCCGGCTGCCCCGATCAACGAGGCGCTGAGCGGAAGTGGTAGTGGCGAATTCCGCATCGAGGCTCCCGTGACCGTGGCCGCATCGTATTATCGCGCAGGAACCGAGGTTTTCTTCGACGGCGAGCTGATCGCCACGATGCATGCGACATGTGCGCGCTGTGCCGAGGAATTCTCGACCCCCACGGCGCGGCCGTTTCACTTCATTCTCGCGCCACGAGTCCTGTTCGACGATGCCGACGGGGCCGCAGATGCCGACACCGCCGGCTATGCTCACTATGACGGCGACGTTATCGACCTGAGCCCGCTCATCCGCGAAGAGATGCTGCTGGGGCTGCCGACCCGGGCGCTATGCCGGGAGGATTGCCGCGGCTTGTGTCCGCGATGCGGCGCCAATCTCAACGAGGGCGCTTGCCGCTGTACCCAGCCGCCCGGTGACTCTCGCCTCGCCGTTCTCCGCACGCTCAAAATTCAGCGCAGCTAACCTGCGCGGTCCCAAACAGGAAGATGTAATCATGCAAGCACCCAAGCGTCGTACTTCACGTTCCAAGCGTAACAAACGCCGCTCGCACGACGCGCTGACGGCAGTCAATACGATCGCCTGTCCGCATTGCGGCGAGCCGACCCTGTCGCATCGGATCTGCCGCCATTGCGGCACCTACCGGGGACGCACCATCGTCGCGACCGCCGGTTAGGGGGCGATTGCCCGGTGATTATCGCGCTTGACGCGATGGGCGGAGATCTCGCCCCGCAAGCCGCCGTTGAAGGCGCGGTACTGGCCGCGCGTCAGCTCGGGGTCGCGATTGTTCTGATCGGCGATCGCGAAGTCGTCGAGCGCGAGCTCAAGCGCCACAATATCGACCGCCTGCCGATCACGATCGAGCACGCCTCCGAAGTCGTGACGATGGAGGACTCGCCGATCGAATCGGTGATCTCCAAGCCCAATTCGTCGATCCATCACGGCCTCGAAATGGTCCGTCGCGGTGAGGTCCAGGGCTTTGTCAGCGCCGGCAACTCGGGCGCGATGATGACGGCGGCGATCATGATCCTCGGCACCATCCCCGGCGTCGATCGCCCCGCGATCGCTTCGTTGGTCCCGTCGGCCAGCGGCTTTACTCTGCTTATCGACGCGGGCGCCAATACCGAGGTCAAGCCGATCAACCTGGTCCAGTTCGCCCTGATGGGCAGCGTCTATTGCCGGCGGGTCCGGCAGATTGCGCGCCCGCGGGTCGGAATCCTGGCCAACGGTGAGGAAGACTCCAAGGGCACCGACCTGACGCGCGCGGCGGCCGCTTCATTGCGCCTGATGGTCGACGATATCGATTACGCCGGCTACGTCGAGGGGCGAGATATAAATCGCGGCCGCGTCGACGTCGTCGTGACCGATGGCTTTACCGGCAATGTGGCGCTGAAAACGCTCGAAGGCTTCGCTTCCTTCCTATTGGGCAACCTGCGCGAACTGTTCGGCGGCACAATGCGCGGGCGGCTCGCTTTTCTTCTTATCGGCAAATACTTGCGCGTGATGCGTGAGCGGCTCGATCCGTCGGAATACGGCGGCGCGCCTCTGCTCGGCGTCAACGGAGTCGCGATAATTGCGCACGGCTCGTCGAATCCTCTAGCGATTAAGAATGCAATCCGCGCGGCGGCCGATGAAGGCCTGGTGCTTCGCGTCAGAGCCGAGATCGCCGAGGTGCTTGCCCGCAACGGCGGCGTTCAACCCAAGCCGGAGGGCAAAGGTCTGCGCGCGATTCTGCACCGGATGCGCGGCCGGCTCCATCTCCATAAGGAAGGCGATCAGGTCCGGAACAAGGGCGACGAACCCAAAAGACGCGGAACCGGCGAAATCGGTGTCCGCGAGCGGGAGGCTCATCTGTCGCTGGCCGGCCCGCCCGACGCCGCGCCCAATGGGGCATCCTCCAATGGCGCCGCCGCCGATCCGGCCCATAAGGCCGAAGGTGCCGCGCTCAACGGTGCCCACACCGAGGCGGCCGATCCCGCTCCTGAAAAGGACGCCGCGCCGACGGTTCCGATCGATCCGCCGACCGGGCCGCCGACCGGAGGACATTCGCCAGGGGGACATACACGATGAAGGTGGCGCTGCTCTTTCCGGGACAGGGCTCCCAAAAGGTCGGCATGGGTGCCGAATTGGCCCACGAATTTCCCGCCGCACGGCGCGTCTTTGAAGAGGCCGACGAGGCCCTCGGCGCTCCACTTGCGCGGCTCTGCTTCGAGGGTCCCGAAGACGATCTGCGGCTCACTGCGAACACCCAGCCCGCGATGCTGACGGTCGCTATCGCGGCGCTGCGTGCGTTGCAATCCGAGTTCGCAATCGAACCTGAACTCGACGCCGGCCATAGTCTCGGAGAATACAGCGCGCTGGTTGCGGCTGGTGCGCTCCAATTTACCGACGCGGTCCGCGCGGTGCGCGAGCGCGGCCGGCTCATGCAGGCCGCATGTCCCGACGGCACCGGCTCGATGGCGGCGCTGATCGGTCTCACGCGGCCGATCGTCGATGAAATCTGCCTTGAAGTTTCGACCGACAGCCTGCAGGCCGTGGCGGCGAATCTCAACGGTCCCGGGCAGATTGTGATCGCCGGTCATACGGCAGCTGTCCGGCGCGCCGTGGAACTCGCCAAGGAGCGCGGCTCGACCATGGCCGTCGAACTGAAGGTGAGCGCGCCGTTTCATAGTCCGCTGATGGCGCCGGCGCGCGAAGCCATGGCAGCGGTGCTTGAACCGCTTGCGGTCCGTGCACCGGCGTTTGGCGTAATCTCAAATGTTACTGCGTCGATCAATCGCGACCCCGAGCGGATCAAGCCGCTCCTGCTCGAACAGATAACTGCGCCGGTCAGATGGGAAGAATCGATGGGCACGCTCGCGGCAGCCGGTATCGCGACTGCGCTCGAGCCGGGTTGCGGCAAGGTGCTGGCGGGTTTGATGCGGCGAATCGACAAAAGTTTCAAGGTGCGGACCGTCGAGGATAGCGCCTCGGTAAAGGCGGCGGGCGAGCTGATTGCGAGTCTGAGCTGACGCCCGGTGGGCAGCGGGCATCCAACCCGGCTAGCGACCAACTTGCCTAGGCCACATTAACTCCATATGCTTCCGATGATTCGCTCCGAATGACGCCATCGCGGCGCTTGCGGGGCGTCGGGGGATCGAAAAGAGTCGGCAGCGACTCTATGAATTGGTCAGGGCGGCGTCTTATTGTCAGGCCGCGCGAGGGAGGAACGAGACCAGGATGGCTTCAGACGTCGAAACCAGGGTTCGCGAAATTATCAGCGAGCAGCTGGGCGTGGCCGCGGACGAGGTGACTTCGGAGGCTTCCTTTATCGAGGACCTCGGAGCCGATTCCCTTGATATCGTGGAACTCGTCATGGCGCTCGAAGAAGAGTACGGGATGGAGATCTCGGACGAAGATGCCGAGAAGATCCGGACGGTCAAGGACGTCGTCGGCTACATCGAGGCCCACAAGGGCTGAGTCTCCATCGGCCGCCATTCATATCGCCGATACCTCGCCGATCGTTGAGGCTGTGAGGCGAATGCGACTATTGGCCGCCGCCACTCATAGGCCGACGCCGGTTCCCGGCGGAACGTTTGGCGTCGGCGGCCGGCTCGCGGTGCCCCGTCAATTGCCGCGAAACCGCGCCGTGAAATTGCCGGAAAAATCTCCGCTTTTCGCACGAGTGCGCTTGCGTGCGCGCAGCACGATCGGACAGCGAACGCTCGCGACTTCCAGCATCACAGTCGGAAAGATGGCCGCGTAATCGATGCGCTGTCCGTCCTGCCATACGCGCGGAAACCGGGTCGTCGATTCGCGGCTGTCCAAAGATGGCGCCAGTATTCGCCGGCGCCGGATGTGCCGCGCGTGCAAGCGGCGATTCACCACCTTCGAGCGTGTCGAGCAGGCGCTGCCGATGGTGGTCAAGAAGGACAATCGGCGCGAGCCGTTCGAGCGTGCAAAGATCGTCGCCGGTCTGAAGCGCGCATGCGAAAAACGCCCCGTGTCGATGGAGATGATCGATCAGATCGCCGACCGCGTCGAGGCTGCCGTGCTCGAACGCGGCGAGACTGAAGTCGCGAGCCCATTTATCGGCGGCGCCGTGATGGACGAACTCCATCGCACCGATCAGGTCGCCTATGTCCGCTTCGCCTCGGTCTATCGATCGTTCAAAGATATCGACGAGTTTATGCAGGAGCTCGAGGGGTTGATTCGCCGGCGCGAGGATATCCCCGACGTCGCCCGCCCGCGCGGCAAGCGCGGCGAGAACGCATCGTAGCGCGCGATACCGGATGGCCGCGCGCCAATCCCGCCAGTCAGATGACGACGACCGCCGCTTCATGCATGCGGCGCTTGAGTTGGCTATACCCGGCCTCGGTCGCACCGGTCCGAATCCTACCGTCGGATGCGTAATTGTCCGGAATCGCCGAATCGTCGGCCGCGGCGCAACTGCGCCGAATGGACGGCCCCATGCGGAAACAATCGCGCTCGATGACGCCGGGAAGTTGGCGCGGGGCGCGACCGCGTACGTGACGCTCGAGCCGTGTGCCCATCAGGGGCATACGCCGCCGTGCGCCCGCGCGCTTATCGAGGCTAGCGTGAGCCGCGTCGTCGTCGGATGCGTCGATCCTTATCCTGCTGTGCGTGGGCGGGGAATAGCGATGCTCCGGCGCGCCGGTATCGCGGTTACCGTGCCATTGCTGGAGAAGGAATGCCGGCAGCTCAACGCCGGGTTTTTCATGCGAGTAACGCGCGGACGGCCGCTGGTGACGCTGAAACTCGCCATGACGCTCGACGGGCGTATCGCCACTGCCGGCGGCGATTCGCGCTGGGTCACGTCCGCACAGGCGCGTGAACTGGTTCATCGGATGCGCTCCGAGTCCGACGCGATCCTGGTTGGCGCGGGCACCGTGATCGCCGATAATCCGCGGCTAACTTCTCGAATCGAGGGCGGCCACGACCCGTTGCGAGTGATCGTTGACGGCCGCCTGCGCGTATCACCCTCGGCACTGGTGTTTCGACAACGATCGGCCGCCGGCGCGATCTTGGCCACCAGCCGACGCAACGCCGCCCGGGCACAACGACGCTACGGTTCGACACGCGTCGAGGTGATCGCTGTCCCTGAAAAAACTGGCGCGGGAAAAATTGGCGCGCTATCGATGGCCGGCCTGATGACAGAGCTGGGAAAGCGAGGGATCAACCGGGTGATGATCGAGGGCGGCGCGCTCACAGCCGGCTCAGCCTTGCAGGAGGGCGTCGTCGATCGGTTGGCGGTCTTTATCGCGCCGAAAATTCTTGGCGGCGGCCTGCCGGGGGTCGAGGGGATCGCAACGCGCCAGATGCGCGACGCAATCGGCCTGTCCGAACTGGCTGTTCGTAAAATCGGAGACGATCTGCTGGTTGAGGCG
>Ga0302325_10007338_pt1 | contig 24490 bp, 25 predicted proteins | sample Palsa_T0_2_FD_201948 | JGI IMG/M metagenome (GOLD analysis project Ga0302325, IMG submission 201948) | Peat permafrost microbial communities from Stordalen Mire near Abisko, Sweden - Palsa_T0_2 | ecosystem: Environmental > Terrestrial > Soil > Palsa > Peat permafrost | place: Sweden: Abisko... | reverse complement strand
TCGTTTTCAATATAATCCTGTCCAAAATACTGAGTGAGTTTGTCGTCTGCAGCGTCCCGTACATCTCGCAACATTTTGAGACATCAGAGATGGAATAAGACGTAGTCGAAGCGTAACGTGCGTTCTTCCATTGTGATGGCGTCGTGCAAAGTGCTGAGAAGTTGAATTGGTGTCATTTTGTGACTTCTGGCCCATTGTTTGTGTAACAGACTCGAGGCTTTCCTAGGTTTCGCAACGACGTCGGAGATCGCAGGGGTCTTTTCATGGTCGAGTAGTTCCTGGATCGTTTCCAAGGTTAGCGCGGCGTTTCCAGTTGTAAAATACTCCTCATGGAAAATATCGGAAACAGGAGACTGCGACATCGTTTTCGGACCTTTCTTGGAGAATTTGAGTTGACTGATACGAGTTGCTCGGGCAAAAGTTTCAGGCGCCGCACCAAGCATCAAGGTCATGCTCTTTAGCCACTGATCCGGAGTCTTCGGAACTCGTCCCAAAAACATGGATTCCCGTGAATGCATATCCATCACCAATTCCATATCCGGCCACACCTCCCATTCCTCCAAGTAACCCCCTTGCTGACAAGCATTGTACAGATGTGCCACATATAAAATAGATCCCCATGCTCCCGCCAATGTAGTACCAATATCCTTCATCGTACTATAGACCTTGAATTGAAGTAGGCCACAGAGTACCGGATGTCGGCCCAGTAGAGCGAAACGTTCTGGTCGCACCTCCGGTAAGCCGCTTAACATTTTCCTCTTTGCAAATTCGAAAGCGTCACCGACAGTCCATTGTTTAACGAATCTACTGAACTGTTCTACACCTTTTTCATTCGAAGAAGGCCAATTGGTAAACACGCGGAGTCCGCCGCTGCTGATTGAGGGTAATTGAAGTGCGAACACCGGTTCCCCGTAAATCTGAAAGGCTACGAGAGACGTTCGCTCTCAATGTGTGATGAATATCCAAGAACACTTGACAGGTATAGATAACCCATAGAGGCGCTTTTTTCGTTGAAAATGTCGCGAGGAGGCCATTTGTCAACTCGTCCGGGACCGGTAAATGATCCGATACAAGTTGCGTGGCGACAAAGAATTCGGGCAAGGCTTCAAAGAGGATAATCTTGTCCTCTTGAAGACGTTGTCTGGGGGGATAGCTTATTCCGGTCTGTATTTGGATTGTAGATACCAAAATGGCCGGGTTTCAAGACCGGCGCATGATTGTCCCGAATAACATCACAGAAAGATGCGAGGATGGTTGCGACTGGGATGTATTTCCAGTCGGCGATGTCTAGCATAGCAGGATTGACCAGGTCATCGTGCTCTTGACGATAGTTGGGATCTTGACCGCGAAGATGACACATGAGGATATAAAACACACCCGAGATTTCAGTGTAGGATTTGAATTTCGGAAGCGTCGCGATGAGCTCTTCTTCTGCCTGTTTGACCAATTGGAAAGCCATATTCGTTGTTACTGAAGCTGATACGAGATCTTCTTCTCCGTCCTTGTAGTCCTCCCAGAGATCCTGGAGATGATCGCGCAATCGGTTCAGGTCGTCGAAGAAGCAGTACAACGCAAAGTAGACTTCTTCGTCATCCGGCTCGACTTCATAACGCCATAGGGGAGTAGTTCTCGTGGTGACGACAGTGGTCTCTGGAGATTGAATTTCCTCCATTTCGCTCTCCTCAATATTCAAAACGTCGAAGATATTATTGAGCGTGTCGACTTGAGAATCTGTTCCTTGATTGGGAGAGATTGTAGTAGCGAGTGTCTGCTCAGAGCTTTCGTCCGGGCCTGTTGGCTGGAGGAGTTGAAGTATCTTTTCGAGCACGGTGATGAAATGGGAGTGCGTTTCATTCTTTGCGGCCTGCTGGCTGGATTGCTCGGAAAACCACTGACTACATCGTTTTCGTAGGGCAATAGCACTGCGCAGTAGCGTCGTAACAACGCTCGGTGTCTTAACTGGAGGTTTCTGACAGGCGATAACTTCGGCCATCGCGACCAATTCTTGTGTGGTGACTGAGTATTTCATCCCATTGGCGGCCCGTGAGGTTGTCCCTGAGGATCCGGTGTTCTTCTCCTGTTTCCGAGTTTTGCCTTTGGGACGACTGGTGCCTGTAGGGAGGGTTTGTGTTGACTGAGTCATCAAAGTGTGGCCGTATTTTGGGAAGTTTCGGCAAGCCAACGGGCGACTCGATTGGTGTCCGCTTTGTAGCGCTTGTGGCGGTCAAACAAGAAATCTGGAAGTCCCATCTCGCAAGAGCCGGTGATGGGGGCGAGGCAAGGCGACAAGGCGTTCGCGGCCGGAGTGAAACCTCGTTTCTCGTCAGTGGTTCAAATGAGGTGTGATTTGGGCCTGAACTCAACCAAACCGACAGTCCGAGCAAATTTTGATTGGGACCAACCACAGGCCACCCACATAAAGAGTGCCATCGGAGAACATTCCTTTGCTCTTCTCAACGATTGACAGCAGACAAGGGTGGTATTACGACAATCTTCCCCACACGCCTCACTAAGTCTCGCTACTAAACCCATGGCGGAGTTGGCACGGTTGAAGCAGGCCCGCTTTCTTGCTGAAGGATTGCTCGCAGAGTTCAATCGTTGTGGATTTACGGACTCGGAGGTTAACCATCGCTCAAATCCGCTGATGCTAGTCGTTGAAAGATCCTCCGAATCCATCCCTTTACTTCATGCGCGCTGGATTCGTGACGGAACTCTGTGCTATTTCTGAAAACCTTGAACTCAAGGGAAACAGCGCATTGAGAACGAAGTATCCCGAGCTTTTCCGGTCAGCGAGCAACCTGAAGGGCATGCGCAACATCTTAGCTCATCGATATGGATTACCAGGACCCGGGATCGATTGGGAAAAGGTTTGGCAGGTCTTGCATTCGGAGCTTGAGAGTGACATTGTTGCGAAGCTCAAGGATGTTATCGCGAAGGAGGAAGAAGAGGCGGAGGAGGACGAAGGCGAGTAATGCCAGTGAGAAAGAAAAGATTCAAACATGTCCTTCGTTAGTTGCTAAAAATTGATTATGATGATACCTTCATCTATGGGCAAGGGTATGTTGGCTCGCCTGTACGTTTCCTCAACCATCTTTATATACGCCGCTCGTAGTGACCTACGGTAGCTCGGGAAGTCTACTGTGATGAGTTCCCATATTCGACCCAAGTCGGCAGCATCTAAAGACGAGTCCTTCAGTCCTCGCAGAAGTTCTTTCCGTTCCACCACCAAACTCAGGACTGAGTTGAACAAACCGTTACTGAATGGGTGGCCAGGTGCGAAGTCAAGAGAGGAGGCGACTGCCGAGATCAATGCTAAAATGTGTTGATCTGGCGCGGTCACAAAAGCCTACGATTAGCAATCGCCTGACAATGAATGCACTTCTTTAGACGTGACAGACACGAGCTTTTCGATTGATTTGAGCAACCTTAACGCCCGTTTAAACCCAAGATATCCTTCATCGAGGTACGTTCGGCTGGACTCGCGCAAACTCTTCGGCCAGTTGTCTGATCCGTAAACCGTAACTGAGGTCAACAATGCTTCCAGCAACAAATATGAGTTGGGTTTCGGATTGACAAGGTGCAAGAGTTCAACAGGTCTATCGAATATCTGCTCAGCAGCGGTGGTAATCTTGTCGATAACGGAATAGAGATTGCTGACGGGTGTGTTGTAGCCGACGATGAGGTCGACGTCGCTGGAATCTGAATGGGTCGACCGGCTCATGGAACCAAACAGGCCCACCCAGACGACTGGCTCGAAGGATGGGTCATTTAAGAGAGTCGAGAGCTCTCGGCGAACATCGTGGACGGTGTTAATGCGAGACATGTATGAAGACGAATGCCTTAGGCGAGGAGAATGAGTCGATCAATGCCCGAAGGATTTATCCGAGGGTTTGTCGACCGGCAAAAAACAACACCTGACACTTTAATTTTAAAGCCGGGTTTTGTGCCTTTAAGCCGGAATTTAGATTTTCATTGAACCGGGGTTTATCAGGCTACTGTGGGTTTAGCAAGTAGATTCCTGTTGATATCGAGTTCTATACTCGGAAGCACCCCTCGCGCTGGCGCTAGGTGTGGTGACTGCGCCCGAAGGCCAACAAAATCATAGCGACACCGCGCCCAAGCGCCAGTGGCTCCACCTCGCAGCGCATCCAGCTAGCGCGGTTCCAGCTAGCGCACCGGCGCATTCTAGTCACGTTTTTATACCAGGCGATATGGCCAGGCCTACAGTTAGGAATTGGTAAAATCCCAGTACATCACCAGTATTCCAAACATCGATATTCGATACTATCACTTTATCATAAACGCCGTTCAGACTGATCTGATCAAGTCACAATTGACATGTGCCAACTGAACAGCCGCCAGTCTCACCTAAGCCCTCAGCGGCAACACATTTTAACAGTTAGGCCCGTTTGTTTGCCGATTCGGCTTTTTCTGATGAATTTTTTCAATGTTACTGAACTACGTATCGAAAATCATTTAATCAACAACTCTCCTGCCAATCCCAAACGTTTCCGGTGTGAATGAAGATACCTTCCACGCACCGTGCAACCAATGATATGGTTCATCAAATTCAGTTTCTCTACGCATCGCAAGGATAGTGTGCTGTACTGCGACCGCGAGATCAATCAAGCGATCGTTCGTTATACCATCGTCCCTCTCCGAAATATGTTGATAGAAAATCTCAGTAAATTTGAGTCCATCCACACTTGCGGTGCGCCACAATGTCCCAATGATCGATGTAGCGCCCGCGTACAAAAACGCAGGAATGAAACCCAACGTCTCATCTCCCGGTTTGACTTCCTGTGCCCCGGAACTGCAGGCGATGAGCATTACAGTTGGAGTACGAAGTTTGAAAGAGAATATGTCTCTCACTTTTATTGCTGCCAGATCGGGTTTAGGCTCGGGTTCGCCTTCAGGCTGGTTGTTGTCATTGTTTGATTTCTCAGCGATCTCGGGGGATATAGCCAACGATTCGTCGAGTATATTATCGTTTGACTTGGTGTGCCCATGGAAATGAATCAACCCAGACCGCTCTATATATTCGCGGACGCTACTCATGGTGACTGCCTTTCCGCACATTGACTTTCCCTTAAAATATTGTGCCCGTCTCTCCAGAGCCTGGTAGACTTTGTCTCGGTTATTCTCATTCCCTTCGTCTTCATAAACTCCCAACATTACTGCCGGATTATAATCCTTTTGCTCTTTACTGGACACTGTGCGCGAACGAAGACTGCATTGACGCAGAATCGAGAGATTGGGGGAATAAACAACCGGGTTTCGTTGGATGAGGACTTCCCCTTCCAAACCCAAGGCATGTAGAGGCAGTGAATGCAGTGGGCCGCTTGGGGAGAGAACCAAGAGGTCCCCCGGGTTCGTATAACTACTCAATGGCTGTATAAGTCGATCAAGATACGTAGGACTCCATGAGTTGTGTTTTGCCTCCAACCATTCCTTAATCTTCGGTTCCAATTGTTGGACATCGAACTGTAAGCTGATGATCAACGGTTGTCTCGTGGAGTCAATGATAGCCATAAGTGTCCAAGCACATCCAATCAACAAGAACAACTCGTGGCCTCGTATCAGAGAAAATCCAGTCCAGAGTTTGGAGAGTTTGGGATTTTCCGTCTCGAATGGCCAGTAATTCTTCCAGAACAGGGACGGTTTCCATCACTTTTCGATGATTCTCAAGTAACATACGCTCTTCCAAACGTGACTCGGGAGGGTTACTCTCCAAACATTGTTTCAACCGGGCCTCCTCTAGCAACATTTGCGATGCATTAGGGTCGGCTTGTATCTTCTCCAGGAGATACGACGGAATCATAGCGCTCATGCCAATTATGTCAGATAAACTCCGAGACTTGTTCATTTGAATCCAATTCCAGCACTCTTCCGAGAAGCCTGACTCCCAACAGAGACGAATGGCCATTTTGTGAACTTGCTATTCGAGAAACTCGGCCCGCATATGTTGGTTACTACTCAATGCTTTGAGAGCAGGAAGCACGGATGATTCATGACGCATCATATCGATGAGACCGGCCGCCTTCTTCAGATGTTCGAGGCTGATTACTTGGTGTTTCGTAGTGTCCGAAGCCGAGTGTCCAAGAGCTTCGTGACATTTTGCCAGACGAAAATGGCAGAATGCGTTGACAATAGGAAATCCAGTTACTTCGCACCTCTCAGATGCGTGGATATAGTTGTCTATTGCGTCTTGCAGGCGTTTACGGTCCTTGGATCTTAGATGCGCTTCCGCAATTCTGAACATCGCACAAATCAAAGTGGGATTATCGTTGCGAAGAGAACAAAGGTGAAGGGCGTTGTTCAAAATCCCTAGCTCGTCCTCTGGTGCAACGAGAGGACGTTGGACGTATATGTTGTATGATATTAGATTGGTAAGAGCGATTTCAGGATCGGGAAGTTGGACTGCGATCTCCTTGGCCGCAGCAAGCCATTCTGTGACACTGCTCCGAATCGCAAAAAATCGAATTGGATCTTGCAAAAAAGTGTACGTCACGAGAGCCAAGATTTTATCAAAAGCTCCTTCTAGATTTCCGTTTTCCCGATCCTTAGAAATTTCCTCCAACATTGTGCTCTCAATCCTATCATTTTCACTCAGGCTGCTCTTGACGTATGTCCTGGCAAGAAGCGAACGATACGCAACATCAGACTGGACGGCCGGAGTGTCTGTATCTTGGGAATATTGTTTCGCGCGGTTAACCCAATATTGTATCTTCGAGAGATCGCCGGTTCTTGAATAGGCAAAGGACATTATAGTGCTGAATCTTGCGTTGTTATGTGGAATGTCAATCATCATTTCCGAGTCAAGAAGGTCTTCGCATGCGATGATTTTCCCAAACCGTCCTTGTCCCAAAGCAATTGTCAGCTGTAGAGTAAGAGTGAGAGACCAGTGCAGACGGGCTCCTATTTTAGTCGCCATATCCTGGGCTTTGCGATAACAGGAAGCTTCAATATCCGCTTGTTCTTTTGTCGCTCCTGATTTCACCCCGCCCAAGGCGACCAACAGCCAAGTTGATGCTCTCAGTAAGAGCATCGGGTAGTCAATCGTCTCTGACTGCTCGAGCAATGTGTAAAGTCTCGTGATCTTTACGTCCATCTGTACTGAGGATTGGCGTTGCCGCATCATATCGACTTCCCATAATCCAGGCATATTCTCACACGCAGCGTAGTGTTCGTCAGCTCTGATGAGATACTCCTCATATATACCGCGTCCCTGCGCCTGGACCATTTTGGCTAGCGCAAGATATATGTCTCCTTTCGCGGATACTCGAACCGAATCCAGTGCCAAAATGTGTTCGATAACGTGAAGGGATTCAGGTCGATAAGGCAGTTTTCCAAGCATAACAATGTAAACTTGGGTTAGTCGGATAGCCAGTGGCGCCTGTTGCGGCGAGACTGACATATTGAGCAAAGTTTCGAAGCGGGAACAAAGGGTAGGAATCTGCTTTGTCAAATCGCCGAGCCGTAAGATAATGAGCTTTTCAATGATCCTGGCGGAAACGCATTCAAATTCGATCTACTATAAGTCGAGTAAAAGAAAGGGAATACTGTGACAGCATCCGGTACTACATCGATAACTTCTCCAGGACAGTAAGACAACACGATTTCTCTCCATACTTTGCAAGCGTGTCTGCCGTCGCCTTTGGTCTGCACCATCGTCAACGCATTCTTCGCAGCTAGTAGATCCAGAAGAGAACGTTCTTCCAGCAACCAGCTGCCATTTAGCGCGGTTTTAGACCACTCAAGGCCATCATGTAGCACTCTTTCCGCGCGATGAAAATACCCTTGGTCGTAGAACAACTGGGCTTTTTCGGAGGTAACGAAGAGTCTGTCTCGGGTTGACAAATGTCCACTCTCGGAGAGGGTATCCAATATTTGTATGGCTTCTGGGAATTTTCGAAGTTCGCGAAGAGCGTCAAGCTCTTGGCTTAGGGACGACAGGGTTGAGTCCATTCTTCGGTGGAGTTGCGAACAAACGAAGAGGAACCGAACAGGTCCCAATCGAAATGCGCGCCCCCGAAATCCTCTCATTGCCTCTCCGTCCCGTCTCCCACCAATCTTATCATTATCGCAATCTTGGAGGCATCAGCATCCGTCGAGACAGAAACATTGTATAACTCTATGGAACGTACTGTCGCTCTCTTTGAAGACCCAGACGCCGGGGAACTTAGCAAGAACCACCCTCCAGACGAGAAACACCGCATCAACATCACAGACCGAGAGATAGGGGATTGTGTCGTCACAGGAAGGCTCAAAGGAGTCCATTACGGTACCTTCTCCGGGAAGCCAGCAGCCCTCATCCTCTTCCGATTCGAATTCCTTTTCAACGGGTCTCCACCCTTTCGATATACATCCGCAAAAGTCAAGATCAGTCTCGCAAGCACGCAAGAGGGTGCGCGGCCGGGTAGCGCTGAAACAGAGCCGGGTCCTATCATCGCCGGTTTCCACCCCAAGCAATTCTTCGGGGGCGTGACAAAAGAGACAGTACGCACGACATTGGGGGTCTCCGCACCGCCCACGATCATGGGAGATCTGTTGCCCGTGAAGGCGGCTCCGAATTATAAGCGTGAATCAACTTTTGAACGGAGCCATTGTGTGACGATACGCGGAATAGCGAGAAGCAGCTATGGACGGCAAGATGATGTGGCAATGTGGAAAATCGAAGAGAACAGGGCGGATCAGAGTGGGATTCCACCGGGGTTTTCGTGCGGAATTATTGTTCTTCGCCCGGAGGGTGAGTTTAACGCGCAAGTGGACCTCCACTTTCACGCTAAGACTCGGTGGGACCCTCGCTTGTGGTTTCTCAAAGGCAGTCCGTGGACGAAAGACGATCCAATTAATTTTGACGGTTCCGATCCAAAAGGGTTAGCACCGTTGACGGAGCTCGAATGTCTTGACTTGTCGAAGGTAACGAAAGAAATATGGGAATCAATTCTGGCTAAAATATCAGGTACCTGAATACTACATGGTTTTATCTAATGTTTGAGAATAGTTACAAAGCTCCTAACTCCCATAGGGAGACGGAAGGGAAAGGGAAAGAGTTCAAGTTATTGAATCGTATTATTGAGTCGTATACTACTAGTACTAGTATGATATTATTCACTGTATCGTATAGCTTTAGCTACTTAAAAGGGAGAAACACTATACGAGGCCTCGTTGCGACATGTATCAAAGCATTGCGGGAAAAGGGCAGGGGCTGCCATTGCCGAGCTCTTAAAATTTGCATGGGATACACTTGGGCATGGCGAGAAGCCCCTGTCTTGAAGATCAATGCTAACCAGGGGCTGTTAGAAACTGATCTAAGACTAAATCCGTCCTAGTCGATCGGATTTAATGTTGAGAGGACAAACCCATTAAAAATTGGGAATCAGATTCGAAGTTCTGTACAGTAATTGCGTGCAATATCCCGGCCTTCGCATATCTCGGATAGCGCGACAAAGAGATTTGTACTTGGCTTGAGTTTCAATGAGTACTAGTAGTAGGGATGAAATCGTTCTGTACTTTCGGGTGAGGCTTCCGCCACAAGGTTCTGTCGCGTATGATTAGCAAAGAATCGATGTGTCCTCCGAGGAATTTGAGCAAACTCTTGCAGCATTCTCTAAGCGAGGTAGAAAAAGCAGACGAGCCATTATCGGCAGGAACAATATACCTTGATTCGGTTTTCGATGTGCGCTCCGGACTCAGCTTGTGCGCAAAGATTAAGGTTCACCAATCAGGTCCCGAACGAAACTCCCTCCCGTGCGAGGCCAATTCAAGCTTTCGATGTCATTTGCGTCATACCCAAAAACAGGCTTTCACTGGCCCACCAGGCCACCAGACTCCGCCCCTTCTCCTCAACCGAAACCTCTTCCAACCAAGTCATTTCCAGCCCTCATTTCCCCAGCTGTAAACAATGTCCACTCTCGAATACATCGCAACCATCGCCTTCCTCGACTGGTGCGCAACTCACCCCCCAAACTGGCACCCCCCATCCCTCCCGAAAAACGCCGCTGCGGCGGATCCAACCAAACAAGCCCAATCCTGTCTTACGCGGCCCTGGGTCGCACAAGCAATCAATCAATTCTACTTCGTCCTACTCGCGGGGCTCATCGTCGTGGCCGTCGTGACGCACCCCCAAGCGGCATGCACCGTCAAATGGGGACCGTTTATGTTGGTTCCGGGGTATCGGGTGTTCGTTGCTCTGTTGCCGGGGTATACGCCGTATCGGGGAGCGTGGGAGGGGGTCAAGGAGGGAGTTGGGAAGACACCTTTGCCAGGGGCATATGAGAAGGTTAAGGATGAGGTGGGGAGTAGTACTGTTTTGCAGGGGATGGTTGGTGCGCAGGGGAATTGAGATTAAGAAAGGTTCAGATGGGAAGGTATCATTGGGTTAGTTCAACGGATTTCAAGTCTTTGGTATTTCTAGTACTGTCGGTAGCGGGGAATTGATTTAGTCCTTGTCGCGAACTAAATTTTTTTAGCCCATGTCGGTTCGTCCCGGACGCTCATGCTCATTGCATTACTCCAGTCCACACGCCAGTATCTTAGCGTTTCGAAATATAAGTAGTACCTCACCTAATAAGCTTTGCCACTAGAAAGGAGGTAGTACTGGACTCTTACGCCAAGGAGCCTGGAAACGGTTCAGGATTTGAATACGGCGGAACTAGACCGAGGATACCGAGATCTCGTTCGTATCATGGGAAGGCCCTTTCCGAGTCTTACGAATTGCCGATAACAACGGGCCTTCAACCTCTTTGCAGAGACATAACGTTCCTACGCCGTGCTATTATTTGGCGTACCTAATCAAAGGCGTACAACACCGCACATGCAAAAGGAATGAAATGATCTGTGAAAACCAATGAGGGAAACTGAAAGTCAAGTACTATAAAATCCTTCCCGAAATTTTCTTGTCACTTTTCCAACCCATATCTCCTCAGCAATTCCGGTCTCATATACATATGTTTTTCCAATGCTTGCCTTAAAAACTCTGAAGTACCAGGCCCGAACTTTTCCTCTGCTCCATCCAAGATGAGACCGTCTACGCCAGCCCAGGAAGAGATGCCGTCCAGTTCTAGGGGGTCGACAACATAATCCACTAACCGGACGTAGTCATCAGCAAAATGAAAAGTACACTTGTGTCAGTACATTTGGACAGTGGGATCTACGCGCAAGTTTCTGCCATTATCAACCACCCATTCGGTTCCTCCAGGATGGACCAGAAACATTCGATTAGTCTCCTTCACAGGACGAAGCAGCGATTGAGCGAATTCGTAGTTTTGGGCAAATCGACGTGCAAGTTTCTGTTGAGCCGCTTGTGCAAGTGACTTAGTATGTATCATGATGTCCAAAATCGTCGTTGGCAGAGAAAGGGTGTAAAAATTTCCCTTCACTTTTTGTTTTTCTGGATTCTTGATATTCGGATTGTAAATCAACAAGGGAACTTGGTAGACTTCGTTGTTCGGATTTGAGGCTACCGATATCCACTCACCTGCAAAAGGGTACCCATGGTCTCCATGACTATTATTAGCAAGGTCTGAATATGGACGACATTAAAAACAAAGTTTCGTCTTCAAGACCGCGTTCGCGAAATCCAAGGATTAGCTCCTTGACCTTGTCGTCGGTCCATCGGACCGCATTGAGGTACCTATCAGAGGATGCCCATTTGCGGTAGTCGTTGTTAAATGGCTGATAATTCTCCTCCAGCCAGTCCGATGAAATATCAAAAGGGGTATGCGTTGTCGTTGACATCCACCCGAGATACATGCGCGGTCGTGGGTTTCGAGCGATGGTGTTATCAACGTACTTCCATAGAAACTCTAGGGCTGTTTCATCGTCCCAACCATGTGCGTTGGTGAAGTTCTCGTTTCGGATTTCCTCGATATCTTCACCAGCGAGAACGGCACCGAAGCCAACTCCTTGAAGGATATCTTTCTCATGGTCGTATTCTCCTCTCGCGGCCTCAATATGTACAGTCTCCCATATATCTGTAATCTCCGAGCGGTTGCCACTTGCGATGGCACGTATCTCATCTTCTGTGTCCGTGACCGAGTTTATGTGGCGGAACACTTGTGGTAGACAATGTTGATACATTTCCGCCGGCGGTTCGAACTCCACACTGAAATCAAGGGGCAGCCCAAGTTGTCCACAATAATCTACCATTAAGACAAGTCGGACAGTACACTTACGTCCAATCATCGCCTTGTGAGTGAAGGATATGGTCGCAAAAACTGTCTCCCATGAAATTGTGTGTTCCGCCAGACTCTCAATAAAGGGCGAGACATTGGAGGTAGTTATAGCGGCGCCGTCAGGAATGGATTGATAGTTTTCCTTCATAAAATCCACTAGCAGGCTCTCCTCCTGAAATGGATACGAATCAGCCCGCATTGACTCCAGAACAATGTGAACTATATTGGTGAATTTGGTTCCTTCCAAGGCGTTGACAAAGAATTCGTCAACCGGCGAATCGAGGTTGGATATGTAGTAAGGATCTTCAGCCGGGTTGTAGTTCATGCTACCCAACGGGTTGAAACCAAGAGTCGCGGTACAATCTCGGGTGTCTCTGAGGCTTCTCTTGATGATCGCAGCGGAGGTGGCACTGAAGAAATCATAGAGGAGTGTTGATTTCATCCGGCTCCATGGTTGACCGCTGAGGAGCAGACTTCCGCACACGAGGAAGAGAATAAAACGGAAAGAAGGTTGCGGCGCGACTGAGCTTAAACGTTTATATAGAAAACGCGGAAGGATGGCGAAGCAGCCTACGGAGAGATAAATCATGATGAATTTGTCAAAGTTTCCCCGCCCTTGTGCCATATACCCGCGATACTCCCCCCAGTTGTAAATTATCTAGAAATTAGTACAGGCTAATTAACCGGAAGTACCTCAACACTTCTTCCCCAGTTGATCTCCGTATTGGATTCGAGGTAGAAGGACATGAAGCCTGCGCTGCAGAGGATGATGACATTGCAAAATAATCCCGCAAATATCTGCCATCCTCGATATCGAGATGCAAGCCCGCGATGCAGCAATACAAGCGTGAGAAAGTCGAAAGTGAAGAGAAACGGCCCATATAGAATGATCTCAAGAGTTGTGGGTGGCGCATACAAGAAAATGACGGTCGCTTTATGAAAGATCAGAGCGAGGGCGCATGCCGTAAATAAGCCTTGCGCGATGGTACTGTTCAGTGAAAATACAAAGGTTTCAGCATAGGTGGAAACACATGCACGTGTTCGTCGGAGGCTCGTCATTGGCAGTCCTTTTGGACGGGCTGAGATTGAAAAGGCGAAGTGGCAGAGGTGGCTGGCCAGAGGATTCCGCACGTTGGGGCAAGGGAACGTTTATTGGTTCGGTGCGCTAATGCGCCGATAATCGAGATATTTATAGCATACCATGACTAAGCCAACCTCGCAATTGATTGGGCCACTCCGAAAACCCCACTTCACTTCAACATTGTCTAAATCTTTCGATCCCATTGACGTCCTCTATATAAATCTATAATTACAGACCAGAGGACTAAGAAATTACTCGGAACTGAGAACTTTTCCCTGGCAGGCATAACAATTTGTGTTGCGGAGCGACGCTCCGCTACTGCCTGGCAGTGAATTATATTCACTTCGGACATGCCATAGCTCGCAGCCTTTTCCGTCTTCTCGGTCTCTTCGGGCGTTGTCCGTTCAATTTAAGCCAACAGCGCAATAGATACGTCCCGGACAGTATAAGTAGGCGCGCGCACGGTATCCTCGGCCCAGCGTCCGTCACCATCACCACACCGCACTGATCCCGATAATCACCGTCTCCGATGAATTCCGATAGATTCCGGTTCCCAGCCACCTTTGCGATAGGCCCTGTCGGCGTGATCTCCCGCCGCGTGGGGTGTAAAATCTCATTGGTCGATTCAAAATCACATCAACTTCCGTGCGCGTGCAAGAGATAACTCTCCGCAATCTCATTGGTGAACCTTATTATGTTATCTCATTCGACGAGCGGGAGATGTAATAAGCAATGCTGGGAGGGGACCAATAGAGACGTCTGGGGAAATACAACTTGGGGGAAAGTAATCTCGGTTAACTATGGCCCATGATAACAGCCTATCCCGCTGGACCCGTGCGCCCTGCAGGGTCTAGAGGGATTCCCCACGGAGTCCAAGTTGGGCGGTCTGCACGTGGGAGGAATCATTATCATATCAAAGTTTGGACGCGCGGATGGACTGCTTTAAAACCGGCCAGTCCGTATCTACGTTCCCACGGAAACTTTCACCTTGTCTCCGTATAAAACCTCTCATCGCCAGTCTCGCTTCTGTCTCGTTTCTGGCAGCACACGTGGTTCACTACTTCCGCCGCGATGAACTATCAAAAACTCTTGGCGGTCCTTCTCGCCATCGAATTCATCGTCATTATCATCGGTACTTCCCCCCGCCGCTATTCATGAGACACAGACAGGGCTGACTTTGTGTTATTAGCTTTCGGTTTGGCTATCGCGCTTAAGGCCAAAGAAGCGTCGCTGTGGGAAGACCTTGGGACTCTCAATCCGACTCTCGCTCCGTTCGATAACGTCCCCGACTTCATCAACTGGTTTCTGTTCGTGGTATCTTCCCCCGTCCTCCCACTTGGTGGGTTTACAATGTATCTAAGGATAGGGTGCTTTTTCGTTCGTATCGCTGCTGGCGCTTATGATCATCACCGTCGTCAGCGAGATCATCTACACCTCCGTTTACTGTACCCTCCTACCCTCCTCCCATCATCGTCATCATCTTACTAATCGCATTGAAGTAATAATCCACTTCCTCAACTGGATGTTTTACCTCATCTCGTACGTTCCGGGACAGGGGGGAGGCTGATAGTAGGTTCGTGCTCTTTGTAACGAGCGATATCGGGTCAGCTGCAACTTGTGATGGCACCAGCGGAACGAACCTTCATAACGCGTTTTGTCAACTCCCCAGAGCATGTGAGGGAATCTCCGCAGTCGCATGGTAACCCCCAGCCCCTTAAACCCCGCCACCTTCTCTCCCATGGGCGTCCGTTTCCGTTTCTTGCTTTGGTTACCTTTCAAGGGGTTGTTTGTGTTAACAGTGCTTGGCAGGATCGTGTTACTCTTCGGCTTTTTTGGACGATGGTGGGCCGCTCGACATCATGCTTCTGGACGAGATGCCCGATTGGCATTATACCCCGCCATGACCGAGCGAAAGCACCCGGCGACCACCTCCGAAGCAGTTTAATAGTACACTACATCGACGTGGGGGGTTCATCTTAGCAAGTTCAAGGAATTCAGGGGGATTGTGTTTGGGGTTTATTGTCAATCTTTATCTAATTTGAGGAGTGGCTATGCAGTGTTGTACTAGGTAGGTAGGAGACTTTAGTGAAAAATCGCAAACAAAGGTTTACGTACGTACTTATGCACTTTGACGTCAGGGGGGTCCAAGATTTCGGATTTTGATCCTCTGGTCGACGTGCTTCGGGGATTTCTGTACCGATATCGGAGAATGATAATGGCACCGGACTTCCCTCTCCTGGTATTTCTCCTATCGGTCCAGCTATTGCTACTTTCTCCGAGCTTGATATTGCGAGCTATATGCAACCTACCATCCCCAGAGCCTATTATCCGTGTCCCCACTATTTCAAATTCGGGGGGAACTTCCCCGACGAGCCGAAACTATAATTTGCATGTGTATCTAACTATAATTCCGTGGAGAAACCACGGGACCGTCCCTCTGTCATACTAGTAGGTCCAGGTATTGCGACTTTCTCTGAGCTTGATATTGGAAACTATACATTCCCTATCGTCTCCAGAGCCTAATATGGAAATCCCCACATTTTCAAAGTCGGGGGGAAACTTCCCCGGCGAGCCGAAACTTTAATTTGTGGAACTGTATTTAATTCCCGTGGATAAACTCATCTGATTGGTTGGATGGAAATCGCGACTCATGCTCGGGATCATCGCTCAACCCAAACAGGCCGGTATCGGAGTTACAAGTGCCGAAAGGAAAGTTGTGGATAGCACAAACACGCGGGTGAAGACTCGCTGTTTGCCACGTTCTAATGATGATTGGGTTCCAGTTCAATGGAATGGGGAAACAAGGAAGACGGTGTGGATGGGGCGGCCGGCTATATTAACCCCTGCGCCGCGCTCTTTCTCTCTCCCACACACACTGCGGCTAGAGTGCTCTTTCCGGGAATTCAGCCTGAGCCCTTTCGCATCACTTTCTCTCCGACCACCTTGCCCTTTCCATTTACTTGACACGGGATAACCGAACGGACAACACAAATGTCTTTCACAGACGAGAAGTCCTCCGACTCGGAACCGTCCAAGCCACATAAACGGATCATCGTCTGCTGCGACGGTACATGCCCCCTTTTCCTACTCCAGCCGTACCGCTAATCTCAGGAACATGGCTCGCAGCCGACGAAGACCCGCGACAAAACCCCTCGAACGTAACGTATATCTACAACTCAATCATCAAGACCCCGTCGCTCGTCCCGTCAACACAAGACTACATCGCCCCAAGGACATACAAAGACGTCAACCCCCCTCCCTCCGAGACCGACGTGCAGCAACTCTCCTTCTATTTCCCTGGCATCGGAACCCACGACGTCAGTACTTTGCACCGCCTGTTTTGTGCGGCCAGCGGAGCGGGGCTAGTCGAAAAAGTCCGTGAAGCGTATGTTAGTATCATACGCCACTGGGCCCCCGGCGACGAGATTTACCTCTTTGGCTTTTCCAGGGGCGCGTATACGGTGCGTACGGTGGGAGCACTGATTGCTAAATACGGACTCCTCAAACCGGAATCGATGATCCATTTTTACGAGATCCTCAAGATGCTCCAGAAACGACGCCCGGGCCAGTCAAAGTCGTCTTGTTTCGGAAGTAGCGAGAAGGAGGAGCCGCCCTGGGAAGGGATCAAGACGGACGACTGGCTCGCGCAGAAGGTCAAGGTCAAATGTATTGGAGTGTGGGATACGGTGGGCAGTTGCGGCATTCCTGCAACTCATATCTTCGGGATTGAGTGGGACAAATTAGCCTGTATCAGGACTGTCAACAAAAAATACGCCTTCCCGGATCAAACAGTCCACAAGAACATCGAATTCGCCTTCCAAGCGTACTCCCCCTACAACTCTCCCTTCTCTAACTATGATAGACTCGCCATGGACGAGAAACGCGCGTCCTTCTTCCCTTCGTTATGGGCAAGGAATAAAGCCAAAAACACCACCACCGTCCTCAAACAAACCTGGTTCCCCGGCTGCCACGCCTCCGTCGGCGGAAGCGAACACTCCCAAGCCCTCTCCGATATTCCCCTAGCCTGGATGGTCTCCCAACTCGAAGAACACAATCTCCCCCTCGCACTCGACAAACCCTACCTGCAAGCAAAAGGCGGCAAAACCCACCCCAGCGCACCCTGGGGCTGCGCCCCCTGGGAAGAATCCTTCACGGGCGTCTATTACCTCGCTGGGACACATCATCGTGAACCAGGTGCCTACGGAAACTTTGGCAAGAAAAAGAGTAGAAGCGGGCGCAAGTGGACCGAGGAGGACTTTGAGACATTTGAAGAGATTCATGAGAGTGTCAGGAATCGCGTGGAGAGGAGTCAGATCCATAGCGAGGAGTTGAGAGGGGAGTATAAGCCTCATGCGTTGCGTAAGTTTCCGCTTGCGTTTCCGGTCCGACACCTTCCTCCGAAGATCGCGGTTTTGGGAAAGTTGGAGCACGAATTCAAATGGGAGTAGCTTTTGTTCAAGGGATAGTTGTCCAACGTTCTTTTCTCAGTGTCGAGGTAGCTTGTAGTTTTGGTAGTTGATGGTTAAGTTAAGTTTTCGAGTTGTTACATAGTAAATGGACATGTAAACTGCTTCGAAGGCAAAATATAACTCACCCTAAGTGATCAAGTGGTTCTGGTCGCCTACTCATTACTTCCCTTCTGCGCCAACTTCTTCTCATACTCCAAATGATACATCGTCAACTCCGACTTCCCTCCAAACTCAACCAACTCCCGAGGCTCCAAACCCGGCCGAAAATACAACAGCCACCGTCCACACCTCGAACACTCCAAAGGTTTCTTCCACCTAATCACATTAACCCTCCTCTCCCCATGTCCCTTAACAGGACACCTTGCCACAAAGGGTTCCTCAGCCCACTCGAAGTCATGCTCAACATCCCCCGAACATCCGATCTCCTTGGCAAGTTTCTTCCACTCCGGACCGTGCCCCGCGCTTTCTCCAGCAAGCATATGTGCGATCTCGTGCAGTATTGTGTCCACCAGGGAGGATTCGGGAGCAAGCTGCGCGAAGGATTTGTTGATGCGCAGGGTCTTGGTGTGGTGGGAACAGCTCCCGGCGCGTCGGAGAGAGGTTTCTGAGAAGAGGACTTTCCAGCCTGGGAGGGCGTGGGGTTTGAATACTGAGCGCATGATTCTTGATGCCCCGGATGCCGTTCGAACGGGTTTTTTGGAGTCTAAGCTGGTTGTCTTTCTTTGGGTCGAAGGTTTGCGCGGTGCCATGATCGGGCGTGAGTCAAGGATTGAATAAATGACTTCCGGGGAGGTTGGCAAGGATGCAGAAAAAGAGAGAATAACGGCGGGGGCATTGCCCGTATTTATACGCTCAAAAGTGCCCTGACTTAAATTCATTCAAAGATGATGAGTCACACTGAAACCGTCATCGTTCTTATCCAGCTTTCCCGTGACCTATTGCGCAACTCAGGCTGATCAGCGCAACAGATTTCCGACCAGCTATTTAAAGAAATTAAAATTAAATGCAACTACAAGATAGAGCGGTATCACATAATCCAAACCTAATCCCACCTTCACCCGGGAGTCGGGAGACACATGCCTTACCCTCCGTGCCTTATGTTGTGTGCCCGTTCAAGCTGGACGTCTGTTACTGCCGTGCTTAAGTTGCAGACCCGCGTGGGTCGAATAGTTAGGGGCAGTCTGTCCTATTCAACAGGTCTGAATTCCGATTAGAGGGGACGCTAAAATTCAGAGTCCCGGGGCAGCAATCCAGACGCCGAGCACTTCTTCTCCTACACGTCGGGCAGGTTTCTCTTCGACGAGGAGCCTCAGCTCAAGGAGCGCTACAAGAAGTTTTCTATTCCGGATCTCCAATTCGCTGCAATCAAGGCACTATGTGCGAAGGAGTGTACAAGCATGACGAAGCTCGCCGAGGGATCCTTCAACAAAGTCTTTCTTCTAACCATGGACACGGGGAAACAAGTCATTGCACGTATACCTCATCCAAACGCAGGACCGCCACATTATACCACGGCCTCCGAAGTGGCTACGATGCACTACCTCCGGACAAGGCTTCAACTTCCCGTCCCCCGTGTCCTTGCTTATTCCTGTGATGCTACGAATCCGGTCGGGTCGGAGTACATCCTTATGGAGAGGATCAATGGAGTGAACCTTTCCAAAAAGTGGGATACCCTGAATGCTGCGAAGAAAGCCAATATTCTCGTTTGTTTGACAGAGCTTCAGACGAAGATGTTGAATACACGATTTTCGGCCTACGGAAATTTGTATTTCACCGCCGATATACCAAGGGCGTTGTGTGCACCGCAGATGTATAAGGAACCATCAGCAGATGACAATATATATTGCATTGGACCCACCACTGAATACCAGTTTTGGGAACCGGATAGACGACCAAATCGAGGTCCCTGTATTACCCCCAAACGCGCTTTCTGACGGAAGGGAATTCAGTGCAAGAATATTGGATGGCTATTTGCCGGCGCGAAATCGACTGGATCGGAAACTATGCAACACCTCGGTCCGAAGATGATCCCTTGAGACAACACGACTCGCAAGAAGACCCAGCTTGTCATATCGATTTGTTGAACCGTTGTATCAAAGTCGCCCCTTACCTTGAACCACCTGAGCAGTGCGCTCAGCCCACGCTGTGGCACGTGGACCTCAGTCTCCAAAACATCATGGTATCTGACGACGAGGATCCACGTATTCTGTCATTACTTGATTGGCAACACACTGCTATCGAGCCACTGTATCTCAACTTTTGTGAACCCACCTTCCTTCAGCTCAATTATCTTCTCCCTGATGAAGAACCGTCGTTTATATATAAGCCCCCGCTGAAAGAGGAAGATATCAAATTGGCCAAAAAAACGGCGCGTCTTCGAGAACTGTATCTCCAATTGCTCAATGTTGAGTTCCCTCTCGGCGATGCGTTGTCGGTACCTCACGGAGAGCTACAAAAAATGATAATCCGGGACTCGGGTCAAAGCTGGACTTCGAGAAACAGAATAATCTCGTTTCGGCAGGGTCTGATAAATCTGTGGAGGGATTGGGACAAGTTGGGTCTGAAGGGCACACCTCCAATCTCTTTTACGAAGGAGGAGTACGCATTACACCTCGAGGAAGGAAAAGGAAGGAGGATTTTGTATTTGCCATTTTGGATATGATTGGAATGACTCAAGATGGAGAGGTAAAGCCCGAGGAATTCGAAGAGAAGAAACGCGAGTTCGAGGAAATGAAGGTGCGTTGGGTTGAGGAAATGAACGAACGCGTCAGGGCAGCCGGAATAGATGAGGTAATAGACTGGGGGGTCCATTGGCCATTTCGGTATCCAGACTTGGGATTCTGAGATTCTTTCAGTCAGTTACAATGATAATGATTGAGTTATCCTACAGATATTTCTCCTACAAGTACCTTGGATTTCTCTTTAGTTATACAGCTTGCTGTTCATTCCGCAGTGATTAGTAAAGCCATCTCGAAACTCATCTGGCAATCCACTCTTTAAGTCGCGATCCAACGAGCAGCAGGAAGACGATGAGCGCAGATAAAGGGAGAACGAGGGCAGGGGGAGTATCATCGGGGCTAGCAAACAAGGATTCCATAGGATCAAAGAGAGTCGGTTGGGGATCGTAGTACTGGTGAGACACTAGCTAGGAATTCCCACACAAATATCACTTCTAAAGGCGCAGAAGGCGCAAGAGCAGCACCACATAGCGGCAAATGTCGCCCACCAACATCGGTATTTTAGCCTTGTGTGGTTGCACAATCTATTGATTGGTTGAACCAGACCGTCAGGTTGTTTACAGGAAGGAGGTCACGTTTTCGGGGGTCTGGCCGCTGGATTGTCGGATTTTCTTGGCGGTGGTTACGTGTCCGCCTTCGGTTATCCAACGAAACCGAGCCATCAAGCTATCAAGACCCCGAGCGAAGACAGATGGATCACCTACCTGAAATCACAAACTCGAAGCGCAACCCGTCGGTCCAATGCCTTTGCAATATTGATGAGTCCTTTCAACCGTTCGTTATCGGATATCCGGAAAAGAAAGGCTGGACACTAATCCGCGGAGTATCAATAGGTCGCCAGGATGGATCCATACCTACGCCATCAGAACTAGCTGCATTTATTCAGGAGTGGCTCTTCTTCGGAGTCCTCTCGGATGTTTTGGGGATAGCAAATTTGAAAGTAAAATTTGGACATTTTGTTCGTCCCCCGAATAGCGAAGAAAGGGAACATCAAGGCTCGAATTTGGTGGTCACTACGTTAGCATTACGAACTTACATTGACGTATGGATGGATCTTGAAAAGAGCGCGGATGTTACTCGGTGTCGGGAACGTCAAAATCGGGTTCTGCCAATATTATCGGTTGTGGAGGGCTTTTTCAGACATCATTTCGATCACGCACGGCCTCCCTTGTCTATGGACCTTGACATACTTCTGTCTGTCCTTATTCTCGCTGAAACAATGCATAATGCTGCAATGTATATTTGGCGATTACCTCCGAATACCATACAACAACGGCGTCTCTGCTTGCACATGCTGCTGCTGCCGATGCGGTTGCTGGGCAGCAGCAGCATGTGCAAGCAGAGACGCCGTTGTTGTATGGTATTACTTCTGGTTAACTTTACTGACGTGTATACAACTTGGCATTCGGCGGAGCTGCTCCTATGCCGGCTCGACCCAGCAGCTCGTGAAGCATATTGACCTCACTTCTACAGCGACCGGCCGCTAGCATCCGTTCCTCTAACAAATTTTTCGTCCGGAAAAATCCAACGGCGTTGAGAGGATGGATCACACCGGTCTATATATCGCGATGTCAATTCCCTGGCCTCAAATCCCGCTTCAACGTCCCCATGACACCTGCACCAAAACAGAATGCTTCGCCAACCAAGTCGATGACCAGGACTACAAAACCGCTCACGCGGATGATTGCTCTGATCCAACGACATGCCCTTCTGTTTACATAGCCACCAACAGGGCAGCCGCGATCTTGGCAGATGGAAATATTCCCGTGGTAAGAGTCAATGTGAAAGACGAAGCCCATGAAGCTATTGAATTGGAAGTCTCTTTCGATAAACCCTACATTGCGATATCCCATGTTTGGAGTCATGGTCTCGGCAATGTCAACAGCAATGGCCTACCGCGATGTCAACTACTTCGTCTCCGACGTATAACAACACAACTCTGGCATCTAGAGCATCAGAACACGGACGAGATTCCGCACATGTGGATCGACACACTCTGCATCCCGCGCGGCGAAGAATTCTTAGAATATCGCAAATTGGGAATCATTAAACTGGCCGAAACCTTTGGTCGAGCTACTAAGGTCCTCGCTCTGGATGCGGGGTTATGCCAGGCGTCCGTGGGCTGCATTCGTGCGGAATTGGCAACACGAGTCCACGATTATGGACTCTGTCATGACCGAAAAATTCGGCTCTCCCAACTGCCAGAGACTATGTATCCAGATCCACGAAGGACCCGTCGCACTCAATTCTTTACTAGAAAGCGGCCTGTACACGGTGTATTACTCGGAAAAGGCAATTCAGTCAATCATTTCAAGGTTCCCGCAAAAGCTCCAACGTGGTGATAATTTCTCCACCCTCTCACATGCTCTGGAATATCGAACTACATCTCGACCTACGGACGAGGCAGTATGTTTGGCATCGATATTAGGCCTGGATGTCCGTCCGGTGGTCGAAGTCGGCGACAATATTGAAGCCCGAATGCGTGCTTTTTACAAACAAATCTCGGAGTACCCGTTGGAAATACTGTTTCATCGAGGGGAAAGGTTATGCAGTGATGGGTACCGATGGGCGCCATTATCATTTCTAAGTTCGGGAAGCAGTGACTCTGCATTTTTCCGCGGCGATTTGAATAATGTGTGTCATCTGGACAATAAGGGGCTTCATGGACGTTTTCCGGGTTATCTTATCACCAATATAAAGCGTCCAAATTCATCCGGTGATCATTTCTATTTCCTTGATCCCGACAATTCACAACTCCTATGGCGTCTGGTCCCAGAAACGGGAAGCCCGACCTTTCTGAACTCTCCAGAAGAATTTCTAAAGGAGCAGAAACGTCGTCGAGAATTCGATGATATTGTCTCAGACAGCGAAACGGTCGGTTTAATCATCAGTCCTGAAGCTAGGCCGCGGGGCGATATCGTTTTATTGAGGATTGAAGGTCAGAGCTGTTCTGGACGCGGCCGAAATCAGAGGGAAATATATGTGCAGAGTGAGTTTATTTTCAGTTCAAGTAAACGGAAGATCGATAGAAATTTTGGATCGTCGAGGAGTGAGAGTCAGGGTTAGGCGACAAACAGCAGTGGTGCGTTTTTTAAGATAGGTCAGAGGCCGGTTATATCGTTCGTAGGACTACAGAGCCCGGGTACTAGTACATTATTGTTGTACAATTCATGACTTTATATAGCAGTACCAACTGTCGGTCCGTAAGCTCTGAACACTTTCAGTGTCTCCCCGATGTCGGAGCACAGACGGATCATCACAACGTTATTACTAGTAGCTGCCTCTAGCGCCCCTAGCAGGACGGCAGACAAACTTGCAGAGCGTCCTGACGATTGTGTAAGTTGTGCATCGCACAGAATGCTTTGTGGGATGCATAGCCTTGAGGGCTTAAATACACTGTGGTTCAATTATGCAACTAACCAACTAAACAACTAAACAACATTCAACCTAAATTACTGCGATTTGGGGATATTTGACCAGTCATTTTGCTCAATTCCACGATTCCATCTGGAGTGATATTTGTTTACGTCGCCGCTGATACTGTGTTCTCCGTGTCCAAGCTGGTTCCCGTCTTTCCAGTCTCCCTTGTATTTTCGTCCGTCGGGCCATGTACAAGTCCCATAGCCGTGCTCCAATCCTTCTTTCCAATCACCGTCATAGGTCCTTCCCTTTTTCCAAGCCGCCACGCCTTGACCTTGTGGTTTTCCCTCGAACCAACCTCCATGATAGTCTTTCTTGTCGTCTTCGTAGATTCCGTAACCATTTTCAAGATTCCTATTCCACCCTCCATCATATTTCTTACCCCATGAATCTGACCAACTTCGTTTTCCGTAGCCGTGTCGTTGGTTTTCAACCCAACCACCGTCGTACCCTTCTCCGGATTTGAGTTTGATGATACCGTAACCGAATTGAATTCGAGCCTTCCACCCGCCGTCGTAGATGTCGCCATTTTCAAACGTGAACGTACCGTAACCGTGAAATTGTTCTTCCTTGTACCCGCCGTCATAAATTGTCCTGTCTTTG
>Ga0302325_10007337_pt1 | contig 24495 bp, 25 predicted proteins | sample Palsa_T0_2_FD_201948 | JGI IMG/M metagenome (GOLD analysis project Ga0302325, IMG submission 201948) | Peat permafrost microbial communities from Stordalen Mire near Abisko, Sweden - Palsa_T0_2 | ecosystem: Environmental > Terrestrial > Soil > Palsa > Peat permafrost | place: Sweden: Abisko... | reverse complement strand
CACTGCTACTCCACTCGCAGCGTGGGCTTTTATGGTTAATGTTCGATTAGCGCCCTCAGCCAGCCAAAAGGGCGCGAATACCGTCGACGACGAATTGCACGGCAAGCGCTGCGAGCAGCACGCCGAGAAGCCGCGACAATACGATATTGCCGGTCAGGCCGAGCATGCGACTGATCCTGCCGGCGAGAATGAACGCGGTGAAACAACTGGCGGCGACGAAAACCACGACCGCCATCAGCAAGCCGGTGAGCAGCAGATTCCCGGCGGCGCGACCGGCCAACAACACCGTCGCGGTAATGGCGCCGGGCCCGGCCAATAACGGGATCGCCAGCGGGAAGGCGGCGACATTGCGCACGTGTTCCTCGACCGCCTGCTCGGCGGCCTGACCCTCGCGGCGCATGCGAACGCCGAATACCATCTCGAAGGCGATGGCGAACAGCAGGAGGCCGCCGGCGATGCGGAACGCCGGCAGCGAAATCCCAAGGTTGCGGAACAACCAATCGCCGAGCAGGGCGGTGCCGATCAGGATCGCTCCGGCGATGATGCTTGCGCGTAGCGCAACGGTTTGGCGCGCACGGCGTGGCAGGCCCTCGGTCACAGCCAGGAAGGTTGGCGCGAGGCCGACCGGATCGACCACGACAAACAGCGTCACCAGCGCCGAAATGGCGAAGTCGATTGGCATGGCGTCCTTGCGATCGAAGCTGACGCGCATTGTGCCAGCATCACCTAGCGCGGTCTCGTGTCAGGGCAAAGAAACGAGGAAAATTCGGCCCATTGCGGCATTGCGTCCGCGGCCGTGACCAAGTTGCCATTGTTGGCGATAAATACTTGAAATTTAAGCAAAAAATCATACATTCCCAGTGCCGAAAGAGGTGGCGCCGCGTCGCCCGATCGGCTATCAAAATCGCATCAGATTCGCGCAGGATTCTTAGCCTTTGGCAGACGAAGAAAATCTCCCGCCGGCGGACGGCGGTCCTTCCGACATTCGTCCGATTTCGATCACCGAGGAGATGAAGCGGTCGTATCTCGATTACGCCATGAGCGTGATCGTGGCGCGAGCGCTGCCGGACGCGCGCGACGGGCTCAAGCCGGTGCACCGGCGCATCCTCTATTCGATGCACGAGAACGGCTACACGCCTGACAAGAAATATGTGAAATCGGCCCGCGTGGTCGGCGACGTGATCGGTAAATATCATCCGCACGGCGACCAGTCGATCTACGACGCGCTGGTGCGCATGGCGCAGGATTTTTCCATGCGCCTGCCGCTGATCGACGGGCAAGGCAATTTCGGTTCGGTCGATGGCGATCCGCCCGCTGCCTATCGTTATACCGAAGCACGGCTCACCAGAGTTTCGATGGCGCTGCTGGACGACCTCGACAATGTAACTGTCGATTTCCAGGCCAACTATGACAATACCGAGCGCGAGCCGGTCGTGCTGCCGGCGCGCTTTCCGAATCTGTTGGTCAACGGCGCCAGCGGCATCGCCGTCGGCATGGCGACCAACATTCCGCCGCACAATCTCGGTGAAGTGATCGACGCTTGCATTGCGCTGGCCGACGATCCGGGGCTCTCGATCGAAGATTTGATCGCTATCGTGCCGGGCCCGGATTTCCCGACCGGCGGCATCATTCTGGGCCGGGCGGGCATCCGTGCCGCCTATCACCTCGGCCGGGGTTCCATCATGATGCGCGGCAAGGTCGAGTTCGAGACCTTGCGCGGCGAGCGCGAAGCAATCGTCATTTCCGAGATTCCCTACCAGGTGAACAAGGCGCACATGGTCGAGCGCATCGGCGAACTGGTGCGCGAGAAGAAGATCGAAGGCATCTCGGCGCTGCGCGATGAATCCGACCGCGACGGTTTCCGCGTGGTGATTGAGTTGCGGCGCGATGCGGTGCCAGACGTAGTGCTCAACCAGCTTTACCGCTTCACTGCGCTGCAGTCCTCGTTCGGCGCCAACATGGTGGCGCTCGAAGGCGGCCGGCCGCAGGTCATGAACCTGAAGGACCTTCTTCGATCCTTCATCGCGTTCCGCGAAGAAGTGATCTATCGGCGCACCAAACACTTGCTCAGCAAGGCGCGTGATCGCGCCCATGTCCTGGTCGGGCTTGCGATCACGGTGGCCAATATCGACGAAGTGATAAGATTGATCCGCGCCTCCAGGGATGCGAACGAGGCGCGCGAGCAATTGATGAATCGCGACTGGCCGGCGCGCGACGTCGAAACCATGGTGACGCTGATCGACGATCCGCGCCACAGCATGTCGGCGGCCGGCACCACGCGGCTTTCGGCGGAGCAGGCCAAGGCCATCCTCGACCTGCGGTTGCAGCGGTTGACCGCACTCGGGCGCGACGAGATCAAGGCAGAGCTCGACAAGCTTGCCAAGGAGATCGCCGACTATCTCGAGATATTGCGCTCGCGCGCGCGCATCCAAACGATCCTCAAAGACGAGCTCGCCGCCATCAAGACCGAGTTCGCCACGCCCCGCCGCACCGTGATCATCGATCAGGAAGGCGAGATGGAAGACGAAGACCTGATCCAGCGCGAGGACATGGTCGTCACCGTCTCGCACGCCGGCTACGTCAAGCGCGTGCCGCTCTCGACCTACCGCGCGCAACGGCGCGGCGGCAAAGGCCGCGCCGGCATGCAGACGCGCGAGGAAGATTTCGTCACGCGCCTGTTCGTCGCATCGACCCACACGCCGGTGCTGTTCTTCTCCTCGCGCGGCCAGGTCTACAAGGAAAAGGTGTGGCGGCTGCCGCTGGCCGCGCCTCAGGCGCGTGGCAAGGCGTTGATCAATATCCTGCCGCTCGAGCAGGGCGAGAGCATCACGACGATCATGCCGCTGCCCGAGGACGAAGCGAGCTGGGACAAGCTCGACGTGATGTTCGCGACCACGCGCGGCACGGTACGGCGCAACAAGCTGTCGGATTTTTCCGACGTACGGCGCTCCGGCATCATTGCCATGAAGCTCGACGAGGGCGACGGCATCGTCGATGTGCAGATTTGCACCGAGAACGACGACGTGCTGCTGACATCGGCGGCCGGCCAGTGTATCCGCTTCGCAGTCAATGACGTGCGCGTATTCCAGGGCCGCACCTCGATGGGCGTGCGCGGCATCGCGCTGGCGGACGGCGACAAGGTGATCTCGCTGTCGATCCTGCGCCACGTCGAGGCGTCGGCCGACGAGCGCGTCGCCTATCTCAAGCGCGCCAACGCGGTGCGGCGCGGACTGAACGGCGACGGCGAAGAAAACGTCGCCGGCGCCGACGGCGAAGAAGCCGAGGGTGCGATCGAACTCGGCGAGCAGCGCTATGTCGTCATGTCCGAGGCCGAGCAGTTCGTGCTCACCATCTCCGAAAAGGGCTTCGGCAAGCGCACCTCGTCCTACGAGTACCGCACCACCGGCCGCGGCGGCAAAGGCATCGTCGCCATGTCGATCACCGAGAAGAATGGCCGGCTGGTGGCGTCATTTCCGGTCGAGGAGAGCGACCAGATCATGCTGGTCACCGACGGTGGCCAGCTCATCCGCTGCCCGGTGGACGGCATTCGCGTCGCCGGACGCTCGACGCAGGGCGTCATCGTGTTCTCGACCGGCGAGGGCGAGCGCGTGGCGTCGGTGGAGCGGCTTTCGGAAGAGGGCGAAGACGGCGGCGAGTGATATACGAGCGGTCGCTTGACCGATGACCGACGACCATCGAATATCAGGCCCTGCCGGGACAATCCTAGTCGAGAAAATGTCCATGAAGCTTTACAAGCTCTGTGGTGTATCCGCCGTCGCTTTATCCGCACTGGCCTATGCGGGAACGGCGCACGCCGATCCAAAGGGCCTCTGGCTGGCGCAGGACGGCGCGAGAGTCCGCGTGAGTTCCTGCGGCAGGGCGCTTTGCGCAACGATCGCAACCCCGAAGTCGCCGGTGGACCCCGCCACCGGCGGGCCCTGGACCGACAAGAATAATCCCGATCCGGCGCAGCGCGGCCGTCCTCTCGTTGGCGTGGCTGTGCTGAGTTCGCTGGTCCCGGACGGTCCCGGAAAGTGGTCGGGACAGCTTTACAACGTGGATAATGGCGGAACTTATGTCGGGCATCTTCTTGAGCTCGACCAGCGGACGATCCGGGTTGAAGGCTGCGCCATCGGCATTTGCGGCGGCCAGAATATGACCCGATTGCACTAAGGCAGGCAGACCCGCATATTCCAAGATTCATGACCCGACTTGACGACCACGATCCTGCTCATCCCAATCAAACGGATCGCTGGAGGTACGATGGCGTCCGCGTTATTCCGGGCGACCAGCTGGATCCCAATGTACCTTCAACTCCCGGGATGGACCGGAAGGCAGCGATCAATTTCGCCCGCGCCGGCGCGCAGAAGCTATGGGCCGGCACGGTCACCATCAAGCCGAATGCGAAGACCGGCGCTCACCATCACGGACATCTTGAAAGCATCATCTACGTGGTTCGCGGCCGGGCGCGCATGCGCTGGGGCGAAAATCTGCAATTCACGGCCGAAGCAAATCCCGGCGACTTCATCTTTATCCCGCCTTACGTGCCGCATCAGGAGATCAATGCCAGCACGGACCAGGTTTTAGATTGCGTGCTGGTGCGCAGCGACGGTCAAGCCATCGCGATCAATCTCGACATCGAGCCGGTGGAGAAACCGGAAACCGTATTATGGGTGGACCCGATTCATCGCGATCCGGCGGCGAAGACGTGAAGGACGGAGCGTTTCGGCCTTTTTGACGCATTCGCTACCCCGCGAATCCACCACCGTCCAAAAACTCCTGTTCAGCCGGCGTCGTATCGCGGCCCAGCACGCCGTTTCGATGCGGAAATCGTCCGAATTTCGCGACGATATCGCGATGAACCGTCGCATATCTCAGTTGCTCGGCGTTGCCGAATGCCTCGTGGAGCCGCACCGAGCGATCCTGATCGGTGAGCGATTCCGAATGCATGAAGGGCAGATAAAAAGACGGTCGCATCAATTCGTCGGTCGCCTGAAGCCGCGGGCGAGCGAGCGGTTGGCTACGGCGCGCGCCAGCGGATCGGTCGCGAACGCCCGCGCCATGCCGCGGAACATGTTGCGGGGAAACTGGTCGAGCAGGATCAGCAGCGCAAGCGCGCCTTCCGCGTCTTCTTCCAGTGCCGCGAATTCACCTCGCGCCGCCGTCGTGTGGATCGCCAGAAACCTCGACCTGATCGTCTGGTCGAAATCATTGTCTTTTGCGAACCATCCCCCTGGTCCTGCCGCGCGCCAGAAAGATACGACCTCGGCTGATGTAGCGTTGCTCATTTTGTGTTTCTGCACGGTCAGACGCGCCTACTGCCCGCGTCCTGCGGCGCTGGCGAAGCGCCTGGCTTCTTCGGCTGCGCGGAACAAAGCCTTCGCCTTGTTGATGCATTCCTGCTGTTCGAATTCGGGATCGGAGTCGGCGACGATGCCGGCGCCGGCTTGAACGTACATGACGCCGTCCTTGACCAGCGCGGTGCGCAGCACGATGCACGTGTCCATATCCGCGCCTGCGGAAAAGTATCCGACGCTGCCGGCGTAAAGCGCGCGCTTTTCCTTTTCAAGTTCGTCGATAATCTGCATGGCGCGCACTTTTGGCGCGCCCGACACGGTGCCGGCGGGAAAGCCGGCGGCGAGGGCATCGAGCGGATCGCGGTCCTCGCGCAGCTTGCCTTCGACGTTCGAGACGATGTGCATCACCTGGCTGAAACGCTCGATGAAAAACTGATCGGTCACTTTGACGGTGCCGATCTCGGCGACGCGGCCAACGTCGTTGCGGCCGAGGTCGAGCAGCATCAAATGCTCGGCGCGCTCTTTGGGGTCGGCGAGAAGCTCCTCCTCGAGCGCCTTGTCTTCGTGCGGGGTGGCGCCGCGCCGCCTTGTGCCGGCGACCGGGCGAATGGTCACGGTGCCGCCGCTGGTCTTGACCAGGATTTCCGGACTCGAACCGGCGACCGCGAAGCTGCCGAAATCGAGGAAGAACAGATAAGGCGAAGGGTTAACGCGGCGCAATGCGCGATAGAGCGCGAACGGCGCGAGGCCGAACGGCGCCTCGAAGCGTTGCGACAGCACGACCTGAAAGATATCGCCGGCGGCGATGTATTCCTTGGCGCGCAGCACCATGCGCCTGAATTCTTCCGGTGTGGTGTTCGAGCGCGGCGTCGCGTCGGGCGGTCCGGCGTCGTTCTCCGCGGACGATTTGTCGAGGGGGTGGTCGAGCGAGTCGACGATCGCCGACAAGCGCTCGGCCGCGCGCGCCAGCGCCGCGTCCGCCGTCACGCCGGTGTGAGGCCGCACCGGCGTCACGACGGTGATCGTATCCTTCACCGCGTCGAATACGATCACCAGCGTCGGGCGGATCAGGATCGCGTCCGCAATGCCGATGGGATCGGGGCCCGGCGCGGACAAAGTGTCCTCCATCAGCCGCACCATGTTGTAACCGAGATAGCCGAACACGCCGGCCGCCATCGGCGGCAGCGAATCCGGCAACGCAACTCGGCTTTCGGCGATGAGCGCGCGCAAGGCCTGCAGCGGCGGCGCTCCCGCCGGCACGAATGCTTCGGGATCGTTCCGCGGCGCGCGATTGATTTCCGCAGCTTGGCCGTCGACGCGGAAGATGACGTCCGGGTCGAGACCGATGATCGAATAACGCCCGCGCGCTTCGCCGCCTTCGACCGATTCAAGCAGGAAGCTCATGGGCAGTGAACCGTCGGGCCGCATGCCGGTGATTTTGAGGAAAGCGGAAACCGGCGTTTCCAGATCGGCGACCAAAGTGCTCCACACGACCTGAGCCTCGCTGGCCGCATAGCGTGCGGCAAACGCTGCGGCCGAAGGCTCGATCTGCATGTTTAGTTGGTGTCCGGCGTGCTGTTGCCGAGGGCTTGCGCCAGCGCCGCCTGATTGACGCTGGTGCCGAGATCGTTTTCGAGCGACGCGACGTATTGGCCGAAAATGTCGTCGCTCTCCTGGCGTTTCACCGTGTCTTCGATGCGTTTGGCATCCGCCCCGCCGGCGTCGAGCTTGGGAATTGTGACGTCGGTGACGCGGAACACCACCCACTCGCCGGGCTGCTCGCCCTCGGCGCTGCCGAATGCGTCCTTGGCGGTGTGGAAGACCGCAGTCACGACCTTGGCCGAGATGCCGTTCGCCGCTTTGCCGCGGGTGAGTTTGTCAGCCGTTTGGACCTTGAGGCCATCAGCTTTGGCGACGACATCGAGCGCCGTGCCGCTCTTGAGCTTATCGAGAAGTTCAGCCGCCTTCGTCTTTAGCCGCGACGCGACTTCGTCCTCGCGCCAACGCGCCTCGACCTGATCCTTGACCTCGTCGAGGGCGCGGTCGTGCGCCGGCGTGATACCCGTCACGGTGTACCAGATATAGCCGCCGTCGGCCTCGATCGGTTCGTTGTCGACCCCGACGTCTGAGGCAAACGCGGCGCTGATCACCTGGCCGGCATGGGGAAGGCTGCTGGCAGGCTTGCCGTCCGGACTGCGCCCGGAACGATCGAGATCGTAGGTGACGACGGGCGCCTTCGACTTTTGCGCCGCCTGTTCCAGCGTTGCGCCGCCGGCGCGCTCGTCCTCGATCTTGTCGTGCAGGCTCTGTACCTCGGCCTTGGCGCGTTCGTTGGCGAGGTCGCCACGGATCTGCGGCGTAACCTCGGCGAGCGACTTTGTCTCTTCCGGTTCGATCTTGAGGACGGTGACAATGACCGCGCCGAAGCGACCCTTGACCGGTGCGCTGACCTCGCCGTCCTTCAGCGCAAACGCGGCGTCGGCGACGGCCGGATCGATGAGTTCCGATTTCGGCACCGTCCCGAGGTCGATGTCCTGATCCTTGAGGCCGCGCTCGGCGGCGAGCGCGGCGAAAGTCGTGCCGTCCTTGAGGCGCGCGTCGGCGGCCTCGGCTTCCTGCATACTCGGGAAGACCATCTGCTCGACATGCCGGCGTTCGGGCGTCAGGTAGCGGCTGTGGTGCGCCTCGAACGCAGCTTTTATGTCCGCATCGGAGACTTCCATCCACTTGGAGATTTCCGCCGGCGTCACCGCAATGGTCTCGATCTTGCGGTATTCCGGCGCCCGGAACAGGATTTTCCGCGCCTCGAAATACTTGTTGAGCTCATCCGGGGTCGGTTGCGGAATGTCGCCCGCCTGCGCCGGGCCGAGCGTCACGTAGTCGATGCCGCGATCTTCATTCCGAAACTGGTTGATGGCCTCGAGCCACGCTTTGGGGACTGGCAGATCGCCGGAGAGCGAGTCGATGATCTGCCGGCGCAACATTACACGACGTTGTTCGGTGACGAACCGCTGCTCGCTATAGCCGGCGCTGCGCAGCAATTGCTCGAAACGCCCGCGGTCGAACTTGCCCGTCGGGCCACGGAACGTCGGATCGGCGGTGACGCGCCGTACGATCTCGGCGTCGGAAAGGCCGAGCCGCATCTGCTGTGCGCGCTGGTCGAGGCCGGCCTCGGCGACCATTTCGCCAAGCACTTGCCGGTCGAGACCAATGGCTTTCGCCTGTTCCGGCGGCAGCGGATGGCCGATCTGACGCCCGATCTGCTGCACGCGCTCGTTATAGAGTTGGCGAAACTGCTCGATCGGAATTTCGACGCCGCCGATTTTGGCCAGCGTCGAACGGCCGTAGCCGCGGAAAATGTCGTTGACGCCCCAGACCGCGAAGCTCAGGGCCAGGACGCCCATCACCACGCCCATCACGGTGCGGCCGAGCCAATTTGCGGAGGCTTTACGAATACCTCGAAGCATAGCGTCCAACGGGTTGGAGTGATGCCGATCGGGATGCCCGGCGGAAGCGGCGCATCATAAGGACCGGCGTGCGGCCCCGCAACCGACGGGAGTCCTTGGTAAAACGCCTCTTTTCCGCATGCAACCGGTCTGCTAACGCCTCTTTGTCGCAGCCTGTGCGGTCACGACGCAAAGACAAAACGCAAAAGAGACGGATGATGGCGCGCCGCCCGTTGGTCGCAGGCAATTGGAAAATGAACGGCCTTCGCGCCTCGATCGGTGAATTGGAAAAAATCATCGCCGGCGCGCAGGCGCTTCCCAAGGTCGATCTGATGGTTTGCCCGCCGACGACGCTGCTTGCCAGCTTTGCGGCGGCCGTGCGCGGTTCGCGGGTCGCGATCGGCGGCCAGGACTGCCATGCGCTGGTCTCCGGCGCTCATACGGGCGACGTTTCCGCCGAAATGCTCAAGGATGCCGGCGCCGTAGCCGTTATCGTCGGCCATTCCGAACGCCGTCACGATCATGGCGAGACCGACCCGGACGTGCGTGCGAAGGCCGCGGCGGCTCAGCGCGCCGGGATTGTCGCGATCGTGTGCGTTGGGGAAACACGCACGGAGCGTGAGGCCGGGCGCGCGCTCGCCGTCGTGGGCGCGCAACTCGAAGGCTCTCTGTCCGACGACGCCGCAGGCTTTGCCGTCGCCTATGAGCCGGTCTGGGCCATCGGCACCGGGCTGACACCAAGCACCGGCGATGTCGGCGAGATGCACCGTCTCATTCGCGAGCGGCTCGGGTTGCGCTATGGCAAGGCGAGCGAGGCGATCCGGGTGCTTTACGGCGGCTCGGTCAATCGGGCGAATGCCAAGGAACTGCTGGCCGTCGACAACGTCGACGGGGCGCTCGTCGGCGGCGCGAGCCTCAAGGCCGATGAATTCCTGGCAATCGCCGGCGTTTATCGGTAGGCAGGCCACGCCGAGCGACGCCAAACCTGCCATAGAAAATCCACAGCGGATCATGTAGAGACGCGCGCGGCTTCCTATATCGGGGGCGCGGGGCGAGATGGCGGTGCCATTCACCCCGGCCGCAAGCGGACATCATCGATGCTCACTGTCGTTATTGTCGTACACCTTATGCTCGTCCTCGGCATGATCGGGGTGGTTCTGCTGCAGAAATCCGAGGGCGGCGGGCTCGTCAGCTCCACCAGCGGCTTTATGACCGGGCGGGGGACGGCCAACGTTCTAACCCGGACGACGGCTTTGCTGGCCGTCGGGTTCTTCATTACCAGCCTGGCGCTATCGTGGCTTGCGGGCCTTGGCCGCCATCCCGCCTCGATCATCAATACCGGCGGCGCGCCGGCGACCCAGGAAGCGCCAGCCGGCGGGCCGGCGGCGCCGTTGAGCCAAGGCGGCCATGGCCTGCTCGATCAGTTGGGCGGCAACGCGCCGGCTGCTCCGACGCCGAGCGGGCCGCAAGTGCCCCGATCACAATAGGCCTCCTCAGCCATGGCGAATTCGAGTGCCCCTGCGTGGTCTACGAAGCCGGCAGGGCAAGCTTCCGCACAGCATGAGGATTCCTGCGGAGGCAGTTACGACTACTATATTTTTCGTAATCGTAGATGGGGCTGCGCGGCAGCCATTCCGGAATATCGCTCGTCGAATCGGGTAATCGCGGGTAGAGCTTAAATCCCATGGCGCGGTACATTTTCATCACCGGCGGCGTGGTTTCCTCACTGGGCAAGGGTCTCGCCTCCGCGGCGCTTGGGGCGTTGCTCCAGGCGCGCGGTTACAAGGTCCGCCTGCGCAAGCTCGATCCCTACCTCAACGTCGATCCGGGCACGATGTCGCCCTATCAGCACGGCGAGGTGTTCGTCACCGACGACGGCGCCGAGACCGATCTCGACCTCGGCCATTACGAGCGCTTTACCGGACGCCCGGCCACGCGCACCGACAACATCACCACGGGCCGCATTTATCAGGATATCCTCGCCAAGGAGCGCCGTGGCGACTATCTCGGCGCCACCATCCAGGTCATTCCGCACGTCACCAACGCCATCAAGGACTTCATCCGCGACGGCAATGAGGGCTTCGACTTCGTGCTCTGCGAGATCGGCGGCACCGTCGGCGACATCGAGGGCCTGCCGTATTTCGAGGCCATCCGCCAGCTCGGCAACGACCTGCCGCGTGGCCACGCCGTCTACATCCATCTGACGCTGTTGCCCTTCATTCCGGGCGCAGGCGAGCTCAAGACCAAGCCGACCCAGCACTCCGTGCGGGAATTGCGCGCCATCGGCATTCAGCCCGATATTCTGCTGTGCCGCAGCGACCGACCGATTCCGGAAAGCGAGCGGCGCAAGCTGGCGCTGTTTTGCAATGTCCGTGAGAGCGCCGTGATCGAGGCGCTCGACGTCGACAACATCTACGCGGTACCCGAGGCGTATCACGCCGGCGGTCTTGACGGCGAGGTTCTCGCCGCCTTCGGTATCGAAAACCCGCCCGAACCCGACCTCACCACCTGGCGCCTCATCAACGAGCGCATCCGCAATCCGGAAGGCGACGTGACCATCGCCATCGTCGGCAAATATACCGGCATGAAGGACGCCTATAAGTCGCTGATCGAAGCGTTGTCGCATGGCGGCGTCGCCAACAAGGTCAAGGTCAATCTCGACTGGATCGAAAGCGAGGTCTTCGAGAACGAGGACCCGGCGCCGTTCCTCGAGCATGTCGACGGTATCCTGGTGCCGGGCGGCTTCGGTCAGCGCGGCGCCGAGGGAAAAATTCGCGCCGCACAATTCGCGCGTGAGCGGCAGGTGCCGTATTTCGGCATCTGCTTCGGCATGCAGATGGCGGTGATCGAGGCGGCGCGAAATTTGTGCGGCATCGAAACGGCGAACTCGACCGAATTCGTGGCAACTGGCGAGCCGGTCGTCGGCCTGATGACGGAATGGATGAAGGGCAACGAGTTGCAGAAGCGCGGCCTGAGCGGCGACCTCGGCGGCACGATGCGGCTCGGCGCTTATCCCGCGGTCTTGCAACGCGGCAGCCGTGTCGCCGACATTTATCAGGCGGCGGAAATTTCCGAGCGCCACCGTCATCGCTACGAGGTCAATACCGCCTACAAAGATCGCCTGGCCCAACACGGCATGCGCTTTTGCGGCATGTCGCCCGACGGATTGCTGCCGGAGATCATCGAATACGACGACCATCCCTGGTTCATCGGCGTGCAATTTCACCCCGAGCTGAAGTCACGGCCATTCGCGCCGCACCCGCTGTTCTCCTCGTTCATCGAGGCAGCGGTGGAGCAGAGCCGGCTGGTGTAACATCGCTCACGAGCGACCTTTCGCTTGATGCACGACGCCGGATACCGGCGTCTCAGAACAATTCCTCGGGAGAAACCCCATGATCTACGAACTGCGCATCTACTCCTGCATTCCGACGCGGCTGCCAGTGTTGCTCAAGCGGTTTGCAGACCACACGCTGAAAATCTGGGAAAAGCACGGGATCAGACAGGCCGGCTTTTGGACCGTCCTGGTCGGCGACGGCAACAACGACCTGCACTATTTGCTTGCCTGGGAGTCGCTCGCCGAGCGTGAGAAGGCGTGGGAGACGTTCCTGGCCGATCCCGCGTGGATCAAAGCGCGCGACGACAGCGAGCGGGACGGACCGATCATCGCCAACATCAAAAGCACGTTCCTGCGGCCGACGGCATTTTCTTCGGTGAAGTGACTGAGCGGCCTTACCCCCGCGCGTACTGGAGCGCTGGTTGACCCTTCGCGCCCGGCGACGCAAGGTCGGTGCCTGAGGACCTTTGATGGCCCATCCCATCGCAAATGATGTTGTTACCGTGGGCAAAGCGCGCTTCGGCAACGCGTTGCCGCTCGCGCTGATCGCCGGGCCATGCGTGTTGGAAAGCCGCGCGCATGCATTCGACATAGCCAGTGCGCTTAAGGATATCACCGCGCGGCTAGGCATCGGGTTCGTCTACAAAACCTCGTTCGATAAAGCCAATCGCACCAGCGCCATGGGCGCGCGCGGTCTAGGCCTCGACAAGGCGCTCGCCGTATTCGCGGAGTTGCGCGAGAAACTCGGCGTGCCGGTGCTGACCGACGTTCACCAGCCGGATCAGTGTGCGGCCGTCGCCGAGGCCGTCGATATTTTGCAGATACCGGCGTTTCTCTGCCGGCAGACGGACCTGCTGATTGCCGCCGCCAAAACCGGGCGCGTCGTCAATGTGAAGAAAGGCCAGTTCCTCGCGCCCTGGGACATGGCCAATGTGGTGGAAAAAATCACCGGCGCCGGCAACCACAATGTGCTTATCACCGAGCGTGGCGTCTCGTTCGGCTACAACACCCTAATCTCCGATATGCGGGCGCTGCCGGTGCTCTCCAGGATGGGCGCGCCGGTGATTTTCGACGCGACCCATTCGGTGCAGCAACCGGGCGGGCAGGGAACCTCCTCCGGCGGCGAGCGCGAATTCGTGCCCGTGCTGGCGCGGGCGGCGGTGGCCGTGGGTGTCGCCGGCGTTTTTGTTGAGACCCATCAGGACCCGGACCGCGCACCATCTGACGGTCCAAACATGATCCCGCTCAAGGAGATGGAGCCGCTTCTTGAGCGGCTGATGCAATTTGACGCTCTGGCCAAAGCCGCGGCCAAAAGGCCACTCAAGTTTACAAGTAAGACGCAGGCAAAGGCCTAGATCGCCCGACCCTTGTGGGGGCGAGCGAAAATCACCATCATTGCCTATCGGCCAGGGGTGCCGCGTGAACAAGCGCGGCTGAGATCAAACCCGTCGAACCTGTCTGGGTCATACCAGCGAAGGGAGCCGCGTTGAACGACACGATTCACGCCCTCACTCCTGTGGGAAGTCGGCCACGCGTCGTCCTCATCGGCGCGGGTGTCGTCGGGCTCGGCATTGCCTGGCGGCTCGCCCGCCGCGCCGCCGTGACGGTCTTCGACCGCGGCAAAGCCGGAGCGGGCGCCAGCCACGCGGCGGCGGGTATGCTTGCCGCATGTTGCGAGGCTGAGCCCGGCGAAGCGGCACTCGTTGCGCTGGGCCGCGAGAGTCAGGCGCGCTGGCCAGCCTTTGCCGAGGAGCTCACGCGCGCCAGCGGTGTCGACGTCGAATTGCGGAACGAGGGCACCTTGGTGCTGGCGTTGACCGCCGACGACCAAGCCGAGATCGCACACCGGTTGGAGTATCAGCGGCAGCTCGATCTGCCGCTCGAATGGCTCTCGGCCGCAGCCACGCGGGCGCGCGAACCGCATCTCGCCAGCAAGATCGCGGGCGCGCTTTTTTCGCCGCAAGATCATCAAGTCGACAACCGCAAGCTCGTGCTGGCGCTGCGCATCGCCGCTGAGTCCGCCGGCGTGAAAATCTGCGAGCAGCGGCCGGTCAAGGAGATCGTCGTACAAGCCGGCCACGCCAAGGGTGCTGCACTCGATGACGGCACCATCGTGGCGGCCGATATCGTGGTGCTCGCCGCCGGCGCGTGGTCGCGGAGCATCGGCGGATTGCCGCCCGACCGGCGGCCGCCGGTGCGGCCTGTCAAAGGCCAGATGCTGTCATTGCGGATGGACACGGCGGCGCCGCTTCTGTCTCACGTGCTGTGGGCACCTGGCGCTTATCTGGTGCCGCGGCGCGACGGCCGGCTCATTGTCGGCGGCACCGTGGAGGAAAAAGGCTTTGACGACACGATTACCGCCGGCGGCATGCTGACACTGCTCGAAGCCGCCTGGCGGGCGATCCCGGCCATCGAAGAGCTGCCGATCGACGAAATCTGGGTTGGTCACCGGCCGGGCAGTCACGATGACGCGCCGATCCTTGGACCCGGGCCGCTCGAAGGCTTGTTCTATGCCACCGGCCACCACCGCAACGGCATCCTGCTTGCCCCGGTGACGGCGGACGCAATGGCGCGCCTAGTGCTCGACGATGTGGTCGATCCGGCCATCAAACCGTTCGGCCTCGAGCGTTTTTTGGCGGCGCGGGCGGCCGAATGATCTTTTTGGATTTTTGGAGCAGCCGATGAGCGAGGCGGTGATCCAGGTGAACGGCGCGCGAGAGCCGCTGACCAGCGCGACTCTTGAGGCGCTGCTGGCGGAGAAGGCCGTCGATACCGGACAGCGCGGCATTGCAGTCGCGCTCAACGGAGCCGTCGTGCCGCGCGCGGCCTGGGCGCAGACGCCATTGCGGCCCGGCGATAACGTTGAAATCGTCCGCGCCCGTCAAGGCGGTTAAGAGCATGATCCGGAAAAGTGGCGTCCGGTTTTCCGAGAAGATCGTGCTCCGGGGAAATTAGGAGCAGCACATGTCCGATCCGCTCATCATTGCCGGGCAGGAATTCCACTCGCGCCTTTTTCTCGGCACGGCGGGTTATCCCAACCGCAAAATGATGCTTGACGCGATCGCCGCCAGCCGCGCCGGGATGGTGACGGCTTCGATCCGCCGTATCAGCCTCGCCGGCGACGATGAGAGCCTGATCGAGCTGTTGGCCGGCCGCGTGCGCTTCCTGCCCAACACCGCCGGCTGCCAGACCGCCAAGGACGCCGTGCTCACGGCAGAGCTGGCGCGCGAAGCGCTCGACACCAACTGGATCAAGCTGGAAGTGATCGGCGACCGCGAGCTTCTCTATCCGGATGTCGAGGAGTTGGTGCGGGCGACGCAAACGCTGGTCGCGAAGGGCTTTGTCGTGTTGCCCTACTGCACAGAAGACCCGGTGACCTGCCGCAAGCTCGCCGACGCCGGCGCCGCCGCTGTGATGCCGATGGGGTCGCCGATCGGGTCCGGCCTCGGCATTTCCAATCCACATCTGATCGAGCTTGTTTGTACCCGCTCGCCGGTGCCGGTTGTGCTGGATGCCGGGATCGGCACCGCCTCCGATGCGACGCTGGCGATGGAGCTCGGCTGCGCGGCGGTGCTGGCTAATACCGCGGTGTCGAAGGCGCGCGATCCGGTGCTGATGGCGAAAAGCCTGCGCGCCGCAGTGGAAGCCGGCCGGCTGTCGCGGCTTGCCGGACGCATCGCCAAACGCACGCATGCGGAGCCATCGAGCCCGCAGTTTGGGTTAGTGGGGACGTAAGCCGATTTGTTGACCGTCATCCTGAGGTGGCAGCGAAGCGGCCCCCTAAGGATTGTATCGACTGAGGCGCCGGGGCCGTCGCCCTTTCGAGGCTCGCGGTGCTCGCATGTCAGGGTGACTGAATACAGGCTTAAGCCAGCATCTCCCGCACCAGCGGAATGACCTTCGTCCCGTAAAGCTCGATGCAGCGCATGAGCTTCTCGTGCGGCAGCGTACCGGCACTGTATTTCAGATCGAAGCGGACGATGCCGAGCGCCTTCGCGGTCTTGGCGATTTTATTCGCGACAGTTTCCGGCGCGCCGACATGCAGCGCGCCGCGCTCGACTTCCTGGTTGAACGACGCGCGCTCCATCGGCGGCCAGCCGCGCTCGGCGCCAATTTTGTCGTGCATGGCCTTGTAGCCAAGCCAGTAATCCTCACGCGCCTGTTCGTCGGTGTCGGCGATATAGCCGGGCGAGTGCACGGCGATCGGTAGCACCGGCTTGCCGAGCTGGGCAAAAGCGCGGTGGTAGAGATCAACGTAAGGCTTAAACCGGGCCGGGTCGCCGCCGATGATGGCGAGCGCGAGCGGCAGTTCGTAACGCGCGGCGCGAACAACCGATTCCGGACTGCCGCCGACGCCGACCCAGGTTCGCAACGGCCCGCCTTCGATCGGCGGAAAGACGCGTTGATTTTTCAGCGGCGTCCGCGTCTGGCCCTGCCACGTCACGGTGTCCGATCGCAGCAACGCGACGAACAGGTCGAGCTTGTCTTCGAACAACACCTCGTATTGGGAGAGGTCGAAGCCGAATAGCGGAAACGACTCGATGAACGAGCCGCGCCCGACCGTCACCTCGGCCCGCCCGTTCGACGAGGCATTGAGCGTCGAAAATCGCTCGAACACGCGGATCGGGTCGTCGGAAGAGAGCACGGTGACCGCCGAACCGAGACGGATACGCTTGGTGCGCCCGGCAATGGCCGCGAGCACGACCTCGGGAGCGGACACGGCGAAGTCGGGCCGATGGTGCTCGCCGACGCCAAAAGCATCAACGCCGACCTGGTCGGCGAGCGCTCCTTCTTCGATTACGTTGCGGATGACTTGCGCATGCGTCAGGGGCTGGTTGTCGGGGCCGAGGGTAACGTCGCCGAAAGTATCGAGCCCGAATTCGAAATGCTGTGCCATGCGTTCTCAATTCACCTTGGTCTGTGCCGCTGCGGTTTGACCGAAGCTGCCCCTGGAATGGGGGACAGGTAGGGCGCGCAAATCGTTAGCGCAACGCCGGGCGGCGCGGGGTCGAGCCTGGAATTTGGGCGGATCGGCACGTAAAGAGGCTCGATTAAGCCTGCGGCATCATGCGATTTACTAAAACGATCACGCTTGTGCTTTCCAATCTCGGCGCGTGCCGTTGAGTGAGTATTTCCCGGCGTTTTTCACTGCTGGCAGGCGCGTCTTGTGTCGCCCCGTGCTATCCTATTCCGTGGCGTTTGGGTCCAAACTGGGGTCCCGCAAGGAGTAGCCGTTGCCGCGCCCGGATTGGTCACGCGCGTTGCCGCGGCCGCTGGTCATCCCCGATGTCATGATGCTCACGACGCTCGACGACGTGCGGACGCTCATGGGCCATCTGCCGGAAGATCGGCTCCAACGGCAGATGTGGCGTCACGTCGCTCTACAGCTCAAACAGGCTGCGGCTGATGGCGACACTACGAAAGTTTCCGTCTCGCTTCGTATGGTGCTGTCGATGGAGGGCATCGAATGCCGGCCGCAATGAGAGCGGGCCGCCGTGAGGATCACCAAAGATGCCTTCGGAGCTTATTCTCGACTTCTCGGGTAAATGATTGACCCTTGTACTGCGCATCCCGCCAGACCTCTGTGCCGTAGCGACCATCAAAGCGGATAGCGTCGACGGCTAAGAGCACACCGGTCATGCATGCCAAAAAAAGCAGGCTTCGCATCTGGCTACTTACTTCAGTTGCGACGAGATTGACGAAAAGGTCGTATTGAGCTTCGGCCCTATGCCCTTCACGGTCGCAATAATGGCGAGTGCGATGCCGCTGGCAATTAGGCTGTACTCGATCGCCGTCGCGCCGGATTCGTCGGCTAAGAACTGGCGAAGCTTTGCGAACATCGGCGCAGAGTCAGCCATTCGCGTAAAGCTTTGGTAAAAATGACCCCCGTAAATCCCCGGTTTCGCCGCCCAACCCACCGGCCCACGATGCCGCCCCGCCACTTCCCGCCGCCCTGGACGATCGAGGAGCACGAGGCGGGCCGCCGTTCATTCCCCGAGTATCCGCCGCGTGTGCTCTTCGCGCAGTCCGTCAGCGATGCTTTTGCCAGAGAGGCACACAAGCTCGGCGACCGGCGCGTGCGGCCGACATGATCGGCATGACAGCGCCGGGATGAGGCCGGTGCCGGTTCCGGGCGGTACCGGCCGTTGGATAACGCTCCGCCTACTGTTTCAATTCGCAAGCGAAATCTAGCGACACGGGTTTCCTGTGAGTTGCGGGGAAAACTCGGTTTGATGCCGCGGCGCGCGAGGGCGGCTTGAAGGTATGGTTGGATGAGCGTCGCCTTCTGACGGTGCCCCGTTGCCTTTGAATGCCCCCACCCGAAATAGGGGCTCGCAAATTGCGGAGTTAGTCCGATGAACATTCGCGTGATACCCGTAACCAGCTCGGCCGCCCCAACCACCGGATACCACTTCTACCGGACCGACCAGCAAGGTCATTCTTGGGGGGCGCCGGAAATCGCTGACTGCCGTGGCGACGCCGAGGCTATAGCGCACGCAAAGCAAATCCTCACGGGATACATCATCGAGGTGCGACAGGCGGACCGGGTAGTGATGCGCGTTGAGCCGGGAGTTTAGGCGGCCGTCGCGAAGCACATGCCGTAGGACGCACCGCGGACTGCGCCTGCCCGTTGGCGGGCACCGCGCACGGCCGCTCGTCCCCGCGCGGCTTCAACTGTCCGAGGTGCGAACACCCCGCAAGTTGGTCTTCAAATCCCTGTAGTTTCCAATATCGTTTTTGCGCGACCAAAGAACGCGGGAAAGGGGACCCTAAATATGTCTGCCACGTCGACCGGGCGCAAGGCGCCAAATGCGATTGACGTGCATATCGGGCAAAAGATACGTGCCCGACGCGTGCATTTGGGGATGAGTCAAGGGAAGCTCGCCGACGCGCTCAGGCTCACATTCCAGCAAGTCCAAAAATACGAAAAGGGCGTCAACCGCGTCGGCGGGAGCCGATTGCAGCAAATAAGCGATGCGCTCGGCGTTTCGCCGTCTCACTTTTTTAATGGTGCGCCAACCGACGGGAAGAGAGCGGCGCCACCGAACGAAGGCGAGCTTTCGCAACTCGAAATCACCTCATTCCTCGCAACACGTGACGGCGCCACGCTCGTCCGGAGTTATCTCGCGATCGAACAAAAACCGCTCCGCCAAGCGGTGATCGATCTCATGCGCACCATTGCGAGGAAGTGAAGCGGGAACCGGCGAAAGCCGCGTGGCAGACGCGCCTTTTACGTGCACTGACCGTCGGCGACCTGGTGGCCGACGACGAGATTCGTCAGCCGTCGGCAAATTGACGCCACGCGGTCAATAAAAAACCCCAACCCGTGGCCACAGGATTCCATGAACGCGTACGCATAACGACAGGCACGAGCGCTTTGGGGGTCGGGGGGGCCTGGGAAGCGCCCTGCACTCGTGACCTTGAGCCGAGTACTCTTGTATGTCTGAGCAAAATAGCTCAACTCTGGATCGACTGTGGATTAGCGGCGGAGCCGTCATGGAACGGCAAAAAGTTCCGCAAGATAAGCTTTTGGACCTGCTGATTGCAGAGATCGCCCTCCATATGCGCGACGTGCATTTACTGCGGCAGCAAATCAAAATCAGACCGTCCAGCGGCGTGCCAAATTGGGATGTCAGTGCTGGACGCCAGTCAAGCCGGATGGCGGAGGCGCTCGACAAGGCGCGCAAGACGGTACAGGCGCGCTACGACGTCGAGTGGCATTGACGAGTGCCGAATTCAGCTACTGCGCGCCGCTTCCCGCCGCCCTTGGACGATCGGCAAGGAGTGAGGCGGTCGCCAGCCTTTACGGCGCGCAAATTCAATGTCAAATTTCTGGCGCCGTAAAACAGGGAGGAAACGACATGCGTCATATAATGTTCGCGATAGTGGCCGCAGCAGCAGTGGGGCTGATCGGGATAGCGGGGGCCTCCGCTGTTCCTGCGAACGGCCACGCGATTTCCCAAACCGCCGATCATTCGAGTTACGTCACCGATGTCGCCGGAGGGTGCGGCCGAGGCTGGCATCGCAACCGGTGGGGACATTGCGTCCCTTGATGCGGTGCTTTTAGCCCGATCAATATAGCTTCGGTCAGGGATGGCCTGCAGTAGATGGCGGCTGGCAGGACAGGGCCGTTGCTGCGGCGGCCGACGTCGAGCTTGTGAATAATTCGAGGTCCGGGACTTGCGATTGTCACCTTAGTTACGCAAAATATCCCCGAACGTAGCCCCCAAGGTTACGGTCATCCCTGTTTGTGACATGAGCCCCGGCATCATTCCCGTGCCGGGGCTCTACCTTTTGGGCTGGGGCTTGGTCCCGCGGTGGTGGTCGAAGGCCCCCAAGGAATTGAAGCAAGCGACATTCAATGCGCGCGCGGAGACGGTCGCCGAGAAGATATTCTTTCGCGAGGCGTTCAAGCGTAGGCGCTGCCTCATTCCGGTGTCGGGTTACTACGAATGGCAGGACACGCCGAACTGCAAACAGCCCTGGTATTTTACGGCGCGCGATGGCTCGCCTGCTCTGACCACCGCCGGCCTATGGGACGAATGGCGCGACAGGGCGAGCGGCGAAACGCTCAAATCCTGCAGCATGATCGTTACCCGAGCCAAACGAGTTTGTCACCGAAGTGCACGACCGGATGCCTGTGCTACTCGCCGAAAAGGATTTCGGGCCTTGGCTGAGCGCCGGCGCCGGCCTGGAATTGCTCAAACCGCGGCGAACGACCTTCTACAGAGATGGCCGGTATCGAAGCGCGTGAATAGCTCGAAGGCGCCGGCTGAGGATTCGACGTTGATCGATCGTATCGCGCTTTGAAGGCGCGGCGGCTGGCCGTCAACTTCGCCAAGCTGCCAGAGCTGTTGGGGCGGAAGTAGCGCCAACATTGCTAAGCTGTAACGTGAAAATGCGATGGATTCGGCCGAATAATGACCGGAGGGCGCGTAGCTTTTGGTCTGCATCCGCATGCAGCTTTCGCCTAAGCGTACAGTAGTCATTCTCAGCTTGGGCCTATGCTGCCTAGTCTCAGCGGCTTGTAGCGATTTTCTAAAGAATAGCGATCTTCTAAAGAAGCCACCATCCGATGAGGCAGTTGCTGCTGAAACACGCGTAATTACTTGTGAATGGAAAGCCGCTGATCAGTATGACGATAATCGCTACAAAACATTCTCCGAAATTGCTCAGCGGGTCCTGGACGCATGTGCCGTTGAACTTCGCGATGCAAGATCAGCCTCTGGCAGTTCCCCAGACGATACCCGGACTGACAAGGATGAATTTAACGAGGCGATTAAAATTATCGAGAATGCAAGATACCGCAGGCTGCACCCTACCTTGGTTCAGCAAGAGGACAAAAACAAGGACAAAAACAAAAGTAAGAAGACTACCCCGGGTTATCAGCCAGCCGGCCCGCACTAAAACTTCGTATCGGTACAGATACCTACGTCCAGCAGAGCGGCTTATTTCCCGCCCTTAGATTTTTTGTGAGATCGAGCCGGGCGGTTGTCCCCATCCCCGACACACACTGCTCGCCCGGCCGATAGAAACCCCAAGCGCCCCCGCGAATCGTGACCGGCGGGCTATCGGCTTTGCCGCCGACGACTTTGAGGTCTGCGCCGGCTAGGATGGCGCGACGTGATAAGTTTTCAGGCGACATGACTTCATCTCCATTGATGTGGGTTTATGCCACGCCAAGGGGATAAGCCGCGCAGATTCATGGTATTTTTCGAATCGGTCATCGACTACCCCCTGGTGGTCGGTGGCAAGTCCCGGCGCGTCGTTGAAAGCGGCGCGTCGGGGCGCTTAGACTCGCTGATTTGCGGGCCATTGTCCACAGAACGGCGTTAAAGTCGAAAATGATTCAGCAGCAATGAGATAAGCCGGAATTTTACGGGTGACGTACATTTTCGGAGCAAAAAAATTAGCGCGGACTTTGACGGCGTTAAAGGACGCGCTTCAATGGAACACAACGCGACGCGAACGTCAGCTTAAAAGGGGCCCCGACGTTTGGCGGCCGGGGCCCAAGGTGTGAGCGCGCGTATAATGCACCCTGCGAATCAATCGTCGGAACGGCGATCAGCGGATGCTTGGGCGCGCTCGACAGGCAATACCCCTCGTGCTGCTCGCATGTGTGGTCTTATTCTTCGTCAACGAAATTTGGAGAGGAACGAAAAACGCCCATCAGCCATCCCATCATTACGGTGCCAATCAAACCCGCAATGAATATCAGGCCAACAACATATTTAGCGCCTGGTGGAACTGGACCACGGACGATCCTGTCGCTTTCTATACTTCGATTCTTTCTCTCCTCACCGCCGTTCTCGTTGGCGTTTCGTTCATTCAAATTCGCTTTCTGACTCTCGCCGAGATTACTGCACGTCGCGCAGCAATCGCCGCTCGCCGCTCCGCTAATGCCGCCAGAAAATCCGCCGAACATATTCCGAGGGTTGAAAGAGCCTATGTGTTCCTTGGCATGGAAGTTACTTCTGAAATAATCGCTATCAACTCCGTGAACGGCAAAAAATCCAAAGTCAGTTTTGGTCTGAAGAACCACGGCAAAACACCGGCCGCAATCCACGAATTGCATGTCATGGCTGACTTCTGGGGAGCTGGCTGGCCAGCCATGGTAACAGCTATAAAAATGGAAATCCAAAAGGGCTGGATGATCAGCGCCGGAGAAACGCAGGACGGGTATTCTACTGAATTCCCTCTGCACTCCGAGCAAATCGAAAGAGCACGAACGGGAAAAGGATATATCCTCTTTTGGGGGAAGGTCGCGTATCGAGACGTTTTTGGAGAAAGTCACGAATCCGGTTGGTGTCGCGCCTATCATTTCGAAAGCGGCGGCTGGCGCTTCGCTGGCGACGAAACATTGAACTATTATACCTAGCGCGGTGCACCTCAACGCGCAACGACCCAGCCTCCCCGCGATGGCTTTTTGTTCATCGGCCATTACTTCGCTCAGCAATCTCAATTCGGCCGAGTCGCCGCCGTCATCGGCATCATGGCGACATCGCTGCTCGGCAGCGCGAGCGCCTTATCGATCGCATCGCGAATGAGCTTTGCTCGCAGATGGGCCACAATCACATTCTCGAATTTAGTATCTACCACGACGGGAACAATCGTAGTCGCGGCCGGCTCCAACAAAACGACGCTGGAATGAACGCCGAATGTCGCGAACCATCGCAATAAATGAATGGCGCGGCTTCTGAACTGCCGGGATTGATCTTTATCGCCATAAAACTCTCGGTGCCCTCATAAGCCCGGCGCTGCTGCTGTCCAACCACCGATGCCGGAGTAGCTGCCGGAAGTCGGGCCGGTTGGATTTGTGGCGCCACCGGCGAGGGGATCGAACAACGACGCAACCGCGCCAATGCCGGAGATCACGGCGCCGATAGTTGAATAGCTTGCCGCCTGTGTGAAGCCGCTCGCTACATCTTCGTAACCGGCTGCTACGTCCTGCTCGCCCTGTGCAGCAAAGGTCTGCTCCTGCGATGCCAACTCGGCGGACTGCTGCATCGCCGTATAAGACTATGCCTGCTCCTGGTGCTCAGCGACCTGTATCTGCCCCTGCGAAGCTGTCACCGCTTGATTGAGTGCGCCTTGCTGCGCGCTCATACGAAGAATATCGCCCGCGGTGCCGCCCGTCGTCAGCCCTGATCCGGCGGCGCCCGCCTTCACCCCGCCGATCGTCTGGTAGATTTGCCGCTGACCCTGCGCCAAGCTGATATTCGTGGCCGCAGTGGTGTAAGCCGCATTCTGTTCTGCGAGCGTCGAGGCTTGCCCGTAGGACGTGGCCTCAAGAGTATCGCCAGTTCCTTGAAGTAGATCTGCTGCCGCGGTCGTCTGTTGCGGCGGCCGCCTGTTGCTGCGCGGCTTGCGCTTGCGCTTGATCCATTGCGCCAGAGGCAAGCGAGCTATAGCGAGTCGCTGAAAATTCACGTCATCCCGAAGCTTGGTGCACGGCCGTTGCAGCAACTTGAGACGAGGGAGATCAATGCGCTCTATCTAAAGCTCGATGAGGCGCTCGCCCCACGAACGCGGCATTTCATTCATGTAGTCCTCAAAAGCTGTCTCACAGCGGCGGTGCGCAATAGGCTGATCGTCCGCAACGCAGCGGCCGACGCGGACCCGCCACGCCCAGGCGACAGTGAGGCCGGGCAGGTTCTCGACGAAAATCAGCTCACGGCGCTGATCAACGGCTTTAAAGGGTCGAGCATTTACGAAATCGTTTGTGTTGCCGCCTTCACGGGGGCGCGCCGCAACGAGATGCTCGGATCGCGATGGTCGGACTTCAATGAGGCGAACAAGACACTGCGCGTTGAGCGGGCCCTGGAATACACGCGCAAGCATATCGCCTACAAGTCGCCAAAGACTAGCCACGGCGTGCGGACGATAACCATTGGTCTGCTCGGGCTGCTCCGCACCG
>Ga0302325_10007336_pt1 | contig 24499 bp, 25 predicted proteins | sample Palsa_T0_2_FD_201948 | JGI IMG/M metagenome (GOLD analysis project Ga0302325, IMG submission 201948) | Peat permafrost microbial communities from Stordalen Mire near Abisko, Sweden - Palsa_T0_2 | ecosystem: Environmental > Terrestrial > Soil > Palsa > Peat permafrost | place: Sweden: Abisko... | reverse complement strand
AACAGACGGGCAAGCCCCTGAACCGAAATGGGAACAAGCAGGCGAGGCAGCTATCACGCTTACGATCGGCGAAAGCCCGATATATATTGTTATGGATAAAACAACACCCAACGAAAAATGAAAAGCAATAGCGGCAGGGCAAGTCTGTTCATTAGAAATTAGAAATTGAACCCGAGCCTGGCCGCAAACAGACCGCCGCCCCCGTTACTAAAGACAATATTATATCTTACCCCTATTTCAAAAGCATTGAATTGCACGCCGAGTGAAGGCGCCGCAACAAAGGAGCCGTTGCTGACAGAGGCTATCTCCCCGTTTTCGCCGAAATAGGTTTTGAATTCAGAATACCCTGCCTCGCCCATCACAAAAAAATGATGTCCAATAATATATTTATACCCAGCCCGTACAGGGATCTCCAGACCAGCTTTCCCTTTCACACCCACGAGGGTTTTTGGGGCATATCCGATCGCGCCGGTCGTCAGTGTAATAAAGCCGGGGCCTGCATGGAAGGAGAACCTTATCGTAAGCCCGGTAGCAAAATCGTAGAGTTCCGACATTGCTCCGGTGGGCGCGCCCGCTTCGAGCCCAAAGCCGACGCTGAAATTTTTTGTTTCCTTTTGAGCCATTGTTTGGGAAAGGCAAAGCGTGAAAAGGGCGGCGAGCATGATAACAGATTTCATAAATGCAGTGTTTTGAGTTTAAGAATTTTATTTATTCGTTTTGACCAGGTGAAAGTAGACAGTCAGGGTGATTAGAAAAATAACACATATGTAGTAAAAAAATGCTAGCTTTCTCTTTGTAAACCTTGCATATGAGGCAATTTCTCCTGCTGACGTCGCTCCTGTTGCTGTTTGGCGGAAGGCAGCCTGATCAAAATCACCTGGCGCTGCAAAACGGTCCCCCCGACCAATGGGTTTACCAGGGTATCTATGTCGATCATTACCCGGAAATGGCAGGAGATGTCAATAAAGAAAACGATTTTCTCCGCTGGTGCCAAAAGTATGGCTTCAATGTGCTGACCATCTATGGTATCCATCAGGTTCTTTCTTCACCCAGGCTAAGCCGGGCGCTGGCTGATTTCATCCACCGGGCAAAAACAGGGTATGGGATAAAACAGGTATCCGCGGTAGTGACAAAAGCAGCCACGGTGACCGGGCCAATCGACGCCTATGATAATGACCGGGCCAACCGGCAAAACCGGTTCGATTATACCAACCTGGAACTCGAATGGTGGAATAATGCAGCCGATTTTGGTCAGTATGATTCAGAATTGGAACAGATGAAAAACTGGGGGATGAAACAATCCCCCGCCGTCCCAAATGAGGAATATATCGGCTGGTTTAAAAACCCGGCGGGAGAAGATTCGGTAATGGCCGCCAGCCTGGTGCAACATTCTTCCCGGATCCTGCTTCATGACTACCAGCAAAACTTTACGTTCAGCTATATCCAACCTCGTTTGGAGTGGATCGGCAAAGCGGCCAGGGCACAGGGGAAAATAATGCCGGTCATTATCATTTTCAACGCAAAACCGGAATTCTCCGCTGCCTATTTTTCGACTCACCCGTTCGCCGATGCATATCAATGGGTGGCAGACGCCTGGCATACCGCCGATTTTCCCGGGAAAAGTAATATCCAGTTGATCGGGTTCCAGCTTTACAACCAAAGTTTTGCCCGGCAATGCAAACCCTGAATAAATCTTTATAAATTACGCACAAAACACCTACCATGTATATCCTCCGGCTTCTGACGATGGCAACTCTATTTTTTACGCTTGATGCCCATGCCCAGATCACTCCCCAACCCAGCTCAAGCCAGACAATTGTACAGGGTTTCGGTCTTGGCACCATCACCCTGACGTATTCAAGACCAAATGTGAAAGGCCGCAAGATCTTTGGTTATGTCGAGCCCTATGATAAGGTCTGGCGCACGGGTGCAAATTCGGCCACTGTTATAAAGTTCAGTGACGACGTAAGCATCGAAGGGCACGCCGTACCTGCGGGGGAATATGGCTTATTCAGCCTGCCCGGAGAAGCACAATGGACGATTATTTTGAGTAAGAAGCCGCAGCAATGGGGCGCCTATTCTTATAGTGAGGCGGATGACTTTTTACGTTTTACCGTCAAGCCCGTCAAATTGAAGCAACCGGTAGAAACGCTTGCCCTGGAGTTTGAAAACATGTATCCAACCAGCGGGGAATTGCATTTACTATGGGAAAACACCTCCTTAAGTATGCATCTGACCTGTGATGTCGATTCAAGAGTAATGGCAGCAATCGACTCGGCCATGAAAACCGATAAAAAACCCTATTACAATGCCGTCATCTATTACTGGAATAATAATAAGGATATGACAAAGGCACTGGAATGGGCAGATCAGCTCGACAAAATACCCGGTATGCCTCCCATGGTTGCAAAACTGTGGAAAGCCCGCGTCCTGTTAAAGAAGGGTGACAAGGACGCAGCCGTTGCAACAGCGCAGGAAGGCATAAAAGCAGCCACTGAAGCAAAGAGCGACGAGTATCTTCGGATGAACAAAGAAGTGATCGCTGAAGCGGGGAAATAAGTCGCTGCCCCTTACCGAAAGCGCAGATCCGGGATACCGTCCGGCATAAAAGGATTCCCTGCAATACCGTATACAATCCGGGTGACGATCAGATTGACGACAACGGCTACCACGATGACCACGATGGCGCAGACGGCCATATAGCCGATACGTTTGTCTTCGGGCGTCTTTTTCATCACCGGAATGCCGAGGTAGAAAAGATAGATGCTATACAGACCCAGGATACCGAGAATGGCTAAGGAAGGAATGATGTTGAATATCCCCGCTACCCAGGCGGCGGTAGAGGAGTAGGCTACCAGTTGGGCCGATCTGCCGATGTTTTTTTCCGAGGAGAAACTGGGGGCAAGGGCATCCACTACAAACGTGCAGATAAAATAGGAGATGATGGAACCAATAAAGCTGTTGAGCGCCATTATCAGTCCCCACCGGATGCCACCGATCCGAGCAAGGCCGAAATCGATCCCGATCAATCCATACCCGATAAAAAAGGCGAGGGCGGGGATAAGGGCCAAAGGAATAACATATTTCCCGAGCAGGGATTGCGGGGTTTCCGTCTCAGTTTTGATGATCTCCCATTCCGTTTTTGGAGACATTAAAATGTTCTTCACACGTGTAATAAGTGGCATATCGTTAGGAGTTTAGTTAAACCAAGATAGAACTTATTACAAATATATTTACACTCTTTTTTCGTTCCTATCCCCCAAAAGGGGGATATATGTCAGGCGACAGCCGGTATTTTCTCCGGGCGACGTTTCCGTTTAAGCAAGACCGCTGTCAGCAGGGAAATGACAATCCCCACGGGTACGATCTCCAGATAGGTCCAAAGGACGACCATAACGGGGCTCTTATACGATTCTCTCATGAAGTTGATCTCCGCCATTTTTTTGTTTGCGACGGCCTGGCTGACGCCGCTCTCTTTGACCAGTTTCGCCAAATGATCGGCATATTTGTCCATAAAATCAGGGTTAAAGATATAAAAATCCACCAACCAGACGGCGACATAAATGGTGGAAGCGATCAGGGTAATACCAAGCCCGATCGTCAATGCCTTCCCAAAGCTGACGACGCCCTGGTTGTATTTATCCCTGAAGTTCTTAACGCCCACAAAGATAAGAGAGAAGGCAATGACCATGGAGGTATACCCGAGCACTTCATTGCCGCTGGAATCAAGATTTTTTTCACCCCACCAGGTGAGGAAGACGATATAAACGCCGACGATCAATCCGGCTATGAGCCCGAAAATGAGGATGTTCTTTTTCATTGGTCAATTGTTTTATAGACACAAAGGTGAAGCATTGCCGTCGCTTCCAAATCATACTTTCGGGTGATTTTGCGAAAACCGGGAATAATCCTACTAAAGTAGGATTATCGTTAGACGATGATATTCAATTTCTTGGCCTTATCGATCGCCGCCGTCCGGCGACGGACATCCAATTTTTCAAAAATTTTCGAGGAATGTGTCTTGATCGTATTGAGGGAAACGAATAAGCGGGAGGCGATTTCCTGATTGCTCAACCCCTCTGCCATCAGGTGCAAGACCTCCAGTTCCCGGCGGCTAAGACCAAGCCGGGCCAGTTCCTTCTGATCGACCATTCCGCTGCGGACAGGGACTTCTTTTTCGACGATCACGGTCGTCTGTTTTGGCCGGGCCAGTTTTAGCGCCAGCCAAATACCCAGACCGGTAAAAACGATGGCGATAGCGCCGCTATAGATCTCTATGGCATGATCCAAAACAATGAGCCGCCATTCCAGCCATTTAAGCAGAAATAGGAGCAGGGCCAGGGAAGATCCGTATAGGATGATATGCCTGTGCCGGACAATAAAACGCGCGATCATGGATTGTACCCGTTTTTTCTATTCGTTTAAATATTCGATGAGCTTCTTTATGAAATATTCATTGTGCGCCTCCCCGACATGCAGCGCATAGTAGGCATCGACCTTTTGCCGTTCGCCGCCAAGTTCGAATGTATGGTCAAGCACTCTTTGATCCAGTACATTCAGCTTTAGGACACGGGCATTGGGGACCGGGAACAAAATATAATACGAGTACCAGTCTACATAGGAATTGCCCCTGATTCCATTGTGTATCAGCATATATAACGAATACTTGTCGTCGTTTTTGATGATCTGCAGGAAAATATCCTTATCGTTTATTGCCGGGACGTGCCCGAAGGTGAAGGAATATTCGCCGGAATAAAAGGTAACCGACTCAAATTCGCGTTTGTCGAACTTGTACACGGTCGATTTATCCCGGGTAACCAAAAGTTTTTGGGAAGCCTTGTCAAAATCAAACAAATACATCGAATCAGTCTGGAAAAAAGGATTGTGCGACACTACTGTTGCCTTGACCCAGCCATTAAAAAACAAGGAGTTGCCGGTGATCGCTCCCCTTGGGGGAATCGGTCCGGGAATTCTTTGCGCCGATCCCGAGGATGACAGGATTAGTGCTATAACCATGAACAAGCCAGTCCTCTTCACAACAAAGGATTTATTACTTCTTAAATATAAGATTTAAAAAGCTACCGCTTACCTGTTTATCCGGGTATATCCGGCGGGTATCTGGAACAGGGCATCCGGGAAGGTCTTCCGGGCGGCTGTGAACAGCGTCATTTCCATGGACAATATCGTTGACACGGTGGTCACTTTTACGAACATTCCGCCGCAGCCCGCCTGATCAAGCGCCTGCATCATTTTGGGGGTCACACCCTGCACGGCGGCCATGTTCCTGAGAGTGGAATAACCGGGCACGTCCGTGCTCGTCCAGATATCTTCTGTTGTTCCGCCCGACTTATCGCCCGCGACAGCAATCGTCATTTTGGAATGAATGCAATTATACCCCAAAACGCTCTCGTTACCGACCTTAGCGACCTTGTAGACCATTCTATCGCCCGAATTCATCGCGGCCGTATCGATGATATTAAAACTATAGGTCTTTTTTTCCGGAAAAAGCCGGATAGAGTACCGGGGTAGACCGGCATGACCAATGACCTCCATTTTTGCGCCAAATGAGCCCATATCCGTCCGGATATTGTGGCCGTCGGTAATGGCAAGGGACATGGTGTCGACGAAGATGGAATCTTTTTTCTTCACCATAAAATGATAGGCGACCCTGTATTGATAGAGCAGGCCGCTTCCACCGGTACCCGTCATAAAGCTTTTTATAGCCGCGGCGGAATCTGCGGGGGAGATTGAAGGTTTTGCATAGGGAGATGGCTGGCCCGGTTGGCCGGACGCCTTGTTGGCGCCCGGCTGCTTCATATTGTTCACCAGGTTCTTCAGGACCTGTGCATTGGATGATACCGGCCCTGCCGCCGTCATCAACGCCAATGACAACCCGATAAATGCTGCTTTCATGCTGTTATAATTATTTTCCTGTAAAACTTCCATCAAAATAAAGTGTCGCCTCGGTACTATATTGAGCCAGGGTGATGTTGGTCCACTTGACGGTATGACTTACTCCGTCTTCGAAGTTTAATACCAGGTCCAGTTCCTGGATCGTCCAGGTGTCGTTTCCATTTGGAAAGATATGCAGATGCACGACCCCGCCATGGTCCATCATATAGCCCAGGGTAAGGCCACCCTTATAGAAATTCCCCGCCTGGGGCCCGCCGGTCAGTTGGATCGTATTGGTCCCTCCCATCTGGTAATCGATATTTTGTGCATACGTAAAATAGTAAAACAAGCAAGGGTCATTGGGTGGGTTCTCACTGGTCCCCTGGTTTCCGCCATTATAGTTATTATTGGCTTGAGCAGCAATCTGATCCGTTATGCCGTCATTGGAATATACGAAGGCGTGAAAGTGGTCATCACCTCTTTTGCCCGTTTGATTATGAAACGTTATCGTAGCGCTCAGCAGTTTAGCTTTAGCGGTACTTGCGGGCACACAACTGTGTTCCTGGAACTGGTCCGTAGCGCTCTGCGCTCCTACTACATTACTGGCCATATCGTAGAACTGGTAGCTGATAGGCCGTGCGTTCTGATAATTCACGCCGGCGACAAGCTGTGTCAATTGCTTTTCCAGGTCTTTTTTATCAAAAGACAAGGTGGAATTGCCAGGGCCGCCGACAACATAGCAATTAATAGTGCTTTGTACCGATTTGCTCGTGCTTAAATAATGAACGGCTACGTTGGCATCTGCTCCAAATCCACTGTAGGCAGCCTTGAATTCATTTTCTTCCTGCGAAGAATTGAAGCTGACGGTAAGGTTGGCCAGCACACGGATGCCATAGCTGACGCTACCGATGACCATTAAACTGGGCTCATCCTCGATGGCATTGTTCTTAAAATAGCCGCTATCCGGGGGGATGGTATTGATCGTAAATAAGGACTTCCTTTCATCGATGGTAATGGTAATGGAGTTCGATGAGCTATTGTTCGAATAGGAATCACTCGCGGAGGCGCCCGCATAACTGGCAAAGCCATACACCGACAGGCTGGTGGCAGCGTTATTGTAATCCTGAAATACCTGGAATGCCTGGCTTTCGGTGGCAGGCGCCCCGACAGATTCCCTGAAAAGCTGGGCAACGGCGGAACGTACGGTAGCCATGTTGGGAGCTTGTACCGTTACATAGCCAGTCCCTTTTATATTGGGGTTGTCTGTCGAGATCATAATCGGGTTTCTGACGCCCACCGTCTCGTTATAAGTGCCGCTGGAAATAGCGTCAAATGTATAAATCGCTCCCGGGTAAATATGACTGATCGCCGCGGAGTAATCATTAGAAAGAAAGCTTGTGCTGTTGGCATCCAGCTCAACGTTCTCCGTGGTACAAACCCATTTTGCTCCACCCTGGGCTGAAGAGTCTCTCTTGATCAATTTTTTGGACGGATTTTTAACCTTGTCCCCCTGATCGAAGGAAGGATTTTTGACCATCGTGACCGTTGCCCCGGTGCCGTCATTGTAGCTAATATGCTTTTTGAGCACGGCTGCAGTCGCCTTTGCATGCTTTTTTGCGCGTTCGATACCCTTTGCCGTCTTCGCATAATCCTTCATGTTTTTGACCAACGGTACCGTGCTCACCGGCGCTGTCGCAACGGTTGTGGTTGGCGGAACAGCCGCTTTGGCAGGGGGCGCCGTGAGTGCGGTGTTTTTTACAGCCGGCTTGGTTGTTTGAGCCTGAACGGAGACGCTGAAAAGAACGATGATGAGCAGGATGACAGATCCTGTAATTTTTTTGCTGAAAAAGTCAGCAGTGTTACTTGGGCGTTGCATGTTTAGTAGGTTATGATTGATTTGATAAAAAATTTATGGTTTGGCAATGGCGGAGCTATCCGGCGGATGGACTTTAGCGGAGTCGGCGGGTGGGGTCGTTGGCTTTGGCTTCTTTTTAAACAACCCCGTAAATCCCTTGAATGCCTTGTTGGAAGCGCTGTCCAGCTTGTTCATGGCATCGTTGGAGACAGTGTTTGTCTTTGTCGTCGCCTTTGTTTCAGCAGAGGTCTTCACCTGTTGCGGGATGGTTTTGAAAGATTGATCGGCCGTTTGGGCGGCTACACTACCGCCTGACAGCAGCAGCAGAATGAAAGCCAGGTATTTCCACCGGCTCCATCGGGAAGGTGTTTGCATATAATAGGTATTAGTGAGTTTCCATCAGAACAACACAAAACTATTTTTAATCCTCCTCAGATAATATCCCTTAAAAAGGGTAATTTTCAGAAAAGGCCAATCTTGTACTTTTAACACATTGCATATACCCTTTCATAACAGGATATTATTGTTCCTGCTCCCCGTCCTTACAGCGTTGAACGTACGGGGTCAGGTTTCCTGGGAACACAGGAGGGATAGCCTGCTGACTGTCCTGTCCCGGGAGAAGGAGGATTCGAACAAAGCCTGGACCCTGATCAACGTTGGAGTGTTGTATATCGACAACCAGCCCGATTCCGCTGACCATTATGCCAAACTATCGTGCAAACTAAGCGAGGAGAAGCATTGCCCAGGCGCATTAGCTACGGGTTTAAGCATGCGGGCCTATTTATTGTCCAACCGCAATAAGGCGGAGGAGGGGATTGCGCTGGACATGGAAGCGATCAACATCGCGAAAAAAGAACATTTGCCCGTAATCCTTGCCAATACGTATAACAATACGGCCATTTTATACAATGGCATCGGGGACCAATCCTCCAGTCTCGACTACTATCTAAGAGCCGCAGCCATCTATGAAGAGATAAACGACTCCTCTTCCATGACGTTCATTTATGGAAATATAGCGTCGATATACAATGACCTGAAAGAATACAAAAGCGGGTATTTGTATGCCTTAAAAGGTATTTCGCTATGCCGGAGCCGGCATTCAACACATGGTCTCGGGTCCGGCATGGTGAACCTCAGCAGTGCGCTGATCAGTTTAAAACGCTATGACACGGCTGTTGTCGTCCTGCTTGAAAATAAGGAGCTGGCCAGGAAAGAAAAGAATAAATACCAGCAAGTCAATGTACTGGCCAATATGGATTATGCCTATGCCGGGCTGGGAAAGTACAATCTCATAAAAGCCAATGCGGACGAAATGATGTCCCTGTCCGTCTCGATCGATAATAAACAAGGGATCTGCTATGCGTTGGTCGGTTTGGCGGAATACTGGGTTCATCAAAAGAAATCCACGCTGGCTGTTCATTACGCGGACAGCGCTATTACCATCGCCAGGGAAGCCAGGCTGATATCCGTGTTGCGGGATGCTTACCAGGAAGCAAGCAATGTGGAGGTTGTCACGGGCAATGTATCCCGATATCATTATTATGACGATCTGAGAGACTCCGTAGACGATGTATTATATTCCGATAAGATCCTGAAGAATACCCAGGAACTGGATGCAAAATACTCTTTAAATAAAAAGCAGGCCGAGATCGATGCCTTGAATAAGGAGAAACAGATACAGGCGTTGACGTTAAAGCAGCGCAACACGATGAACTGGGCGTTGTCCTGCCTGGTAATTGTGATTGCGCTGATCAGTCTTCTGTATACCCGGAACTACCGGCAAAAAAAGAAGCTGCTGCAGGCCAATACGCTGCTGCAGCAGCAACGGATCGCGGAGCTGGAAAAGGAGAGACAATTGCTGGCGGCGAGGGGTGTGTTGCAGGGGCAGGCGGAAGAGCGCACCCGGCTGGCGAAAGATCTGCATGACGGATTAGGCAGCATTTTATCAAGCGCCAAATATTCTTTTTCGAGTATGAATGAAACCGGGATCATGGCGCCGGCCAGCACAGCTGCCTTTGGCAGGGGCATGGGGATGCTGGATCACTCGATCGTGGAGCTGAGAAGGGTCGCTCACAATATGATGCCCGAGGCGCTGGTGAGGTTCGGTCTCGATACGGCGTTAAAGGATTTCTGCAACAGCGTAGAGAAAAGCGGCGCCATTCAGCTGACGTATCAGTCGTTCGAGATCCGGGAAAGCACGATCCCGCCGCTGACAGCCGGTGCGACATACCGGATCATCCAGGAGCTGGTGAACAATATTCTGAAACATGCCAATGCTACGATGGCATTGGTGCAGTTAGTCAGAAAAGAGGACACCTTGAGCATCACCGTCGAAGACAACGGAAGGGGATTCAATGCCGGCATTCTGGAAACCAGCGACGGTACCGGCTATCATAATTTAAGGAACCGGGTAGAATACCTGAACGGGACGATCGACATTCAAACGGCGCCCGACAGGGGAACTTCCGTCAATATTGAAATTTCAAATTTATCCGCATGATCAGGGTATTTATCATAGACGACCACCAAATGATCCTTGAGGGTATTCATTCCCTGCTGGAGGAAGAAAAGGAGATCGAATGGCTGGGCAGCGCCAAATTGCCCGATGAGCTAATGGCTTTTTTGAAAACGACGCTGCCGGATGTCCTGTTGATGGATATCAATCTCCCGCAAAAAAGCGGGCTTGACCTTTGTAAGGAAGTAAAGGAAAAATATCCGGCCATCGGCATTATCGGGCTTAGCACTTCCGACCAGGTGAGCGTGATCAGGAAGATGAAGGAGAATGGCGCGTCCGGCTTTTTGCTGAAAGATGCGACAAAACAGGAGATCATCACGGCCTTGCAGGAGGTCAGTAAAGGCAGGGAATATGTTAGCTTTTCGGTGGCCGAAGCATTAAAGAAAAGAGCGCCGAATGACCAGCTACCGGTGCTGACCAAACGCGAAAAAGAGATCCTCGAGCTGATCGCGGAAGGATTGACCAACCAGGAGATCGCCGTAAAACTATTCCTCAACAGCACAACCATCGATTCCCACCGGAAAAATATGCTGACGAAGTTCAAGGTCAAGAATACGGCCGCCCTGATCAAAATGGCGATGAGCAATCACCTGATATAGCGCAACCGGGCCGGATGTGCTATCTTTGGCTGTGCAAACGATCGGCAGCAATAACATCATTTCTTTTGTGGCGCGTCATGCGTCAGTAGAGGTTCATTACCATCAGTGCTTTCAGCTGGTCGTCAGTCTTCATATCCCTTTTAATTGCATCATCGACGGAAAAGGTCACCAGCAGCTGAACGGGTTCCTGATCAATCAGAACATCACCCATTCCTGCGATGCCGGGGCAACCGAAGTGCTGATCTATTTTATCGATGCGGAAAGCTGGCTGGGCTGGCACCTGAAAGAAATCCTGGGCGGACAGGCTTTTGTCCCCATTGATACGCTGCTGACGGAGCAGGACTTGAAGGAGATAGCAGCGCAGTACAGACAGGCCACCACCCTTCCCGGTCTGCAGCAAACAGGGGAAGACCTGCTTGGAAAAATAATACCCTCCCGGCAGGAATCCCTGAACCGGAATATCGATGAGCGGATAGTAAAGGCCATCGATTATATCGATCTAAACCTTGACAACCCGCTGGCCCTTGAACATATCGCCAAACAGGTGTTTCTTTCCGCGGAAAGGCTGCGACATTTATTTGCACAGGAAACAGGGATCCCCTTTTCGCAGTATATCCTCTGGAAGCGGATCAAGGGCGTGCTGATCCAGGTTATCAAAGGCAAATACTCCATGGCCAGCGCCGCCATCCAAAACGGCTTTACGGACCAGCCGCATTTTACCCGCCTGTTCAAACGGACTTTTGGCGTCAGTGCCGGGAATATGTTGAAGAATAGCCGTTTTGTACAATTCCTGACCCCCGAGCTGTGACTAGCTTTGTCTTCACAAAACAAAAAAATTATGAAAGCAATTCAGGTACACCAATATGGTGGGGCGGATGTCCTGCTGTTGGACGACGTCAAAAAGCCGGTTCCTCAGGACGGCGAAATTTTGATCCGGTTAAAAGCGGCGGCTCTAAATCCCATCGATGCAAAGATCCGCAGCGGATATATGAAGGAAGTGATTCCGATCCCCTTGCCTTTTATCCCGGGCTGGGAGGGTGCGGGTATTGTAGAGGAAACCGGGCTAAATGTGACGGAGTTTAAGACCGGCGACGAAGTGATCACCAGAGTTCCCTTTAACAAGGGAGGCGCGTATGGCGAATATATGCTTGCCGGTGAAAGCGAAGTCATTTTCAAGCCCCGGTCCTTATCCTTTACAGACGCCGCCTCCGTGCCCATCGTGGCCAGCGCAGCTTACACGTTATTATTTAAGGCAGCCCGGGTGAAACCTGGTCAAACTGTCTTTATCCTGGGTGCGGCTGGATCGGTTGGTTTACTGGCCGTACAAATGGCAAAAAATGCGGGTGCTATCGTCATCGCCACCGCCACGGGCGATGATAAGGAGATTGTGTTGGAAGCCGGCGCCGACGAAGTCATCGACTATGCGAAGCCCGGGTATGCAGAATCGATAAAAGACGTGGACCTGGCGCTGGACCTGGTGGGCGGGCCCGCCCAGGGGTCGCTGTGGAAGATACTCAGGAAAGGCGGTCAATTGTTGTCCACGACTATGCCGCCTTCGCAGGAAAAAGCAGCCGAATTCGGGGTCACCGCCGCTTTTGTCTTTACGCAGACGGACAAACCCGTAATGGAAAAGGTCGCGGAAATGGCGGATAAGGGGATTATAAAAATAAGGGTAGGAAAAGTACTGCCGTTGGCCGAAGTCAGCCAGGCGCATTTCCTCATGGATGAGCGGATGGTCAGCGGGAAGATCGTGCTGGAGATGAATTAGTTCCCCGGCGCGACGACCCGAACATATTTTTCGACGATCGTGTGATCGACGTTTGCGCCTTCCACCTTTTCTATCCCGGTCTGGGTCAGGGTATCGTTGCTGAGCTTAACGGTGAAGGTGAAGGGTTTGCCCTCCCAGTTCCGGTCGGCGTAGAAGTCCAGGTGTTCTGTGTACTGATCGCCCGACAAGGTATAGCGGCCCCCGCCGGCATCGAAATGGTTGGAAGAATCCTTCGGCGGGTTCATATCGTGTTTCAGAAAGGCGAAATGCGAGTCATTGATGATCTTGATGAATTGGGACCCGGCCGGATACATGACGGTGTCGTTCTTTGTGATCGTCATCCCGGAAATGAGCTGCCAGGTGCCGTTTAGCCGGAGAGCGGAGCCGGTGTCGTGCATGGTACAGGCGTTCAACAGGATCAGGAAGGCAGGGATGGCAAGGAAGCAAGTGCGTTTTGATTTCATGGGAATGAATGTACTATTTTGTACTGAAAATCGTACATTTAAAAATGAAGCGTTCAACCGGTCTCGTTTTATTCTCTTTTCTTATCCTCCCGCATATTTATGCACAGCCAGCGTCGCCTGCGACGCCCGGCCAAAAGGTATTTACCTCCGATATCGATCATTTCTGGACGGCCTATGACAGTGTGCAGACCACTACAGACAGTATGCGGCAACTGTATTTTATCCAAACCCTATATGTGGAGAAGGGTACGCCGGGGCTAAAAGCTTTTATGGACGTACGGGATTATTCGGCGCCCGGCTGGGTAAGCTTGTTGCGGAAATACCCGAAATTCTGGCAATCTATCCGGCCCAATACCCTGTCGGTAAAATCGTATGCCCCTGGGATCGAAGCCAGTATCCGGCAATTCAAAAAGCTTTATCCGCCGCTGACCAACGCAAAAATGTATTTCACGGTTGGCGGACTGCGCTCCGGCGGCACCACGAAAGACAGCTTGATCCTTATCGGCACGGAAATAGCAACCGGCGGACCGGAGACGGATGTGTCGGAGTTCAGCACCAAATGGCTGGCGGGGGTGTTCCAAAACCAGAAACTCGACAATATCGTCCCGCTCAACATTCATGAATATGTCCATACCCAGCAGCGGGCGCATGACATAAACGAGCTGCTGGGCTATTGCCTGCAGGAAGGGTCGGCCGATTTCATCACCGAACTGGTCATGGATAAGCCCAGGCAAACCAACTATATTATCTATGGCCGGCTGCATGAGCCGGAGCTTAAAAAGGAATTTGTGGCTGAGATGTTCTCCGGCGCCACGTTATCCCACTGGCTGTACAATGGGGGAAACGCCAAAGACATGGCCGACCTGGGCTATTTTATGGGTTATGCTATCTGCGGGGCTTATTACGGTCAGGCGAATAACAAGCAGGAAGCGATCCGGGATATCATCGAGCTGGATTATTCCGATACCGCCGCCACCGGGAAATTCCTGAAGAGATCGGGTTATATTACTGAGCCTTATGACAAAGCAGCGTTGCTGGCCGCTATCGAAAAAAAGATCCCGGTAGTGACGGGACTTGCCCCCTTCCCCAACGGCGACAGTACGGTCGATCCTTCGCTGAAGGTACTGACGATCCGGTTCTCCGTGCCTATGCAAACCGGCCACTATTCGATCAGTCCTGGTGAAAAGGGCAAAGATGCTAATCCCATTACCAAAGTGGCCTGGCTTCCGGGGGATAACCGTTCCCTTACTGTCGCGATAGCGCTCCAGCCTGATCATGAATATGAATTTGTCTGCACCGGCCGCAGTTTTCGCTCTGTAGACGGTTATTCGCTGACGCCCTATGCAGTACATTTTAAAACGCGCCCATAATATGCCTTATCACGGTTGAAAAATATCTTTCACATGAAATTCAGAATACTCCTGACGCTGGCATTTATCTCCTGTGCCACTTTGAGCGCTTGCGGCCAATCCATGTCCGACGCCGATTCCGTAAAAGAAAGGATAAAGGCGGTAGAGAATAATCTGACGGGCGTCGTCAGGGTTGAAGGCGAGCCTTCGTGGACGATAAAGGAAAGAATGGAGCATTACGGGACGAAGGGGCTAAGTATTGCGGTGATCCGTCATTACCGGATCGATTGGGCAAAAGGCTATGGCTGGGCCGACGATAGCGCGAAGACGCCAGTGACGACCGGGACGCTGTTTCAAGCCGCCTCGATCAGCAAGTCATTAAATGCGGTAGGAGTGCTAAAACTGGTGCAGGAGCATAAGCTGGATCTGTACACCGATATCAACGTATACCTGACCAGCTGGAAATTCCCCTATGATTCTCTGGCCAAAAATAAAAAGATAACGATCGCCGAATTGCTGAGCCATACGGCCGGGCTGACGGTACATGGCTTTCCGGGGTATCAACGGGGGACGAGTCTTCCAACCGTCGCTCAGATCCTTGACGGCAAAGCGCCCGCCAATTCACCGGCAGTCCGTTCCATGTCCGAACCGGGTTTAAACTCCGTTTATTCCGGTGGCGGCATCACTATTTCGCAGCAAATCGTCATGGATGTCACGCATCAGGCTTACGCCCGATATATGGCCGAGCAGGTGCTGAAGCCGTTGGGAATGGCCAGCAGCAGCTATGAGCAACCCAATACCAGCGCAGATCCTTCGCTGCTGGCCACGGGCTATGACGCCGGGGGCAAGGAGATACCCGGGAAATATCATATCTATCCCGAGCAGGCAGCAGCCGGCCTGTGGACCAATCCAACGGACCTCGCCAGCTATATCATCGAAACGCAGCTGGCCCTGGAAGGCAAATCTCAAAAGGTGCTCAATCAGCAATTCACGCAGCTAAGGCTTACCCCGTATCTTGATAAGGCTGCAGCCCTGGGCGTTTTTATCAACGAATCGAACGGGGTAAAATATTTCCAGCACGGAGGTGCCAATGAAGGCTTCCGAAGCCAGTATTTTGGCAGCCTGGAGGATGGAAACGGTGTAGTGGTGATGGTCAACTCCGACAACGGCGCTATCCTGACCGAGATCGTGAACAGCGTTGCATCTGTTTACGGGCTGAAAGGATTAGCCAATACCAGGGTGAGGAAGCCGATGAATGTAGCCGACACGGCCCTCTTGCAAACCTATACGGGTCGTTACCAGCTCAGACCTGATTTTGTCCTGACGGTAACCAGGAAGGGGGCAGCTCTTTTTGTGCAGGCCACGGGGCAGCCGGCGTTTCATATGTACGCCGAAGAAGCCGGCAAATTCTTTTTAACCGAAGTCGATGCGGAGGTGGAATTCAAAAAGGATGGCACGGGTAAGATCGGCAAGGCGGTACTATACCAGAATGGACAAACCCATGAGGCGAACCGGATCGATGAATGAGCGCGGCACCTCCATGGCGATTCATAATTATGGATTTGCGCGGGAAAAATAAATGGTTTAGTTTTAAACCAAATATCTCCCATTATGCCCGAAAAAGAAAGGACGGAGCTCGCGGTCGACCTGGGGCGTGCGGTAGCGGAAATGAGGAATCATATCAATTCCCTTCTCCAGGAAAAGATCACGGAACATGCCCCGCATATCAGCTTTGAAATGGTGGAGATCCTGGCTTGTCTATGGAAAGAAGACGGCGTCAACCAGCAGCAGCTGGCAACGCTAACGGTGAAGGACAAGTCAAGTATCACCCACCTGATCGGCAAGCTGGAGAAAGAATTGTTGGTTTCCAGGGTCGAAAATGAGCGCGACAGGCGGAACAAACAGGTCTATCTGACCTCTGCCGGACGGCAGCTGCGTAAGAAACTATATCCCTGGGTAGTGGAAGTATACGAGCGGGCTGTAACGGATATAAGCTCCGGGGAGATCGAGGCTTGTCTTCAGCTTGTCAGGAAAATAAAGGAGAATGTACAAGTGACCGTTTAACGGTTGAAGAATAATCTGGCGCCAGCCGGCGGGTGCGCCCGAAAAAAAATTTCCCCTTTTTCTTTGAAACTACAAAAATAGTTTTACCTTTGAACTATAAACATAGTTCAAGATGAAATCACTCACCCGTGCGGAAGAGCAGGTCATGAAAGTTCTGTGGCTTCTGGGCAGCGGTCTGCTAATGGAGATTGTTGAGGCCATGCCGACCCCAAAACCGCACAAGAATACGGTGGCCACTATTCTGAAAACCATGGTGGACAAGGGATTTGTCCGCGTGGAGAACCTGGGCAGGGTTCACCGCTATCATCCCGCTATCTCAAAGGAAGCCTATTCGAAGGATACGCTGACCAGTGTTGCAAAAGGCTATTTTGACGGTTCGTTCAGCAATGTCGTTTCCTTCCTGGTAGACGAAAAGAAGCTGTCGGTCAAAGAGCTGGAATTATTATTACAGCAAATGAAGAAAAATAAGAAATAATATGGACACGCTTGTTTCCTATCTTATAAAATCGGTATCGATCAGCGGTCTGCTGCTGCTCTATTATGGGCTAGTGCTACGGAACCGGAGGTTTCACTCCTTCAACCGGGTCTACCTGCTCTCCGTGCTGCTGGCCAGTCTTGTGCTGCCCCTTGTCCGGTTTTCCTGGTTGCGGATTCCCTGGCTGCGCCTGCATACAGCGGGCAGGGAGCCGCTGGAAGGCCTGATCACCGGGATCGGTTTACATCCGGCTACAGCAGCGCATTTTCCCGTGGCGGGGATAGTACTGGCGCTGTGTGTTGTGGTAAGCGTCGTGTTTTTGCTGGTATTGGCGGCCAGGATCTTTGCCGTTTTCCGGCTCAAATGGCATCACACCTCGCAGCGGATAGAAGGCTGTCATTTTATTGAAATAAAGGACCGGCGGGCGCCCTTTTCTTTCCTCAACAATTTATTCTGGCAAAAAGGCTCCGATATTGATGATCCGATGCATCGGAAAATTTTTGCCCATGAGCTGGCGCATATCCGGGGAAGACATACATACGACAGTCTGTTTGCCCAGTTCCTGGCCGGTATTTTCTGGATGAACCCATTCTACTGGTTGATCAGGCAGGAGCTGACGATGGTCCATGAATTCATCGCCGATGATGCCAGTATCGAAGCGGGGGATACCGAATCTTTTGCCCGGATGCTGTTGCAGGGGTATGACGAAGGCCGGTATCTCGATCCATCGCATCGTTTCTTTCATTCACCCATAAAAAGAAGATTAGTTATGATCAGTTCATCTCAACGTCCTTCCCGTTATACTTTCCGGAAGATGCTGACGGTACCGGCATTGCTGGCCGTGATGGTCTTTTCCTGCAGTAAAGAGCAGAATGTTGCACCGGAAAAGCCGCAGGTCGGGCCACCAACTGTAATGATCCTCAAGGGTAAGTTGAACTTCAGCACGGATACGTTGAAGCTTGCCTTGAATTCTGCGGTCAAAAAGATAGTCATTGAAAACGTCCGGCTTTACAGCAAAAACGGAAAAATCGAGACAGTAAATCTATGGATCGATACCAGCCGGGTGAAAATGCAGCAGGAACCTATGCTGGAGAGGGTCGTCATTCCGGATAGCAAGCCGGAATAGCTGGTCGATAGTTTTTACAAGTAGTTTATTATCAATACACTACATATAACAACCCAGATGTCGGTTACATTTCGGCCCTGAGGGTTTACTAATAGACAGTCGGCCGCAGCAGAAGGCGGCCAGGCTTGAATTTCAGGAAAAGATTTTGTATTTTGTCAACGACCCTTAATCCGTCCATCCCGATGAAAAAGAATTTAGACCTGTTACCCTTATTCGGCTTAGCACTATTGCTATTCCTGGTTTCGTGCGAGAAGTCGGCTACGCAAACCGATCCTACCCTCGGACCGCTCAAGTCGGGGCCTTCAAGATCGACGCCGGCGGACTCGGTTCCTGTAGTCCTCATTACGGACAGCCAGGCGATAGCTCCGCCGGTACAGCCCAAAGCACCGATCCCGCAGCAGACGGCGCCCCAGAACAGCTGTCCTTCCCTGCCCATTTACGGCGATACCATTATCTTTCCACAACCTACGAGCGGAGCGGATTATATTGTCAATCCCGTCAATAACCCGGGCCCGGGTAAATACCTTTCCTGGCCGGTGGGTATGGTGATCGATTCGACAACCGGAGCGATCGACCTGACCGCTAGTGAGACCGGCCTGCAATACGTTATCGGATTTGTCAAAAGCGGGACGACCGATACCTGTCTGAGTATGCTGATCGTCGGTGGGGCATCTTATGCGGATAGTGTATATGTGTTGTCTGAGAACCAGGATTACGCAGTCCCGTACTTCGATGCCAACCCCAATCTGTTATCGGTTTGCGCTACGGGCAATGGCTGTAGCTTTGACGTAACGGGATCTGCTGCCGCGATGCATGTCATCGTCAATACCTCCACGGGGGATATCAATCTGGCAAAAACCTTGAATGGAACGGGCTTGCTTGGCGGTGCTTTTGGCCTCCTGCCGGTAAACGGGCAGACGATCACCACGGACATTTATTACAAGTTGAATGACCCGAGCAACGATGCCCTGCAACATATATCCGTGCAGCTGGTATACTACGATAGCCAATCCCTGATCAATATTGGGTTACTGAACAATATTCTGAACAAGCTCGACAATCTGACCAGCGGAAACCCGATCAGCCTGTCGACAAACCCCAGGCCGCCGCTGGTTGTTATCGTCAGACACAATTAACAGACGCGGGAAGCCGTTTTAGTAGCATGGCTAAGGGGTTACTAATGGCAGCCCTACTTATCGGGAGCAATATTCTCTTTGGCAATTCCGGCGATCCAATCAGCCGGATTGCCAGTTTGTACCATAAAGCGGACAGTCTGTTCCTGCTTTCCAATAACACTCCGGTCAGCGATAGTGTGGCGCTGGCGGGTTTTGAGCGGGTGATAGCCGAATTACAGGGGGTCCCCGCAAACGCCGGAAAAGACACCCTCCTGTTCGAATCTTATCTGAAGAAAGGGATCCTGCTCGACTCCAAATATGACTATTCCGGCGCTAAAACAGCTTATTGCCGGGCGTTGAGCTTTCATTCGCAGCCCGATTCGCTGACTTTTGTGCTCCACGTCTATATCGGGACCAGCTATTATAACCTGAACGATTTCGACTCCGCCCGATATTTTCTGCTCGATGCTGAATCCCGGGGGAGCCGGTTTAAAGACCCGGAAGACAATGTCCGGCTGTTTAATACGCTTGGGGTACTCTATTTTGACAATGGGAATTACGGGCAGGGGAAGAATTACTTTAACCAGGCGTTGGCGATTGTTAAGGACAGGAAGCCTTTTGACACCGCATCCGCGGTCAGCCTTGAGACGAATATCGCCACCTGCTTTTATCACCTGGGGCTTTTCCGCGAGTCGCTGGAGATCTATCACCAGATCCTCGTTTATCATTCTGCCGACGATCCGATCTATCTGAATATGGGTATGGCCTATGCATCGCTGGAAAAATACCGGGATGCGCTGGGCTGTTTTCGAAAAGTGAATGTACAAAAGATCCCTGGCGTACTCAACGAAATGGGTTATGCCTTATGGCAATTGCAGCGGCCGGATTCAGCAGCGCAGTGTCTGGACCGGTTCCAGTCCCGGGCGGCCGCTGAAGGGAACGCCGGCGCTCTTAAGATCAACGAGCTGGATCTGGGAACGAATGAACTGTACAGGGCCGACCTGCTTGGCGGCAGGGGTGATTATCTCACAGCTTTACAGCGCCTGCAGCAGGCCATTATCATCTTCTCCCATCATTTTGACAATCCCGATATCCGTTCAAATCCAGCCAATTTTACGGGGACCTTTGCTTCTTACCGGCTGTTCGATGCACTATTTAAAAAGGCAGTATTGCTGGAGCGGCTGTTCCGGTCGCAGCCCAGGGAGGAGTGGCTTATCGCAGCCTGTGAAGCCTATAAGGCGAGCCTGTCCATCTTGCGGTATATTGAAAAAAGCTATGATACGGATGATGCCAAGCTCTTCCTGAAAAAGAAGAACAGTGCGGTCTGTCAGGGAGCTTTTTCGGTCTGCCTGGAGCTCTACCGGCTGCATCCGGACCGGGATTACCTGGAACAGGCCTTTCTCATCAGCGAAAGAAGCAAGGCCTCGGTCATTGCTGCCAACCTGGAAGAAAGAACCCTGAACAGGGCAAGAGGAAGCGGATCCTTACAAAAACAGGAAGAAGATATCAAATACAATATCGCCCGGCTAAATGTCAAGCTGGAACAAACGACGGGGAAAAGCGATGTTGAAAAGATCTCCGCGGAAAAAGCCGGTTATGAAATAGCGCTGGCTCGCCTTATCGAACAACTGGAACAAAACGGTAATTATTACAAGCTGAAATATGAGGATTCCACGCCGGACGTCAAAGCCCTGCAACAACATCTGGACCGGCACCAGGCGTTGATCAGCTGCTATCTGACGGCCGATGCACTGCATATTTTCTTACTGACGGCGTCCTCTTTTGCCTATACGCGGGTCGATTCGTTACCCTTGCTCCGGCAGGAAGTAACGGACTGGCTGGAGCTGTTGAAAACAACGGAAAGCGGTCGAAAATTCAAGGGGGAAGCCCTTGGCAGCCGGCTGTGCCAATCGCTAATAAAGCCGATACAGACTCTCCTTCCGGATAAGGATGAATGGATCATCGTCCCGGACGGTTTTCTTTATTTTCTACCCTTCGAGTCCCTGCCTTCTGCAATCGGGGCAGGGGGCCAAACGGGAGAGGGAACGGGGAGCGGAACGTTGCTGGAGACGACGACGATCAGCTATCAGTTCGCCTCGCGGCTGATCCTTACACCCGCGACAGCAGAAAACGAGGGGTCATCAAGCCCCGGGATATTGGCTTTTGCGCCGTTTACCGGCAAAGCCATGATGGCCGAAGAAGCTTACCGATTCCCTCCCCTACCCGCTTCCGCGGAGGAAATTGCCGGGTTGCCGGGCATTCAGTATCTCGGCAGCCAGGCGACAAAATCCATCTTCCTCAAAGCGCTGAACCAATATCCCATCGTACACCTGGCGACGCATGCCGTATCTTCCGTCGATAATGCCGCCGGGTCCTTTATTGCCTTTTATCCGGAAAAAGGCGAAGCCATCGAAGACTGCCTGTTCCTGGAAGAGTTATATGGGCTGGACATGAATAAAACAAAGCTGGTGGTCATCAGCGCCTGCGAGACGGGGCAGGGTGAGCTGGTGAGCAATGAAGGGGTTATTTCACTGGCACGGGCCTTTGCCTATGCGGGTTGCGCGAGCTCGATCAGCAGTCTCTGGAAGGCTGACGATCAGGCTACCTCCTTTATCCTGCAACGGTTTTATGTTTATTTGAGGAAGGGGTATAAAAAATCGAGCGCGCTGCGACAGGCCAAACTGGATTACCTGGCAAGCGGCACCGTCAATAAAAGCCCGGGGTACTGGTCGCACCTGGTGTTGATTGGAGATCCGGAACCGGTTTACCCGGCTGGGTTTTCCTATTGGTGGTGGCTGCTGCTTCCGGGGCTGGGATTGCTTTTTTGGGGAGTTAGAAAAGGAATAAAAAGAAAAAAAAGCCGATAGTTGATCGGCTTTTTTTTAGGATTGCGCGTGTCTAATGGTAAGTATTTACTTAAGATCTTTATATTCTGCGATCCGCAGATCGAGGCTGGACATTTTAACAACGACGTCGTGGTATTGATGCGTCTTATCGGCCCGGATCTTATCCAGCAGCGGCATGGCTTCCTTGATGTCGTTGCGGGCAAGCCAGCTCATAGCCAGGTAGAATTCGGCTTCGTCCTCAAAATAGTCTGAACCGGACAGGCTATTGGCGGCCATTACCTGCTGAAACATTCCAATGGCGTCATCGTATTTTTTTGCTTCGAGATCGGCCATTCCTGCCAGAAAATAGCTTTTGTTATCTTTTACTTTCTTCTTTTTAAATCCGTCGGTCACGGCTGCCCAATTCTTGTTCTTATAGGCTTCCTCCATTTCATCGGGTAGGACGGCGCCACGGCTTGTATTCAGCTCATAAGGAGTGCAATAAGCGGAGTAGAGCCCGGTCGAGCCCGTTACACTATATTTATAGATGACTGCCGATGAACCGATGATAAACAGCACGGCAGCTGCCCGGAGAGCGGTCCGCGAGATAGAACGGATCACAGCGCCGGATCCGTCAGCGGTAGTCGGAGCGGCAACGGATTGCCGTGCCAGCCATTCTGTCTTGACAGTGCTGACCTGCTCATATATAGCAGCCTGCTCTACCGCATCGACGGCAAGGCGTAGCTGATACCATTCCAGGGCGGTTTCAGGATCTTCGGAGATCCGCGTGTCCATGTCGACGGACCCGTTGCCAAGATGGGTGCTGTCGAGATGATCAATCAATTGTTCGCGGTTCATTACCATAGGGATAGTTATTTTGTTAGCTCATTCAACTGCCCGGCAATCAAAGGATGTTGTTTCATTATTTCCGTCAATTGCTGCAGACATTTGTATTTTTTATTCCGGACTACCTGTTCGTTTTCATAGGGCAGGTAGGTTAGGATCTCTTTCATCGATAGGTTTTCATAATAGAACAGCATCAATAATTTTCTGCACGGTTCGCCTAATTCATAGACCAGGTCACGCAACTGCTTTTTCTTTTCCCACTCGCTGATCAACTCACTTATATCTTCTTCGGTCTGGTCACGGCCGGATTCAAATTGCTTCTCCCGGTAGTCCGATCTTTGCCTTCTCTTCACCTCGTTGCGCCAGATATTCCTTGCGATGGACACCAGGAAGGTTTTGATGCTGGACTGCATCCGGAATTTGCCTTTTTGTACGATATCGATAAAGGCGATAACCGTTTCCTGGAAAACATCTTCGGCATCCTGTTCGCTGGCGCCGTAATTGATCATAAAAGAGCTGGTTGTCCGGGAAAATTCCTGATAAATAAACAGGATCGCCTCATTCGGGTCTTTTTTCCCGCTGATCGCCGCTATCAGTTCAATATCACTAAATTTTCCTTCGACTTTCATATAATAGTAGGTTCTGGGAGAGGAGATGTAACCGGCAAACCCCGATTTTAACGGTTAATTCCTACTGCCTAGAACGAAAATCGAAGCGATTCAATTGTATAACACTTAGTTAGGTCGCAAAAAAGTAGTGGGGGGGCAATGGTTTCATGGTTTCTGGGTAGTCCGGGGATTAAAATGGGGTGATATGGGGCAAAAAAAGGCCGGCGGGGCAGGGCTCCGCCGGCTTTTCGGTCGTTTTGGGTTGTACTGCCTGCTATCAGGCTGTTTAGTTGTTTTTTGGCTCGCGGCTGGCTTCGGTATTGGCGGATGCTGCAATGCTGGTCAGCTTGCTGTCCGCTTTCTTTTCTTCTTCCAGTGTGGCTGTCATTTCCCGGGCTGCTTCCTCATAGCCGAGGGTTTTGGCCAACTGGATCAGGCCGCCATAGGTAGCGATCTCGTAATGTTCGGCTTTCTGGCCGGCAAAGATCAGGCCTACGTCGCGTTGCGCGGTATTGTCTTCCGTTTCATCGATAATATCTTCGCCCTCGTTCACAATGCCTGCCATTGCCAGGCATTTTTTGGTTTTGGCTGATTCGCCGATGCTGCTAAAGACTTTTTCAAGCCGGCTGACATGGTTTTCGGTCTCCTGTAAATGGCCTTCGAAAGCCTGACGAAGCTCTTCTGAATGAGCGGCTTCAGCCATTTTTGGGAGCGTTTTGACCAGCTTTTGCTCAGCCCAGTAAATGTCCTGAAGCTGTTCGACAAAGAATTCCTGCAGCTTGGAGTTTTTAGCTTCCCCGGTAGCAGGAATAGATAACGTTGTTGACATAATACATGATTTTAAAGGTTTACAAACTTTTACCAACCTTCTGCTTAAATTATTGTGCCACCGGGATGGGTTATTATGCGGCGGGTGGCCTAATTTTAGTCCCATGAAACATCTATCCCCGCTATTGCTTTTGCTGTTGGTTGGTACCGGCGCTCTTGCGCAAACGCAA